>OBYG01000034.1_pt1 | contig 176683 bp, 153 predicted proteins | sample 1538201 | NCBI WGS metagenome assembly OBYG01 (sample SAMEA2580177, study PRJEB22360) | human gut metagenome | biome: human gut; feature: human-associated habitat; material: faeces | place: Denmark | collected 2008/2010 | reverse complement strand
GGCTTGTATGTCTCGGGATTTTGGCATATTCATGCCAAAACACCTCGCGGGATAACGGTGTGTAAACAATAACAAAAAGACCATCTTGCAGATATGGGGGAAATTCCGGAAGATGGTCTTTTTATTCATGTTTTATTTATACAATATATAAGGATGTTATATCTGTATTATTCAGCAACTGCCTTAAATGCTTCATCAAGATCCTGAATGATATCGTCAATATTCTCTGTACCAATGGAAAGACGAATTGTATTTGGTTTGATACCCTGATCGAGAAGTTCTTCTTCTGTGCACTGGCTGTGTGTTGTTGTAGCCGGATGGATAACAAGAGATTTAACATCAGCTACATTGGCAAGCAATGAGAACAGTTCCAGATTATCAATGAAGTCCTTTGCCTTCTGCGCATCACCTTTAATCTCAAATGTAAAGATGGAACCGCCGCCATTCGGGAAGTATTTCTTATAAAGCTCCTGCTGAACCGGATCTGTGGATACAGACGGATGATGAACTTTCTCTACCTGCGGATGGTTATTTAAGTACTGAACAACTTTCAGTGCATTCTCTACATGGCGTTCAACACGAAGTGACAGTGTTTCAAGTCCCTGAAGGAAAATGAATGAGCTTACCGGAGAGATGGTTGCACCTGTATCACGAAGAAGAATTGCACGAATCTTTGTAACAAATGCTGCCGGTCCGCATGCCTTTGTAAAGCTTACGCCATGATAGCTTGGGTTCGGCTCTGTCAGAGATGCGAATTTACCTGATGCTTCCCAGTCAAATTTACCACTCTCAACGATCACACCTCCGATTGTTGTACCATGTCCACCGATGAATTTAGTTGCAGAATGAACAACGATATCTGCACCATATTCGATTGGTCTTACAAGGTAAGGTGTTGCAAATGTGTTATCCACTACAAGCGGAATCTTATGTGCATGAGCAATCTTTGCGATAGCTTCAATATCAACTACATCAGAGTTCGGGTTTCCAAGAGTCTCGATGTAAACAGCTTTTGTGTTATCCTGAATTGCGTTCTCTACTTCTTCAAGATCAAATACATCAACGAATGTTGTTGTGATTCCATAAGCCGGAAGTGTATGCTCCAGAAGGTTTGTTGTTCCACCGTAAATATTCTTGGCTGCTACAATGTGGTCACCCTGCTGTGCAAGATTCTCAATTGTATATGTGATTGCTGCTGCACCGGATGCTACTGCAAGTGCCGCAGAACCGCCTTCAAGCGCTGCGATTCTTTTCTCGAATACATCTTCAGTCGGGTTTGTAAGACGTCCATAAATATTACCTGCATCTGCAAGTCCGAAACGTGCAGCTGCATGATCGCAGTTTCTGAATACATAAGAAGATGTCTGATAGATTGGTACTGCTCTTGCATCTGTAACCGGATCCGGACTCTCCTGTCCTACGTGAAGCTGTAATGTTTCAAATTTGAAATGTCTGTCTTTTCTTTCGATTTTTTTGCTCATGTGTATATCCTCATCTTTCTCTGATTTATAATAATCTTTTTCTCTGCAAAACTGATTCCGGCTCTTAAGCCCCTTATCTGCAAGTCATTTTTGTTTCTATGCTTTTCATATCTGTTTGATATGATTTAGCATGGTTGTATATTACCATTTAATTCCTAGTACGTCAATAGGAAATTTTCTATAGCGTTTAATAGCTAATAACTATAACGTTTCCAAAAAGCAGTGCAGATAAGACAGTCCGACAAAATGCGAAAGACAAGGAAAATCTGTCATTTAATACAATTTTCAATCACGCCGCCGCCTACAACGATATCTCCATCATATAACACAACTGCCTGCCCTCTGGTGATAGCTCTCTGTGGTTTATCAAAACGCACGTGCAGCACTCCATCTTCCGTCTGCCATGCTACGGCCTCCTGCTCCGGATGACGGTAACGGATCTTTGCTTTCAGTCTCATTGGCTCCTTCAGAGATTCACAGGAAATCAGATTGACCTTTGTTGCAGTCAGTTCCGAATGGAAAAGATCCTCATTATTTCCCAGAACCACCTGATTGGTCTTTGGAGAAATATCACACACATACAGTCTGGATGCTGCCGGAATACCAAGTCCTCTTCTCTGGCCAAGTGTATAGTGGATGATTCCTTTATGTTTACCAAGAATGTTTCCTTCTGTATCTACAAAATCGCCCGGGATTGATTTACGTCCTGTGTACTGTTCAATAAACTTTGCATAATCACCGTCCGGTACGAAACAGATATCCTGGCTATCATGCTTTCTGGCATTAACAAAGCCATGCTTCTCTGCGATCTCACGCACTTCCGTTTTGCGAAGCCCGCCAAGAGGCAGGGAAATATGCGCAAGTTGCTCCTGTGTCAGCATATAAAGCACATAACTCTGATCCTTCGTATCATCCACAGCTTTCTTTAATAAGTAACGGTTCTTCTCCTCATCATATTCCACACGTGCATAATGTCCGGTTACAATATAATCATACTCCAGTTCACGCATTCTCTGAAACATCTTGTCAAATTTCAGATAACGATTGCAGTCAATGCAGGGATTTGGCGTGGCTCCATGCTCATAGGCATCCACAAAGCGGTCCATAACATCCTCTTTAAACCTCTCGGAAAAGTTAAAAACATAGTACCTGATCCCCATTCTGTAGCAGACATTTCTGGCATCCTCCACATCATCCAGAGAACAGCAGGTTTTCTCTCTCTTTACTCCTATGTCCTCATTGTGAAATAATTTCATGGTAGCACCGATACATTCATCACCGGTTTCCTTTGTAAGCAGAGCTGCCACAGAGCTGTCCACTCCGCCGCTCATTGCGATAATTGCTTTTCTCATTTTTATTCCATCCTGTTCTGTGATCCGATTACACGGAATATTATTGTTTATGATAATTTTATTTATGTTATGATAGCTGTTCTGCAAAATACTGAACAGTTACATAAAAATCATTTGTACAGCATATCTATTCTAACACATTTATGTAAAATAAAAAAAGCCCTAAAAAGGGCTTTTTTATTTTACACAAATAATGGAGTAGAATAATAACGGTCACCGGAATCCGGAAGAAGAGCTACGATTGTTTTTCCTTTATTCTCCGGTCTCTTAGCCAACTGGATTGCCGCATAGAGAGCCGCACCGGAAGAAATACCAACAAGAATTCCCTCATGTTTGGCGATCAGCTTGCCAACTGTAAAAGCATCCTCATTCTCAACCGGAAAAACCTCATCATAAACCTCTGTATTTAATGCCTTCGGAACAAATCCCGCACCGATTCCCTGAATCTTATGCGGACCGCTCTTTCCCTGAGAAAGTACAGGGGAAGTTGCAGGCTCTACTGCCACTACTTTCACGTCAGGATTCTGGGATTTCAGATATTCACCAACACCGGTGATCGTTCCGCCTGTACCAACACCTGCCACAAAAACATCTACCTGTCCGTCTGTGTCTCTCCAGATTTCCGGACCTGTGGTCTTTTTGTGGATCGCAGGATTTGCAGGGTTATCAAACTGTCCCGGAATAAAACTGTTCTCATATTCCTTCGCAAGTTCGTTTGCTTTGGCGATTGCGCCATTCATACCTTTTGTTCCATCTGTCAATACGATTTCTGCACCGTATGCTTTCAGAATATTCCTTCTCTCAACACTCATTGTCTCAGGCATCGTAAGTATCACTCTATATCCTTTGATTGCAGCAAGAGAAGCAAGACCGATTCCGGTGTTACCTGATGTAGGCTCGATGATCACTGCGCCAGGCTTTAGAACGCCTCTCTCTTCAGCGTCTTCGATCATACTCAGGGCGATACGGTCTTTGGCACTTCCTGCCGGGTTAAAATACTCAAGCTTCACAAGTATTCTCGCTTCCAGCCCAAGCTCTTTTTCAAGATTTCCAACCTCAAGGAGAGGAGTATTTCCAACCAGTTCCGCTGCATTTTTATAGATTTTTGCCATGAGTTCGTCCTCCTTATTTCATACTAAGTATATATGAATTATATGTTATATACATAATATTCTATAAATCCACTGTTGTCAAGAGGGAAAATCAAATTACATAATCATTTCCCATCTCTTCATACCAGTCTTTAAGATCCTGCAATGTAACCTTATCCAGTACTCCCTCAATAGCTTCATCAAGCATCTTCCAGAGACGGAGTGTGACGCATTCCCCGGCTCTGCTGCACTGATTCGGTTCGTCCTCCAGACAGGCTACCGGCTTCATGCTGCCTTCTGTCAGTCTCAGAATAGTTCCCACCGTATATGTTTCCGGCTCTCTGGCAAGCATATAACCGCCCTGTGCCCCTCTCAGGCTCTTTACATATCCCGCCTTCTTTAATGATGAAATAATCTGTTCCAGATATTTTTCTGAAATATTTTCCCTCGCAGAAATATCTTTGATCTTGACCAGTTCTCCTGTATTATGAACTGCAAGATCAAGCATAAGTCTCAGAGCATATCTTCCTTTTGTAGAAATCTGCATTTTTCAAAACCTCCTAATTAAATTTCGTCGGATTATCATTGTTTTCTTTTATTATATAGTATTCCTAGTCATATAGTCAAGATGTATTCAACTTTCCTATATGAATATACAAAAAATCACAGAACCATCCCCAGTCCTGTGATTCTCTCACTGTCTTATACAGTATTATTTTTCCAGTTCTTCTGCTGAAGTAAATACATTAAATCCATTATTCTTAAGAATGCATTCTGTCACTGCACCATCCTCCGTCTGAAGAATTACTACAGGTATGAGATCTTTTCTGTGGAAAGAAGTATAAATATAGTCAAGACTTACATTACTGTCTGATGCTACTTTCAGGAGTTCATCCAGACCGCCTACCTGATCTTTCATATCAACTACGATCGCCTGTGTAATACGATTCATATATCCACTCCTGTTTAAAACAATTTCCGCTTTATCCGGATCGTTGCAGATCATACGGAAGATTGCAAACTCCGGTGCATCGAAGCATGCAAATCCATAAATATTAATCCCGTTATCTGCAAGTATCCCTGTCACTCTTTTCAGACTTCCTGCTTTATTTTCCACAAATACAACATTCTGTTTGATCATCTCTTTTATCCTCCGGTCAACTCTCTCAGTATCTTTATAATCCCTCATCCACATATTTCTTAATATTGGATGTATTTACATATTTCGTCATATGCTCACCGTCTGTGATCACCAGAGTCGGAGCCTGCATAATTCCAAACTCCTTCACCATCTCCGGATTCTTCTCCGCATCAATAATCTCGAACTCCCTGCCTTCCAGTATCTTCTTCGCCACTCTGCAGTTCGGACAGGTACTGGTTGTAAACAGGTATTTATGTGATGCCACAGGTTCTATCTTCACATCATCCTTAGTCACAGTAACTACACTGGCATGAACCGGCTGTATTTTTCTGATATCTGAATGCATCACATCATAAAGCGTACGGTTCTTATACTCCTGTGCTTTACCGTCATTCCAGTTCTGTACAGGTCTGTAATATCCTGTGATACGACTGTAAACCTCCGCCTTCTTACCACATTTCGGACAAGTGAAATGCTCTCCGCTGATGTAGCCATGTTCCTTACATACAGAATAGGTCGGCGAAATCGTATAATACGGCAGTTTATAATTCTCTGCGATCTTACGTACCAGTGCTGCTGCTGCTTTCCAGTCAGGAAGCTTCTCACCGATAAATGCATGGAATACAGTACCTGATGTATAAAGCGTCTGCAGATCATCCTGAATATCCAGTGCATCAAAAATATCTGTGGTATATTCAACCGGAAGATGAGAACTGTTTGTATAATAAGGAGTATCCCCTTCCTTGCCTGCAGTCTTAATATCCGGCCAGCGTTTTCTGTCATGTTTGGCCAGACGATAGGCAGTAGATTCAGCAGGAGTTGCCTCAAGATTAAACAGTTCTCCTTCGTACTTCTCCTGATAATCGGACAGACGTTCCCGCATATGAAGAAGAACCTCTTTTGTAAACCTCTGCGTACGCTCATCAGACATATCTTTTCCCAGCCAGCGGGCATTCAGACCAACCTCGTTCATTCCCACCAGTCCAATGGTAGAGAAATGATTGGAAAAGCTTCCAAGATATCTCTTTGTATAAGGATATAATCCCTCATCCAGCAGCTTACCAATTACTTCACGTTTAATATGCAGAGAACGTGCGGAAATATCCATTAAGCGATCCAGACGATTGTAAAACTCTTCCGGTGTCTTGGAAAGATATGCGATACGCGGCATATTTATAGTTACTACCCCCACAGAACCGGTACTCTCTCCTGATCCGAAGAAACCACCGCTCTTCTTGCGGAGTTCTCTCAGATCCAGACGCAGACGGCAGCACATACTGCGGATATCACTTGGTTTCATATCACTGTTAATATAGTTTGAGAAATACGGTGTTCCATATTTGGATGTCATCTCAAAAAGAAGGCGGTTATTCTCTGTATCAGACCAGTCAAACTCATTTGTTATGGAATAGGTCGGAATAGGATACTGGAACCCGCGTCCGTTGGCATCCCCCTCGATCATGGTCTCAATAAATGCCTTATTGATCATATCCATCTCTTTTTTGCAGTCTTTGTACTTGAAATCCATATTCTTTCCGCCTACGATAGCCGGAAGCTCTGCAAGATCATCCGGTACTGTCCAGTCCAGCGTAATGTTGGAGAAAGGTGCCTGTGTTCCCCATCTGCTTGGGGTATTGACTCCATAAATAAAAGACTCAATACATTTCTTCACTTCCGGATAGCTTAAATTATCTGCCTTGACAAAAGGTGCCAGATAAGTATCAAAGGATGAGAAAGCCTGCGCTCCGGCCCATTCATTCTGCATAATCCCAAGAAAGTTTACCATCTGATTGCAGAGAACACTCAGATGCTTTGCAGGTGAAGATGTGATCTTGCCTTCAATGCCGCCAAGTCCCTCCTGGATCAGCTGTTTCAGTGACCATCCTGCACAATATCCGGTCAGCATGGACAAGTCATGAATATGAATATCTGCATTTCTGTGTGCATCTGCGATTTCATTGTCATAAATCTCAGACAGCCAGTAATTTGCAGTAACTGCACCGGAGTTGCTTAAGATCAGACCTCCAACTGAATAAGTAACTGTGGAGTTCTCCTTTACACGCCAGTCCTCAACCTTCACATAACTGTTTACGATTTCTTTGTAATCCAGGATCGTTGACTTCATGTTGCGAACCTTTTCCCTCTGCTTGCGGTAAAGAATGTAGGCTTTTGCCACATCTGCATATCCGGCCTGGATCAGCACATTCTCCACACTGTCCTGAATTTCTTCTACTGTAATCTTATTATCTGTAATCTTTTTCTGAAAATCAGAAGTAACACGCAGCCCTAAGAGATCAATCATCTCTTCGCTATAATTTTTCTCTTTTGCATCAAAGGCTTTATGGATAGCCGCTGTGATCTTGCCTATTTTAAACTCATCCACTTCGCCATCACGTTTTACTACCTGAAACATATCTAATGCCCCCATTTTCTCTTGTTAATCTGTTTCTCCTGCATATTCTTACCGGAGATATTTCTGTCGTTACTGTCCACTTTGCTCTGAGTAACACTGTAGGTTCATTGTATCAGAGTATCACCAGTTCGTCAACACGCAAAATACCACATAATGTTCCTCATTTTCACAAAAGGCACAATATATGGTATTTTCTTATTTTTCAAAATATTTTTTTATACAACTCTGGCGTAGATTTCTTTCGGCACCCTTGCCTTCACAGCAATCCCTTCCTCTGTGTATTCCTCTGAGATAAGCTGCCCATATTCGCGGATCAGCTGGATTTTTCCTGCTTCCTGATAAGGGAAAAGGCGCTCCACATAAATCTGTTCTTCAGCAAGAAGCTTCTCCAGAAGATCATTCAGATCTGCAAGACCCTCGCCTGTCTTTGCAGAGACCTTCAGCGTATAGTCTGATTTAAAATCTCGCAGTACGCATGCCCCCGGCGCATCCTGCTTATTAAAGAGTGTGATGATCTTCTTTCCCATCACTCCCAGTTCTTTTAATGTCTCATATACCACATGCATCTGCATCTCTGCCTGCTGATTGGAAGAATCTACCACATGGATAATATAATCTGCATATTTGGCCTCTTCCAATGTGCTCTTGAATGCTTCGACCAGATGATGCGGAAGCTTATGGATAAATCCAACCGTATCTGTGAGAAGAATCTGCTGTCCGTCCTTCAAATTTAAAAGTCTGGTAGTTGGATCCAGTGTAGCAAACAGTTTATCCTCTGATAAAACCTCTGAGCCTGTCAGTGTGTTCAGCAGCGTAGATTTTCCCGCATTTGTATATCCTACAATCGCAGCAGTCCTCATATTGCCTCTGGCCCGGCTGGAACGGATCAGTTCCCTGTGTTTCTCCACCTGGGATAATTCCTGCTTCAAAGCAGAGATCCTTGTACGGATAAGACGACGGTCTGTCTCCAGCTTTTTCTCTCCCGGACCTCTGGTTCCGATTCCACCTCCCAGACGGGAAAGAGATTCCCTGAGACCGACCAGACGGGCAGATCTGTAGCGAAGCTGTGCAAGCTCTACCTGTATTTTACCCTCACTGGTTATAGCTCTCGCTGCAAAAATGTCCAGAATCAATAATGTCCTGTCCATCACCTTACAGTCCAGTTCCCGCTCCAGATTATTCAGCTGTGCAGGAGAAAGTTCGTCATCACAGATAATTCCGGTTGCATCCATAGCATATACCAGTGCACGTACTTCCTCTATCTTTCCTTTTCCAATATAAGTTCCGGGATGCACAGACTCACGATTCTGAATGATTCTTCCCACTGTAACAGCTCCCGCAGTTGATGCAAGCTCCTTCAGTTCATCCAGGGATTCTTCCACATTATCATGATCATCCGTCTGCACTCCCACAAGAACCACCCGTTCTTCAAGCTTTCCAAATTCTTCCATAAATTCTCCTCAGTCAGATGGATATTACACACGCGTTTTAAGAAATGCAAGTTCCTTCTTAACAGTTTTATCTTCCGGGTATAATTCCAGATATTCCTGTGCTTTCTGCAAAGCAGTCTGAAAATCCAGTTTCTTCTCATAGACTACGATCTCATTAAACAGCAGACTCTGCATATCCTCCGCTCCTGCCACATGGATTCCGCTTTCTATATCAGAAAGGGCACTGTCATAATCCCCATCCTCTATATCACACAGTGCAAGTCCGTTAAATCCTTTGGCTCCGTTTTCTGCCTGTGATACATACTGCTGAAACATTGCTTTTGCATTTGCGCTGTCTCCTTTATCCATATATACCATACCAAGCAGAACCAGTGCCTCCGTATTATCGCCGTCTATGGCCTGTTTCAGTTCACTTTCAGCATTTTCATAATCATCCATATAATAATAAACTCTGCCGCGGTCACAATGATCCTCTGCATTTTTTGCAGTTCCTGACAAAGCAGCTTCCAGATAACGGGTTCCGTCTGCTTCCATATCCCTGTTCAGATATGCCCCGTAGATCTGGATAGCTCTGTCATAAGTTGCATCTTCGCCGTAGGCCTGTTCAAAATTAGCAGAAGCTTCCTCATAGGAATCCATGGCCAATGCTGTTTCTCCCGTAAGGAAGTACAGATCCGCATCCATTTTATAGTTTTCTGCCAGAGTCTGGCAGTCTTCCAGTGCTGCCTCATAATCCTTTACTTTGAGATAAGCCACAGCTCTATACGACAGAATATCTTTTTTTAATGCTTTGCCAACTTTGTCACATTTAAGCGCATCATTGAAATATGTTATGGCTTCTTCATAGTTTCCAAGCTTGAGTTTCGCTACACCTGCACCTCTGTACGACTGTGCAGGCTTCACTCCTTCAGAAATTGCTGTCTCGTATTCTTCAAGTGCTGCCTCATAATTTCCCTGTTCCAGATCCTGTGCAGCCTGTTTATAATTCTTTGTATTTCCCACATTGCAGCCTGTCAGAAGTCCAAGGCTTAAGCAGACAGCAGTCAGAAATAATCTTTTTTTTCTGTTATACATGTAATTCCTTTGCCAGTAAATCAGTCAATGAGCAATCCTTCAGATTCCATTACCTTTACTACATGATCAACATTCTCAAGGCAGAGTTCATCTGTTCCGGCTTCTACCATAACACGAATCAATGGCTCTGTGCCACTCTCGCGTACCAGAATACGCCCATCACTTCCCAGTTTCTTTGCAACTTCCTCTACAGCAGCAACTACCTTCGGATTCTCTCTCGCAATCTTCTTGTCTGCCACCCGGACATTTCTGAGAAGCTGTGGATAAACCTTCATTTCCCTTGCCAGATCACACAGAGTTGCTTTCTTCTCTACACACGCTTCCATTACCATGAGAGAAGTAAGGATTCCATCACCTGTTGCAGCGTAACGGCTGAAAATAATATGTCCGGACTGCTCACCGCCAAGACTGTATCCATTCTCCATCATATTCTCTGCCACATATTTATCTCCTACTGCAGTCTGCTCATATTTCATACCCTCTCTCTCCAGAGATTTGTACAGACCGAGATTTGACATAACAGTGGTTACTACTGTATCATCTTTTAATCTGCCCTGCTCCTTGAGATATTTTCCACATACATACATAATCTTATCACCGTCGACCACATTTCCCTTATGGTCAACAGCAATACAGCGATCTGCATCACCATCATAAGCAAAACCGATATCCAATCCATTGTCCACAACATATTTCTGCAGGACTTCAATATGGGTAGAGCCACAGTTTGTATTGATATTTGTACCATCCGGCTGGTTATTGATCACATAAGTCTTTGCCTGAAGTGCCTCAAATACACTCTTTGCAATAGCTGAAGAACTTCCGTTTGCACAGTCAAGCCCTACTTTAATGCCTTTGAAATCCCTGCTTGGAATAGAGATCAGATGTCCGATATAACGATTCCTTCCTGAAGCAAAATCCACAGTGCGTCCAATATCTTCTTTAGTTGCCAGAGGAAGATCCTCGATCAGGCCATCCAGATATGCTTCAATCCTTGCTTCTACTTCCGCTTCAATCTTCTGTCCGTTTCCATTGAGAAGTTTGATACCATTATCATAGAATGGATTATGGCTTGCGGAGATCATAATACCACAGTCAAAATCCTCTGTACGTACTGCATAGGAAACACTTGGGGTCGTCGTTACATGAAGAAGATATACATCTGCACCGGACGCTGTCAGACCTGCAACAAGTGCATATTCAAACATATAACTGCTTCTTCTTGTATCTTTTCCAATAACAATCTTAGCTTTATGGTCTCTTCCATAATACCAGCCTACGTAGCGCCCCACCTTAAATGCATGATCTACTGTCAGTTTAACATTTGCTTCTCCACGAAATCCATCTGTTCCAAAATATTTTCCCATAATTGCTCTCCTTTACTTTTTACAATATCCTCTGTTTCTGCACTGCATACTGTATTTCCCGGATCACACCCAAAACTGCTTTTAATCAGATCAGACATGTCTCCTGCGAAAGCTGCAGATATCTGCTTAACTTATTGATAAAGTCCCTGAGGATATATACCCGCTTCTGTAAGATTTTTAAATGCTCTCATTACTGTTTCTTTATCTTCCTGATAGGTTACACCAAACCATGTAGCCTTTGTCTCCAGGACATCAACTTCAGCACTTTCATTTTTGATCAGATGGTCAACTAACTCCGGAAGCAGATATTCCTTTTTTATATCTTCCGGTGCGAGTCCACTGAGAAATTCTTCAAATCCTTTCTCGAGAACCTCCATAAAGTCCGGCGTCAGTCCCCACATATTCATGGACACCAGATCCTTTACATCCAGTTCCTGCACACTTCCGTCCGCATTTCTTGACTCTGCACCTGTGGCAGTCTTAAATATATCATGCGTCTCTGTCACACCTGTAAGCTGTCCATTCTTAATATGGCAGATTCCTCTGGTAACGCTTCCATTATCGCTCAATGTATTTCCAAGCCTGAAACCAGCCATGCAGATGTGGAGTTTTCCGTCCTTTTGCTGTTCCTGCACAAGATAATCATGCACCTTCACATAAGCTTCTTTCCCATAATAATCATCTGCATTGATAACAATAAATGGCTCATCCAGAACCTTCTTTGCAGCAAGTACAGCCTGTCCGGTTCCCCAGGGTTTCGTACGGTCAGCCGGTTTCGTAAATCCCTCCGGCAGATCATCAAGCTCCTGGAATACATATTCTACTTCCGTAATTTTCTCAATACGCTCGCCGATCACTCTGCGAAACTCTTCTTCCAGATCTTTACGGATAATAAACACTACTTTGTTAAATCCGGCTTCCAGCGCATCGTGGATGGAATAATCCATAATAATCTCTCCACATGTTCCCACCGGTGCAAGCTGCTTGATTCCTTTTCCAAAACGACTTCCGATTCCTGCCGCCATAATTACAAGTGCTGTTTTCTGCATAAATATTTTCCTCCTGACATTCTTCTCTCATATCAATACTTTTTCATTCATCTTCTGTCACATACCCTCTCCGCAATATTCTATTCCGCATCCTGAAGATTACTTAATTTTGCTGCCTGATCTGCTGCGATCAGACTGTCAATGATCTCATCCAGATCCCCGTTCAGAACATTCTCCAGTCTGTGCAGTGTCAGTTTGATTCTGTGGTCTGTCACACGGCCCTGTGGAAAATTATAAGTTCTGATCTTCTCTGAACGGTCACCTGTTCCAATCTGGCTTCTTCTTGCCTCAGCCTCAGCATCATGCTGTTTGGCAAGCTCCATCTCATACAGACGGGAGCGAAGAACTTTCAGCGCTTTATCTTTATTCTTAAGCTGTGACTTCTCATCCTGGCAGGAAATTACGATTCCGGTAGGAATATGTGTCAGTCGCACAGCAGAGTCTGTTGTATTGACACACTGTCCGCCGTTTCCGGATGCACGGAACACATCGAATTTACAGTCATTCATATCCAGATGGAAATCGATTTCCTCTGCTTCCGGCATAATAGCAACTGTACAGGTAGAGGTATGGATACGTCCGCCGGATTCTGTTTCCGGAACTCGCTGTACACGATGTACACCACTTTCATATTTCAGTCTGGAATAAGCACCTGCACCTGTGATCATAAATGTTACTTCCTTAAATCCGCCGATTCCGTTCTCATTGAGACTCATCATTTCTGTTTTCCAGCGGCGGGATTCTGCATATTTCACATACATACGGTAAATCTCTGCTGCAAAAAGGGCAGCTTCATCCCCACCTGCACCTGCACGGATCTCCACAATAACGTTCTTGTTATCATTAGGATCTTTCGGAAGAAGAAGGATCTTAAGTTCATGCTCCAGTTCCTCTACATTCTTCTTTGCCTCAGACAGTTCTTCCTTCAGCATTTCCCGCATATCTTCATCTTTCTCTTCCTCAAGCATGGAAAGACTGTCCTGTATCGTTTCTTTATTTTTCTTATACTCCCGGTAAGCATCTACTATCGGCTGCAGATCGCTCTGCTCTTTCATCAGCTTCTGAAAATGTTCCTGATTATCGGTAACTCCCGGCTCTCCAAGCTCATTAAGCACCTCTTCAAAACGAATGAGCAGATCGTCTAATTTATCAAACATATTTATCCTCCTGTAATTTCTTTCGCCCCAGAACCACCCGGTCCAACCCGGCCAGATCCTGCCTTATCTCAATATCTTCAAATTTATATTTCCGCAAAAGAGCTGCCACATCTTCTCCCTGGCTGCATCCGATTTCATATAAAAGCCAACCACCCGGAACAAGATGATCCTGTGCCTGTTTCGTGATAGCCCTGTAAAAATAAAGTCCATCTTCCATACCATCCAGCGCCATACGCGGATCATGCAATTTTACTTCATCCATAAGATCTTCAATTTCCGCCGTAGGAATATATGGCGGATTTGATATAATCATATCATAAGCTCTGCTATAATTTCTATTACTATTTTCGCATTCTGTCATTTTTACAGTATCTTTTACAGCAGTCCTTTTCATATACTCTGTTCCGTACACAATGTTCTGCATTTCAGAAAACAGATTACTCTGTACGAATTCCGCATGCTCTGCCACTTCCAGTGTCCGTGCATTCCGCACAGCCACTTTCAGTGCCTCATCTGACAGATCCACGCCTGTTCCGTGTGCATCAGCTCTCTCCTTCAGAATACTGATAAGAATACAGCCGGATCCTGTACACATATCAAGAATATATGGATTTTTCACAGCTTTCATGCATTCAAGAGCGGACTCCACAAGTGTTTCCGTATCCTGTCTGGGTACCAGTACATTCTTATCCACATAAAATTCATGCCCCATAAAAAAAGCCTGATGCGTCAGATGCTGCAGCGGTATGTGTCCCGCACGTCTGCTGATCAGTTCCAGATATCTTTCAGCAACACTTTCTGTGACACTTTCTTCTCCGTATGCAAAATAATACGCCCGGCTTTTTCCTGTGACATATTCCAGGAGAAGCCAGGCATCCAGCCCGGCTTCCTTAATCCCCGCCTGTGCAAGGATCATCTGTCCTTTTTTTAATAATCCTGTCAGAGTTTCTCCGTTCATTGTTCTGCTTCAACTCCAAATTCTTCCTTCAGATATGCTTTCCAGTCAAAAACCGCCTCTACAGCCCTGATTGCAACCTCTGCCATATCTGCTGTCGGTTCCTTAGTTGTAAGTTTCTGCATTGCCAGACCCGGTTTACTGAAAAAGTCAGCAAGTTTGCTGTCTGATCTTCCAGCCCACTGAATAATCTCAAAAGATATTCCTGCTACAACCGGCACCATAAGAAGTCTTCCAAACAGTCTCACCCAGTAAAATGGAACCAATACAAAAATAAAATGCAGAAAAATGCTGACCAGCATAACCAGAAACAGAAAACTGGTTCCACATCTCTTATGCAGTCTGGAGCTTGCAAGAACATTATCCACCGTAAGCGGCAGTCCATGTTCCACACAGTTAATGCACTTATGCTCTGCTCCATGATACATAAATGTTCTCTGAATATCCTTCATTCTGGAAATCAGAAGCATATATCCCATAAACAATGCAAGCTTTACAAATGCCTCAACTATTGTAACTGCAAATTCCGAAGCGCCAACCCTTCTGCAAAGACTTGCAAGGGCGTATGGCAGCAGCATAAAGGCGGCAACTGATACCACGATCGAGACAGCAACTGTCACATATAACAGCCATTTGAACTGCTTATCTTCTTTTGCCTTTTTTGCAGCAAGCTCCTCTTCTGAAAGAGCAGCATTCTTCTGCTTATCCTCTTCGTCCTCCTCATCCCCTGCAATCTCCGCTGAATACATCAGACATTTTGTGCCGACCACCAGAGAATCCACGAAGCTTACCACACCTCGGATCAGTGGATATTTGAGAAATTTTGCATTTCCGAATACACATTTGTAATCTTCTACTTTTAATTCAATCTCATTGTCCGGTCTTCGGACAGCAATGGAATATTTATCCTTATGGCGCATCATAATGCCTTCCATTACAGCCTGACCGCCGATGTTCGATGATTTCATTATATTTCTCCCAAAGAAACAAGAAAGGCTGAGATTTCCCAACCTCAACCTTCTCAATTCTTACTATATTCTGATTATTTGTTCAGGCCGTATTTCTTATTAAACTTATCGATACGTCCACGAGCCTGAGCTGCTTTCTGCTGACCTGTATAGAATGGATGACATTTAGAGCAGATTTCTACGTGGATGTCCTGTTTTGTAGATCCTGTTACGAATGTGTTACCACAGTTGCAGGTTACAGTTGCCTGATAATAATTAGGATGGATTCCTTCTCTCATGATTTTCACCTCTCTGTAAAGATTCTATTTTCTATTCGTATTCATTTGACGAATTTACTATTAAACAGCTTTATGAGTATAACATATCGTCCCATGGAATGCAAGTTATTTTAAAATTTATTTTAAAATTTATTTAATATTTTTGTTACTGAGAACGGAGCGAACAGTAACTGTTTTTTTACAACGTTTCAGATAAACTTCTGTTTTTTTACAGTCTGTACAAATTCAGCATTATTTTTCGTACGGGTAAACATATTCAGGATCTGTTCTACCGCATCTTCTGACTTCATTCCATTGAGAGCTTTTCGCATAATGTAAACCGCTTCCTGTTCTTCTTTACTCAGCAGCAGATCCTCTCTTCTTGTACCGGATTTCTGGATATCAATTGCAGGGAATACCCGCTTTTCTTGCAGTTTTCGGTCAAGCACCAGTTCCATATTACCGGTTCCCTTAAATTCTTCATAAATTACATCATCCATTTTACTTCCCGTATCCACAAGCGCTGTAGCAAGAATAGTAAGGCTTCCGCCCTCTCTCATATTTCTGGCCGCACCAAAAAAGCGTTTCGGCATATGAAGAGCCGCCGGGTCCAGACCACCGGAAAGAGTTCGTCCGCTGGGCGGTATGATCAGGTTGTATGCCCTTGCCAGTCTTGTAATAGAATCAAGAAGAATTGTAACGTCTTTTTTATGTTCCACCAGACGACGTGCACGTTCTATTACCATTTCAGACACACGTTTATGATGTTCCGGAAGCTCATCAAATGTAGAATAAATGACTTCCACATTATCGCCACAGATGGCCTCCCTGATATCTGTAACCTCCTCAGGACGCTCATCGATCAGAAGAATGATCAGATGCATGTCCGGATTGTTTCTCAGAATAGACTTTGCCACATCTTTCAGCAAAGTTGTCTTACCGGCTTTCGGAGGAGATACGATCATTCCTCTCTGTCCTTTACCGATAGGGCTGATCAGATCTACGATCCTCATGGCAACTGTGCCGCCCGGTCTTTCCATTATCAGTCTCTCATTTGGAAAAATCGGTGTCATATCTTCAAAATTATATCGTCTCTGCCCTTCACTGGGATGGAATCCGTTGATAGAGGTCACATATAGCAGGGCACTGAATTTCTCTCCCTGTGTTTTGATACGGATATTCCCCTTAATAATATCACCTGTTTTCAGGTTAAATCTGCGTATCTGAGAAGGTGATACATAAATATCATTTTCCCCCGGAAGATAATTCTCACATCGGATAAACCCATATCCATCCGGAAGTACCTCAAGGATTCCGTCTGCTCTCTCTCCACTGTCAAGCTGTACTGCCTCTGCCGGGGCATGATACTGTGTACGTTCCAGTGTTTTGTTATACTGGGGGATTCTCTCTCCGTTACCTTCCACTTCACTCTGCTGCGGTTTCTCCCGGACTGTTTCCTGTTTTTTTGTCTCACCTTCCAGTTCATCTTCGTGAAGCATTCTCTCGATCAATTCCGGTTTTCTCAATGCTGAAACCCCTTTTAATCCTCTGGCTTTTGCCAAATCCTTTAAAGTTGCCAGTGATAATGATTCATACTTTTCTCTCATAAAATAATCCTCTGCTTTTTGTTTTGATTGTTAATATTGATAATTATTTTTATTTTTGTTTTTTTGACTTCCTATGTATCTGAGCAATTTATTCTTTATTAACTTTTCCTGTAACAGTTAGTGGGATAATCTGTCTGAAGTGACACGAATATCAGATCTGCAGCAATGCATATCGCAGGAAAATTATACTCCTGCTCCTGTGTCGACAAGTTAATTCCTGTAGTAATCCTGTCTGCACACCGGTATCTTTATATTTATCTTAGCACATCTTCTTCATAATTGACAATACCATATTATTCCAAATCTTTATTATTGGCAAGCTGTTTTATACGTCATAAAACTGATATTATCGACATAAAAGCAGAAATCCGGAGACATAAAATATGTCCCCGGATTTCCGGTAAATCAGATATTAATAACACTTATTTAAGAAGACAATTAATGTACCAGATTTCCCACTAATCCATAAGAAACAATATACATAATGACAGTTGCCATAATAATGCCACAAAAAATTGCCAGAGAGGACTTCTTAATATCAATTTCCAGAAGAGATGCAATCAGAGATCCTGTCCATGCCCCTGTTCCCGGAAGCGGAATTCCCACAAACAGCATCAGTCCCCAAAACTCATATTTCTTTACCTGATCACTTTTTCTCATTGCCCTGTCTTCCAATTTCATAACAAGTCCCCGAAAGAGTTTCGTCTTTTTTAAAACCTTGAAAATCTGTCTGATAAACAACAGAATAAACGGAATAGGAATAATATTTCCAACAATACACAGTGGAATTGCCTTTGCAGCCGATATCTTAAGTAAGGATGCTGCAAGCAATCCTCCCCTGAGTTCCAAAAGCGGAATCATTGAAATAATAAAAACTGCCCCTTCCGGTGAAATATATTGTGACAGATTCTGCGAGAACCAATGTACCAGTGCTTCCATAAAACCTCCTAACTTTTACTTCAGATAATCCTTCAAAAAATCAATAAATTTCTGCATTTCTTCCTTTGTTCCAACTGTGATACGAAGGAAATTGTCAATTCTGTCCTTCTGGAAGTAACGAACATAAATATGCTGCCCTCTCAATGCCTCAAAAAGTTCTTTCGCAGGACAGGTTTTATGCGTAGCAAAAATAAAGTTAGACATAGAATCCTGAAAAGAGAATCCCAGTGCCTTCAATTCTTTCTTTGTCCATTCTCTTGTCTCTATGATTTTATTACATGTCTCATCAAAATATGCTTTATCTTCAACTGCCGCCACACCTGCAGCAATCGCTGTACGGTCCATAGTATAAGAATTAAAAGAATACTTCACATCATTCAGGAATCTGATCAGTTTCTCATTTCCACACGCAAAACCAATTCTCATCCCAGCCATAGAACGCGACTTGGAAAATGTCTGTACGACCAGAAGGTTGTCATATTTTTCAATCAATGGAAGCGCCGACTGACCACCAAAATCCACATAAGCCTCGTCCACGATCACAATCACATCAGGATTATGGCGGATAATATCCTCCACTTCCTCCAGCGGCATCTCCACACCTGTCGGCGCATTCGGATTCGGGAATACAATTCCTCCGTTTTCTCTGAAATAATCTTCCTTCCTTATATGAAAGTTCTCATCCAGTGCCGGTCTCTCATATGGAATGCGAAACAGGTCTGCCCATACATCATAAAAAGAATATGTGATATCCGGAAAAAGAACCGGCTTCTGTGAATTAAAGAATGTAAGGAAACTCATGGCAAGCACATCATCGGAACCTACTCCCACAAAAACCTGTTCATCCTTCAGCCTGTAATTCTTTGCAATGGCATGTACCAGTTCTCCTGCTGTAGGATCCGGATAAAGTCTCATAGTATCTGTATCCATCTCCCTCAACGCCTTCTCCACTCCAGGTGCCGGCGGATACGGATTCTCGTTGGTATTCAGCTTGATCATATCCGGCTGATTGGGCTGCTCGCCTGGTGTATATGGTATTACTTTACGTATATTTTCTTCCCATCTGCTCATTTATCTGATTCCTTTCATGTTTTTTATTGTTTTTCACTTTCGTCAGTATAACATTAATCTCTATTTTCGTAAATCAACTTTTTGCATTTTACTGATTGACAAACCCACTTTGCAAGTTTATAATAGGCGGCAGAAAAGATAAGAAGGATCAAAACGTTGAAGAGAAGAGTACGCTGAGGAACGTTACAGAGAGAAATGTATACCGGTGCAAGCATTTCATCGCGAACCAGCCGAAGACCACCTCTGAGTGACTTTAATACAGTCCGGTGATTCCGTTACCATCGAATGAAGCGGTTCTGATCAGATGATTTATCCATCAGTAATGTATCAGAACAACCGGGGTGGAACCGCGAGTAATGTTATCTCGTCCCCTACAGTATTTAACCGTACTGTAGGGGATTTTTTTATTCTTTCTTTTACCCCTTCGCAGTACAAAAAACTGTTACTGTTCACTCCGTTCTCAACAACACGCTCCGTGGGATATCAACAGTGAACAGCAACTATAACAAATCCATACTAACGTAAAGGAGATAATCATCATGATCGTAACATTAAAAGACGGCTCAAAAAAAGAATACGCTGAAGCAAAATCCGTAATCGACATTGCTTACGACATCAGCGAGGGACTTGCACGTGCTGCCTGTGCAGGAGAAGTAAACGGAGAAGTTGTAGACCTGAGAACAGTTATTGACAGTGACTGCGAATTAAACATCCTGACAGCAAAAGATGAAAAAGGACTTGCAGTTCTCCGCCATACAGCATCCCACGTACTTGCCCAGGCAGTACAGACCTTATTCCCGGATGCAAAGGTTGCTATCGGACCTTCTATTGATACAGGATTCTACTATGATTTCGACTGCCCTCCATTCTCCCGTGATGACCTGGATGCAATCGAAAAAGAAATGAAAAAGATCATCAAAAAAGGCGCTAAGATTGAACGCTTCACAAAATCAAGAGAAGATGCCATCGCATACTTCCAGGAGAAAAATGAACCATACAAGGTAGAACTTATCGAAGATCTTCCGGAAGGCTCCGAAATCTCTTTCTATTCCCAGGGAGACTGGACAGACCTCTGCGCAGGTCCTCACCTTATGAGCGTAAAGGGTGTAAAAGCATTCAAGCTTCTCTCCTCCTCCAGCGCCTACTGGAGAGGCAGTGAAAAGAACGCAATGCTCACACGTATCTACGGAACAGCTTATGCTTCCAAGGATGAGTTAAAAGAACATCTGGAACAGATGGAAGAAGCAAAAAAACGCGATCACAATAAACTTGGACGTGAAATGAAAATCTTCACAACTGTAGATGTAATCGGTCAGGGACTTCCACTTATCATGCCAAACGGTGTAATCATGATGCAGGAGCTTCAGCGCTGGATTGAAGACGAAGAAACAAAACGCGGATATATCAGAACAAAAACTCCGTTAATGGCAAAGAGCGACCTCTACAAGATTTCCGGACACTGGGATCATTACAAAGAGGGCATGTTCGTTCTCGGCGACGAAGAAACAGACAAAGAAGTATTTGCGCTTCGTCCTATGACATGCCCATTCCAGTACTATGTATACAAAGCAGAACAGCACAGCTATCGTGATCTGCCTCTTCGTTACGGTGAAACATCCACTCTGTTCCGTAATGAGGATTCCGGGGAAATGCATGGTCTGACACGTGTGCGTCAGTTCACGATCTCCGAAGGTCATCTGATCGTAAGACCTGACCAGATGGTAAAAGAATTTAAAGACTGTATCGCACTTGCACAGTACTGTCTGCAGGTTCTTGGTGTAGAGGAGGACGTAACCTATCACCTTTCCAAATGGGATCCTAACAACAGAGAGAAATACATCGGTGATGCAGAAGTGTGGAATCAGACAGAAGCTCATATCCGTCAGATGCTTGAAGAACTGAACATTCCATTTACAGAGGATGTTGGAGAAGCTGCATTCTACGGACCTAAGGTTGATATCAATGCCAAAAATGTATACGGAAAAGAAGATACAATGATCACGATCCAGTGGGATGCTCTTCTTGCTGAACAGTTTGATATGTACTACATCGATGAAAATGGTGAGAAACAGCGTCCATACATCATCCACCGTACATCCATGGGATGCTATGAGAGAACACTGGCATGGCTGATTGAGAAATATGCAGGTATGTTCCCGACTTGGCTCTGCCCAGAACAGGTTCGTGTAATTCCGATCTCTGAGAAATTCCACAACTATGCCGCCAAAGTGGAAGCACAGTTAAAAGAAAACGGAATCCGCTGCTCCGTTGACCAGCGTTCCGAGAAAATGGGCTACAAGATTCGTGAAGCACGTCTTGCAAGAGTTCCATATATGCTCATCGTCGGTGCCAAAGAGGAAGAAGAAGGCAAGGTTTCCGTAAGAAGCCGTTACCTCGGTGATGAAGGAATGAAAGACCTTGGTGATTTCCTTGCAGCGATCAAAGAAGAAATCAAGAATAAAACAATCCGCAAAATTGAAGTACAGGAAGAGAATAAATAATCTTCCCTTTCAGATAAGTACAGAAACTGTTATTTCTGTTAAAAACAGGGCTGTCGTCAATGAACTTTTGGTTCATACGACAGCCCTGTTTTATTATTCTTTCACTTTTTCCTCAAAATATCAGCATTTTAACCGAATCAAATAAAAGAAAACACTTCCCGTGCTGATCGCACAGCTTCGAAGCGCAGACTTTCTGAAATTCGACATGGGACAGGTGTATGTAATGATCGCCTTTTCCATCTTCCCGGTCATCATTGTTTACATTCTTCTTTCCAGATTCATTGTAGAAGGTGTTTCCGCAGGTGCGGTCAAGGGTTAAATACAAAAAGCTGTCTGTTCCGGATGCAGATACCTCCGGAAGCCAGACAGCTTTTTTAATTATTTACAGTACTGTTCTGTAATGATGTTACTGTTTACAGCTCAGAGTTTTATTTTCTTAAATCTCAGCCAGTTTCAGCAGATCCGGGATCTTGGATTCCCAACCAAGTGCCATGATATGTACACCCTGACAGTATGGCTTGCACTCTTTGATGATACGTGCAGCGATCTCAACACCTGTGATACCTGCTTTTGTCTTTTCTTTGTCTGCTTTCAGTTCCTCGAGCATTTCGTCCGGAACATGAATGCCGGCAACGTTGTTGTTCATGAATTTAGCCATTCCAGCGGACTTCGGAATGATGATACCAACCTGTACAGGTTTTCCGAACTGTTTTGCTTTTTCCATAAATTTGATGAATTTCTCCGGCTCAAATACTGCCTGTGTCTGGAAGTATTCTGCACCTGCAGCTACTTTTCTTTCCATTTTTGCAAGCTGTGCGTCAACGGAATCGCTGCATGGAGATACAACAGCACCCTTGGAGAATTTTGGCGGCTCACCAACCAGTTCGTTTCCGCCAAGATCCACACCGGATTCCAGAAGCTTCACTGTGTGAAGAAGGGATACGGAGTCAAGGTCGAATACAGGTTTTGCCTGTGGGTGGTCACCCATCTTTGTATGGTCACCTGTAAGGCAGAGGATGTTGTCAATACCCAGCATTGCAGCGCTGAGAAGATCAGACTCCAGAGCGATACGGTTTCTGTCACGGCATGCCAGCTGGAAGATCGGATTCATGCCTGCATCCTTGAGAACTTTACACATTGCAAGAGATCCAAGACGCATAACAGAAGACTGGTTATCAGTTACGTTAACTGCATGAACATCCTTGAGGTATGTTTTTGCTTCTTCTACCAGTTCATCTACGTGGATTCCTTTTGGCGGTCCTACTTCTGCAGAAACTACAAATTCACCACGGTCGAATAATTCTTTCATTTTCATTGTACATTGCTCCAATCATTATAATCTATTTTAATTCATCGTCTGTTGCAAAGTTATGAATCTGTGTCGGACATTTCAGCGCGTCAAGGCGTCCGATCTCTTTCAGACGTCTGTAGATGCGTTCCCATCCACATTCCATTTCGCTGTCCACTTCACATTTACCGTTCTTGGAACCGCCGCACTGGCCATTCACAAGGCTCTTTGAACATGCTGTGATCGGGCAGATTCCGCCTGTCAGGTTCAGGTAGCATTCACCGCACTGGTCACATTTGTACTCTAACGGTGTCACGCCCTGGAAACCTGGTACCGGGTATGTATCGCAGGCTGCACAGACCATCTTATCTTCCAGATATTCTGAAACGGTCTGTACACCAACACCGCAGGAGAATACCAGAACCAGATCTGCTTCCTGGATCTTGCTCATATGTTTCTTAAGACGTAATTCCATATTTTCCGGATTACAGATGTAATCAGTTGTCATGATTCCTGTCACATTTCCTTCAGCTGCAAGTTCCTTCTGAAGTCGGGCAGCTTCTTTTTCCGGAAAACGAACTTCCTTACATCCATGACAGTTGATAATGAAAACTTTCTTTCCGGCTGTCAGTGATGTAATCGCTTCTTTTGCTTTTAACTGGGTAATCAACATATTACTTCATCCCCCTTACTGCATTTTTTCCGGCTTTGATACTGTTAATGATCGGAATCTTGGAAGAACAGATATACTGACAGCATCTGCACTCAACACAATCCATAACGTTCATGTCTTTCATGCCCTGCCAGTTCTCGTCTTTCGCATATTTCACGAAATACAGAGGTGAAAGCTCCATCGGACAGACATCTACGCAGCGTCCGCACTTGATACACGGCTGTTCTTTTGTCTCATCCGGTTCAACGGCAATGATACCATTGGAGCCTTTCATCATCGGTACATCCAGTGTGTTCAGAGGGAATCCCATCATTGGTCCGCCCATCTTAACCAGAACATCGTCATCTGTAAATCCGCCGCAGTAATCGATCAGCTCTCTTACGCTTGTACCGATCTTGATAACGAAGTTTCCAGGATTCTTGATCTTCTCGCCTGTTACTGTAGCAACACGCTCAACCAGAGGCATTCCTGTCTGGATCGCATCGGAGATTGCTTTTACTGTACTGATATTATCTACTACAACGCCGACATCTGCCGGAAGACCGCCGCTTGGAACAATTCTTCCCATAACTCGCTTAATGAGAGTTTTCTCAGCGCCCTGCGGGTATTTGGTTCTTGCAACAAATACTTCCATGTTTCCGATGTCAGCAACTTTTTTCTGCATTAATTCAATGGCATCCGGCTTATTGTCCTCGATAACGATGATACCCTTCTCGGCACCTGTTGTCTTAAGGACTGCTTTCAGGCCAAAAATAATGTCATCTGCATACTCAAGGAGTACTCTGTGGTCTGCTGTTAACAGAGGCTCACATTCACATCCGTTGAGAAGGATGGTATCTACCGGTTTTGCAGGTTTAAGTTTGACACAGGTCGGGAAACCTGCACCGCCCATACCAACGATTCCGGCTTCACGAATGATATCAATGATCTCATCCGGAGTAAGATTGTCAAGATCACCATGTGGCTGTACGGATTCGTGCAGAGTATTTTTTCCATCCGATTCAATAACAACAGCCATCACTTCGCTTCCACGTGTGCCATGCATACGCGGTTCAACAGCAACTACGGTTCCGCTTACGCTGGAATGTACCGGAGCACTGATAAATCCGGCAGCTTCACCGATCTTCTGACCAACTTTTACAGTGTCACCAACCTGAACGATCGGATTAGCCGGTGCGCCCAGATGCTGTGACATGGAGATTACAACTGTCTTCGGATCCGGGAATTTCTTCAGAGCGATGTGCTCACTGAATTCCTTGCGTTCTGACGGATGAACACCGCCGTAATATCCGTCCAGTCTTTCTTCTCTGATGGACTTCACATAGTCGTTGATCACTTTGAAATTAACTTTGGAGAAATCACGAACCTGTACAGGCTGGTTTAAGAATTCTTCCAGACGTCCCTGTTTTGCAAGTCTCTGGTAAATCTTCTCCCATGCACAGTCTTTATTCGGATCTACTTCGCATTTTCCATTCTTTGCTCCACCGCACTGTCCATTGACAAGACTCTTTGAACAGTCAACGATCGGACAGACACCTCCGGTAATGTTCAGATAACACTGCGCACATGCGTCACAGCTCTTCTTGGTAAGTGCCATGCCATGATGACCTCTGTAGTTAAGGGTGTTGCTTGCAGCAACTACCGGCTTACCTGCCAGATCCGCAACGGTCTGAATACCAAGGCCACAGGAAATTACTACTACATTCTCTGTACCTTCCGGAATCAGATCCTGTAATTTTCTTTCTGTGTGCATCTTGTTGCATAAGAAATCAAATTTTGCACTGCCTGTAACATTCTTTCCCTGATCTGCAGCGAATTTCAGAAATTCGTCACAATCCGGTTCGTCAACAGTTTCAAATTCTTTGAAACATTTGTTGCAGGCAATCACAAACAGGTTGTCCTTACCGTCAAGCACTGATGCAAGTTCATCACTGCTTTTCAGTTTGTACTTAGTATAGTTTTCCAATTGCTCACCTTCCTCACGATAAAATTTTATCCTTATGATATCTGTTCTTATCCGTTCCCTCCATCTCTGCACTCAAAAAAGGGCTAATAAAACCAGATAAATAAGTTCAATACATATACCTTATTAAATGTAACATAAAATGCACATTTTATCCAGTTTTATTAGCAAATTTTATAAATTTCTTCTATGATTTCATCCTAAAATTCTATGAAGTGCAGATATTTGTACTGTAAAGGATGTGGAATCAGTAAATTGTATACAATATACCACATTCTATAGCAACTATGACGATTCAGCACCTTCACACAGTTACGCTCTCAAACTCAAATCTTTAGAAATCGCCTTCGGTGATGGAATAATTACTCTCCATACAAGTAAATACTAATGCAGGCTTCAAAAAGATATGATATAATTAAAGAAAATATTTGCAATATCCCCCAACCACTCATTTATCAGAAAGGAGCGTGTTTACATGAAGAAGAAAATCCAACAAATCCTGTTGACGTCACTGTTGTTTGTATTCTCAATACTGATCATATCAATCCCGACTCAGGCTGCCAAACCTGCAGCTACAACCGTTAAATCCAAAACTTCCTATTCCAATTCCAAAGAATCCATGACTGTAAGAGGACTGGATGCAAAGAAAACAGTAGTCTGGAAATACGTTACAAAGAAATATACTGCTACAGAGCTTCCAAGGACAAAATGTATTGTCCGCAAGGATAAGGTTTATGTTTTTGAAAGCTCAAAAATCGTCGTACTTCGAAAAAAAGACGGAAAACAGTTATGGACTGCAAAAAAAGTCAGTCCTGCAGGACACCTTTGCAAATTTGACAAAAATGACAATCTATATGTAACCGGATACTACGATAACTATGTTTACAAAATATCCACAAAAGGAAAGATTCTCTGGAAAACAAACACATCCAAAGCCAATAATTACTGGCCATATAAAATAAACATTTCCGGTAATCAGATGACCATCCTGTATGAAATGAATAATAATGATGATTCATCAGAAAAAACTCATAAAATAGTTTTTAATATAAAAAATGGTAAAATACTGAAGTATTCCTAGATTACAGCTCATAAAAATAGCGGCAACACTGCCGCTATTTTTGATTGAGCACATCTGTTTCTTTTATTCTCCTTTTTATGAACACTTCTGATAATCCTCTCTCAGTACTTGTATCATGAGTTAAGACGCTGTCCGCAATATTCACAATTGCTCAGACGTCCTTTTATTACCTGATTCTTTGCACCGCAGCTGGTACAGGTAACTGTAATATAAATCTTTTCATTTACACGTCTGTTTGGTGCAGTAATCATAATATAATTTCCTTCTCTGTCTATCTGGATATTCCGGATATATCCCCTGGCAATAAATTTTTCCAGTTTTTTTACTGCACCTTTTCCCAGCTCCTGCTCAAGTTTCTCAAATGAGACCGTATTCTGGGCATAAGATTCAAACCAGCAGGCAATTTCCCTGGCTTTTTTCTTCCGTAATGCTTTCTGAACTTCCCTGAAAGTCGGATATAAAAATAACAGACAGAGCAGAATCTCTGTTGCTGCCATTCCCCAGCGTCCTTCACCAATATACTTCTCCGATGCACCAATAGCTCCCAGGGATAAAAGCATGCAGAAGCCACAAAGAACCCACTTCAGTTTTCCCAACACCCCTGCTTTTTTATTTTTTTCTGTCAAAAAATCATTCATGTCTGTTTCCTCTTTCGCTGATTAATCAAAATTCTATGATATATTGGTGAAGCTTCTGTCAGCCTGCCCCCAGCAGAAGCCATGCGTCACCTGACGGATCATAATAATAAACCACATTGTCTCCTACTGCATAATAATGTTCTTTTGTAAAATGATCCTCATGATCCGTTCCCAGAACAAATACCGGACAATTTCTTCCTTCAATGTACTCATCAGTGCCTGTATACCACAGAGACATTCCAAGACCAAGGTAATAGCTGACTTCATCTGTCTCAGAAAGCTGTTCTCTGGCAATCTTTATATTCAATGCTGAATCATGCTCCGGATTACACTCTGGATCGTACTCTGACTCATACACGGGATTATATTCCGGATCATACTCATCCCAATTATAATATATGGAGAAATCATAGCAGTGGGTTTCTGCTGCAAGATGTCCATCCTTTAACGACACCATAGGATGGTATTGTATACTCATATTCTGCTTCTGTACAGAAACCATCACATTGGAATGAATCTCACTCACATTGCAGCGCAGGATAATGATTTCATTCTCCTTCCCTGTATAATATGGGGCGTTCAGATCATCCAGATATTCCCCTTCTTCCGTAGGCTGAGCCGGATAAACGCTGACCCTGCAATCATCCCCCGGGACAATGGCATAAATTTCATATCCCCCTGCATCAACCACTGTTCCATCCTGTAAAAAAGGATACGCAGCTGCCACTTCTCCCTGTCTGGTATATTCAAGTATCTCTGCTGCCTCTGCACCTTCATAGGTATATCCCAGAAATGCCATTCCGGCCTGACATTCATTTTCCCTGATAATGTCCTGCAGAATTGCCAGATTCTCATCTGCCCCAGGTGCTCTGGCAAATACTTCTCTCATACCTCCGCCATGGATACCAACAGAAAACAGTACCGCACAAACACATACAGCAATCGAATATTTTTTCATACTCTCATCTCCCTTCTTATCAAGCGGATATTTGCACTCCGCTTCGCTTTCTGCTCATAATAGAATAACTTCGTAGTTTATCAGCTTGCTATTTTAACGTAGTTACGATTAGCTTACTTTCCAGTGCAGCCGCTATCAGATCTTCTTTACAGCTGTATCCTGCCTTGGCGATCATTTCCTGAAAATTCCATCTCACCCCGGAGGTAGAGCATTTCATTTCTCTTGCAATCTCTGAATATGACATTCCACGGATATACAGGCGGAGCATCTCAAGCTGCCTGGGACTGATATCGCCGCTTGTGATCCAGTTAAGCTCCACCTTCGGCGTCATATCCGGAAATACATGCTCACCATTTAAGGTTCTGTGGATCACACTCCGTATTTCCTCTTCCCCGTGATCCTTATACCAGAGACTGTCTGCACATCCACTTTTTGCCCTTTCCAGCACCTTGGGATCGATCAGGGAAGTAACGATCAATACCTTTGTATAGGGATACTTCTCCCTGATCACTTTTCCGGCACTGAGTCCATCATGATTATGAAACGTCTGCACATCCATGATCATAAGATCAATTGCCGAATAATCACAGATTTTTACAGCTTCACGTGCATCTGAAACTGTCTGGACATGTCGGAATTCCGGCTCCTGCATAATAATATATTCAAAATACTTCTGCATGATCTTCTGATCTTCTACTATCAGTATCCGTACCATCGAATCCCATCCTTTCTGTCAGTGGCATTTTCAATATCAGACAAAACTCAGGGGAAAAAGAAACCTGCATCCTGCATTTTCCTGATTCAGCTGCCTTTCTCAGTGCAGATAAACCACCGCCTTCTTCCGCATTTTTGTCAGGCACCTCTCCATCATTGGTAATCTGAACAGTATATTCATCTGCATTTTTGTCTATCTTCACCCAAACAGTACTGCCATGGGCATGTCTGGCACAATTTGTCACACATTCGCGGATTGCCCTGTCTGTCAGCAGCCTGTAAGATGGATGCATGGGAAAGTTCCCACTGATCTGAACTGAAATTCCAAGCTCTTCTGCATGTCTGATCGTATCCTTATATACTTCTTCCATACTCTCAACAGCAGAATCGGTAAGAATATAAACCAGATGTTTCAATACAGACAACTGTTTATCCATTTTATCCGGGTCTTCTTTTCTTTCCAGTATTCTTCGTATTGACAGAAGGCTTCGTCCAAAATTGTCATGAACCTGCATTTTCATGACAAGCGTCTCCTGCTCTCTGATTTTATCTCCGATTTTTTCGTACATTTCCTCCAGCTTATGATTCAGGATTTCCAACTTTTCATTGTTTTCCCTGATTTTTTCACCATTGTAATAAATTTCTGATACATTAACTGCCACTGTCTGCAGATATCCTGCACAATCCGGCTCCTGCAGACTATATTCCTGAAACATCCAGACGGAACCATCAGGAAAATAAAACACATTACTGTCTTTGCTCAATCTGCAAAGACCTTCCGATTCAGGTTCCCCACTCATTGCTTTCCTTAATGCGTCATAATCCTGCAGATAAGAACCTGTCATGATTCTGCTCAGCTCCTGCATCTTGGTATTACACAAAACAATCCTTCCAAGAGGATCCGAAAAACAGACTCCACAGGGAACGTCATTCACAGCCTCGTTCACAGACCAGTAAGACAGAGAATGATAATATCTGCGTTTCTCGCTCCGGATTGCCCAGCAAAGATAAAGCAATAATCCTATAACCACCGTCATTAAAACACTGACCGGATAACCCTGAAGCATTGGCTGATAGGAACTTTCTCCCAGGCAATATCTGTGATCATTCATCAAAACGCCCATAAATACAAAAGAAACAGCAAAGACAGCCACTGCCGTTACGATTTTCTTTTTCCCGGAAAAACAGGTGATTCTTACCAGCAGGAGAATTAATTCCAGAATCATACAGATTTCAAGAAGAATCATCAGAAAATCCTGCATTGCCATACTGCATTCCACAAAACTGATCATCTTCCGCCTCTCTTTCTGAAGACGATACATCTGATAAACCATTCGTTTTCATCTTCCTGCTGCACTTTTAATTCCGGCCTTTCCGACATGAATCCACGCAGATCCACCTCTGATACAATATGAACTGAAATCCGCAGAGCATCATCAATCTGCGACACACGGTAAAAAACAGACTGCATGATATCAACCAATCGTTCCACAAGCCATTCAAAGGTGTCATAGCATTTTAGTATATCCTCTGCATTCAGCTGCACATCCGCATTTTCCACGTAGTAAGCTGCCCGGATCCTGCATAATTTTAAACTGTCACAGGATTCCGCCAGGCTTTGTCTGAGATCTTCCATTGTAAGCAGATTTCCATCTGATGCATATTGTGTCAGCACCAGATTCTTTCTCCGCTTCAAATACGTACCAACAACTACAATTTTACCGAGAATCCGATCATATTGTTCCCTCGATTCTGTCCGCTCCAGCTCATTCATAAACTGTGACAGCAATTCCAGCTGACCGACGGTCTGATTCTGTATCATATTTAACAGACGGTTCTGTTCTTCTGTCTTTCTACGCTCAGCCTCTTTCTGATAAGCTTTCTGTAACAGACGGTTTCTGGCCGTCAGTTCCTCCTGCTGTTCCCGAATATCCTGATACTGATCCAACAGTACCGAAATATCCTCTGACCAAAACAAATGTCCTCCCCTTATAGGAATATGGTTGATCCGGATTCCCTGTTCCTGTACGGATGATCTGTCTATTATGATTCTACGCAGTTCAGGCGACAGCTCTGGAAAATCACCGGAATGATAATAGCGCTGAAAAGAACAATCTGTAATCTCTGCATCCAGTCCTCCGGAAGTCTGGAATAATTCAAAATATCGATTATTGGTCTGTATCAATCCACATAATATACAACCCTGAAAAATTGCCGCCATTAAAAGACAGCACACTGCCGTCATATCCCCTGCAATGATTTTGATGAAAGGCAGGCGGAGTATATTTCCGATATTCCACCCCAGAAGCAATATTCCCGGAATCACTGGCAGCCAGAACTGTTTCTTTCCCGGAATTCTGCTTTTTCTGATCAGAATGATTTCCATCCCTGTCAGACAGATCAAGATCCATCCCTGAATCACCATAAAAACAATACCATAGCTGTAATCTTTATCCGAAAATGGGGGCTGTTTGGAAAAACGAAATACCAGCTGATGCAAATCATTTGTAAAAACACTTACGATCAATATCGCTGCAACGGTCAGCAAAATTATAATCTTTCTGATCGTTTTCTCTTCCTCCTTTTCGCCCAAAAACATTGCTGCTGCCAAACCCAGAACCGGAATCAGAATCATGGGAATATAATATAGATACCAGCAGATATGTTCTCCAAGAGGATCATGAAAAATATGAAATTTTACTGTCCGCACAAAGAACCAGAATACCATCAGACAGCCAATTGCAGTCAGGCATCTGCGCGTTTTTTTATGTACTACATGTCTTCTCAGATAAATCACCCAGGCACAGTACATTCCCAGATAAATACAGCTACGACACTGATCTGCCAGATTTCTCATAAAAACATTTTCCGTTCTCACCTGCCTGCAGAAATAAGCCAGCAACACACTTATCAGAATCACTCCATATGACAGAGTCCTCTTTTTACTGTATGTCATGAAAGTTCCTCTCTTACCGGAGCGGGTTTGAAAAATGCTTTACGCAAGATGTGCGTCACAATTTGCAGGAATGATTTTTCAAATACGCTCTAATCCATTTTTGTAATAATTATACTATAAAGCACCATTTTATCATATAGCTTTCAGAAGAATCATCTATTTTCAGAGTTTTTATCACAAACAGAGTGAACAATCCTGTCCACTCTGTTTCCCATTGCTTAAAACGGTCTTGGCTGACCACAGTATTCACAAAACTTTCCGGTATTCTCTGCACCGCACTGGCATTTCCACGAACTGTTATTCTGTTGCATTCCTCCGGTCATGTTCGTTTCTGACATTCCCGTCTGCTGCATTCCTCCGTTCATGTTCATTCCGGACATTCCGGGCTGCATTCCTCCGTTCATGTTCATTCCCGGCATCCCAGACTGCATCCCTCCGTTCATATTCATTCCGGGCATCCCGGGCTGCATTCCCACATTCATGTTCATCCCGGGCATCCCAGACTGCATCCCTCCGTTCATATTCATTCCGGGCATCCCGGGCTGCATTCCCACATTCATGTTCATCCCGGACATCCCAGACTACATCCCTCCGTTCATGTTCATCCCGGGCATTCCAGGCTGCATTCCCGCATTCATGTTCATTCCTGACATCCCGGGCTGCATTCCCGCATTCATATTCATCCCGGACATCCCAGACTGCATCCCTCCGTTCATGTTCATTCCTGGCATCCCAGGCTGCATTCCTCCGTTCATGTTCATTCCCGGCATTCCGGGCTGCATCCCTCCATTCATGTTCATTCCTGGCATTCCGGGCTGCATTCCCGCTGCATTTGGTGTCAGTGCCGCAATAATCTGATATGCGGTCTGCTCCACTTCCATCAATTCCCTTCTGTTATCACTGCTTATAGAGAAAGTATTCAAGCGAAAATCCATATCATCAAACCACTGGGTTCTCACTTTAATACGCATAGTATAATCAAATTCATATTTATATACCGGTGGCTGATAACTTACAGTTTCTCCATCCTTTGTATATGTTTCCTCTTGCTGCTGTTGGTCTACATCAACCCTGCACTGTACAATGGCTGATAAAGGAACTATGTCCGGGTTTTCATTAACATCCAGTTTCCGCGCAACAGTAAAATTCCCCTTATTATCATCAATAAAAACATTGTAATTTCTGGTATTGATCTGACGGGTTATACAAAAGTCCATTACCGCTTTTTTGTTTTTTTCACGATATTCCAGCTGGCGTTTGATATCCTCTACCGTACTATGCCGCCGCTCCTCAAACCATGGTGATAATTTTTTCGCACAATCCTTACACAGATTTCCGTCATCCAGTTTTCGATTTCCCAATAACCCAATTTTCTCTCCGCAGATGTCACAGATTTTCTTATCAAATAATCCCATACCCTATCCTCCTTTTTTATCTGAAATCCCATACTGCCGCACCGGAATGGTGCGGCAGTATTTTACCTTATTCTGTAACAATTATTTTTTCAAAATATGTCTTTACGGAAAAATCAACTTCACCTGTTTCAGAATCATCTGCTTCTTCGCCGTCATCAGATTCCTCTGCATCATCTTCTGCTATCAAACACAGTTTTCCATCATCCAGTAAATTGAACTTCATATTATCAAGACTGAAAAACATAGTTCCTGCCTCATCCTCTGTTACAGCCTTTAATACCAGTGCGTTTCCTTCCACGTCGCCCTGAAGTTCTACTTTTGTCTCTTCTCCGCTCTCTATTAAGATAATTTCAGCCTTTCCGTCTTCCACAGACATACTCATTTCAAATCCTGTAAAGTCAGCATTAACCGGCATCTGCATTCCAAATGCTTCCATCAGAGTACAGCTCCATTCTCCTTCAAAATCCTTCATGGTTGGATTTTCTACCGGTTTGCCCGGTACATAAGGCTCATACTCTTCCTTTTCCTGACTCAGGATCATTGTCGTTCCATCTGCTGTTAAGGTTATCTTACCGTCCTTGTACTCGCATTCCCCTGTCTGATCATTATGAGTCATCAAAATTTTATCATTTTCTATTTTCCACTCTGATTCATCTACTTCAGGCTCTTCCCCATAAACAGAACTTGTTGTTTCCATTTTACCGTCTTCTTTAATGTCCACGGTCACTTCCATTCCCATTGCCCCCGGATGAAAGGATGCACCTTCGCCCATAGAAAGCTCATTTACATACCAGGTTCCAATAACATCCTTTTCTTCAAGGGCATAAACACTTACGCTCATAAAGCCTGCCATTAAGACTCCTACTGTTCCTGCCATCCACAACCTCATTTTTTTACTCATACAAACATCTCCTTTCTTTTTTAATGTACTCCTCGGACTCTTTTTTACTTAATTTTGTGAGAAGATTTTTTGTTTATCTACATTATACGTGAACGCTCAGATATTTACACTAGCACTTCTGACAGTATGCATGTAATTTTTTGGATAAATTAAAACCTGCTGAAAAGTTTTTAACTTTTCTCAGCAGGTTCATTAAAATACTTTCTGTTTTAGCGCATTCTCTCCAGATTTTCCAGAATTATATCTGCGCTGATTGGTTTGGCAATATGAGCGTTCATACCCGCTTTGATTGCCTTTTTACGGTCTTCTTCAAAAGCATTGGCAGTCATCGCAATGATTGGTATATTTGCGCATTTCGGATCATTCAATGTACGGATTTCCCGGGTTGCGGTGTATCCATCCATCTTCGGCATCTGAATATCCATGAAGATCAGATCATATTTTCTGCCTTCTGCAGATGACATGATATTCACAGCATCTGTACCATCCTCAACGCAATCCACATCCAGACCAATTTCCTCCATGATCGCTGTTGCGATCTCCCGGTTCAGCTCATTATCCTCTACAAGAAGAACTTTCTTCCCTTCATAACGCCTCTGGATTTCTGCCCGGATTTTCTGCTTCTCATTCTTAAGGGGCTCTCTTTGCTCCGAATCAGGTTCCTCCTTCACAGTCGTCCCTGATATTTCACATTCAAGCATAACCGTAAACTCCGTTCCCCTTCCTACTTCGCTTTCAACCTGAATCGTACCGCCCAGCATATCCACAATGTTTTTGGTGATTGCCATTCCGAGACCGGTTCCTCCTATTCCATTCTCCGTAACGGTATGTTCTCTTGTAAATGAGTCAAACACCTGCTCCCTGAACTCCGGCGACATCCCAATTCCATTATCCTTCACACTGAATACCACTGTTGTACATCCGTCTCTTCTGCATGGTTTCTCAGAAACACGAATGTTAACCGTACCCCCGACCGGTGTAAATTTCACAGCATTACTGCTGATATTCAGAAGCACCTGCGTCAGGCGCAACTTGTCGGTAATGATATCTTCATGGAGTACATCCTGTGTATCAATATACAGCTCCTGCTGTTTAGAATGTACAGATTCCTGTATAATTGTATTTAAGTCATGCAAGATATCCGGCAGGTGTACAACTGTATATTCAATCCGTACGGAACCGTTCTCGATTCTGCTCATATCCAGCACATCATTGATTAGGCTGAGCAGATGCTGACCGGATATATGGATTTTTTTCAGATAATCCAGAACAAGCTCCTTATTGTCAATATGTGTTGTCGCAAGCGCAGTAAATCCAATGACCGCATTCATCGGCGTGCGGATATCATGAGACATATTATTCAGAAACACAGTCTTCGCCCTGTTCGCATGTTCTGCAGCCGCAAGTGCATTTCTCAGATTCCTATCCTGCGCAATCTCACGTTCTTTTTCTTCTGTCGCATCACGGATTGCAACCAGAACTGTACACAATTTCCCATCTTTATCATATCCCTGTGGCACAATGATCATTGTCATCCATCTTTCATCCACTGTCCGAGCTGTAAAACTCAGCGTTTCACGTTCTTCCAGACGTTTTGCCACCGTACTTATATCGACAAATTCCCAGTATGCCTTCTGAAATGGCTCTGCAATCACCTGCCTTATAAGTTCTTCCTGATGCGCTTTGAAAAGCATATCCCCTTTCTGATCTGGCTTCATATTTCCTGAAGATTTCAGGATTTCGATTTCCTCTGTTTTTAGATTCACAAGAGAAATAGAGGCATATGCATGCCCCAGTGCATTGATCACCCGAAGTCTTTTCTGGTCCTGAAGGATACTTCTCTTTTCTGTTCTGCTCCTGTTCACCCGATAAAGTAAGAAAAGGAGCAGTGCAAGCAGCACATAAATCACACATATAATATTTCGTGTGATGTACACCTGACTTTCCGGGAAAAAGATATATGCATCGTAGTCTTTGATCTTCTCCCGACGTCCGAACCAGTTTCCTGTCTCTGAACGAAGATGGACAATTCCATTCTCATCTACCTCAAATTTATTTTTATACTGACTTTTTGCTTCTTCTATAGAGCGGGCAGTCAGCTCCTGTCTGTTTGTACTGACAACCTTATCATCATCACAGATCACAACACTTCCATTCATCTCAAAAGGAAAGTCAGAAAATAACGATGCCATCGTCAGATCTCCGTTAAGCTCATTTACTTCCTCCTTCTGCGCATATGTGATCAGGATACCTGCTGCATCCTGTCTTGCCACTGCCGCAAAATCATAGATCTTTCCTTTATTTCTCAGACGAGTGGTATAAGTCTTTTCCGGATGCTCTGCAATATCACGTACATAATCACTTTTGATCAGCTTCTGCCACAGCGACATAGTATCTCCATCTTTTGCACTCTGTTCTGTCACCTTCAGATTCTGATCCAGTACAAGGATTCCTGTCAGGCGCTGTTCCCTGGCATATTCGTCTAGCATTTCTGTACTGAGATTTCCTTCCTGTTCTATGACTCTGCTTAATTCTGTTGTTTTGTCCAAAAGACGTACCAGGCTTTTCACCTGATCATTGGTGTTATAAATCTCATAACTTTCAATTCGGTTTTTTACAAAATCAAAGGTCTCATCCAGAGTACTGTTCAGCTTGCTATTATCTCTCGCTGTCAGCAGAAGAAAAGTCAGTATTCCGGAAAAAATCAGAATAAACACAAGCAAACACGCATTTCTGTCGACCCTCTTTTTCTTCTGTTTCTGCGGTATCTGCCTTCTTATCTGTCTGCTCATTTACTTTCTCCTCCCGGCAGAGTTTCGTCCGCATCCAATCCGTATTTTGTAACTATTTTTTCTGTAATCCCTTCGCTTTGCATCTCTGTAAGCGTTTCTGTAAGCTTTTCTGCCAATTCTTCGTGAGTTCCTTTTTTGAAAGCAATTCCAAGTTCTGATTTATAAGGACTTTCCTCCAGCATACGGTAAACGCCCTTGCCATCCTGTATCAGACTGCCAAGCATTGCCTCATGTCCCGCAATCGCATCTGCATAATTTTTTCTAAGTGCAGCATAAAGCTCATTCGACGAAGAAAAACAGTTCACCTGTTCTGCATGCGGAAGATCTGATTTTATATTATGAAGAAAGAGATCTTCTGCTTTTGTAGTCGCCTGAACTGCAATCCTCTTCCCTTTCAGATCCTGAAGTGTCCGGATTTCACTCTCGGCTCTTACAACCACCATCTGACGACTGTACATATACGGTCCTGCCCACTGATATTTGTTTTCTCTTTCATTCATGGAATAGCAGCTCCACAGACAGTCTATTGTTCCATCTGACAAAAGTTTCTCTTTATCTTCCCAGACAACCTTCTCAAATTCAGGCTGATAACCCAGCCTCTGAAAGGCTTCCTCTGCAAGTTCCACATCAATACCTTTATACTCGCCATCACTCGTCTGATAGCTGTAAGGTTCAAAATAATCTATTCCGATAACAATCTCCGGCAATTCACTGTCCGATGTTTTCTCTTTCTTTATTCCACATCCTCCCGGTATAAGGCTGCCTGCCAGAAGAAGTGCTGCAATACAAATTCTTTTTCTGCGGGTATGGGAGTCATTCTTTCGATTTTTTCTCATATCCAGTTCCTTTCCATTTATTACTGTTTCATAACCTGCGTGTCAGTGACCTTGTTTTCCCAATTAAAACAGAGGGCTTATCCAATTCGGGTAAACATCAAAACGGTGCAAAAAAAGTCCCACGTAAAAAACTTTTACAGGAACTTTTTTCATAATCATCTCAGTTTTTTGACTGATCTTCCTATAAATCTATCAACAAAACTTCTGATACAGATTATACATTTCATATACTTTCATGTCTACAATTATTTACTGCTCTGAAATATAAAACACACGTTACTGTTCACAGTAACGTAGCCAAAATTCATTCCAGATTGCCTGCGGCAATGGAATTTTGAATAGGACCTGCTGATTGCGGGAATACTTTTTTATTTCCAGTCAGAAGCAAGGCATACAGGTACCGGATCCTGAATTTCCATTCTGTCAGGTTCTACCAGGCAGTCATAGGCCAAAATATGCACTCCTGCCTTTTTTGCCTCCTGCAGGGTTTCTCCAAATTCCCGATGAGTCTCCCAGTTGGGCTCAAACCTGTCAACTCCCTTCATCTGGATCACCAGAAGCAGATAAGCTTCGTATCCTTCCTGCATACAATGGATCAGCTCCTTCAGATGTTTCACACCTCTTTCTGTCGGTGCATCGGGGAAGCGTGCTATATTATCCGACTCCAGAGTGACACCTTTTACTTCTATAAAAGCCTTGCGTTTCTCTGAACAGACATAAAGATCAAATCTGGAATTTCCATAGGTCTTCTCCGGCGTTACCTGAACTTTTTCCGGAAAAAGATGTCCTGCCTTTACCCACTCCAGTGCTGCTTTATTGGGAATCTGAGAATCCATATTAATCAGGCCCCTGCCCTTTTTATTTACGCAGATTAGATCATAGGCTGTCTTTCTCGCCGGATTGCTACTCTTTTCCAGAAAAACCTGTGTACCCGGGACCAGAAGCTCCCTGCACCTGCCTGTATTCTTTACATGAACCGTTTCCACCTGCCCATTGATCTCCACATGTGCAATAAACCGATTAGGACGATCTATGAAACGGCCCTCTGTGATATGTTCGTACTTCATTTTTTCTGCTCCTCTTTACGCATTGTATACATACCATAACATGTTTTCCTCATACCTACAACATTTTCATTTTGGAAAACTATTCTCCAAACAAAGTGCCCCCGAGGATGTCAAGTCATTGCTACAAAAAATATGCGGCTCTTTTGCCACCAAAATGGCTTAAAACCGCATATTTCTGTATAGAGGACGTTATATAATTGTCACAAAGTAGGTGGGGAGGATGTAACGTCATTGCTACATCTTTTCTATCCTAATGCGTCAATATTTATTCCTACTTTCGCAAATAAAAATTGTAGCAACACATGCATTTGCGTATCTGGATTATCATAATATCTGTTTTCTTTTGGCGTTTTATTTGCCTCTTTACCCTGATTATCCTCTGATATTTTTTTACCCCTTTGAATTGCATTCTTTATATCAGATAATCCGATTTGATTGACTATTTCCGTTACCCTTTTTTCTTTTTTTATGTTTGCATCTGCTGCTAACCCAAAAACTTGTCGTAATTTATCAGCATATGCATCCTGATTTTGTACTATATCAAAATAGTCTTCTTTATGAAGAATCAGCCATAAATCAAAACAATAATTTGTATATCCTAATTCAATCTTATTTTCTATTGCCAAATCTATTGCTTCTTCATACTTATCCTTTTTTCCGTCATAATCAAAAACAGATACTTTGTTTTCCTTACCAATAGATTTCTGAATAGTTCGTTCTACCACACACTTAGGATTTCCGCCATATGGTTCCGCATAATCAAATACTAAATCATGCGTTCTTTCTTCAACGCAATTCACTAATTCTGCTACTTTATCAAAATATATTCTTTCCTGGTTTTTTCCCTCACATCCTACAATGCAGAGGAATTGTGGTCTTCGTATTTTATTGTTCTTTGGACGATTCAAGATTATTCGCCTCTCTTTCCAATATGTGCTTAAATGCAATTTCCAAATCCATATGTGGCAATGCTCCATATTTTCCATTCAAATAATTTTTTAATATTCTTTCTTCTGGACGTAATTTGTAATCTGCTAAAGAATATATCTCGCTCACCATATCATTCCTTCGCTTTTCAACCATTACAATTTGATCATGTCTAAGCAATTCACCGTCTAAATATATTGGATTATGCGTATTGAAAATTAACTGAGCATTATTTTTATTGATATCTTTATTGTTAAAAATTCTTATCAGCGATACAACAATTTCAAAATGCAATGAAGCATCCATTTCATCCAAAACAATGACCCCGCCATTATCTAAAACATCTATAAACGGTTGTAACAATCTAATCAAATGGATAGTTCCTCTCGATTCCATCAGCTCTGAATCTACAATCATGGATATTGCATATTTTTTTTGTGGTTGCTCATCTTTTCTTAATGGTACTTGATACATTGAACACATAGATAATTCATCATTATCTGTTTCTGCCATAAATCCAATTTTTTGATTTCCAAACTCAGCTATATTCATAACTTCTTTAACTGAGGCACTTTCGAAAATATTTCTACGAATATCTTTATCTGGTTTTTTATTAAATATCGTCTTTAAGTCTTTTTGTCTAAAATTCATGTCATTTGCATTCATAATAACATTAAATTTTTCAAACCATAAATTAAAATCCTCAAAATATTTTTTATCAAACAAATTGCTAATTGCACCTGCTACAACTAACTTTTGTTTATCCAATGTCTGGTTCAATTTGTGAATCAAGCGTTCAGAAAAATCCGCATCATCCTTATTAATATAACCTTTTTTTACTAATTTCTTTACATCCACATAAATTTGATTTTCATCATCTCGTGAAAAGAACAAGTCATCATTAACATAAAGAACCTCTTCTTCAATTTTATATACATCAATATCCGTAAACTTAATTCCGTATCTATAAATATTATTTTGAGTGGAAAATGTAATTTCTAAAGAAACCGGATCATACCAACTTGTATCTCTAATAAAAGATAACATACTTTTATAAGATTCCAGCTCTTTGCAATTTAAGGTTCCTTTCATAACCATTTTTTTTAATATATCCATTGCCAACACAATGTTGGATTTTCCACATGCATTTGCTCCATAAATGACAGTCATTGGTAATACTCTTAACTTATTACCATTTACACTTTTATCTATCACATAATCATTATGCGTTTTCTGTTTACTTGAAAGCATTGTAAAAAAAGTCTCATCTTTAAATGACCTAAAGTTTTCCATTTTAAAGTTTAACAACATTTTTTTTGCATCTCCTTTCCATTTCTTTATATAATTATACATCATTATTGCTTTTTATCAACAATTTTATTGTTATTATATGCTAATTTGTTGCTATTTATACTCCACCTCCACTCTCCCGTCATCATACACATATATTCCCTGCACATATTCTTCCAGCATCTCTCGTGTCAGATTCTCATAGCCTAAATACTTCAACATTTGCTCCACCGGAACATTCTTTTTCATCAGGATTTCTTTCTCGTCGTTTATCAACTCATCCAGTTCCTGTACACGTTTCTGCAGTCGTTCTCTTTCTTCTTCCAACTGCTTCTTGGCTTCCATAAACTGATTCTGGTTCATCTGTCCCTCGTGATACTTCTCATAGTTCTGGCGGTTCTGGATTTTTATTTGTTCTTGACACTTTTCACAATCTGCACTTTCCGTCTTATAGGCTTCTATACTTTCCTCATGCTGTTTTCTCATGGATTGCTGCATCTGTTCTTGGCTGATATTCTGACGTAAGTAAGCCTTTATTTCTGCCAGCACGATATGCTCCAGCATTTTGTTATCCGCTTTCCCGGCAAAACATCCTGTATCTTCTTTTCCTTTACTGTAAGCACAGCTATAAAGAATATGACTATGAATCGGACTGCTTGAAGTCAGGCTTCTGCAACAATTCCCGCATTTTACATAGCCACCTAATAGTGTTGTTTCCCTGTCAAATTTGCTTTTCTTGGTGTATCTGATCTGAAGGGACTGTGCTTTTTCAAAAACTTCTTTTGATACAATCGGCTCGTGATGATTTTCCATCACTTTCCACTGATTTCTCGGTACCGGTACTTCTTTCCCAGTTCCGGGATCTGGAATCTTTGTCTTTCCATAGACCATACAGCCTATATAAGTCTTATCATCTACAATCTTCCGTATCATATCACTCGTCCACTGCAATCCTCTTGATGAAGCTTTCTTACTGCCTGATTTCTGTCGTCTGCTCATAGACTGCAAGGGAGTCAATACACCCTCTTCATTGAATAACTTACAAATCTCCATCTTGGAATATCGCTGATTGGTCAGTTCAAATACTCTGCGGATCACTTCTGCTTCGTCCTCTACAATCACCAGTTCTCTCTTATTTTCAGGATTGATTCGATACCCATAAGGTGCAGAGCCACAGCAATATTCACCTTTTCCTCGTCGGGTGCTGACTGCTGCCTTTACCTTTACAGACTGGTCTTTCACATAAAAGTCTGCGATCAGTCCTTTAAACTGTACTTCGATGTCTGAATTCTTTCCTTTATAATCTTTAGAATCATATCGATCTGAGATAGAAATGAAGCGTACTCCAAGAAATGGAAAAATCTGCTCTAGATAAGTTCCCATCTCAATATAGTTTCTGGCAAAACGGGAAAAATCTTTTACCACAATACACTGAACTTTATTCTCTCTGGCAAGTTCCAGAACCTGCTTAATTGCCGGGCGCTCCATACTGGAACCAGAATATCCGTCATCGTAAAACTCCTGAAATGGCATAGCAGCAAGCTCCGGAATATGGGAAATATAATCTTTTACCAGTTTTCTCTGATTGATAATGCTGTTACTTTCTCCCTCTGAATCATCTTCCATGGAAAGACGGTAATATCCAATAATCAGTTTCTGATCACTCATGTTCTACCGCCCCCTTAAACCCGAAGTTGATTTCCAGTCTGCCATCACCATACAGATACATACTTTCAATCAAGCCCTCTGCAAGTTCCGCATTGATTCTGGTTGTCCCATCCAGTTCCAACAGACTTCGTAAAAATCTGGCTTCTTCTTTCTGCTGTTTTTCCAGCTTTCGTATGGTCTGCTCCAGAGACTTCTTTCTCTCTTCACAAAACTCTTTCCAGTTATTACGGTCATCTTTCATTTCTATATAGGCTTCTTTGGAAAGTTCACCCTCTTTATATTTCATAAATGCCTGTGCCAGTTTTTCTGAACGTCTTTCCATATCTGCATCCAGTTTTCTGATCTCAGTTTGAATCTCATTGATTTTGGAAAGAAATACCGCACTGCTTATAACAGACATATCCTTTTTCCGCAATCCAGATAACTGAAACTGTCTGGTCAGCTCCGAACGGACAATTTTCTGCAGCTTCTCCTCGGAAATAGATTTGTGACTACATTTTCTTTCATCCCGATACCAGGCAGCATTGCAAAAGTAATACACATTGCCTCTGTATCTACGTGTACACATTTTCCGCTTACAATCACCACAATAGAATACATTGTAAAATGCTCTTTCATCATCTTCCCACCCTGCAGTAGTTTTTGTTGCTTTCTGTTGTGCTGCTTTTAGCCTGACCTGTGCTTTTTCAAACAATTCTCTGCTAATAATTGGCTCATGGGCATTTGGCGTAATAATCCACTGGCTCTCGTCCAATATGTCACACCATTTTTCACCTCTTTGAAATCTGGATTCATATTTTCTCTGAACCAGATCGCCATAATAATTATTCCGGTTCAGCACTGCACGTATCGAAGAATTTCCCCACTGATGAAGGTTCTCTCCGTCCTGACAGTACACATGATGATATTGGTTATAATCTGAAATCCGATGTACCCTATCCTCAAACAGCCTGTCAATAATGCCCTGTATGCCATCTCCCGAAGCATATTCTTCAAAAATCCTGCGGACAATCTTTGCAGCTTCCGGTTCCACCATCAACTTATAAATTCCATTTATCTTTTCCACACAATATCCATATGGAGCTGTAGATCCCACATACTCACCGTTTTTTTGTGCAATACGTTTCGCTGCCCGTTCTTTTGCGGAAATGTCTTTCGCATAAGCATCATTCACCAGATTCTTGATATTCATGGATAATTCCTGATTCTTGGCATCCGGTGCAAATGAATCATAGTTGTCACATACAGAAATAAACCGCACTTTCATAAAAGGAAGAATCTTTTCCAGATAGTTGCCAGTTTCGATATAATTTCTTCCAAATCGTGAGAAATCCTTTACCAGAATACAGTTTATTTTACCTTCCCTGACATCATTCATCATCCGTTCAAATCCCGGTCTGTCAAAATTTGTTCCGGTTTTTCCCAGATCAGAATAAATGTTATATACAGCAATTTCATACTCTCTGTTCGGATTTTCATTGTGCTTCTGAATGAACTCTTTTATCAGCGTAACCTGTGTTTCAATAGATTCTGACTTTTTTTCATCACTGTCTACGGATAATCTGACATAAATTGCAGCCATACATACCGGAATCCCAAGAACTTTCTTCTCTGTGTTTTTCTTATATCTTTTTGCTGTCCTTGCCATTTATTCCACCTCTTTCCTGCACTCTGTCCGGTGTTCCGCATAAAACCGTCTTATGACTTTCATTTTCTCAATCATATCCTGATAACGGATATGAATTTTGATCTGTTTGTTTTCATAAATATAGATTTTATCTACGGTCAGTGCCAACAATGTGCGATCCAGTTCTTTGATTTCCAGTGATTTCTTCCAGTCCTCCAACTGAACAGTTGCAGACACTCCACCCTCAAACATTTGCTTTACCAATTTTTTCTGATTCTCGATCATCTGCTCCAGTTCTTCACATTTTCTTCCGTAACTTTCCCGAAAATCATCGAACTCTTCTTTGCTGATCAATCCCTCTTTCAAGTCATCACCTAAAGACGCTTTCAGACTGTAATAGCGGTTATATTCTTCCTGCAACTTACTAATCTGCGTATCATAACCGATTACCTGATCGTAGCTGACTTGCATCTCACAAAGTTCTTCCATAATCATCTGATAGTCTACAAAAAGTGCCGTATATGCCTGAATCTCTTTCAACACAATTCTTTTCAGCACCTCTTCCGAAATACTGTGTCTGGTGCAATCTCCACCTTTGTTCTTTGTCTGGCAGATATAAAAGGCTTTTTTCTTCCCCTTATACTGATTTACCCTGCGTATCATCGGTGTCTTGCAATCTCCGCAAAACACAAATCCCGAAAAAAAGTTTGCACTGTCTGATGTTTTCGATGCCCTACCATCATATTGAAGCAGCTTCTGAACCACATCAAAATCATTCTGCCTGATAATTGCCGGATGCGTATTTTCTACTTTCACCCACTCTGATTCTGGCTTATCCAGGCGTTGCTTTACTTTATAGCTGATTCGTTCCTGCTTGCCCTGTACCATGTTTCCAATATAGACTTCATTGGTCAGAATCCTTTTGATCTGCACTGCCGACCATTTCGGTGTATCTGAACTATGGAATCCGGAATTGTAATTTTCACCATTTGCCTTTTTATATTCTTTTGGCGACTGCACATGACGTACATTCAGTTTTTCTGCGATTGCTCCAAGACTGAATCCATCAATTTTCCATGAAAATATTTTTCTTACAATATCCGCTGCATAAGAATCAATCACCAGACAATTCTTATTCTCCGGATCTTTGCAGTAACCATACGGGGCAAATGCTCCAATAAATTCACCTTTTTCACGTTTGATTTTCTGGTGGCTTCGCACTTTACCGGAAATGTCCCGGCAATAGCTTTCATTTACAAAATTTTTGATCGGAACTACAAATGACTTCTCTGAAAAATCTGCTGTTTTACTGTCGAACTGGTCTGTAACTGAAATAAAACGCACATTTAAAGCCGGGTAGGTCTTTTCGATCCATCGCCCGGCTTCTATATACTCTCTTCCGAATCTGGATAAGTCTTTTACAATCACACAGTTTACTTTTCCAGCTTCTATATCAGTTGTCATTCGTTTAAACTCAGGTCGGTCAAAATTTCCTCCTGAGTATCCGTCATCCACATATATATCAAAGATCTGAATATCCGGCTGGCTTTTTACAAAGCTCCGAAGTAACTCTCTCTGATTTGCAATGCTGTTGCTCTCTGACTTCGCACCGCCCTCTTCCATATCATCTTTCGATAACCGAAGATACAATGCAGCATCGTACATATCTGGCATATTCATTTGCATTTGTTCCATTTTACATCGCTCCCAACTTACTTATTCCATTGAATTTGAAGTCAGAAACCATGTATCACGTTCATTTTCCCTGACTTCACATTAACATAACATCTGTAGCTTCGCAAGATATTTTTTCAAGACTTGCATCTAATACATCAACTCCGTTCTTTTTCTTAGATAATCACTGATCGCATCTGTAGCATCCATTTCTCCTGTCATTTCCACGACTACCACATACCCTTCATTCATGTGAGCATACGGCTGATCGCCAGATTTATCCAGAAAAGTTTCCACTTTCTCAGAAATAGCTTTATCTATATTAGGAATTAAGTCTTCAATATCCTTTAACTGCTCCAGATTCACACTGGAATCTATTACTGACTGATTTACCATGATGCTCACCTCTTTTCCAACATATTCTTTGTATCAGTTGTCCTATACCTGCAATTTTCTCAAATGCATCACCTTATCTGGATATTCTTTAGCAACTACTTCACTGCCAATCTGAATATATGTTAAGCGCTTAATTTTTAGATATGATAGAAAAAATCCCCGACTGCTTTTCAGCAGCCGGAGCACCTTGACAATTCACATATGATTGATTTGATTCGTTTGCACGACGTCCGATTTCAGCTTTGACGATTTCGTTCCATGGAGCCAGAAGTTCTAATTCATCATCGCTCATCCTATCATTATCGTGCTGATTTGCACAAAGAAATAACCTTATTATGCCGGTTGACAGGTTGGATTACGCTGATTTTTTGAAAACTTTATATGGTATATTTTAATGAATTGTAGGATTACTTTATTGACATTTCTGACACTATCATATACACTGTACATATCGTATAAGTACGCATATATCAGAAGGTGGTGAGAGGAAGTTAGAATGGAAATTATCATAAGTAATAGTAGTGATAAGCCTATTTATGAACAAATTGCTATGCAGATTAAGAGTTTAATCATGAATGGTACCCTATCTGCCGGAGAAGCCCTGCCTTCCATGCGTGCACTGGCAAAAGACCTGCATATAAGTGTTATTACTGTTCAACGAGCTTACGAAGATTTAACTCGAGATGGGTTTATCGAAACCGTATCGGGAAAAGGTAGTTTTGTTGCATCACCAAATAAAGAATTTATTCAAGAAGAACAACTACGAATAGCAGAAGAACTTTTAGAAAAGGTTGCTATAATCGGTCGTACTCATGGTATCAGCTATGAGCAAATGGCTAATATTCTAAAACTATTTTTTGAAGAATGAGAGGTGGAATTATGGAACAGAACAGTATTGTTGTAAAAAATGTGACTAAAAAATTTGATGATTTTATGTTAGATCATATTTCATTTACAGTTCCTACAGGACGTATTGTGGGTTTCATAGGAGAAAATGGTGCTGGAAAAAGTACAACTATCAATTTAATTTTAGACCAGTTAAAGTTGGATGCGGGTGAAATAAGAATATTGGGTAAACAAAATCATTCTTATTTGCATAAAGAAAACATTGGTGTTGTTTTTGACGAATGTAAATTCCATTCCGTCTTAAATGCAAAAGATATTGCCCAAATCCTTTCGGGATCTTATAAAACATGGGATATGAATTTGTTTGAAGAATATATGAAACGCCTTGATGTTCCATTAAATAAATCAATAGGGCAACTTTCAAAAGGTATGAAGATGAAATTGTCAATTATTTGTGCACTATCGCATAGACCCCAGATTCTGATTTTAGACGAAGCAACAACAGGGTTAGATCCTGTTGTACGAGATGAAATTTTGGATATTTTTTTAGAATTTATTCAAGATGAAGAACACTCTATTTTGTTCTCTACACATATAACCTCTGACATACAAAAGGTTGCTGACTATGTAATTCTGATTCATAATGGAAAAATTATTTTTGAGGAAAAGAAAGATGACCTTATTTATAATTATGGAATTATACGCTGTAAAAAATCAGAATTTAATACTGTTTCGCCAGATGACTATGTATGTTGTCGAGAAACAAATCTTAGCGTGGAATGCTTAATACATGACAAAGTAGCTGCAAAAAAAAGATACAAAAATCTAATTATTGATAATGCTTCTATTGAGGACATTATGCTGTTCTATATCAAAGGAGGTGTCAAATGAAAGGATTGGTTTTTAAGGATTTATTGCTTATGAAGAAAATGAATAAAAAAGTCATTTTTGTAATGTATTTTTTTGTAATAGCAATTTCATTCTTCGGAGAGAATGAAGTTTACTCAATTATGTCATCGGCTTTTTTTTCACTTTTTATCGGTATGCACTTAATGATGACCATGACCTATGATGGATTGACTTCATGGAAACAATATGAATTAACCTTGCCGATGAGTAAGTACCAAATCATTTTCAGTAAGTATTTGACTAGCTTGCTTCTTGTTCCGATTAGTATAATGGGTACAGTTATCATTTATATCATTCGTTATGTGGTTTATCATAATTTTACACTTAGCCAGTTTGGTTTTTCTATCGCCATTGCAATAGCATTACCTGTTTTATGGTGTTCTATATGTTTAGCAATAGCACAGTGGTTTGGCTATATGAGTGTTCAGTATGTGAGAATGATTTGCACACTTCTCGTTATCTTTTTCGTAAGTAAAATATCAAAAGATATGAAATACGTTACTCAAAATTTGGTTAAAAATCCTATGTTGATTACTATTTTTGCTTTGGGTATAGTAGTCGCATCGTATTTTGTTAGTGTTATAGGATACTCAAGAAAAAAATAAAAAGTAGAAGTGCAAATAAAAGTAAGTGTCGAGCGAGTACGTTGCCCTGTCTGCGGAAATAAAACACGTGACAAAATCCGAGAAGATACTGTACTAAAAAATTTTCCACTCTTTTGTTCGAAGTGCAAAAGAGAATGTCTAATCAACATTGAACAATTCCATATAACTGTTATTAAAGCGCCAGACGCAGAGCCGATAATACACAGTTCTTTGAACTGTAGTTATCGGTTTTTGTATTTTCCCAATCATAGTGATTATCAGCTATTGATTTACACTTAAAACTGATCCAGATTTAATGCTTAAAACTGACCCATGGTATAATTTGGCCTTATGGCCTTGATAACTGATAATTATTTGTATAAGTCAGTTTTATATTCCTGTGACCTCTCTTTCGTTTTAATATGTTGTCTGTAACAGAATCGGCTGTTCATGTTACGTCATTGCTACAAGTCTTTCTTTCCATATCATTTTGAATCCAACCCGGGCAGATTTTCTTCAAAATCATGGTGAAAGTGCTTCGTTTCTGTGTTGGGAAAATGAACGGAAACACTTGATTTTACTGACTTTCTTCAATGTAACCTTATTATAACGTCCTCCCCCCATCCCACCTCTTCATTGGGATACTCCTCATACCCCGGCAATGGTCTGGCGCCTTTTCGGAGATAGGCTTTTACTTTTTCCCCATAGAGGTAGGGATCGTTTCCATTTACAATCCCCCATTGCATTAACAATGCTGCGGATCCGCTGACAAAGGGTGTTGCAAAGGAAGTCCCTGTTACTGTTCTGTAACCACCACCGGGTACGGGAGCAACTATGTTTACTCCCGGTGCCACCAGATCAGGTTTCAGATATGGCAGCATTCTGCTGCCCCTTCCGGAAAAATCCGCATAAGAGTCAACCAGCGAATCATATGCTCCAACTGCAATAACCCGCCGGGCTGTGGCAGGTATGGTCAAAGTCCCATATGCCCTTGGTTCATAAAACCCAGTCCCTCTGTTCAGAGTATTTCCACCCGGCAGCCACAGGTAATATTCCCCTCCTCTGACCTTTTTTCCACTTAGGATGATTTTCCAGTCTCCACTGTCCACATAAGTTTTCCCAGGAAGGAAATCTATGTAGATTTCCTGTGTCAGATGATAGGGTCCAGGTTTGCCATAATAGATTAAAAGATCTGTATTTCCCAGTCTGTACCTCTGAGGACCAAGCTTTTCGTCTAAGGGGCCGATCCGGTTTCCGGATGGATTTTCAATATAAATACTCATCTCATCCTCATAAGATTTCCATAACTGCACATTTAATGTTGGTTCCCTGCTGCTCACAGATAATTCTATCTGTCTGGTCTGTCCCTGTTTCAGGGTTCCTCCCTCATGCAGAGGCTGATTGCCGTTGTTCCCTGTACCTGTACAGATAGCCAGACGTCCTGTGGAAGAAACCATATCTATATATGTTTCAAGAAGGGAATCTCCCTTGTGGGATCCATAATTATTTCCAAAACTGAGATTAATTGCCATTGGCCGTCCCATAGTCAATGCCTGTCGCACCAGATAATCAATCCCCTGTATCAGCTCCGTAGTCCTGGGAAAGGAGTTTTCTCTGGGAATTCCCATTTTCACAACCAGTAGATCACTTTCATAGGCAACTCCCTGATTCACCCCATCTGATGCCCTCCCATTTCCTGCTGCAATTCCCAGCACGGAAGTTCCATGTCCACTGTAATCTGAAGATGGAACAAGACGCCTGCCCTGGTTTTCTCCAAGTGCAAGCGCCTCATCGATCTGCTCTTTCGTATATTCAGTTCCTGTCACATATCCCTGGGGTGGATTTCCCTGTATGCTCTGATCCCATAAACGTAAAATTCTGCTGCTCCCATCTGCATTTCGGAAATCAGGGTGAAAATAATCCACTCCTGAATCCACAACTCCTGTCAGGATTCCTTTTCCCGTCAGTCCATTCCTGCCGGTCTGCACTGTGCGGATGCAGCTCGCTCCCTTCGCCTGAAACAATTCAAAATACAAGCGTTTGGGTTTCTCCATAAATTCCACCTGCACTCTGTGGGAATACTCATCAATCTCACTTTCCGGCAAAGTTACCACTGCATAGCTGCCTAACAATGGCACTACCTGAATTCCATTTCCAGCCAGACCACTTTCCGGTCCGCTGTACTTTATGATCACATCCCATAGCCTGGTTGCAGGATCATATCCTATGTTAAGATTTCCTGACTTTCTACGCTCCTGTGGTGTTGCATCCATTGCAAGATTTAAAAGGTTATCTATTTTCTGGTCTGGCATTTTAATCTCATTTCCAGATATTCACTTAGTCTATTATATACAAAAGTTCTGCATACGGACTCTTATTATAACAATTTTAGGATAATAAGCGGGAATCCTCGGCAATTCAATTACCGAGATGAAAGCGCAAACTGTGCATATCTGCACTCATAATAAATAAAAATAACAAAACGGTTTTCATTCAATTTCTCCCTATAAAAGTATATTTGATAAGAATAGTATTAAACCAACTGGTGGAAAGGGAAATTACAAATTATCTATTGAGTTCATGAATACAAAGACACATGGAAGGATTACTGAAGAAATTGTTTTTAAATAATCGAATGTGAGATCTTTTGTATATTGAGAATGAAAATTTCTGAAAAAGTTCAATATTAGTGCTGGATAATCCGAAAATTACTTCGGCGCAGTTGTATAATAAAAAATATATTATATTATAAAAATTTATGATATAATATCCAAGCTACCACCCCTAAACAGGTACAGGAAGGGGGTGTGCTATCAATGGATACAATTTTATCATTTATGCTTTCTATTCTGGCAGGTGTAATCACCTATTACATTTGCAAATGGCTGGATAGAAAATAGTAGCTGGTAGCCAGCCTGGGGAATAAGCCACCCTTGCCAAAACGGAATAAAAAAGCCTCGGAGATGCGACCTCCGAGGCTTTTTGCTGTGTTACCAATGAATTTAATTTTATCATTTTGCCTATGGCAATTATAGCATATGCAGAAAATGAAATCAATATACTTTTGTGGATGATAATTTCGATTAATTTAGATAGAAAATCATTTCATCGGCAGTATTCTAATCTTCCAACTGCTTTTAAGAAACAATTTTGAATGACTCCCAACGAGTACAGACGCAAGCGGTCATAAAAACCATTCCATCTTCTCCCTCACATCCGCATGCTTCAGATAAATAACATTAAACTCTCTGACTATTGGCTCACACTTTAATGTAAAAATCCCAAGCTCCGGGTCACTTTTGGCAAGTACTTCATATACAAATGAAATTCCATACCCGGACTTGATCAGGTCGATGATCATCTTAAAGCTGGAAATACATATATGCCGATGAAAACGCTCCAAAGATTCATTATGCTCCAGAAGCTTTTCCTCCAGGATAGCCAGAGTTCCAGAGCCGTTTTCGCGATGGATCAGAGTTTCTTTCAGAATCTCCTCTACAGATACTTCACGGCCTGCAAAGGGATGATCCTTCGGGCAAATCCCCACAAAAGGTTCCCGGCGATACAGCTGGCTTCCGAATCTGTTTTTGTCAAAAAATCCTTCTATGATAGCATAATCCAGAGTATTTTGTTCCAATAGATGCAAAAGATGCTTTGTGTTATCCACGATCAGAGTCAGTGCTGTATCCGGCTGATTTAAAAAATCGTGAATTCTGTCTGTGATTACATAGTCACCAATGGTCTTGGTTGCACCGATGCGCAGTTCCCGGAGACCATTGTTTTTTATCTTTTCCCTGAGAAAATTTTCACGCTGCTGAACGGAACGCAAGTAATCCTCCAGCATCTGTGCAGCAGGGGTCTTGATCAGTTTTCTGTTTTCATAAAGAAAAAGGCGGCAGCCGTATTCTTTCTCCAGAAACTGGATATGCTGGGTGACTGCCGGCTGGGTAATATGTAACAGCTCTGCCGCCTCCCTGTAATTCATAACACTGCATACAGCCATAAAGGTTTCTGTTCTGTGATCTAACATAATATTCTCCTTGAACTCTTCCACTCTATTGATATCAGATAGTTTTTTCTGTGCAATAAGAAAAAATTCTGCCCTGAAGGCTTTTTTATAAAGGTTTCTGTTTTTCAGTTTCACAGTTGCATTATTCCATAAATGTTACTTATCGTATAATAAAAACTCATAAATTGATTTTATCATTCATGAAGCCTATAATCAACAAAAGAAACACCGTATATATCAGAGAAAAGCAACAGCTACATAAAGGAGATACTTAAACATGAATGAGGAAAAAATAACAACATCCGCCAACAAAAAACTGAGTCCCGAGGAAATCAAGCGGGTAAAAGGTCTTGGATGCCTTCAGGACAAACGATATGATGACATCTTTAATATTCGGGTCATCACAGGAAATGGACATATTACCACAGATGAACACCGTGCCATTGCAGATGCAGCAGACAAGTTCGGAAATGGTCAGATCACTATGACAACCCGCCTGAGTATGGAAATCCAGGGAGTTCCTTATGATAATATTGAGAAAACAATCGCCTTCCTTGGAGAACACGGCCTGATGACAGGCGGAACCGGAGCTAAAGTGCGTCCTGTTGTCTCATGCAAGGGAACAACCTGCCAGTATGGTCTGATTGATACCTTTGCACTCAGCAAGAAGATCCATGAGCGTTTTTATGTAGGCTATCACGATGTGGTACTCCCACACAAATTCAAGATCGCAGTTGGCGGATGTCCAAATAACTGTGTAAAACCTAATCTGAATGATATGGGAATTATCGGCCAGAGAATCCCAAAACCGGATGCAGAGAAATGCCAGGGATGTAAGAAATGTCAGATTGAAAAAAGCTGTCCTGTACACGTTCCGAAATTAGTTGACGGTAAACTTTACATTGATCCTGAAGAATGTATCCATTGCGGACGCTGCAAGGGAAAATGTCCTTTCGGCGCAGTACCGGAATATCAGAATGGTTATAAGATCTATATCGGAGGCCGCTGGGGTAAGCGAATCTCACACGGTCAGGCTCTTACCAGAATTTTCACAGAGGAAGAAGAAGTAATGGCAGTCATAGAAAAAGCAATCCTTCTCTTCAAAAATGAAGGAATCGCAGGAGAACGATTTGCAGATACTGTGAAACGCCTCGGATTTGAGTATGTGAATGAGAAATTGATTGGCTGAGTATTAAAAAAGACACTTCGGAAAACTTTCCCAAAGTGTCTTTTTTCAGTTTTTTATTTTGATGTAAAAATATCAACAGTTTTATTTCATAAATTATGCAGTCTGTTTTTCATCATTTTTTTCAAAAAGCTTCTTCACTCCCTGGATTGCTACCAGCACACCAAGAATCAGCAGTAACACTGCGAAGATAAGCTGTAAGGTATTTCCAAGGTCCAGGCCTGTGGTAAATAATGCTTTTGTAAGCTTACTGATGGTCATACCCAGTGCAGTAAAGGTAACTGCCATCATAAATACCATAGGAATCCAAAGCATGCAGCCCTGGCGTTTTGTTTTCTTAAGAAATACTGCGCAGGCTACAAGGGCAAGTACAGATAACAACTGATTGGCAGAACCAAACAGTGGCCAGATTTCTGCATATCCTACCTTTGTAAGCAGATAGGCAAGTACCAGTGTAATGATGGTCGCAAAATATTTATTGGTTACTACTTTTAAGAATGGGCTCATATTTTCCTCGTCTGTATCAGAATCAAGGAAAAATTCCTGGAATGACAGACGTCCTACTCTGGCCACTGAATCAAGAGAGGTCAGTGCAAAGGCTGATACAGCCAGATTGATCAGTGTAAATACAAGTGAATGTGGCAAACCGATTACAGAAAGGAAGTTTGCAATAGCACCTGCAAATATCTGCGGCTGAGTGGTAAGTCCCTGTGCTGCTGCCTCACCATCTGCAAAGGATGCAACAGCGATCAGTGCAATAATTGCCAGCATACTTTCCATAAGCATTGCACCAAAGGAAACCGGAAGCATGTTCTTTTCATTTTTGATCTGTTTTGACGCAGTGCCGGAGGATACCAGTGAATGGAAGCCTGAAACTGCACCGCAGGCAATTGTCACGAAAAGAATAGGGAACATATACTGTCCGTCCACATTAAAGCTTGTAAAAGCCTTAAGATTACAGGATGGATTGGCTGCAAATACACCGATAACCGCACCAACGATCATAAAGATCAGCAGATAACTGTTCAGATAATCACGGGGCTGGAGCAGCGCCCATACAGGGGCAACACTGGCTACCAGAATATATGCAAAGATAATAATATGCCAGGTTCCAAGACTTACATATACCGGGAATTTAAGTCCCAGCGCAATTGCGAGCACTAATAATAAAATAGCCACTGCAGTATTGATCCATTTATTAAACTTGGAATATTTAAGGAAAAATCCCAGTCCCACTGCCTCGATGATAAATAACATGGAAGTTGTTGCAACTGCTCCGTTTGCTGCTACCTTGGTAACGGTTCCTGCGTTATCTGTCACAAATCCGTTAAAGGTTCCTGCCACAACATCTGCAAATGCTGCAACAACCAGAATACAGAACAGCCAGCAGAATAAAAGGAATAATTTCTTTCCCAGTTTTCCGATATAAGCTTCAATGATATATCCGATTGTACGGCCTTTGTTCTTTACAGAGGCATACATAGATGCAAAATCCTGAACTGCTCCAAAAAATACACCGCCAATCAGGATCCAGAGCATAACCGGAAGCCAGCCGAAAATTGCTGCCTGGATCGGTCCGTTGATAGGACCTGCACCTGCTATAGATGCAAACTGATGACCAAATACCACATTGGTATCAGCCGGTACATAATCCACTCCATCCTCCATCTCATATGCCGGTGTTTTTGCTTTTGGGTCAATGCCCCATTTGTTCTGAAGATAACGGCCATACAGAAGATATGCTCCACCAAGCACTACGATGGCTATTATCATCATTACTATTCCACTCATAATCTCTTCCCTCTTCTTTCTTTTATTTATATATGTAAAAAAACGCCCCTGCTATCCAATTTTCAATTGGATAACAAAGGCGGAATATTCCGTGGTACCACTTTGTATTATTATACCTGTCACCAGATACAATCTCTTAACACTGTCTGAGTCAAACAGCTTCTCCTGTAACGTGAAGACCACGTCCCGGCTTACTATAGATTTCAGCGGGATGCTCCCGGGTGATATCACAAAATACCATCTGCCGCATCTCACCTGCCTGTGACTCTCTGTAATCCGGTTCCTTTTGTGACCTGTCCTGTTCTATGCATTTCTCTTTTTTATTTATTTAAAGTTTTACTCTTTTTTTTATAAAATATCAAGAGATAATTTATATATATTTTACAATTATAGATAGGTGTTTTTATGCAATATGTATGATTATCAAGCAGATATTCGCAATCCGCTTCGCACGCATACGGTCATTTTATATCGTTATCTGTTACCTATAGCAATCCTCGTAAATAATGCATTTAAGACAGTTCAGCAGAGTGCAAAAGACAAAGAAGATATCTGCAGGCGTGCTGACGCACGGCAAAGATATCCGACGCAGGATTTCACACTCTGATGGGCTGGATTAAGATGCATTATTTTAGAGGATTGCTATAAAACCATTTTCAAATGCATTCATTTGTATAATATACGTAATTGTTTTTCTGTCTTGTACTTTCTCCGTCCTCTGCATATAACAGAGAAAGAAAATTTTACAGAGATTTTTCATTAGCGAGCATGTGTATTTTACAAACTGTTTCTATAATAGTAATCAAAGAATTGAAAGAGAAAAGAGGAATCATTATGTATCAGACATTATGGAATTCTATTAATAAACAGGTAAAAAACTCACATGCTTACGCAGCTTTTCTGGCTGTTTCACTTATGGGCTGGACAACGATCGGTCTTCTGGCAGGATTTTTGATCTGCATGATCGGCGGTATGTCCTTCGTTACAAAGGTAACTGTTGTCCTTTGCAGTGGCGGGTATACAGGATTGATCTTTGGTTTCTTTGGCGGTATTTTATATCTGTACAGATCAGAACCCCGCCATTTGGCTGCTGCCACCCCTTCACAGGTATTTCCACAACAGTTACAAAAAGATGGTGAACCGGACTGAATTCACCATCTTTTTTCTTTATCTTCTGTTATTAATAACCTCTCTCGCCATATCTGCAAGTTCACCGGCAGATAATTTTCCATCTATTTGCAGCAAATCATACTGGATGCCATCTTTATTCCAGTTAACGCTTTGAACCTGACTGACTTCAATCTGAGAAGCGCCGTCATCGTAACTGAATACAACTTTTCCACTGGCCTGGTCTTTTTTATCCTGTTCTGTCAATTCGTAATCATCCGATACTACTTTATTTATATAATGTACATAATACAGATTTGTTCCATTTATAGTGGCAATAATATCACCTGCCGGTGTAAGCTTTGAATTGAACTTCTGCTGTTCAAACGATACAACATCTCCATTCTTCTGATAATCAAAGGACACAGATTTAAACTTCTCAATTACATTTGCATTGTCGTCCTTAAAACTGTTTTTTACAATATTGCCATCCTTGAAGCAGTACCCGTTCTCAAAGGTATCAATCAATACCGGTCTATACCCAATATCCTTTGTAACCTGTTCTGCCGTTGGAAGAGATGTATAATCAGCACGTGATGCAGATGAACCTGTCCACATTGAAATCTTCCCTGTTGCCGCCACAGCAGTAGCTCCAATTGTAAGTGTTGCAGCTATCAACAAAGGTAATATTTTCTTTTTTGATCTCATAGTCGTTTGCTTCCTTTCTGTATCTGCGAAGTCAAGTTTTGCATAAACTCTCTGTCTGATATTCTCTGTATCAATATCAAGAGCATTGCAGGAAGTATCTGCCTGTTTTTGTATTCCCAATTCTTTAAGCAAATTTTTTCTTCTCATAATCTTTCCTCCGCATTCGATAACATTTTTCTGAGTTTTCTTTTTCCTCTTGAAAGTCTGGTCTTAACTGTAGAAATATTAAGTCCCATTGCTTTTGAAATGTCCTTGATTTTTTCATCAAATTTATACCGTCTTACAAAAATCTCGCTGTCAGGTTCGCCAAGGCTCATAACTGTTTCCCATACATAATTATTGTGAAAATTCTCTTCAATGAAATTTTTGCCATCTGACAGTTCAATATCTTCAAGAAATGTATGATCCGTTTTTCTGTTTATCCGTTTCAGAGCAAAATTCCGGGCAACGGCAGCAAGATATGACCGTAATGTACCTTTCTGTAAATCTATCCTCCCGGCATTCTTCCAGAGTACAATAAACACATCTGCCACAATTTCTTCAATATCCTCTTTCGGCAGTGAATTGCCGGCCATATGATACAAAACAGTACTCAAATACGGTGTATAAATTTGGATTGCTTCATCTATTGAATTTTTTTCTCTGTTCCTGAGACGCTGCAAAAGCTCTGCTTCATCTGTCATATCAACCCAACTTTCTTTTTAATACTTTCAAAAATTAAAAGCTTTTAACCTTTACATTCTTATATATCCTGCCAGGAAACAAAAAGTTTCATTTCTTATAAAAAAAAGTATACAGAACTTGTGTTAAATTCTGTACACTCTCAATGAACTGTTCCTTTTGCATTTTATCTTCTACCCATCCATTTACCTCCGATACCTGATAAAAATAAAACCTCCAAACTGAGTAATCTTATCTTACATCAGTTTGAAGGTTTACACAAGAATTCCTTGCTCAATCAAAACAAATCGTTTTCTAAAGTCTAGTTAAAATCCCAGAATCCAGTCCCTGTTTCAGGATCATATTTGCGGCGGATAGTTCCGCCTGTTACCGGATGAAGTTCGATTTCTGCAGTATACAGTACAGTAATTGATTTCATATGACCTGCTGCCATGCAATGTCGTTCACCATCTTTATAAGAGAATACTGCATGAGTATGATGATAACAGATATTATTTTCACCTGTTACCACGTTGCCGTTTAAAGATACCAACTCAAGCATTCCTGAAATGCGCTGTTCTTCGAAGCTGCCTGTCTCTGGGATAAAGGTCTGGATTTCTGCATCCTTGCATCCTCCGATTCCTGAAAAAGTGGCTGATCTGATGTTTTCTTTTTTGCATATTTCGAGGATTGTACTGATGATCTCGTCATCACGATCCATTCTTATGTAATAGCATTCGCCGAATTTTCTGTAGTCCATTTTTTATCTCCATTTAAGTTATTGCTTTTGAATAAATATTGCTTAACAGAAATATTATATTCCTGTTCCCTGCAGATAACAATCCCAAAAAATCTCTGGCAGGGATTGCTATAGTAATGAATATTTATAGTATATTATGATTAGAGCGTCAAAAGGGTAATTTAATAACCAAGGATACTGTATTTAGTATATCGCTTCGCATATTACAACGATATATTGTGATTAAAATCGGTAAAAAGGGCTTTTGACGCTTAAATCATATTATATATGTTTATCCAAGAGCTACATCCAGAATCATCATCAAGGAAAAGCCTACAGCGAAGAAAAGGGTTCCAATGTTGGAGTGTTCTCCGGCAGACATTTCAGGTATAAGCTCTTCTACCACTACATAGAGCATAGCTCCAGCAGCGAAGCTTAAAAGATATGGAAGTGCCGGGACAATGAGGCCGGCAGCCAGGATTGTGAGGACTGCACCGATAGGTTCTACGATTCCGGACAGGACTCCTCCTGCAAAGGCTTTGGTTTTTCCCATTCCCTCAGAACGCAGGGGCATAGAAATAATGGCTCCCTCGGGAAAGTTTTGAATGGCAATCCCGATAGAAAGAGCCATGGCTCCCATTATAGTGATCTGGGCGTGACCTGTTAAATAGCCTGCGTATACGACTCCTACTGCCATTCCCTCCGGAATATTATGCAGAGTTACTGCAAGAACCAGCATGGTAGTTTTCTGAAGTTTGCTCTTCGGACCTTCTGCCTTGTTACTGTTTTGGTGAAGATGCGGGATCATGTGATCCAGCAAGAGCAAAAAAAGCACCCCTATCCAAAATCCCACTGCTGCCGGTACAAATGAAAGCTTCCCCAGTCCGGAAGACTGTTCAATTGCCGGGATCAGCAGACTCCATATGGAAGCTGCAACCATAACTCCTGCTGCAAAACCGGTAAGTGCTCTCTGAATCTGCTCATTCAGATTCTTCTTCATGAAAAATACGCAGGCAGCTCCTGCAGAGGTTCCAAGAAAAGGAATCAGGACTCCATAGAATACATTTATATCCATTGATTTGTTCCTCCTGTTTTTATTTGTATGCAAATAAAAGAAATAAGTTCTTGTTATTTGTTCGATTTAGTTAGTTTGTTCTAACTTAAATCAGTATATCAGATTTTTGGACAAATAAAAAGAGAATACAAAATTTTTTGTTATTTTGTATTCTCTACATTAGAGTGTGTTTGAAAAAGCTTTCTGCAAAATATACTGCAAAGTGGGGCGTGCAGATTGCGGAAATGTTTTTCAAAACACGTTACATAGTGCAACAGAAATAAATATTCTCATGTAAACTGCATTTTGGATTAAATCCTGCGTTGCAGTAAGGGCAGCTGCCTTTTTTGTATTCCTGAAGTGTAAGTTTCCTGCCACAGTTTCCGCATAAAACAGGATAAACTTCTTCCGGTGTTGTTGCAACAAATGAATGGTCTTCCAGTTCATCGTGGCAGGAATAGCATGCGTAATATTTCCTGCATTTCGCACAAAGCAATGCAGCTATGTCAAGCTGTGTGTGATAGTGTGTACACCGTCCTGCTTTATCAAGTCCGATTCCGTGAATCTTTATGTTTTCCTGCTTTACCAGATTGTCTTCCGGCAGGCTATTCTTTAACCTGTTACTTTTATCAGCGGTTTCCTGCATTGTTGATTCCTTTTCTGATGGGAATTGCGATCAGTACTGCAAGAACTGTGATCACAATATCCTTTGGAATAAATGCTGTTAAGGAGTATACTGCGATTGCCGGAATGCTCATGGAGCCTCCTACAAAGTGCCACTGCAGACCACCGATTGTCTCAACGATCAGAAGTCCGATCAGTGCGAATACGATTGAGATTGCAAGATTCTTTGTCTTGTTCTCTGTTTTCGGACGGATTCCGCAGAGCCAGGTCATGATCGGCCATGCCCAGATGTATCCTCCGGTAACTCCCACAATGCTGCTGATTCCGCCTGAGAAGTTAGCAAAGATCGGAAGACCGATGGCTCCTAACAGAACGTAAACCAGTGTTGCTGTAGTTCCAAGCCTGGAACCAAGTACTGCGCCTACAAGTGCTACACCAAATACCTGAATGGTGATCGGTACACCGGTAGGCATTGGCAGTGAAATCTGTGATATTACTGCAAGAACTGCTGCAAACATACCAACCAGTACCATTTCTCTGGTTGTAAATTTTCTCTCTGCAGCAGGGCTTTTTGCATATGACTGACTCATAATAAGACTATCCTCTTTCCCTGTTAATGATTGATTTTGACCTTCTTTTTATATCATAAGCGGGAAGGATTGTCAACTCATTTTCTTGTATTTGGTTTACATTTGTTTCCGATAAGTATCGGGTGACACGTCTGTATAGCGTTTAAACACTCTGGAGAAATAAGTGCTGTTTTCGAATCCAAGAAGTTCTGAGACTTCATAGACCATTTTTCCATCCTGAAGCATTTGTCTGGCCAATTCTATTTTTCGGAGATTTACATATTCTATAAAATTATAACCCATTTCTTTTTTAAACATGGTGCTAAGATAGGCTGAAGAAACTCCTGTTTCAGCAGCTGCATCTGACAGATGGATTGGTTCCATGATATGCACTTCTATATATTTTACTACTTTCTGCAGAATTTCTGACCTGCTGCATTTGTAGGCAATCCAGAATTTTTCCATAAAAATATCATTAAATTTCAGGAACCATTTCTCTATTTCCCTAAGACTTTCCATCATCATGATTTTCTGATAATGACAATTATCACCATCCAACTCTATTTCTTCCAGTGCGCCGTCCAATGACTGTGCAACCAGGGAATAAATTCCCAAAATATCCATAAAATTTCTTCTCAGCACATTGATACTGACATAAGGCTCCTGTCGGATCAGTCCGAAGATTCCATACAGCTCCTGTTCAACTTTTTCTCTGTCAAAACTTCGAATCTTCTCTTTTAGGGAATCCAGATATCCATGCATTCCTCGTGGACTATGACCTTCTGTTTCAATCTTCTTCTGAAAAAACACCAGTTTCTCTTCTTTATCATAATAACTGAAAAGCTGTATCTGCTCGGCCATCGCAGCAGCCCGAACAAGATCCGCAGTTTTTTCCATGCAACCTTCAAAGATTCCCATGTACAGTTCTCTGCCTGTTTTCCGCTCTGCCCTTTTCTTTAATTCCATATAAACAGATCTTTCCGGTTTTTCTTTCAGCAGGAAATATCCATACTGATTTCCCTTCTGAATCTGCAGGCCTTCCCTGAGTTCGGTTTCTGCCCATTTATGGATCATTTCCATAACCCCGGACAACTCTTCTGTATCTTTCGCCAGTATACAGATTAATATCTGATAATTACAGGTACCTGCAAAAATATCTCTGCTGTCTCTCATAATCTCTTCATAACGGATCTCACGTATTCCCTGCATATGCACCTTATTTCTTTCTTCTGTTTCTCCCAGACACTTTTCCAGAATACTTTCCAGTTCATCAGAACTCAGATTCAGTTTTCGCAGATAATCATACGCCCCCAACTTCATTGCCTTCTTTACAACATCGAATTCTTCCTGGCAGCTTACCACGATTACTCTGGTTTGCATTTCTTCTTTCTTCAAAAATTCCAGAATTTCTAGCCCGCTGACTCTGGGGATATTCAGATCAAGAAGAATGATATCCGGACGGCTGTTCCGGATCATTTCCAATGCTTCTTCTCCATCTGTTGCATCCGGCAGCAGTTCCAGATCCAGTTTCTTCCAGTCTACAAGCTGACGCAGTCCAAGTCTTGCCAGAATTTCATCCTCTACGATCAATACCTTTTTCATAGAATGTTCTTCCCTTCATCCGGATAATAATTGCTATCTTTTTATCCTATTTTATCACCTTTCTTCTGATTCTGTAATTTTTTTTGGAAGACGAACCCATATTTCGAAACCATTTCTGACCTTTTCATTATAGATCAGTCCATAAGATTCGCCGTACAACAGCTTCAGTCTGGAATTTACATTGTAAAGCCCGATCCCCGTCACAGCTCTCTGGTTCTTCTCTCCCTTCAGAAGATCTTCAATCTTCTTTTTATCCGCAGAATTTCCATTATTGAATACAGATATGACAAAATCATTCTCATACTCTATTGCAGAGACTATAATCTGCCCTGCTGTCACACCTTTTACTCCGTGCAGAATCGCATTTTCTACAATCGGCTGCATGGTAAATGCAGGGATTTCATAATAGAATAGTTCTGTTGGAATTACATTATAATACTGAAACGAACTTCCAAACCGCATCTGCATGATATCTACATATGCTTTCAGAAGTGCCGTTTCCTGTCCCACAGTAGTCATGCCGTTTTTGTTACTGTAAACTGCATGCAAAATATCTCCCAGTGCTTCCAGTGCTTTCTCCGTGTTTTCATTCCCCCCTGCACGGTCCTGTCCTTCTTTTATGGCCATGATCCTTATGGAATTAACCGTGTTAAAGATAAAATGAGGGGAAATCTGCGACATGAGCATCTCATAATGGGCTTTTTCTTTTAATCTGCTCTCTCTTTCTACTTTTTCCAGAAGCTCTTCGATCTTTTTCCCAGCCTGGTTATAGCAGGATACAAATTTGCTCATCTCCTTGAAAGAACCTCTGGGTTCCTCCAGAACTGCCATTCCATTGGGAGCTTTTTCCAGAGTCTGTGCCACTTCAACCAGAGGTCTGGCGAGCCTTCTGGAAAAATATAACATAGTACAGACCGTGAATCCGATTACCAGCAATACCATTTCCAGAATATGCTGGAGAATCTTTCTGTTTTCCTTCAGGAAAGTTTCCCGTGGCACAAGATAGACCAGTTTATTGGACGCATTTTCCAATTCACCTGCTATATAGTAGAAATCATCTTCCAGGTTACCGGTAATGATCTCCTTCTCAGAAATCTCTTTTACAGACTCCTGTTCTCCCAGCTCTTTCAGCTGTTTCTGATATTTCTCATTATATCCCATCAGTATATTATTGTTTCTGTCCAGAATATAAATGGCACCGCCTTCCTCTGTCACCATGCTTGCTGCCAGTTTTCCCCAGATGTTCGTCTCAGACAGACGGATCAGCATAACTCCCAGATTTTTGCCGGAATAATCCAGGATCTCACGTCCCATATAGAGATATTTCTGTACGTTGTCATATATGGTCATTTCCTGAAAAATTTCCCCGATGCCGGTACTGTAGGTCGTCTTTCTTCCATTCTTCAGAACCTCCTGATACCACTGTTCTTTCTCATAATCTGTCTCTGTCCTGCTTAATGCGTAGGAACCAATCACATATCCTGTTTTCGTAAGAATGGCTACTTTTCCGTTAACGGCATTTAAGACGGAGCTCTCTACATTCGAAATATCATTGGAAAGTTCTCTTTTCGCCTGATAAATCTCGTAGGAATCCCCGTCTTGTTCTAAAGTCCGCAGGTTCTTCAGCGTATTTTTGTTTGTCATCAGCATACTGGTGGCATAATTTGTCACCTCGATCATCTGATCCGCATTGTCTCTGATCTGGGACAGCAGATTTGTTTCATTGTTAATCTTATTTTCCGTGGTAACCTTCTGAAGATAGAAATTCAGAAGCATCAAAGCCAGGCACAGCGGCAGCACCACAAAAAATCCCATATAAAATGTGAGCTGCCTCCTTATGCTCTGGTTACCCGGATTTTTACGTTTGAAACCCATACGCAAATTTCCTCTTTCTACATCTGATCTGTGTTTTATCCTTTCACTGCACCGGCAGAAAGTCCTTGTACCAGATTCTTCTGTACCAGTGCAAAGAAGATCAGGATCGGTATCAGGCTGATCACCACCGCTGACATCAGCAGTCCCCAGTCTACAGAATACTGTCCTATGAAATCCTGCATACCGACCTGAATGGTTTTCTTTGAAGTTGTATTGATAAAAATAGACGCATACATATATTCATCCCAAGATGTCATGAAACAGAACAGGGCCGTGACAAAAAGTCCCGGTTTGGCAACATGGATGATCACATGAAAGAATGATGTCAACCTACTGCATCCGTCGATCCTGGCAGCTTCCTCCAGCTCCCATGGGATGGAAATAAAAAATGCACAGGTATTCCATATGGCAAAAGGCAGGGTAAAGGAGCAGTACATCAGAATCAGTCCTGTATAACTGTCAATCAGGTTCAACTGTTTCATAATAATATAGTAAGGAATACACAACAGGATTCCCGGAAACATTCTTGTCATAAGAACCGCCATCTTGATCTTCCCGGCACCTGCGATTTTATATCTGGTAAGTCCATATGCTGCCATTACTGATAATATCATACAGATCAGTGTTGTGACCAGTGTAATAAAAATACTGTTCATAAAATATCTTACGAAATTCGACTGAAACAGTACATGTCTGAAATTGTCAAATGTGATATGCGTCGGTATAATCTGGGATGGGTCATAAATCTGTTCTTTTGTTTTCAGGGCAGTCAGCACCACGTAGATAAACGGAGTCACTGCAAGGAAAACCATGACTATTGTAAACACATAGGCGATCACATGCCTTATGGCTTCATTTCGTTGTTTTGCAAGCATATATTTTCCTCCTCCCTATTCATTCTTTCTCACTTACCATCTTCAGATAAACTCCGGAAAAAACAGCCATGAATACAAACAATACCACGGATGCAGCTGCTGCAGTTCCGAAATTATGGTCAATAAATGCTCTTCTGTATGCATAGGTGTAAATGATCTCTGTGCTGTACAGCGGTCCACCTTTGGTCATCAGCCAGATGGTGTTAAAACAGGACACAATACCGATCAGGTTCAAAATGGTTGAAATAGCCAGAGGCTCTTTAATGATCGGAAGTGTGATTTTCCAAAAACACTGCCAACGACTGGCACCATCTATTTCCGCACTCTCATACACATCCCCGGAAATTCCCTGCAATGCAGCCAGAATAAAGATCATCTGAAAAGGAATTCCCTTCCAGATTGCTACCAGAACCACACACCAGAACGCTGATCCCACATTTCCAAGCCAGGACACAGATTCTGTAATCATTCCCAGTTTCACTGCCAGGATATTAATGATACCTACATTTGCATTGTATAAAAAAGTAAAGGTCATGGCTGCTATGGCGTGAGGAACTGCCCATGGAACCAGGATCAAGGTTCTGTATACGGATCTTCCTTTCAGCTTTTGGTTCAGTGCAAGCGCAAGAAGCATGGCTGCCACAAGCTGCACTACAAGGTTTACCACTGTCCACTTTACTGTATTTCCAATAGACTGTATGAACACTTTATCTTTAAAAATATCAATATAATTCTGCAAACCTGCAAAAGTATTAAATGCAGGATCATTGGGGCGTACAAGGTTATAATTTAAGAAACTCAGATAAATACCTCTGAAAAGAGGATACACGGAAAGCGCCAGAACCGCAATCACTGCAGGTGCCATCAGAAGATATCCCGGAAGATTTTTTCTTAGCTCCAGACCTTCTTTTCTACATATTTTGGACATGATCTTCCTCCCTTCTCAACGAAGAAGCGCTGCCGACATTTCACGCCAGCGCCTCTGTTATTATTTCATGTTTGTTTCCCGGATATTTTTACTGATAATTAGATGCAATGTTTTCATTGAGCTTCTGGGTAAGAGAAGTCAGCGCATCTTCAGCTGATGACTGTCCGTAGTCTACTTCCAGGATGGCATTGGTGATCAGTTCATCGATGGATTTCTCATTGATAACAGCAGGTCTTGCTTCTGTATACGGAAATTCCTCTGTAAAGACTTTCAGTTTGTCATTTCCTTCCAGTGCTTTGTCATAGTCGAAGTCTTTACGTGCTGAAATCTTTCCTTCTACGCCAAGAAGAGAATCTCCTTTTTCTGAATTCAGATACTGAATCAGGTCATAAGCAAGTTCCGGATTTTTGCAGTTGGTATTAATATTCCAGGTCCATCCTCCCAGTACAGTTGCTTCTGTTTTTCCTTTTACCATCGGAGCAATGCCGTAATCCAAATCCGGATTAATATTTTCTACTCCGCTGGAGCACCAGTCTCCGCCCAACAGGAAGGTTGCTTCTCCATTTGCAAAACTTTCATATACTTTGTCCCATGTAGTTGCTTCTTTAAAAGACTCTACCAAACCGCCTTTGGAGATCAGATCACAAATATAATTCCATGCCTCTTTTCCCTCCTTATTGTCGATCACTACCTGCGGGATATCTCCACTTGTATCAATGACTGGGCATTCATTCTGATAGAAAAATGAATAAAAAGCATATGCACTCTGATAAGTAATAATACCGCCATATCCGGCTTCTTTTGCTTTATCTACTGCATCAGAAAGTTCTTCCCATGTTGTAGGAACATCGATTCCCAGTTCCTCCAGACGTTCTTTATTATAATAGAGACCCGTACAGTCCATATACCATGGCACGGAATAATATTTACCCTCAAATTTGCCGGAATTGAGTGGTCCTTCCTGATACTGCGCAGTAAGCTCATCGGCTGTGGTAATATCTTCCAGTGGATACAGAAGTCCCATTGCTGCAAGGTCAATGGCATGTCCGGAATTGTCCATCATTACAATGTCTGCTCCGCCTCCTGCCAGAGCTGCTGTCTGGAAAGATTCCTTAATATCCTGCTGGGAAGCTCCCTGCAATGTGATCTCCACCCCTGGATTCTCTTCTTCATATTGTTTGATCACTTTCGTAAACTCTTCCCCTTTTGCTCCTGTCTCATCGATCCAGTCATTTACCATCAGAAGTGTCAGTTCTCCTTCTTTCTGATCTGAAGTATCAGATGCAGCCCACACACCTGTCTGTGCGCCCAAAGTCAAAGCCCCTGCCAACATAACAGCTAATGCTCTTTTCTTCATTATATAGTTCCTCCTTCTCATCTTCTCTCTTAATCTCTATGTTACTGATCTGCTTTCCAATCGATTGTTCTGCTATGCACTTATTAAAACATGAAATCCCTGATTTTTGAATAACGATATTATTCTTTCTTTTTCCATCTTTTCTAAAAAAAGTAGAGCTTTCCGGAACTGGTATTATTTTTATCTTTTTGGAGCCAAACATCTAAATTATCTTTATTCTCATTTCTCTTCTCATCACGTATAATCACAAGCATAAAAGACAGATGCAGGATTCCTGACATCCTGTGGATTTTATTCCTAACTAACTTTTTACTATTTTTTAAGGAGGGTTTTCCATCATGAAAAAACTGAATGTTGCTTTAGTAGGCTTAAGCTTCGGGCTTGAATTCGTTGCTATCTACTGTAAACATCCTGATATTGATAAGGTGTATGTCGTAGATAAAAATGAGAAACTTCTGAATATTGCAAAAGAACGATACAGTATTCCGGATGAACGCTGTTTCACAGATCTGCAGGATGTACTGGATATTCCTGAAATTGATGCAGTTCATCTTGTAACACCGCCGGCAACCCATGCTCCATTTTCTGTACGCGTCTTAAATGCAGGTAAACATTGTGGCTGTACCATTCCTATGGGAATGAGCATCCAGGAATTAAATGACATCATTGCAGCCCGCAAAGCCTCCGGCAAAAATTATATGTTTATGGAAACAACGATTTTCCAGAGAGAGTTCCTCTATATCCAAGAACTTTATAAGAAGGGTGAACTTGGACGTCTCCAGTACATGACCTGTGCACATTATCAGGATATGGAAGGATGGCCGGAATACTGGGAAGGCTTCCCGCCACTGATGCATCCGACACATGCAGTTGCTCCTTGTCTGATGCTCGCAGGCCATCTTCCAGACAAGGTTTACGCAAGAGGTTCCGGAAAAATCCGCAAAGAACTGGCTGACAAATACGGCTGCCCGTTTGCATTCGAATCCGCATTTATTTCTCTTCAGGATAGCGATGTAACTATTGAAATGGAACGTTTCCTCTACGGTGTAGCCAGAAGCTATTCCGAATGCTTCCGAGTATACGGTGAAAACGAGAGCTTCGAATGGCAGCAGCTTGCTGATGAAGATCCTGTTCTCTTTACCCGTACAGGAGAACTGGAGAAAGTGGACATTCTGGATGAAGACAGCGAAAAATCCAGTCGTGGATCAGAGATTGTGGAAAAAAGAATCCAGATCCCGGATTATGCACACCTTCTTCCGAAGGAAATCGCATCCTTCACCACCAACACAGTATATAACAATGAGAACACCCATCTCTCCTTTACCCAGGGTGGGGGTCACGGTGGTTCCCATCCACACCTTGTACATGAATTCATTCGTTCCATTCTGGAAGAACGTAAACCTGCTATTGACGACATCATGGGTGCTTACTGGACAGGTACAGGAATCTGTGCGCACGAATCCGCTATGAAGGGTGGAGAAGTTATTACAATTCCTCGTTTCGAATAACCTATATCATTTAACTTTATATCATAAATATACCAAAGGAGCTGTCTTGAAATAGACAGCCCCTTTTTTCTTTATCTTCTATTATTAATAACCTCTTTCGCCATATCTGCAAGTTCTCCGGCAGATAATTTTCCATCTATTTGCAGCAAATCATACTGGATGTCATCTTTATTCCAGTTAACGCTTTGAACCTGACTGACATCAATCTGAGAAGCGCTGTCATCGTAACTGAATACAAGTTTTCCACTGGCCTGGTCTTTTTTATCCTGTTCTGTCAATTCATAATCATCCGATACCACTTTATTTATATAATGTACATAATACAGATTTGTTCCATTTACAGTGGCAATAATATCACCTGACGGAATAAGTTTTGAGTTAAATTTCTGCTGTTCAAACGATACAACATCTCCATTCTTCTGATAATCAAAGGACACAGATTTAAACTTCTCAATTACATTTGCATTGTCGTCCTTAAAACTGTTTTTTACAATATTGCCATCCTTGAAGCAGTACCCGTTCTCAAAGGTATCAATCAATACCGGTCTATACCCAATATCCTTTGTAACCTGTTCTGCCGTTGGAAGAGATGTATAATCAGCACGTGATGCAGATGAACCTGTCCACATTGAAATCTTTCCTGTTGCTGCCACAGCAGTAACTCCAATTGTAAGTGTTGCAGCTATCAACAAAGGTAATATTTTCTTTTTTAATCTCATAGTCGTTTGCTTCATCTATTGAATTTTTTCTCTGTTCCTGAGACGTTGCAAAAGCTCTGCTTCATCTGTCATATCAATCCTACTTTCTTTTTAATACTTTCAAAAATTAAAAGCCTTTAACCTTTACATTCTTATATATCCTGTCAAAGAACAAAAAGTTTCATTTTTTAATAAAAAAAGTATACAGAACTCGTGTTAAATTCTGTACACTCTCAATAAACTGTTCCTTTTCCATATCCTGAAAACGGCTTCAAAATTTTTCTACAGTATATTTTTATTCTCTACAGCACATAATAATGCGGAATAATATCTTCATAATGTCCATCCGGCATTCTGAATCCCTGGGGAATTACGCCAAGTCTGGTAAAACCTATTCTTTCATATAAATGTAATGCATGGGTGTTATTTGCAACCACTGCATTGAACTGCATAACACGAAAGCCTTTTTCCTTTGCCTGTGCAAGGCAGTCAAGAACCAGTTTCTCGCCAATGTGTTCACCACGGAAATCTCTTCTTACTGTATAGCTGGCATTACAGATATGTCCGCATCTTCCTACATTGTTCGGGTGCAGGATATAGAGACCGACAATTTCATTGTTGTCAGTGTTTACTGCGATTCCTGTATAGGTCTGCTCTTTGAAAAAAGCATCTCCTGTTTCTTCTGTCAGGTTTTCTTCCTGTGGGAATGCTACACCATCCTCTACCACCTGATTCCATATTGTAATAGCTGCTGTTACGTCTTCTGTCTGATATTCTCTGATTACAATACCCATTCTTCTGTCCTCCATTTTCCATATCATACCGTCAACGATCAGTTTTCTGTTTCTTTACACACATCCGCCCACTGCTTAGTACTTTTCGCACTTGAAACATGGGACTTACTTGATTCAATTAAAATCCCAGAATCCAGTCCCTGTTTCAGGATCATATTTGCGGCGGATAGTTCCGCCTGTTACCGGATGAAGTTCGATTTCTGCAGTATACAGTACAGTAATTGATTTCATATGACCTGCTGCCATGCAATGTCGTTCACCATCTTTATAAGAAAATACTGCATGGGTATGATGGTAACAGGTATTATTTTCACCTGTGACCACGTTACCGTTTAAAGATACCAACTCAAGCATTCCGGAAATGCGCTGTTCTTCGAAGCTGCCTGTCTCTGGGATAAAGGTCTGAATTTCTGCATCCTTGCATCCTCCGATCCCTGAAAAAGTGGCTGATCTGATATTTCCTTTTTTACATATTTCGAGGATTGTACTGATGATCTCATCATTACAATCCATTCTTATGTAATAGCATTCGCCGAATTTTCTGTAATCCATTTTTTATCTCCATTTAAGTTATTACTTTCGGATAAATATTGCTTAACAGAAATATTATATTCCTGTTTCCTGTTGATGACAATCCCTATCATTCTATTTCTGTCATTTAAAGGAGTGTGCAATTTTAACATCTTCCACAGTTCCTGCACGGGTTGCATCCGGCTTTTTTTATATGCGGATACCATTCATGGATTTCCGGTAATGGATCGCTTTTTTTCCATTCTTTTACACTATAGTGATCTGTAAAAAGCACTTTTTCCCCAATATATTCTATTTCCAGTGGATAAATTGTAATTTTATCAGGATTCATGCAGCTTTGACAGATTCTCGGGGACAATAACTGATTTCCAAATAACACTGCCTGATCCATAGTAATGATCTGCATATGGTTTTCGCTGATATATTCTATTTTCTGTTCTGCTGCACATGTATATGCTGAGGGAATTTTCACTTTGTTGATCGTAAATATCCCCACAGGAGTTTCTGCCGTTTTCATTGTTCTTTCACCTCTTATATTCCCTATGGTAAAAACCTGACGATAAAATGTCAAACACAATTTGAGAAAATATTTGCAACACTCTTTATTGACGCATATGTCTGATGGGAGATATAATCTATAACAGAAATTTTACAGGGAAACAACAAAGATGAAGCAGGATATGAACAAATTGCAGAAACTCTGTTGAGTGATGAAGGTGCGAATCTGACAGTTGTAGAAAATGGATTACAGGCAGTCAGAATGTTTCAGGAGAAACCGGAAGGTTATTTTGACGCAATTCTGATGGATATCATGATGCCTGTGATAGATGGGCTTACTGCAACCAACTCAATCCGTTCATTGAATCATCCGGATGCTAAAAAATCCCGATTATTGCCATGACAGCAAATGCATTCAAAAAAGATAAAGAAAAGTGCCTGGCAGCTGGGATGAACGCTCACCTGCCAAAGCCCATAGAAATCGAGAATGTAAAAAAAGTTTTATGCGAACAGATAAAAACATAATTTATAACCAAAGAACTCGCTTTTTCCAAAGACATTTTTCGTTTCCTCCTAAATTATATCCTTACCTGTGTCCCAGCTCCCAGAATGCCACTGCACTTGCCGCAGCTACATTCAACGAATCTACTCCGTGGGACATTGGTATCTTTACTGTATAATCGCAGTCTGCGATGGTCTGTGATGCAAGGCCGTCACCTTCAGTTCCGAGAATGACTGCCAGTTTTTCTTCTGAACGAAGTGCTTTGTCATCAATTCCTACAGAATCGTCACGCAGAGCCATTGCAGCTGTTTTGAATCCCAGATTTTGCAGAAGCTGCATTCCATCCTGTGGCCATATGGTTTTTTTATCAAAATATGTCCAGGGAATCTGGAATACGGTTCCCATGCTTACTCTGGCTGCCCGTCGGTAAAGCGGATCGCTGCATCCGCCGGTCAGAAGTACTGCATCCATATGGAGAGCTGCTGCTGACCGGAAAATAGCTCCGATGTTTGTAGGATTTACAACATTTTCAAGAACTGCTATGCGGCTGGCATTTCTGCAGATTTCCTCTACAGATGGCAGTGGATTTCTGCGCATTGCACATAGCATTCCGCGCGTAAGGGCAAATCCTGTCAGCTTGACCAGAAGTTCATATTCCGCAGTATAGACTGGCACATCCGGATATTGTTTCAGGATTTCCTGTGCCTCTCCTTCCAGATCTTTATGCTCCACCAGAAAAGAGATTGGCTGATATCCTGCATTCAGGGCTCGTTCAATTACTTTCGGACTTTCCGCAATGAAAATTCCCGGTTCCGGTTCATAGTATCGTAAAAGCTGCACTTCTGATGTTCTGGCATATACATCCAGTTCCGGCGCAGCGAAATCTTTTATTTCGTTAAACATAAAAATAAAACCTCCAAACTGAGTAATCTTATCTTACATCAGATTTGAGGTTTACACAAGAATTCCTTTCTCACTCGAAGCAGATGACTTCCCTGATTTATGGCAGTGCCAAGATAGACAAACTGAGATTATATTGCTTTTCATATAAGAAAATTTTATAATGAATTGTAATTATAGCAATTCCATAAAAGGCTAAGTACTCTTTACTGTCATTTATTTTTCTGTTGAGGGTGAAATATTATGATTTACAGAACTTATTATCTGTCTCCACTTGGAAGAATACTGCTGGCTGCTGATGATATAGGGCTTATAGGAGTCTGGTTTGAGGGACAGAAGTATTTTGGAGAATTTCCAGGACATATGAATTATATTTTTGAAGAAAAGGAAAACCATATTTTAAAAGATGCTCTGCGCTGGCTGGATATTTATTTCAGCGGGCAAAAGCCGGATTTCCTGCCGAAGCTTCATCTGATCGGAACAGCTTTTCAGAGAGAAGTGTGGGATATTTTACTGGAGATTCCTTATGGTCAGACAGTTACTTACGGCGAGATTGCCCGCAAAATAGCTGATAAACGTGGGTTGAAAACCATGTCTGCCCAAGCAGTTGGCGGTGCAGTTGGACATAACCGGGTTTCCGTGGTCGTCCCCTGCCACAGGGTTATAGGTTCAAACGGAAGTCTTACCGGTTATGCCGGAGGGATTGAGCAAAAAATCAAACTGCTTGATATCGAGAATGGCAGTTGCCTGAAACCATAGTTCAGACAACTGCCATCCTTTTTCTTCTGTCTTTATATGCCAGAAACAGAATCGTCAGAAACGTAACTGTCTCCGCTGCAAGAAGAGAGATCCAGATTCCATTTAATCCAAATAATTTCGCAAGTATAACTGCACAGATAACAATAGCAATAATTCCTCTCAGGAATGATCCGACAATCGCGATTTTCGGTTCATCTACTGCTGAGAAATATGCCACCAGTACAATATTGATTCCTGCCACTATAAATCCAAGGAAATACAGACGCAGTCCTGTATGTGCATAATTCAACAACTGAACATTGTTTTCACTGTTGAAAATGCTGATCAGCGTGTCGGTTGAAGTCCAGATGATCAATTGGATCAGTGTTTCTACAGCAAAACATACGAGCAGGCTCCATTTCAGAAGTTTTCTTACCTGAGTGGGCTGGCCTTTTCCGTAGCTTTCACTGATCAGAGGCTGTGCTCCCTGGGCCAGACCGTTAAAAATTGCAAATGCCACGATAGAAAGGTTTGCCACAACTCCATAGGCTGCTACACCCATATTTCCCGCGATTCCCAGGATCAGAAAGTTAAATACAATGGCGATCACACCGGAAGACAGTTCACCGACGAATGCGGAAACTCCTAGCTGACAGCAGGAAATCAGATGTCTGAATGACGGTTTTTTCCAATGGAATCCTACATGATTTCTGCTGCTTCTGTAGTGTATGGTACAGACGCTCATTGTTACGATCGGACAGATTGCAGTAGCCAGTCCGGCTCCGGAAAATCCCAGACCGACCGGGAACATGAATATATAATCAAATATAATGTTAAAGATACTTCCACTGATGGAACCAATCATTGCAATAGAAGGCGCTCCATCATTTCTGGCAAATGCAGTAAATGTATAATTTGACATGAAGAATGGTGTTGCGATCAGAATAATTCTCACATAGTTTCGTCCAAGTCCGATCAGTCCGGCATCTGCACCCAACAAAGCCAATGCTTTGTCCGGAATAAAGATTCCGATCAGCATAAATGGAACTGCAGCCAATATGCTCCAGGTTACTGACTGTACGAAATAATGTTCTGTATTTTTTCCTTTTGCCCTGCTTATGGCATACCTGGTAGCGGAACCAATCCCGATCATAGCCCCAATCGCATAGATCAGTCCATAAACCGGCAGGATCAAATTGAGAACTGCCAGTCCGTCAGCACCGGAATATACAGATATAAAGAAAGTATCTGCCAGAACATAAACGGAAATCCCGATCATTCCGGCAACACTCTGGGTTACATATCTGGTGAATCTTTTCAGCATAATACTCCGCTCCTTCGTTATATTGTCAGCATTGTCTTCCTTTCATCTGCAGACTTATCTCACCATTATACCCATATAAAACAAAAATGCAACCACAAAAACTCCAGACATAAAAATCTCCTTAAGCAGATTTTTTAATGCTGCTCAAGGAGACTCTGTTGATATTCGCAATTCACTTCACGACACTCTTTATTTTACCCGGTTTTTTTTCAGGTCTTCTACAATTTCATTGTAACGTTTTTTATTCAGGCGATAGAAAAACAGTACAATTGCTGTCACTATCCATAAAACTCCCGGAATTGTAGTAAAGGAATGTCTCATAATACTGAGAACAGCCGGATTTTGTACCTGATTTGCCACATATCCATATTTTCCAAGAAGTGCTGCAAGTAGAGCAGTTCCTATTGCCATGCCAATTTTATTTCCCAGTGACACAAATGCATATTGAAAACCATCATTCCTTAAGCCCGTTTTCCACTCTCCGTATTCTACGCAGTCGGGAATGATCGCATAGATTGCAGTGTTAAATCCAGAAAAAAAGAATTGTGTAATTCCTGCAAGTGTATAGAACGCTGCCGGTGTTTCTTTTACATTGAAGAAGAACATACAGAGCATGGAAATTCCGGTAAAAAGGGCAAAAATAGATGCAGTTCTTCCTTTATTATTCAATTTTCGGAATACCGGCTGGAAACATGCAGCACCGATAATGGATGGAATGATAATACACATGGAATATGTAGTATAGTAGGATGCATTTCCCTCTACATAAGTGAAATAGTATAAAACATCTGCATTTCTTCCATAAAGTGTAAATCCGAATAACACCTGTCCGATTAATGCCAGAATATATGGGCGGTTCTGCATCACTGCTCTTAACTGCACTTTTATGGATATTTTGTCTTTTTCCGGCATAATCACCTGCTCTTTTGTTTTTGCGAAACAGAAGAAATGACAGGCTGCAAAAATACATCCGTATATGATTGCTACCAGTAGGTATCCGATTTTAGCACTTTGACTGCCAAGTTTTCCAATCAGTGGAACTGTAATGATATTGATAATTCCAATTGCAACCATTGCAGATACTGAACGTGATGTATTAATCTTTGCACGTTCATCGATATCCTGTGTCATTGCTCCACAAAGGGTGCCATACGGGATATTTACACAAGTATATCCAAGTACCAGCAGACAGTATGTAATTACCATATAGATAACCTTTGATCTGTCCGACCAATCCGGATGTGCCCAGAATGTCATAATCAGAAGCACGGCCGTGATCGGAGCTGCAATGAGAAGCCATGGACGATAACGTCCCCATTTTGTTTTGGTTTTATCTGTCAGTCCACCCACGATCGGATCATTGATCGCATCCCAAAATCTCGAAAACAGCATCAGGGCAGAGACTGCTGCCATACTAATTCCAAATACGTCTGTGTAAAAAATCATGAGAAAATTACTGACGAACATCCAGCTGAAATTACATCCTACATCGCCAAATCCATATGCGATTTTACTGATCAACGGAACTTTTACATTTTCGTTTTTACTCTCCATAATTCCTCCTGCCTGCTGCCATCCTCCGTCTTTCCGTTTACTCATGTGTTCTTTACAGCAGTCTTTTTTATTATATCTTGGTCTTACATAATGCTTATGATCAGCAGGGTATTTTATTTTTCCTGCACATTGATAATCACTTTCATTGTGGTCTCACGGTTATCGTCAATGTACTGGTATGCTTTCAGATAATCTTTAAATGCAAATGTCTTAGAAATCAGCGGTCTTAAATGCACTTTTCCTTCATTCACCAGTCTGATTCCGTCTACATAATCATCATGTCTGTACATCATTGTGCTCTTGATATCAAGCTCATGATCATTTGCAACTGCCAGATCGATCTCAGCCATTCCTGCAAAAACTGCAACTAGCACAATCACGCTTCCTTTTCTTGCATATTTGATCGCCTGTCCCATTGTAATGTTATTTCCTGCACAATCATAGATAACATCTGCCTTATCCGGTCCAAAGGCTTCTACCATTGCTTCCCCGAAATTTTTATTTCTTGTGTTGACACATACGTCAATTCCACACTCTTTTGCTTTTTCCAGACGAAGATCACTGACATCTGTGATCATAACTTTAGCTGCTCCCATCCCTTTTGCAGACTGCGCTACCAGATTTCCGATCGGACCGGCTCCTATCACCACAATATTCATTCCTGTTACATCGCCCATCTGTTTAACACCATGAACAGCTACTGCCAGAGGCTCAATCATTGCGCCCTCTTCATAAGACATATCTTCCGGTATCGGTGTTACTTTTGATGCATCAACTGCAAAATACTCGGATGCAGTTCCTGTTGTCTGGAATCCCATTACTTTCAGCTCTTCACAGAGATTGTATTTTCCGTGACGGCATGGATAACAATGTCCACAATATACCTGTGGCTCAATTGTTACTTTCTGTCCCACATGAAATTCTGTTACTGCATCACCTGTTTTTACCACTTCTCCTGATACTTCATGTCCCTGGGTTACCGGATATTTTGTAAAAGGATGTTTTCCGTGATATACATGGATATCAGAACCACAGATACCAATATTCATAATCTTAACCAAAACCTGGTTGTCTTTAATCTCTGGTACGGGAACCTCTCTGAAAATAATTTCTCCTGGATTTGTCATAACCTGCTGTAACATAATATTTTCCTCCTTATTTGTTGAATGTACTTTGAACCTCTAGTTGTTTATTAACTTTTATTAAATGTTTTATTAAAGTAATTACATTATTATTCAAATCGCTAAATTTGTCAATAAACATTTAAAAATATTTCTCATTTCTACCAGTTGCACAAAGTAAAGATTTTATTTTTATGCAGATGTTACTATAACACTCCTCATAATTATCTGCTGAATTCCCGCACAATAACAAAATACCCTGATCACAACCTTTCTTTGTTGTAATCAGGGTATTTTTTATATTCAGATATTTGTTTAATATGGTATATCAGCAGATCATCAGTGATTCAAGAATGCCATCGGCTATATCTTTCCGATAAAATCCTGCAAGAAATGCTTTGCTGCACCTACAGCTGAGGCTTCTTTCTTATAAGAACAGTTTTTCAGATATCTCAGATCATGATCAAATCCATTATACTTCATTACTTTTTCCCCAAGAGGTATCATATAATCTGAGAGATATCCACCCATTTCACCTCCAAGAATGATATCCATATCATATGCCATGCGCAGATTTGAAATCAGAATTGCAAGATAATCAAGATACTCTTCCCATTTTTTCTCTGCCTTTTCATCATTGTTTTGAAGCAGCTGCATAAACTGTTCCACAGAATCCTTTGACTCAACAACAAGTGCGCCTGCAGCGCAATAAGCATCTGCACAACCTGATTTTCCACAATAACACTTGCGGCCCTGAGGTACAAGTATCATATGTCCAAATTCTCCGGCCTTCTGATTTTCTCCGGAAAACAAATTTCCCCTTATGCAAAATGCACCGCCAAGAGTCTGATTCAACGAAAGGTAAATTGCATTCTGATAGGTGTTCATATCTTCTGCCATCATTGCCGCATTGGCATCATTTGAAAAATAAACCGGGACAGAAAATGCCTGTTCCAGAAAACTGAGACTATAGTTTTCAAGTTTCAGTGCGTGGGATTTTATCACCAGTTTCTGCTCCTGATTAATGATTCCCGGAATAGAGATTCCAACACCCAGAAGCTTTTCTTTCTGTTCTGCATCATTCATATGATTCAGAAATTTCGTCGCAAAATCTGCCACCTGACTGCAATATGACATATCAGATACAAATTTCAGACGGATCCGCTCTGATTTCACAATCTCATACTTCAGATTTACCAGCACCATTCCCAGATGATTTGCAGTGATCACAATTCCCATTGCATAACGATAGGATGGATTGATTCCAATACTTTTAGCCTTTCTTCCTCCTGTGGATTCATATTCTCCAGTTTCTATTATGATACCTTTTTCCAATAAATCTTTTACATTAGACAGAACTGTTGGCATACTCAGATTCAGTTCTTTGGATATTTCCACTTTTGATGTGGATTCTCTATTTATAATATAATTTACGATTTTTGATTTCGTAGCAAATTTCTTTTCCAGTCCGCTCATTCTGTTTCTACCTTCTTTTATTAATGTATTTATAAAAGAATGATACCTGTTATTGTCATATTTGTAAATAGCCATTGTCTCTACAGAGTATGTTGCTTTTTGCAATTGAGGCAGGGGACTTAACTTATTCAGCTGATTCAGTTAATATATCTACAATAACAGAGTTACTGTTCACTCCGTTCTCAGTAACACGCTTCGCGATGCACAGAATTTATGCTAATCGCATAAATTCGCGCTGTATGTCTCGGGATTTTGGCATGTTCATGCCAAAACACCTCGCGGGATAGCGGCGTGTGAACAGTAACATAACAGATAAATTTATATCATTCTGATGAAATATTATATTTCATTTTTCACGTTAATGATATAAAATTATCGTAACTGTTCAGTACCTTCACAGTTACGAGCCAAAATGCATTAAAAATCACCTGCGGTGATGGCATTTTGGCTTGTATGTCTCGGGATTTTGGTACTTACGTGCCAAAACACCTCGCGGGATAGCAGACTACTGAATAGTTACAAATTATTAATGTAAATATCAGGGCATATTCGAATAATCATTTCTAAACTTTTTCAAATATGCTCCGGAAAGGAACTTTTATACTAATGAAAACCAAGATTCAGGATATGACCTCCGGTTCACCGGGACGGTTGATCATTCTTTTTGCAATTCCACTGATGCTGGGAAATATCTGTCAGCAGCTTTATACAATGGTGGATACCATGGTTGTTGGCCAGGTTGCAGGTGTGGAGGCTCTTGCCGCACTGGGTGCTGTTGACTTTCTGATGTGGGTTGTCACAGGAATATCCACAGGACTCACTCAGGGATTTTCTATTCAACTCTCCCAGTATTATGGGGCAAAGGATTTCGACAATCTGCGTAAATCTCTGGCTCACAGTTACCGGCTGACCGCATTCATCGCAGCCGGAGTATTGATTCTCAGCCAGTCATTTGCTTCGCTGGTATTAACCGGGCTGCATACACCTTCCAATATTATCGGAATGTCTCTGTTATATCTGCGCATCATTTTCTGTGGAATCCCCGCCACAGCAGCCTATAATATGTTTGCCTCTGCCCTAAGGGCTATGGGAAACAGTAAAACACCGCTGACCGCAATGATCATCGCATCTGTGCTGAATGTCTCACTGGACATCCTTTTTGTGGCAGGCTTCGGATGGGGTGTGGCAGGAGCAGCAATCGCAACTGTGATCGCACAGAGCTTCTCCGCTGTTTACTGTTTCCTGATTTTACGCAGAATTGATATCGTTCATCTGACCAGAGCAGATTTTATGCCTGCCTCCGGCATGAATGCCCGCCTGATGAAGCTTGGTATTCCTGTTGTATTCCAGAATATCATCATCGGTGTGGGCGGTCTGGTAGTCCAGTATGTGATCAATGGCTACGGTTTCCTTTTTGTAGCAGGATTTACAGCTACAAACAAGCTTTATGGTCTGCTGGAAATGGCTGCTATTTCCTATGGATATGCCATCGTTACCTATGTGGGTCAGAATCTGGGAGCCAGAAAGATTGACAGGATCAGAAAAGGCGTCCGCAGCAGTATGCTGCTTTCCCTGCTTACCTCACTGATCATTTCTGCTGCCATGTTTTTATTTGGAAAAAATATTCTCTCACTTTTCATCTCAGGTGAACCGCAGCAGACACAGCAGGTACTGGCAATTGCTTTTAAATACCTTTCTATTATGGCTGCCATGCTCTGGGTTTTGTACTTTCTGTACGTGTACAGATCTGCACTTCAGGGGCTGGGAGATACCTTAATGCCTATGGTAAGTGGTATGGCTGAATTTGTCATGCGTATCAGTGCCGCACTGATTCTTCCCCATTTTATCGGACAGGACGGTATTTTCTTTGCAGAGATTGCAGCATGGAGCGGAGCCACTGTGATCTTATGCATCAGCTATTATGTACGGATGCATAAATATCATTAAAACAAAACAGGCACATAGTCCCAGATATCCGGTATATGTGCCTGTGAAACGTGTAAAATTATGTAAGATTCTTAATCCATTTATATTTCTTATAATGTTTATAGACCACTGGCAGTTTAATGATCTCGTCCAGATTGAGTACAAAGTAGACAACCATAACCGGCAGTTTCAGGATAAATGCGCAGATGCATCCCAGAGGAACAATGATACACCACAGAGTTACAGAATCACACAGCATTCCAAATTTGGAGTCTCCGCCTGCTGCGAAGATTCCTCCTATTGTCATACAGTTTACTGATTTTCCTGCGATGTAATAGGAAGAGATCAGCAGCATTTTTTGCAGATATCCGCGGGCTGTCGGGGTGAGATCTACCATTTTTGTGATAAATGGGGATAAGGCAATCAGGACAAGGCCTGATACAATTCCTGCAATAATCGCAGTTTTGGTAAGTGTCTCGCCTACCTCTTTTGCTTCCTGCAGACGGTCTGCACCAAGACGGTTTCCCACTATGATACTGCCTGCATTTCCAAGTCCGAGGCAGAAGCATACAACAAGATTTTTGGAAATATTCGCTATTCCATTGGCGGCAACAGCATCCGTTCCCAGATGTCCCATGATCACAGAATACATGGAAAAACCTATTCCCCATGCAAGATTATTGATCAGTAACGGAACTGTTTTCTGCCAGAAACGGCCAAATAACTTTTTCTCACAGCTTCTGAGACTGAATTTCACAGCTCTGATCCTGCACAATACATAACCAACACTCCACAGGAACTGCACAACTGTTGCAAGTACGGTTGCCAGTGCAGCACCTTTAATCCCCATCTTCGGGAAGCCGGACAGGCCAAAAATGAAAACAGCATTCAATGCGATATTGAGAATTACCATAACCCCATTGATCAGGGTACTCATATTTACTGCACCACAGTTCTTCATGATTGCCAGGAAAGTCTGTGCAATTCCCGAAAACACATAGGAAATGCCGATGACTCTTAAATACTCACTTCCCAGAACGATCAGAGTTTCCTCATTTGTCAGGATTCTCATGAGCTGTTCCGGAAAGAAAAGGGTTCCTGCCAGAAATACTACTGCAATACATCCACAAATCTTTGTCACAAGGCTGAACACCTGAGAAATACCTGTGTAATCCCCTTTCCCATAATATTGTGCCACAAACATATTCTCGCCTGCCATAAATGCAAACATAAACAGATTAAATACAAAAGTAACCTGTGTAGCCAGTGATACGGCTGACATGGCATCCTGACTTAACTTTCCCAGCATGATCGCATCACATGCTCCGACCAGGGCTGTCATGAACTGCTGAAGTGCGATCGGAAGTGCCAGCCTGACTATTTCTTTTCTTAAACTTCGTTTACGCTCATCCATTATCTTTTTTGCTCCTGTATAAAATATTAGTGATACTCATCAGTCAATTTTCAGAATCATATTCAGGATTCTTCTTGCGCTGAGACGGATCTCTCCTTCGGTAATAAAGCCTTTTTCATATGCTTCTTTTATGCGTTCCGGATATCCTGCTGCCATCTTGATATCGTTTCCTGCCTTTGTTTCGCGATAGTGTTCTCCGAATGTCCACCAGTCTGTTGTAACCATTCCGTCGAATCCCCATTCATCCCGGAGAATACCTGTCAGGAGTTCTTTGTTCTCTGAAGCGTGGATGCCGTTGATCAGGTTATAGGAGGACATAATTGTATATGGATGAGCCTCTTTTACAATGATCTCAAACTGTTTCAGATAAATCTCACGGAGTGCTCTCTCTGATACTCTGGAATCAGAATCCTTACGGTTTGTCTCCTTATTATTGGCTGCAAAATGCTTCACACTTGCTCCGATATGCTGAGACTGGATGCCTCTTACCATAGCTGCACCTGTCTTTCCTGCAAGGTACGGATCTTCAGAATAATACTCAAAGTTACGGCCACAGAGCGGGCTTCTGTGAATGTTGCAGGCAGGAGTAAGCCAGATACTGATATTATTTTCTTTTACTTCTTCCGCTCCTGCTTTACCAACTTTCTCTACCAGTTCTTCATCCCAGGTGCTGGCAAGAAGTGTGGCACATGGCCAGGCAGTTGTGTTCACTCCGCATTTCGGAAGAATACGAAGTCCGGCTGGTCCGTCTGCAGTCATCACATTCGGGACTCCGTATTCCGGAAGATTTCCCATTCCAAATGTATTGGCACATCCTGTGTTTGGCTGTCCGCCAAGGAGATTGATACAGTCATCCAATGTCAGGATATCCATAAACTCATCCAATGTCATTTTACCATCTGCTACATCAGAGAAGCGAACTCCCTTGGAATCAAGAAAATCAAGAAAGTCTATTCCTTTTTGTCCTCTTGTATCAGGGCATGGAAGACCAATGGCATATTTATCCTGTCTCGGAAGTCCTTCTTCTTCCACATATTCACGCTGTGGAAGTTCCTCATAAGAACCGTCCGCAAGCATACGTTTCTGAAGATGATATGGTGCTGCCTTCCGGCTTAACTGCTCAGTTACTGTATCTTCTTTTACTACATATGTAAAGTCAATCTTCGCTGCATCTCTTACGTTTGTACCAATATAGATTGCATATTCTCCTGCTTCCAGAACATAGGCTGATTTGCATACTTTTCCCAGATCATCGTAGGATGCCATCTGATTCACAGGAATTTTCAGGGTAAGGATCTGGCGTTCACCCGGCTGAAGAATGCTGGTCTTTTTGAATGCTCCCAGCACTTTCGCAGGCTTTCCGAGTTTACCCTGTGGTGCTCCGTAATAGAGCTGGATAACTTCTTTTCCCGCTTTTTTTCCGGTATTGGTTACTTCAGTAAGAACTGTGATCACACCGTTTTCTTCGGAAGCACCAGTCACCTTCCAGTCAAAATCTGTGTAGGAAAGTCCAAATCCAAACGGATAATTTACTCTCTCCGCTGCACCCGGAATTGTCTCAAAGTAACGGTATCCTACATAAATATCTTCTGTATAATCTACATAGAATGCAGACTCATGGAAGTTTGCTGTGGATGGATAATCTTCCAGATCTTTTGCATAAGTATCGGATAATTTACCGGATGGATTAACATCACCACAAAGTATATCTGCTGTTGCAAGACCACCTTCCATACCGCCCTGCCATGCCATCAGTACTGACTGGATCTCATCACAGTCTCTGAACCATTTCGTGTCCACGATACCGCCAACATTCATCACTACGATTACATGTGGGAATGCTTTCTTTACTTTCTCTACCATGGCATTCTCTGCATTTGTCAGGCAGAAATCACCGTTTTCAAAAATCTTCGCTGACAACTCGGAGTTTCTTTTTTCCTCTCCGTCAAGAACGTATCCATCCTGTGCTGCTTCACATTTTCTGTCCCATCCTTCGCCTGAAAAACGGCAAATGGTAATTACTGCAGTATCTGTATATTCTCGCGCTTCATTCAGAAGTTCATCCGGAAGCTCCGGCTCAACTGTCATACCTGGTACTGCACCATCTGCGTATTGTTTCTGAATGTCTTCCTCATAATATTTCGCAAGTTTATCGAAAACTTCTACTTTTCCCTCATCCTCTTTAATCTTCATGCCCTCATAAAGATTACGGATATATTCTACAGTTACATCGCCACTTCCTCCGCCGCCTTTTACGTAGTCTACAGTACCCTTACCAAAGAGTGCGACTTTCGTCCCTCTCCGAATCGGAAGTGCATTTTTCTCATTTTTCAGAAGGACCATTCCCTCTCCTGCTGCCATTCTGGAAAGTGCAATGTGTTCTTTACTTCCTGTAACTCTCCGTCCATCTTCTCCCAGCGGAAGCACAGGCTGGAAGAAGCTTCTCTGCCATTTTGCCATTATCTTAATTCTCCTTTAATTCTCCTTAGTCAAGCAGATAAAATCATCCGCTTCGCTACTTGCTTGATTTGGTTAAAGTTCTTCCTTCAAAAATGCAAAAGGTTCTTCATCCTGAAGGAAATGCATAAGCTGATATGCACACATGATCGCTACATTTTCTTCACGCAGAATCCTCTTTACTTCTTCTCTGTCAGCAAGTACAACTTCAATTTCCTCTGTGTCTTCCTGTGCATCTTTACTGATTTCACCTTCCGCATATCCATAAACAGTTGCGCAGGATTCATCTGTCATGCCAACCGTTGTGAAATAAGGTTTCTCAAATGCAGGATCTACTTTCAGCGGTGTGAATTTCAGTCCTGTTTCCTCGTACATTTCTCTTACTGCACCCTCATGGAATTCTTCGTTCGATTCTACCAGACCTGCCGGGAATTCGTAGATATATCCGCCAATTGCGTATCTGTACTGACGTACTAATACAACTCTGTCTCTCTTTTCCCCATAAAGACTGTAAATGATCACGCCATCCGGAGTGTTTTTACCTGTTTTTATCTTTAATTCGTTAATACTCTTCGCACGGGATGCCACGAAATATGACACAGGAGTGTTGTGAATGCTTGTTGCATTTAAATGGTACAAATTTAAAAATTTACAATCTGTCAGTTTTTCAATATTGTGTATCTGTCCCATAATGGATACTTCCTTTCGCTTTCTATACCTTCGCTGATTATTACAGCCAATTTTCTTCTATCTCTGTTTTTAGTTCGCAAAACATCTGATAAAACTCTTCTTTTGCATCAGCTATAATTCCTAACGCAATTTTCTGATTGTAAGAATGTGTAACATTATTTCTTGCCTGCAATGCACGAAGCCACTGCTCCTCATCTCTTATCATTCCTGCTTTATAGGCAGTCTTCAGAATGATTTTCGGTGAACCTGTTGCTCCCTCTGCATATCCATGAATCTCCAGTATTTCTTTCATCATTTTCCATGACTGCTCAAAACAAATTTCATACAATCCTACGAGTCCGGTAATCACTACATTATCATATGGTTCTTCATAATTATAAATATCTTTCATGTTAGACAGTGCATTGCAGAAATTCTCATATTTTCTCATACAAAATCCTCCCTTCCTTCTCTATAGATTCTCTTAATTCATCCTGCATGTCACGATCAAGATTTACAATATCATACTCCAGAAGAGTACTTGTCTCTTCATCCACATCTAACGCAAACCTTGCAAAATCTCCTCCTGTGACTGCAATATCTATATCACTTGTTCTTCTGAAATCCCCTCTTGCTCTCGAACCAAAAAGAATTACTTTTTCAATATCATATTTTTGCGCAAGGTTTCGGATTTCTTCTATAACTTCCGGTCTGATTCCTGTATCATTCATTTTATAAACCTCACATTCCGATGTTTATATCGTCTGTTTTATCTTACCATATTATCGTATCTTTTTTAAGTCTGTCTGACAATTTCCGTAATTATTTTTTACACATAAAAAGAAGAACAGCCGCAGATTTTTCATCATACGGCTGTTCTTCTTTTTTATTTATTGTACTGCCAATTTATTTATTCTTTATCAGATATAAAATCAATCTCCCTTGAGCACCACGCGGATTCTCTTATAAATCAGGAATACGATCAGGGATGTCAGAGCATATTTGAATATGTTGAATGGGAAAATGATCATTGCTGCAAATGTAAGAAGATTATTTACAGAACTGTGTACTGCACTTCCCATTTCGATAAATGCTTCTACCGGCATTCCAAAAGCCTTTCCGTATGCCGGAAGTAACACGAATGCATTGATAAAGCATGCAACTACTGCTGTAAGTACGGTTCCAACTGCCATTCCGATCACTGCATGTTTTCTGCTCTTAACAGATTTATAGCGGTAGATCAGACCTGCCGGGACTGCAAATGTACATCCAAAAATGAAGTTTGCCACATCGCCTACACCTGCTGTCATAGAGCCCTTTGTTACCAGATGCACAAGAATTTTCACCAGCTCGATCAGTACACCTGCGATCGGTCCCATTGCAAATGAGCCAACCAGTACCGGGATTTCTGAAAAATCCAGCTGATAAAAAGTCGGTGCCAGGAAAGGAAGCGGAAACTCCAGATTCATTAAAATTCCTGCGATAGCGCCAAGCATGGCTATCTGTGTAATGGTTCTCGTCTTACTCCTCGCCATCGCATTTCCATTTCTTAATACCTGTTCACTCATACTGTTTCTCTCCTTTGAAATTATTCTTTATGGATATGTCTCATATCCTGTTAAAAGAAAATTCCACAAGCTTTTTATATAATGAAGATTCTCTTCAACATATAAAAAACCCCGGATCATATCCGGGGTAATGAGCACGTATGGTAAATATCGCGTGTTCTTCTCTCATCCAGACTATACTGTCGGTTCTGGAATTCCACCAGATCAGCCACCTAAGCGGGTCGCGGACTATAACCGCCGGTAGGGAATCTCAGCTGATGCTGATCACCACAACCCCGAAGAATTTTCTTTTATTTGCGTCTGATTATACTACATACAGGCATTTATTTCAATATCATTTGTGACTTTTTTCTGAGTTTTATTTCCATTTAAGTTACTGTTCACTCCGTTCTCAGTAACACGCTTCGCGATGCACAGAATTTATGCTAATCGCATAAATTCGCGCGGTATATCTCGGGTTTTCTGTGACCTTCGCTCACAAAAAACACCTCGCGGGATATTACCAGTGAACAGTAACCCATTTAATCAATATTGTTAACCCTACAACCCGCTAATACAACAACAAGCGTGTCTCCACCCTCGGTATTCTCAAATGAACTGGTTCCAAGCGGCAGACCGGTTACTTCTACTGTATCATCCTCGAAAACATCATCCAATTCTCCATTATAATAAACAGAATACTGCTGTTCTTCTCCATCTATCAGATTTAGCCATGTCAGATAATGTCCTTCTTCCATTTCCTCTTCCTGAACCTGTATTACGTATGCGTCCGAAATTCTCATCAGCTTATCACCATATCTGGATGGATTTTTGTTGATATGGCGAAAATCCAGTTCTGCATCTATCATTTCATCCGGTATTACCAGTTCTGGTGAAGCAGGGAAAAGATCATCATGTTCTTCCAGAAAAGTTTCCGCCTTCTCCGTTAATGTATACTCTGTACTGCATTGATCCTGTATATATGTATACAAATCCAGTGCTGTATAGCTTGCACCTGTATTCTCTGAGGCATATACATTTAAACTGTCCAGAGGCGTTACTCCCTGTAAAATAACCGCTGATAATGCTGCTATTGCAATCCTTTTCATAATTGTTTTTGCTGCCATAGTTATCCCCCTTTTCTTTTGTAACATTTACTGTTAATTATATCTTCGCTCTTTCTTTAATATCCTCGACAAATGCTGTAGCTATTTTCTTTCTTCTTGCATATATAATTGCTTTGTTTCCGCTTCTCAGACATATTGTTATTTTACGGTTAGAGCCTGCCCATATAAACAGAAAAACAAATACAATCATTCCAGGATTGGAAAAACAGGAAATCACTGCCAGACAAATGAAAAATATATAATATCCTGGTATTTTGTAGTTCATAAGTATTGCCGTAATATCTTCATAATAAATCACAGGAATCATATTCTTCTTTACCGGCCTTATATCTATAGTCAGCTTTTCGTGATCAGCAAGAATTGTGCTGTAAATCCTTCCCGTCAGCCACGATAAATAAATTCCTCTTGAAGAACTCATGGTATACTTCATATTCTGCTTTGTCACAGCATTTTCTTTTTCCTGTGTAGCCTGTGCTTGAGTTTCCAGTGCTTCCATATTACTTTCCCCTCTTATTTCATTTTTTACCGACCAATGTCAGCAGCAGTGCAATGGGTATTGTCACAAATCCTGCAACCATACAGATAATAAAACGTGTCATGTAGAAGTATGTTGCATTGGAATAAACATACACTTTCTTAGACCACCATATCTTATTAGTCGCCCAATATGCTGCCGCTATGTAAGCGATCATAAGTATTGCTGCCATAGTTTTCACCTCACTTATGTACAATCTTCAGTAATTCATTTAGAGGATTGTTATAATTCACTCATCTTTATTACACTCATTATACCCTTCTCTTATCAGCTTTTCATTCACTGACAGTATATGTTTTACGCCACAGCAACAATAGTTTTCTCACTTATGGCCAAACGTTATTTTTGTTCCTTACAGTAACGTAGCCAACTATCAAATATAAAATTTACAATCTTCTTTGATAATTGACGAACTCCTGAGAATATGCTTTAATGGATTTAGTATAAATACTTCAGGAGAACAAACATAGTTCTCAACTACGCATCTACACCAATGATACATTGTATCATATCTCACAAAAAGAAATGGAGGAACACAAATGGGTCTTATAGCTATCAGCAGTCTGATGCTCTTGGGCGGTATGTATCTGATGATCGCATTCGCATGGTGGCTTCTGCAGATCATTGCCAACTGGAGAATCTTTACCAAAGCAGGGGAGGCCGGATGGAAAAGTATTATTCCAATATATGGCGATTATATTTCTTATAAAATCGCATGGCAACCTGCATATTTCTGGCTGACATTGGTTCTTGGAATCGTATCTTCCTGCTTACAGGGAACTCTTGAAACAAACGACAGTTTAATGATCTCCATGATCATCGTACTGATCAAAATCATACTTGCCATAATCAGCATTATGTACAGTGTTAAGCTTGCAAGAGCTTTTGGCAGAGGCACAGGATTCGCCATTGGCCTTATTTTCTTACCGCCAATCTTCATGCTGATCCTTGGCTTCGGCGATGACAGATATTATGGGGCAGATAAATAAGTATATATTAAATGGAAAATCCCCGGAACTTACGTTCCGAGGATTTTTACATATATACAGATTACAGTTTATTATAGAATTCTGTTGTCAAAATATTCTTTTACCGTTTCACAGCAAAAATCAGAATTGTCAGTCCACTGGAGCAGACAGATAACTTGCCAGACAATATCCAGATGAACCTTGATAATACACAGAAATAAATCCGTTTCCGGCATCTCCGAATGTAGCAACGGCTGTTCCCAACGGAATCTGACAAATTTCAGCAGCATTTACATCTGGATTTGTGCGAAGAGTAATACTTTCATTGCAGTTAATCACATAACGTGTATGTGGAATCGGAGCACCTTCTGTTGGTTCTTCATATTTAGTAACCTGAGTAAGCGCAATCCATCCGTATGTTCCATTATAATTTGTATAGCCCCATGAATTTCCATTGGAAGCCACTGCTTCCTGAGTTACAGTCAGAACTGTTCCGTTTGGAATTATGTCTGGAAGAACTTTGTCATACTCCACTCCTGCGCCACAGCGCATGTTTACACCGCCATCTGGGGCTGTTACTTCTACATCATACGAATTGCTGCCTGTCGGAATATCCGATGGCGAAAGGAGTTCTATCTTATTATCAAATTCAGTATAATTTTCATTCTCACCAAGCTGTCTTGATTCTATCTCCGTCTCTGTTATAGCATTTCCACTCTTTGTAACACGAGTAATTCTCTGACATCCCTGTTTTCCCCATACAAAATACATCCCATTTCCATCAGGGGCTGTATAAAACATGCCTTGATCTCCCACTGTGCCAATCATACTTACATATTTTCCATCTTGCAGTGTATAAACATCATTTACCCAGTCTGCAAGACACGTGTCATGTGAGATAATCAGTTCCCTAATTCCATCCTGATCAATATCATATAATGCCACTGAAATACCTAAATTTCCCTCAGTCGCTCCTGCATCTGCTATCACACTTTCATATGTAGCGTACTCTGGCATATTCTTATAATTTATTGGATTGGATGCCATAACATCAGTACTTCCAGAAAATGCAATACTGCTTAAAAGTAGCACACTGGTAACAATTGATATTTTAAATAAATTTTTCCTTTTACTCATAATATTTTCTCCCTATATTGCTTTTTATAGATACTCCATAATCAATCACCATTAAAAATCTGGTCTATCTTTCGTTTCCAATCACCTTTTTGTTTAACCTTATCTTTCTCTGTCAACTTTACTTCTGTTCTTCCCTTTTCTTTTACATCTGATATTTCTTTTTCATATAAAAATCCATATCTGTCCTTTAATGTTACATGAAATATTGAATATTCATCATAGTCATCCGGAATTTTTACTGAAAAACTTTCTTTTTTAGGATTCACTTTATGCGCTGCATTAATTTCTGTTCCTTCACCTACAGTAATATAAACTTCATTTATAATTTGTCCTGTTTCGTTTATGATTGTAAGATATCGTTCGTCTTCTTTTTTTTCAGCAATATCATTTTCTACACCTGATTTGTCTTTCGTTTTAGACAAATTTCCACATGCATATCCTCCTCCAAAAATCAATGTTGCTACCAACAAAGCTACTGCAATACTTACTATTATTTTCCACATTAATTTTCTCCTGTTGAATTAAATTTCTGTATTTTTTCTTTTGTTTTTTGATTTTCATTTTTTGAATTATGTAAACTTTATTTCTGAGAATCTTGAATCTGATGATTTGTGTCTGAGGTCTTAGATATTTCTTTTTTACAATTTTGTTTTTTTACAGTTGATATTGTCTGTTTTCCATAATCAGTTAGCTTCTCGCCTGCTAATCTGGCCTCTTTCCCAGCCTCATAAATGTTGTCTTTCATTCCCATAAAAGTACGTTGTGCACATTTGTGATAATATGGAAGCATCTCCTGAATCGCCGGTTCAATCACCAAATAAAGTATAATCCCAACTGCTGCACCCATTGCATAAACGGTTCCCCATATATTTCCCATAGCTACATTCAAGCTTATGATTTTAAAAAATCCACAAAGAACTATAAATGCCATACATCCAACACTTAGAATTTTTAAACCTAGCCAGGATAAAATCATTGCCAATACAAAAAGCATTCTGCAGTCAATATATGTCCCTATAATAGGAATTTGAAATTCCCGACTGGACAAAATACTCTGAATAAATGAAGACAATAATAAAACTGACAATATAAAAAAAATCCAATCTGTACAATCTGACATTCTCTGCAACCCTTTAAACCTAATAACATAAGCTGAATATATCACAATTGCCATTACAGTTGAAATAAGATCTGGTTTTATGGAGATCGTTGCATGTTCTGATTTCCAGTTAATAAAAGATAATAAAACTGCAATCAGCATACCGATTATGGAACCGGCTGTAACTACTTTAGTTTTTATGGCTTTACTGGTATAAATTTCTCCATTACAACCATATTCCTCTATAAATTGTTCTCTCGCCAGCTGTTGTGCTTCTTCTTTTGTAGAGGCTTTAACTCTATACGATTTTCCTTGTAAATTAACAATTTTCCCTTCTGTATGTATTAAATATTTCATAGTTTTTTCTTCTCCCTCAGTAATAATTTTTTACGTCTTTCTAAGTTGAACTTCAATGTGTTACTTATTTATGCTAAAACGGGAAGAAAAATATTTCCAAATACTTTTCTCCCCATTTTGTTCGCAACACTTCTATAAAAATTAATAGAAGTTCAAAAGAATTAAATCTTCTCTCCCGTTATATAAACTCTATTCTTGCTCCTCAAATTTCTCTTTAATTTTTTCAACAGTCCTATTCTTAATTCTTTTTCCTATTATTTTTACTTCACTTATTATTTCATTCCTCCATTCTCCAGAAAATTTTGGCTCATTATCCATATTATCCCAAGAAAAATCACCAGAATTATAATCATACTCTTCATATAAATCGTAGTTTTTTTTTTGTAACAAAATAGCTTTTCTGCTATTTTACACCTTTCTATCCCCTTCTCATCTATTTTTTTTCTTAATTGTAGATTTTTTTCTAATGTTTCCATATCCGGAACTCCTGTAGACGTTTCTATAAACACTGCGTCTTTTTGTTTAACCATATTAAGATAATCATGATTTATGTTGAAAATACTTCCATATCCACAGGAACTGATTTTTTTTATTTTTTCCGTCTGAATGCGATATCCAAAGTAAAAAAGAGTATCTGGTTTAATGCTTTCCAAATAATTATTTATAATTTCAGTTTCTGTATTTTCCTTCTGCATTAATGCTTCAAATTCTGTCCACTCATCTGTAACAATGGCAAAATTAATATAATATTTCACGTTTTCCTTTGTTGCAGTAAACTTTTTCTTTAATAAGAAATACGTATCTGCACTTTCGGGAATCTTGCCATATCCTCCTCTGACTATTCCATTTTCAAAACACTGCTGTATAAATGGATTTATTTTATCGCAACTTGGTTCCTGTAAATCAATATCATACGAAGAAGTTTCAACTTTACCAATATGATATCCTGCCGGAGAACCTTCATAACTACAATAATAATAGATTTGCATAATATCCACTCCCTATTCATCAAATTTCATAGGATCCTGAAGAATGCGATATCCTTCTCCTGATTTTTTTAATTTCTTCAATAACAGTTTTTTCTGATTTTGATAATCTTCAGGACTTGAATGTTTTAAAAAAAGTTCCATCATTGCTTCTATAATCCAGTCCCATAAACTTTTCTTTAATATATTTTTTTTATTTTTTTCGGAAAGGTACATGAGATATGTCAACAAATATACTAATGGTTGCTCACAATGCTTGGGTTCTGGTTTTCTGCCAGCATTATCATCAAAACAATAAATCGCCTTTTTCGGAGTGCCAAACTGACGATTTATCTTGACATCACCACTTTCTCTATCTCTTTCAAAATGACTAAAATATGCCTTTCCAAGTGTAAAAATCGGAGTAATAGCAACTTCATACTTGGTCGGATTTTTTTTAAAGTATCTAATTAATTCTTCATATGATTGCATTGTTGCAGTAAGTACCTTATCCATTTTATTATCTTTCAAATATCTCTCACACTTCAGTGGAACAAATAGCACTAGCATTCTCTGTGGACGAGCCTTTTCCAAAGCCATTTTTATCATTTCTCCTGTCCTATGACAAAAATTGCGTCGTTCATTATATTTTCCCTCTTCTTCCATCATATGTGGCGTATCAATAGCAATCATTAAAACCTGACTTTTTTTCATCGTTTCAAACAAAAGATTCTCGTGTTCCTTATCGGCTAACCACTCTCCTGGATAATCCACAAAATTAACCTGCATACTGTCCCGCTTATCTTTAATTCCTACTTCCAATGAATATGTCGTCATCTCTGCTGTAGGATTACTATCTGGTGAAAAAGTACGATTGTCGCTTCCAAGAAAATATTCTTCTATCTCATTATTTTTTTCTTCTAAAATACTTAATGTTTCTAAATCAGCATAGGACATAGTCAGATCAGTTTCTGCAAACTGTTGTTCAAAATTTGATTTCATGGCAGCAAGAACACTAGTCTTTCCACAACGGCGCCCTCCAACCATCATAACCTGTACTTTTAATGCATTTTTCGCAGCCATTACTCTACCTCCATATATGTAAATTCAAATTGATTTTTATCATCATATTTGCGAATTTTATTCACCAGAAAATTCCATTTATCACTAACACCTTTTTGTTGCTGATATTCAAGATATTCATCTTCCCAGATACATGGTATAGAATCTTCATACAGGTATCTCCATTCATCTGTTACTTCTCGTTTTCCATCTTTAGCACATACAATACGGTCATAAAAATCCTTTACTACAGCCCATAATGCACTATTAGGATAACTATATAAGGGTTCCAGTTCTTCTTTAATTGATTTGTAAACAATTTCCAGATTATGTTCCAGCCAGAATATAATATCGTCCGCCTGTTCTTCTTTTTTCTTTCCCTTTATAGTCACCTGTCCAAGCACACTTAAATCAATGACATCTAAATGATTTCTTACACGATAAATCAGATAACTCTCCATTTTCAAATCAAAATCAGCTAATTTTTTTAGTGCCTCCACGATTAATTTATATCTGGGATAACCACTGAGATAGGAAATCATTTTTTCTAGCCATTCATCTTCATTTTCTGTTGATGCATTAAATAATCTTCCAAGTTTTCCCTGGGTTTCATCTGCGAGACAATATAAAACGTCCTGTTTCATTTTCTTTACCAGATCATGCAAAGTAACATTCAATTTAAGAAAATCATCAATAATAGCAATGCGTATCTGATTTGTGAATATTTCATATACATTAAGCTGATTCTTTGTTCCCACATTTAATACTTCCATAACAGTTTCTTTTTCAGGAACCAACTTTAATATATTTTTTAATTTTTCTTCTGACGCTGTTTTTAAACTTTCACATACATTCCGTCTTTCTTTTCCATAAGGTCCACCTTCTAAATACAATTCCCGTACAGAATTAGTCATTTCACCTATAATATCAACGATTTTACTGTCAAATTCTCTCTTTGCATCTTCATCCACAGATGCTTTAAATGTTTCCCCAATCCTATTTGCAATAAGATGATATTCCTGATAAAGCCTATACAGGCTTTTTTCCGCCTTACCTAATAATACGTCATCCATTTCCGGTAAATTTCTTGATAACTTTTCAAGAACAGGAACCAGAAGTTTTTTCTCTACAGTTTCTTTATCTTTACAATCCACCCGTAATTTATCCGCAACCGGGAAATCCGGCATTTTTTTCAATGTTTCCATAATAAACGGAATTCCTGCTGTATTATTAGAGACATCACTGTTTACTTCATTAATAATCCAGAACAACATACGTCTGGTATAATCTGCTGTCATTTTTTTACTTATATCATTTACAATATCAATGTCATCCTGTTCAATACGAGGACGCTGTGCGTCCGGACGCGTCATCAGCAAAATAACATCACTGTCATTACTTACTGTCTCCAACATCTGCTCCCGAATATCAAGTGCCGTTGCTCCCAGACCAATTGTATCTACAAGTACTATTTTCCCGCAGTCTTTATATGGAAATGCACACAGGATATTAGCAACTTTCACTCCAAGATATGTAAAATACTTCTGCTTTTTATATTTACTGTTATACTGAGCAACATAACTTTCAATTTCCTCTGCCGGTATTTTCTTTACACTTCCAAGCAACGGAATCACTTCCGCACTATGTTCTATATATTTTTCAAGCTGTAAATATAAAGACTGTTTCTGAGCACTTGTAATATCTATTTTTGACTGCAATTGTTTCTGTTTCAGTCCCTCAATCTCATCAACTGAGTCTATCTCATAAACATCTTTTCCAAATATTTCACTCAGATATTTATTCACAATATCTTTATATTCTTTTCGTGTATAAAATGTAATTTCCGCAGTTACAGTATCATCGCCGGAATTTGTGATAATTGATTTTGCACCTGTACAGTCCTCTCCATTCGAAGAGGGAATGATTTCTCCAGAAAGTCCACTTATATTCTGCATTACAAGGCTTTTTCCCTGTCCTGCACGCCCTACAAAACTAATGTGTATCTGTTTTCTTGAAAATCGGATTTTCAACTGTTCCAGTAAATCCTGAACATTATCATAATAATTATGAAATGTTGCTGTATCAATTGTCCTCAATTGTTCAAAAATAGTAAGATTTTCTTTTGCTATGCAGACACTGCTTTCAAGACTTTTTTCGAGCATTTCCTGACATGTGTTTTCCAGATCCGCAACCACCTTATTTATTTGGGTTAATCGTTGCTGCATTTGTATAATCTGCGGTATTTTTTCCTGCCTTTTTTTCACTATCTCATTAATTTTTTCGGCTATATCCATATTAAATCTCCCTCCCATTTTACTATCAAACGAATTTTCTACATCCGTTTCACCCTGAGAACTATTTTCCAATTCTCAGATTTTCCTCATACTTAATCCGTTTTCCGATATACTATTTGATAGTTTTAAATAATTTGTATTTACGATAATAATTTTACGTCTTTTAACACCTATTGTAAAGTAATTTGTCGAAATATTATTAACGTAATATGGAATTAAAGGAGATGCGAAATTGTTTGATGTATTAGAAAAAATAACCTCTTTACGGGAAGAACGGGGATGGACAACATATCGTCTTTCCAAATTGTCCGGTATTCCACAATCTACTATTTCCACGTGGTACCGGAAAAATCTTATGCCACCCATAGACAAACTTGAAATTATATGCCAGACCTTTGGTATTACTCTGGCAGAATTCTTTAATGATACAGATGTTCTGGTTTCCATGACTGAAGAAGAAAAAAATATGCTGTCACAGTGGAATCTGCTGACTCCTGCTCAGAGAGCAGCTGTGATAAATATTATCGGTCTGCTACTGTCCAGTGATTGAACCTTCCTTGGACAATAGCAATTTGAACTTCAATATTTTTCTTTTCCTTCATTGCTTATTATAACTTACTCATCTTTTCATTTCATTCACTGGCAGTATATATTTAATGCATATTGATCTATTGCTGCCCGCATACTGATATTCACAAAATGTTTTAACAGGATATATCCAAACCCCATTGCCAGAAAAAATAGAATACGGTCAAGCAGATATTCTTAATTGAAGCAGTGTTTACTTGATTCGATTAAATTCTCATTATCAAAGAATCACGACCACCGGCTTAGCTGATGGTCGTGATTCTTCTTATACCAAAAGATTTAATTCAAGATAATAAACTATCCCGTTTATTATCCGCTCTTTTTTCTTTCTTCTACTTTTCTATAATTTTTTTATTTAATAAAAGTGTGATTGTGGATAAAATCCATGTGTAATCGTAGTCTCATATTTGTCTGCTGAAGACCACCCAATAAGTTTCTGATCACAATAGGATTTCTCAGTGACCTTAATTCCATTTCCGGAAACTACAAATGTCAATGTATGTCTTTCTCCATCTGAACATGTAAATTTAGCCGTTGCCTTCTTTCCGTTTGAATCAATAATTGCAGTAATATTGTTTCTATCCATCTTAGGCATATGTACAGAAACTTTCATTTTGTTTCCACTGATACTTGTAATATTCAAATAGAATCCACCATTAGAAAAGGCCCATAATTTTTTCACTTTAAACTTTACCGGATTCTCAGATACGCTGGTTTTTGTATTCAATTTCGCATTTCTGTTAGCTGTTGTATTATCATATAAGACAGGTGCCTTTTTGTATTCCGCCCCACCAGTCAGATTTTGCAAAATATTCTTGTAAGATTTAAAACTAATTGCTTTACCAGTTCCGTTAAAGTAAGTAGTATTTCCTGTATATCCGGAATAAAGTCTTTCTGCTTTTTTTGATACTTTTCCCCCTGAATATTTCAGATATGTATACACTGTACTTCCATATTTCAATCCCGTTCCAACATTAACAAATACACCTTTTGAGGCATATATCTGTCCCATTTTATAATATCTGTCAAAAGAATAAATACATTTGACTTTTCCATTCACGTAACTATATAATTTGTAATCGTAATTGTAATTCCATTTTTTTGTACATACATATAATTCCGGAATTGAATCATTATTAATATCAGTCAGTCCAAATTTTAAATTAGAAGGTGCGATATAAGTACTTCCATCCCAGTTTACTGATTTTGATAAAAATGCCGCATAAGCTTTCTTTGCAGTTGATGCTGAAGCGGCCTGAACCTCCTGTGAATTTATCTGGAATATCCCTGATACTGTTAATGTCATCACTGATATCCATATTAAAACCTTTCTTATAAAATCTCTTTCTCTGCTCATTTTCTATTGCTCCTTTATACAAATTCAAGCGGATAAAATCATCCACTTTGCCATTTAGTTAAATATATAAACCATTATCTGCTATAAACTTCTTTGCATCCTGTATTGTTTTATTAACAGCATATTCATTTACAATATTATTATCTGTAACCTCATCTTTAAATACCAGCTTAGTTTTACACATTTTAAAGAGCAGACCTACCAGTAGCACTGTATTTTCTGTAATAGTCCTTTCTTCTTCTGTAAAATCATCCCAAAAAACTTTTCTTTTTTCAACAACTATCCTCTTTAGTTTTTCGAAATGTCTTTGATAACATGCATTTACCGTAATCAAACTATTATTAAAGTTCATTGCCACACAGTAAAGTTCATTTAAATAACTACATATTTCATTTACCTCATTTTCCGCTTTCAACATCTGTGCCCATGCTTCATCAGCTTTATCAGACAATGAACCACCCACAATATTAAAAATAACTCCACCTACCAGCAATCCAACTCCTAATGTCGATGCGCCTAAAATTGTACTTCCAAGTGCCATTCCACCGCCTCCGGCAGCTAATGATCCTCCGCCAAGTGCCGCTAATGTAGCATTTGTGGCAGCAACACCTGAAAGACTTGCTATCGCAGTTCCTGTAGATGCTGTTCCCAAAGCCATTACTGCAGCTGTAGTAGCACCTGCCGCCGCAAATCCTCCTGCTGTTCCAACAGCAGCACCTGTAATACCTCCCAGAAGAACACCTGCACCAACTGATACATTCTTCAATTCTTCAGCATCATATTTCGGTAATTCAACGTCATTCTTCTTATATCCTTTAAATTCTGGTCTTCCCTGAATTCTTTCAAGTACATCTGAGAATTGTTGAAAACTCTTTAAAATAGTCAGTTCTCGTGTTCCTACTTCATCCATTTTACTACAGGTAATTCTGTTTTTACTTTCAAATTTTTCAATATTAGCTTTATGTCGCGACTCCGCCCTTTTCATCGTATCATTTGCATCCTTCATCTTTGATGCACCTTTTACTCCATTAACAACACCTGCTACCCCTGCGACTGCAGCTAATCCCCCTAAAATAAATGGTATTGGCATATTTTTCTCCTTCCTGTTTTTTCATTTTATTACAAGCATCATAATTTGCTTTATAATATTCTTCCAGTGACATTGTGTCTTTAAAAAATTTCTCATAACACTCATCAACTCTGCACAATAATGGTCTGAAATCATATATTGAACACAAATTCCCAACTAAATATTTGCATGTTCCATCTCCTTTGTCCAATTCACTATATATTTTTGATTTACCAAGATTTCTACAGCAACACCCACATTTATCACATTCAAACACTATTCAAATACCAACTTTCCATGTTTATTTGACATATGTTCATTAAAATCTCCCTCCCATGGTTTCTTAATTCCTAGTTTTTCAAATTCTTCAAGCAACAATCTGTTCAGTTCTTTTTCTGACTCTGCCTTTACAAATACTGTTATAACCTTTTCAAACTCAGAAGTTTCTTTTTTATACTGTTCCAAATCAATCTGTCTCAACTGTTCTAAATACTGTACCAGCAATTCATTGATTCTTTTATATGCATCAAGCTGCCTTTGAACAGCGTTTGACAAGCCTACTCTGATACAAACTTCTTTCAAAACTAATGTTGTCAATCTTACCCATGCACATAAATTCATGCGCATGAAAAATGCCAAAAAGTTCCCGCCGGATCTGATTCCTGCATCAATCCCATCCATTACACATAACGTACCATTTCCGATCAAAAGCATCACTCGCAAATCTGCATTTTTAGAAGTAGGAATACACTCTTTAAGTGGTTTATGATATTGAATATATCTTCTTAACATCCAAATAAGCCGAATTGTCAGTTCTGTAACTATTACAGGAATAGCCTGTGCCATTCCAAACCTGAAATCATATCCCTGTGTAAATGCTATCTGAGCAATTTCTGCCAGATTCTTCTTTTCATTTTTATAATTAAAGCTTCCATTTTTACAAAAACCAAAGAATTCATAAAACGGCATTACAATACCGGTTCCTCTGCCATGTGCTCCTGAACTTCCCGCTATATCAGACATTAAATGAATGATCCAGTTAGAAACTCCACACATTATTTTCATAATAAAATTTCCACCTTTTAATTCAAATGTATCAGTGAAAATTGTGACTAATCGTCCATTTACAACAAACGTTGATTTTGAAGCAAATTGATTCAAAATCGAAAAGAACAATCCCACAACATCCGGAGAATGTGCCAAAGACATCATATGATGAGTTTTCGGTGCAATATTAAACAGATCATTGACATCCCCTGGCTTTCTCTGATCATAATTTACTCTTGAATTTCGCTCTAAAAATCCGATTGCTGATTTAACATTATCCACATTTCTTTCCTTCGGATTCCAACCCATTTTTCTGGAAAAAGCCATTACTGCTTTATCAACTTGTTGATCTGTCCATGTTCCTAACGCACTATCTCCAGGACTTCCGACTCCAAATATATCAATCATTCCTCCAATAGCCCCACAGACTACCGCTGCAATATAATCATATTTATCACATCTGTCTTCACTTTGTAATAATTTTCGATTTGCTTCACTTAATTCAATTTTAATTTCTCTATTATCCATACTTTTTCCTTCATATTTTTAATAAATTCTTCCATGGATTACTATTGATACTCTTACCATTTCTGAATATTCTCAGGGAATACGGAAATACAGTCAGGCGGATAAAATCATCCGCTTTGCTACGTAGCTCTACATCGAATAACTGCTCCGCCGTGGACTTACTTGATTCGGTTAAATAATGTAGATATTTTCTTAGTTATTATTTTATTGTATTTCTTACTTTATAATAGGTCAATTAGTCCCTAAAGTCAACAGGTCATTATGCCATAATTCTTATAAAAGGAGGCGTATATGTCACGTTTAAAAGAGTTACGCCGCGAGCGAGGCTACACGCAGATAAAAATGCAACATCTTACCGGTATTGATCAGAGTGATTATTCAAAAATTGAAAACGGCAAGCGGTATTATACCTTTGAACAATGCCGACGGATTGCTCTTGCACTCAATACAAGCATGGATTATCTGGCCGGACTCACGGATGTTAAGGATGCCTACCCGCGGAAGCCCTCTAATTTCTCCGCAGGATCAGCACCTGACAATAGTACTTCATAAGTCATTGTCGGTTTGAAACCAAAGAACCTATGAATATATTCAGTATATACTCATAGGTTCTCAATTTCGTCCACCTTAGGTGAACTTTTCTTATATTTTCTACCCCACCTGATAATAAGAGTTATCTATAAATGTTTCATTTTCTGTAAATTCATCAAAGTCCGAATATCCTGTGCTTCCCTTTCTCGTAACTACAACTTCTCCATCATCTGTCCATTCCAAAGAAAAAGAAACATTCTTTCCTTCTGCCTCTGCAACATATTTTCCCATTATTTTTCCCTGTGCAGAAACAACTCCACCATGTGTCATAGATCTAAAAGTAATGTTAATGGTATGATTTCCGCAATCATATACATCCATATTAATATAGCTTTCTGTGCCACCGCGGGTACTGATATATGTTCCCATTTTTCCAATAAAATCATCTTTGTTTTCACTTATCATTTGAGATGCCACATTTTTTTCAATAGATACTATTTTCATTTTCCAAAATGCTCCTGCCACAATTGCCAAAAAAGAAGCAACACATAATATACCTATTTTTCTTCTATTCCTGCTCAGCCCACCCCATGGGTTCTCATAAGTACTCAACGTCTTTTTTAACTCCTGCACAGAATGGAATCTTTTTGCAGAATCTACTTGAATGCAGTGGCATATCACAGAACGCAACTTTCCCTTATAAATCACCTTATGATTCTCCAGCATCTTTCCTGTCAACATCTCATGCATTGTGACACCAATAGAATAAATATCACTGCCAATTCCGGTCTGACCATATCCATAATGCTCCGGAGAAGCATATTCTTTCGTTCCCAGCAATATTGTATCCTGACTTTCCTTTTCTTTATAACAACGTACAGTGTCGAAATCTATCAATTTAATACTTCCGTCACTTCTCATCATAATATTGCCTGGTTTTATATCTCTGTGAATCAGTGGTGGATTCTGATTATGAAGCACTTCAAGACCAGCGCAGACTTCCTTTATTATGAAGATTACTTCTTTTTCTGAGAATTTACCGTTTATCTGTAGATATTCTGCCAGAGTTTCGCCATCTATATTTTCTTCTACAATATATGTATTTCCATCACAGTACAAAACATCATACACAGTTGTAAGATTCGGATGATGAATGCCCTTCAGCTTTAGATATATTTCTTCTAAATCTCGATCGTAATATGTTTTCAGGATACATACAGACTGACGTGGATTATAAAAAACTCTTTCTATTTTACTTTTAGATGTATCCCTTATCAAGTCCAGAACATGATATTGCGAAAAGAAAAACTGTTTTTCTATCGACTCCATATAATTTTACTTCTTATTCTTTTCTTTATCTAACAAGCTCAATTTGGATCCACGTTTTTTTAATAGTTCCTCCACCTGATAAACATCCATGTGATTTCTGAGTCCAAACTCTATAATAGAATCCTCTTCCTGTCTTGGATAAAGTTCCTTATTTCCTGATGACTTTAACAGAAGATTGGTTTCTTCTACGGTTGCATTTAATGCAAATGCAACTTTAATTACAGTCTTTTTTGATGGACGTTTTTCTCCATTACGAATATAGTAGGTGAAACTTTTTCCAACCGCATTCCTCATGTAGAGTTCACTCATTTTAACGCCTTTTTCATCAAGTAAATGGTTAAGACATTCTCCGAAATCCAATTTCTGATCCTTATTTGCATTTATCCAGTCTTCCAGCTGTATACTATCTGTTATGCTTTTTAATTCATTTTCTAATTCTTCTGTCGTCTTTGTCATTTCATTCATTTTCTTTTATAAATCGCCCTTCTGGAGCATGTTTGAAAAATACTTTACGCAAGATATGCGTCACAATTTACGGAAAATTTTATCCGAATGAAGGCATCGTAGCGGATTACTGAAACCGAATTCGGGCAAAATATACCGCCAAGCGGGGCATACAGATTGTGGAAATGATTTTTCAAACACGCTCTAACACATCCTACATTGCTTCTGCTACATCTTCAAATATATCCAGCGTTTCAATCAGCGTATCACAATTTTTAACATTTGACTACCTCCATTTTAGCTGTTGTTGGCTATTATCAACTTAAAATGAGAAGTTAAAGCGAGAAGATATGTACTGGCAAGCACTTTTTATACTCTATCATCATTCTCCTCTAATCAAAACGGACAGGATTCCCATCTCCAGGAATCCTGCCCGCTTTTTCACTTATTCATATATTCACAAAACTTAATACAGCCCCATAATTGCCAACAAAGCAGTAATCACTACAAGGCTGCACAAAATGCTCACGCTGTTTGCACAGCTTGCCATTCCTTCATCACCGCCGCACATTCCGGTGTAGGCAGGTGCCACTGCACTCATAGGAGCGAAGCACAGTAAAACGAGTGTCTGTCTGATAACCAGATCAAACGGTAAAACAAAATAGAAGATTACAGCACAGACTGCAGCAAAGATATGACGGATTCCGATCAGTTTGAAAATCTCACCCATGTATTCTTTCTTGAATTCGATATGGAACAGAAGACCTAACATCAGCATGGCAACAAATGTGTTGGCCTTTGCCATTGGCTCGATCAGTGTAAGAATAACCTGTGGTGTGTCAATATTTGCAACAGCTAAAATAAACATAACTACATAGGCTACCAGCGGAGGACTGGTAATCAGACGTTTTGCAAAGGATTTAAGATCCATTCCTTTTTTGGAACCGGAAGCTGCTGTATACTCTGCAACGAATGCATAAGTACCTCCGGTACACATAATACTGTTTCCTACATCGAACATACAGGCAGTAACACTTCCCATAGCCGGAAGGAAGCTCTGCACAAACGGCAGACAGAACGCCCCGATGTTAAATGCCGGAAGACAGAGCATATTTAACGCCTGTTCTCCTTTGGATTTTCTGCGTGTGATCAGTGCACCTACTGCGATCATAATTACATTCAGAAGAATTCCAAGTACTGCTATTATCAGCATGTTAAATCCCATATCCTCTATTGCAGAGAAATTGGTGATAATAGATGCAGGAAGTGTTACATAGATCAGAAATTTCTTAACTGATGCACCTGCATCCTTCGGCACAAAGCCTGTAGATTTCATTACAATTCCGATGATGATGATCAGGGTAAATGAAAAAGCCCTCATTAGTACTGAAAACATAAAAACCTCCCTTTCTACACCCGAAGCCAGTTTTTCACATATGAAAGGGAACGATTCACGATCAGTTCCTCCGGAAAATCTACTTCCTTAAGAATTTTTTCTGTCCTGGTAAAATCACCTACATCCTCTTCTCTGTGTGCATCGCTTCCAAGCATAATCTCTACCCCATATTTTACACACAATTTCAGGATTTGTATATCATTTTCATATGCCTGAATACGAAATCCCCGTAGCTTAAAAGAAAGTGATATTCTGGGCGTTACCTGGGGCAGTACTGTTTACCATATGATCAATTATCTCAATCCTTCCCAGAAGGTAAATGCGAAGTTCGTTACTCTTCATGGCAGTATTGCCTGCTGTGAAAATGAACTGGATGTGTGAACTCTGGTGTCCCGCATGGCAAAGGCTTTCTTCGGAGAGAACTATTATCTTCTCACAGACGCTCTTATGAGCAGCAAAGAAGCCTCCCGGATCATGAAGGAAGAAAAGAATAATCAGCGGGTGTTCAAGATGTTTGACCACGTTACAATTTCTGTAAGCGGTATCGGAAGTTTCTATCCAACAGAAGAATCCGTTCTTGCATCTCCGGATTTTATGTCCACAGAGGATCTGGAGATGCTGAAACAGGAAAATGTTTCCGGAGATATTGCCCTTCGCTTCTTTGACCATGACGGACAGGAATGTAATACTACACTTAAAGAACGCATGATATCGATCAGCATGGAGCAGTTCAAAAAAATCGACCGCAAGATTTCCCTTGTATCAGGTGTGTCCAAAGCAAATGCTGTGTTAAGCGCTTTAAAGGGCGGGCTGGTGGATGTGCTGATTCTGGACTCCAATCTTGCTGAAGCACTGCTGAAACTTAGTGAAGATATGTCTTCACAGGAGTAATATTTTATGCCTGTATCTCTATAAAATAAACAAGAACCCTTCTGCCAACAATTTGTCCACAGAAGGGTTCTCTTATTCTTCATCCGCATGATAAATCCCAACATATCCCTGCGGTTCTACTCTGACGATCTGCTCGACTTCCTCTGTTTTCTCCGGGAAGTCCGCTTCTGTATGAAATCTCACACAGGTTCCGCAGGAGGAGCTTAAATCTCTTGGGACAGGCATGACTTCTGCACTCAGATTCATTGCCTGGCAGTTTCTTCGAAACTGAATAGCTCCATAATGGGAATAAAAGGTTGCTATATATGTGATCATCTTGTAAGTTTCAGCAGGATATCATCTCCCTGCTCTGTTGCCTGTACCTGATATCCCTGATGTGTTGCAAATCTGGATACATTCTCTTTTGCAACTACGTTATCAACCAGGATCTCATATTCTTTGTCTCCGGATTCCATTGCATTCTTTGCACGGATCACTGGTTCCGGACAGGATAAACCTCTTGCATCTACTTTCTTCATTCGTCTCTCTCTCCTTTTAGAGTGTGTCTAAAAAAATACTTTCCGCAAAGTGAGCGTATTGATTGCGGAAATGATGTCTGCATTCCGACAATCAGGCTTCTTCTTTTCTCATGGAGTTCACTGCTGCGATTACTGCAACTACCACAATCCCAATAATAACTGCAATCTTTCCGTTTGCTGTAGGACCTTCACCGGAAGATGCCAGTCCGAAGTTATGGGCAAAAGCAGCGCCTGCCATCAGACCGAGAACAGTCACAGCTGAATCTGTGTTTCCCTCTCCTGCCAGGATAAGCTGACGCAGCGGACAGCCGCCAAGAAGGATACATCCAAAGCCTGCCAGATACATTCCCAGTGCGTTCCACAGTCCATCTGTGTGTGCGATCGGCTGTCCCGCAAATCCCGGATTGAAATAGGATGTTCCTGTAACTGCACCGAGGATCAGATTCATTACCAGTGCTGTCACAAGAATTGCAGCAAAGCCGAACAGTAATTTATATTCTTTAAAAAGTACCGCATCACGGATACCGCCGACCATACACAGACGTGTTCTCTGTGCCAGAATTCCAACGATAATTCCTGCTGCCAGTGCGATAACAATTGCAGCATGTTTTGCTCCAGGTCCGCCTTCCGGCTCTGTGAAATGGATAAATGCAGGTGCAGCTACCAGCAACAGAAGCATCACAATCTGGAATGCAGGATAAATACTGCCTTCCAGCTTCGGCATCTTATAAGAACGTTTCAGTGTGTAACCTTTCTTCAGGAAAACAGTTCCTGTAAGAATACCGGCTACAAATCCAACAAGTCCAAACAGAGCATTTCCGTCTCCGCCTGCCAGACGCAGAATCATACGGAAAGGACATCCAAGAAACATCAGACATCCGATCATAACAAATGCGCCAAGTGTAAATCTGGTCACAGGTGCAGAGCCGCCTCTTGGACGAAACTCTTTCTTAGCAAGTGAAATGATACATGCTCCAAGCACCAGACCAATGATCTCCGGGCGGATATACTGAACTGCTGCCGCTGAATGAAGTCCCAGCGCACCTGTGGTATCTCTCAGGAAACAGGCAATACAGAAGCCCATATTTGCCGGATTTCCAAAAAACACCAGAATTGCAGCGATCAGACCGATTACGCCTCCTGCCAGAACTATGGTTCCCTTTTCGTTTTTCATTTATTTCTTTCCTCCTTTTGCACTGACTTTTTTTGTTGTCAGCACAATTTCTTTGTATCTATTTTATCATTTTTATGCTGAAATCACTAATTCATTATAGCCGTATTTTATAGTTATTTATAGAAATTATTTATAAGTTGTGCTATACTATAATGATGTTAGGGGCAAAAAGTATTTTGCCCCTAACCTGATATCTACGAATTGTTCCGCAGCAAACTAGCTCCTGCAATTCTCATATCATATAATCTTTAATTATATAAAAATCGGGGGATTTGTTACTGTCAACTACCCATCACCTAAAGGTAATGGGCTTGTAACTGCCCAGTCGTAGTAACGGCTTACGCCTCCGACCTTTTATCCCCAATAGGCATTGCTGCCTAAAGTGGCGTTACATCATTGGGTGGTTGACAGCACCCTTTGTAGCAGAGTTTACTCTGTTACAACTGTATTAGGTACTTGGCTATCAGCAAGATAGTTTATTCCCATACGATACAGATTCATAGCTCCAATACGGTCATCATTAGACGTATAACCGCAGTTTTTGCAAGTAAACAAATGTATTTTCTTATTACGATTAGACTTTTCAGTATGTCCACAAGCAGGACAGCATTGACTGGTATAACGAGGATCCACCTTTATTACAGAAGATTGATTCTGCTTCGCTTTGTAAATCAGCTTCTGCTCAAGGTCATAAAAAGACCATGATACAGAAACATAGCGGTTTTTTGTTTTGACACGTTCTGTAACATTGCGAATACCAGTCAAATCTTCTAATACAAAGAGAGTATGCTTTGGATTACCGGTGGCGAGTGCCTTCGATACCTGATGGTTAATATCCTGCATCCAACGGTTTTCTCGCTGACCGATAGCTTTTAGTCTTCGCCTTGAGGATGGCGTATGTCGCATTTGAAGTTCTTTACGAAGCCTGGAATAATTAGCCCGTTTCTGTTTAATAGCTTTACCACTAACAAATCCAGACTTATGTTTACTGTCATAAGTTGCAATAACAAAGTTAATACCTCTGTCAATACCTACAACATTACAAATATCAGAAATATTACTTTCTTCAACCTCATAGGTAACTGGTATATGCAGATAGTATTTACCATGTTTATTTACAAGTTTGGCAGTACCAAACTTGTAAATAGAATGGTTAAAATACTTAGACATACCCTCAGCAAAATAAGGAAGTTTCACACGACCATTAAGCGTATTAACGGAAAAGCAGTTTTGAGTTAAAGAATAATCTCTGTTCCAAACCAGGTCGTACTGAGGTTTTTTAAAAGATGGTTTTATCCATTCATTCTGATTTTCAAGAATGGTCTTATATCTTGCGATAACCGTTTTAAAAACAGACTGCGCCATTTGTGATTTGAGACTGAACTTTTCTCTTAGAGTAGAGTACAAAATTTTATTGAGTGAGAACTGCTTTAGGTCATGTGTGCGGAATACATAATCTGAAACATAATTACAGGCATCACAATAAACAGACATTGTTTTATTAAGCAAAACTTTATCTGTATCAGTTGCAACTATCTGAACTTTTGCAGTTATAGTTATCTGTTCCATAAAATTTATTCCTCTCATTGATACTTCACTAGCAATAGTGTATACTAATATTTAGTGAACGTCAATAACTATCAGAGGTGATTTATGGATAATAGATATTATCGTCATAACAGACGAAAATACAGTCTGAAAGTACATATAGTTCTTGTAACCAAATACCGCAAACAACTACTACAAGGCTCTATTGCTGATGATGTGAAACAAAAGATTCTCGATATAGCTAATACTCGTGGCTACGAAATAATTGCTATGGAAACAGACAAAGACCATATACATTTTTTGTTAAGTTATGATGCAACGGATAGAGTATGCGACATTGTTAAAATTGTAAAGCAGGAAACAACATACTACTTATGGCAAAAGTATAATTCGGTCTTATCAAAACAGTATTGGAAGAAAAAAATATTTTGGTCAGATGGTTATTTTGCTTGCAGCATTGGAGAAGTGTCATCAGCAACTATACAAAAATATATTGAGAGTCAAGGATAATAGATAACAATTTACAAGGCTCCTCCCACCGCCTAAAGGCAGTGGGTTTCCGCCCATGACAAACGAAAGGATTTATTTATGAATAAAATCTATCTGGATCAGGCCAGTACGTCTTTTCCAAAGGCACCATCTGTTGCACAGGCAGTTTATGATTACCTGGCAGGCTCTGCTGTGAATGTGAACCGGGGAGGATACCGGGCAGCTTATTCTGTGGAAGAACAGATTTTTGAGACAAGAGAACAGCTTCTGAAGCTCTTTCACTTTACTTCCGGAAAGGGTAAGAATGTTATTTTTACAGAAAATATCACTGCCAGTCTGAATGTTCTTCTGAAAGGACTTCTGAAACCCGGCGATCATGTACTTGTAACTGCCATGGAGCATAATGCAGTGATGCGTCCCCTTGTACAGCTGGAGAAACATGGAATTTCTTTTGACAGGATCCCATGCGCTTCTGACGGCAGTCTTCTGCTTGATAAAGCGACCGCACTCCTTCGTCCTGAGACTAAGCTTGTGGTCTGTCTTCATGCTTCTAATGTATGCGGAACTGTCATACCAGCACAGGAAATCGGAGATTTCTGCAAAGAACATGGGCTTCTTTTTATTCTGGACACTGCACAGACGGCAGGAACCATTAACATTGATATGGAGAAATGTCACATAGACGCACTGGCATTTACAGGTCACAAGGGACTCAGAGGGCCACAGGGAACAGGTGGCTTTCTGATCCGCAATAAACTGGCAGCGCAGATTGAGCCTCTTATCAGCGGTGGAACAGGAAGCGCCTCTCATTCTGAAGAAGTACCGGCATTTCTTCCTGATCGTTTCGAGCCCGGAACTCCCAATATACCTGGGATTCTGGGACTTCATGCCGCACTCTGTGATCTGGAGAAACAGTCCATGGAAGAAATCCGCCAACATGAATTAATGCTGACACAATACTTTATAGATGGTATCCTGAATCTGGATCCTGAAGAAAAATTTCTGCGTATTATCGGTAAAAAAAATATTGAAAACCGTTGTGCAGTTGTATCCGTCCAGACCTTACATATGGACATGGCTCAGGCCGCCTTTGAGCTGGACAGTACTTATGGAATTATGACAAGAGTCGGCCTTCACTGTGCACCAAACGCACATAAAACTCTTGGAACATACCCGGAGGGTACTCTCCGTTTTTCTTTCGGACCTGAGAATAGAAAACAGGAACTGGATATTGCTTTAGATGCATTATCCGCATTACTATAACAATCCTAGTGTACCAACAAGTTGATTTCTTGAACAATCTTACGTCTAAATTTCTTATTTCCGCGTTGTCGTCAGTCGCCGTAGCCACCGCTACGCCTCTCTCCTCCGCCTTGAAATAAGAAAATTTATCCTGCAAGATTGTTTCAAGAATCAACTTGTCGGTACACTCGTACATCGTTTTCGTACATAAAAGGAGATTTTCACAATGGAATTTAAACAGTTAGAAGCATTCGTCGCTGTCGTGGATTACGGCAGCTTCTCAGAGGCGGCCCGCCGCCTCTATCTGACTCAGCCTACGATCAGTGCTCATATACGTTCTCTGGAAGATGAGCTGCATATGAAACTGATCATCCGCACTACAAAGAAAACAACGATTACAGCCAAAGGCTACCAGCTTTATGACAGTGCAGTCCGTATGCTGGAGATCAGAAATAATCTGCTTGAGAATTTTACAGGTGCCCACAAACATATGATAGATCTGGCTGCATCTACCATTCCTTCTTCTTATCTTTTGCCGGGACTGCTTGCTGCTTTCGGAAAAACGCATCCTGATGTTTATTTTCACTCCATACAGTCAGACAGTTCAGAATCCATCAGCCGGGTGCTGGACGGAACTGTAGATCTGGCTCTGGTAGGCCAGAATACACGTGATGAGAGCTGCGTATTTATTCCTTTCTGCCATGATGAGCTGGTCATAGCAACTCCTGTAACAGATCACTATCTTGCACTCAAGGACAGAGAAACACCCGCTATTTTTCATGATTTCCTGAAAGATCCTATTATTTTCAGGGAAAAAGGCTCCGGCACAAAAAAAGAAATGGACCTTTTTCTGGAGCGCACAGGCATCACAACAGGCAATCTGAATGTGATTGCCCGCATGAATGACCTGGAAAGCATCAAAAAGTCCATTGTTAATGGTCTGGGAATCTCTATTCTTTCATCACGCTCTGTCAATGACCTGCAGAGGACAAAGCAGATTCTTGTCTTTCCGCTGGAGGAAGCTGCCCATAAGCGCAGTTTCTATATAGTCTACAGCAAAAACAGGATTCTGAAACCCCATGTAAAGCAGTTTGTACAGTTTGTGCGAGACTATTATATGTAACTGTTATCTGCCGGCATCCAGCAGTTTCACAAACTCTTCCTCCGGCATCGGTTTGTAAAAATAATAACCCTGAATATAATCACAGCCGTTATCTCTTAAGAACTCGACCTGCTCTTTAGTTTCAGCACCTTCTGCTATAATCTTTATCTCCATAGTATGTGCCATTTCAATGATAAAGCGGATAATACTGCGTGTTTTGGTATTGGTTTCTATCTGCCGCACAAAACTCATATCAATTTTCATAATATCAAAGTTGTAATTCTGGAGCATTCCAAAGGAAGAATATCCGCTTCCAAAATCATCCAGGAGCAGCAGAATCCCTGCTTCTCTTAATGCCTCCAGAGTTGCATTTCTGTCTGCCTCAATGGCAGCATAGGAAGTTTCTGTAATCTCCATTCTGCACAAACCGGACGGCATGGAAGCATCTGCACATTTCTTCTCCAGCCAGTTCATGATCGTCTCATCATAGAAATCCATCCATGACAGATTAGTTGATACCGGAACTGTGATCTTATCGGACTGATAACGTTTCTTCTGAAATTCATTAACCGAATCCAGCACATACAGATCCAGTTCGGAAATATGTCCGCTTTCCTCCAGTGCAGGAATAAATACACCCGGCGAAATAAATCCCTTTTTCGGGTGGAACCACCGGATCAGAGATTCTGCTGATGCAATCTTTCCGGTCATTGCATCCACAACAGGCTGAAAATATACTTTGAACTGTCCCTGCTCAATCCCTTCCTCCAGTTCACCTGCTAATGTTGCTTTATCTATATATGTATTCTTCATGGAAGAATCATAAATCTTATATGACTGGACAAACTCATCTGTAATATATCTCTGGGCAATCTTTGCCCTGTCAATCATTCCATTCACAGACATTTTTTTCTTTTCAAGCATAAAAATCCCACATTTGACAGACAAATGAAGTGTTTTTCCTCCCCGGGTAAGTTTCTTCTGACACATTCCGGTAAGCATATCCAGATCGAGATTCTTACGTTCTACCAGACAGATAAAATGATCTGCGTCCTCACGTGCCGATACCAGAGGCTTCAGCTCTGATTTCCGGACATCTTCGTACACTTTGCGCAGCATCATATCTCCGATTTTTGTTCCAAAAAGCTCATTGACTGCCTTGAAATTCTTAATATCGAAAAATACAACCGCATATCCGGTTCTGTCTTCACTTTCTTTCAGAATCCGTTCCACATGACGGATAAAGCCCTGTCTGTTATATCCGCCCGTCAGAATATCCTGTTCAAATTTCTCCGTAATATCCTCAACTGTAGCTACAATAATGTCAAAAAATTTATTGAGGTAAAAAAATGTATAGTTCTTTAAACATTTCTCCCCTTTTTTATTAAACTGATGAACAGAGAAAGAATATCTATCTTTCTCCTGCAGTTCTTTCCGAATGGTATCAAGACGCACACATTTTTCATATACGGATTTCTCATCATCCGGAACAAATTTCTTCATAACTTCAGTAACATAACCGGAATAACTGATCTCTTCTGCCAGAACCATCTCCATGGCACAGATACCCGGATGATCCAGTCTCACACAGTCTCTCTGCCCGTCAATAATCTCTATTCTGTCAAAATTCTTTCTGTACAGCATATGCGGAATCTGCTCTGAAAAATAGTTCTCTGTAATATCAGAAAAATAGATCAGTGCTTCCAGCCTGTCATAAGAAACGTTCCGGACCATCTCAACTGTGGTTCTGATCATCCTCAGACTGATTCCTTTTGCGGCATACACAGGACATTCCCATTGGATCATATCTTTTCCCTGTGTCAGACACTCCCTCAGATTATCTACACAAAATACCTTTCTGTACTGAGTTCTCACTTCTCTCTGCGGAATAGACTGACTGATCCGCTCAATATAAGAATCCAGTGGTTCATTTACATCTTTCAGCTCCAGTGAAGCAATCCTGCTGTTTGCCATAATACAGCTTCCATCCGAAATATTTACTATAACTGAGGCAAACGCATCTTTTGCATGGCGTATGATCTTATCCAGATGTTTCAGATATTCATCATTGATATCCCGGATATACATTATGGCAATCTGAGCATCCGGTTTATATTCTGCACTTCTGATGACTTCCATACATACCCAGCGGTACTCTTGTTTTATCAGAGTTCTGTAGTTCAGAGAAATGCGTTCTCTGCCTTTCGCAAGTTCTCTTCTCAGATTATCTATACTGCAGAATTTCAGATATTCTTCCCGGTCCTCTTCATAAATATATTTATGATCAGCCATCATTTTAAGGCTTTCAGAAAGACTTGGATTCATGAAAACAGTACTGTCTTTTCCTCTGATAACTGCATAAGTATCTGCCGAGAGATTAATCTTGAGTATCCGGTGAAAAATAAATGATAACATTTTCATCGCATCCTGCAGATCTCCTGTCATCTTGTCGTGCAGCGCAATCGTACTCTCAACGCGATGAAAAACTGTCATTGCATCAAATGGACGCGTAAAGTAATCACTTGCTCCCAGTCCATAAACCCGTCGGATGCTCTCTCCGGAAGTCTCTGATGAAATACAGATAACAGGCAGCATATCCAGCCATTGCTTTGCCTTCATAACAGCAAGTACCTGATAACCATCCATCACCGGCATGATCAGGTCAAGGAGCACCAGCTTAAAATCCTTATGGCATCTTTCAAGGATTTCAACTGCCTGCTTTCCATTTTCAGCTTCACAGATATCATATTTATCTTCCAGCATACAGGAAAGGATTTCTCTGTTTAATTGTGAATCATCAACGATTAATATCTTTGACTTACTCATATAATGTATGCCCTTTCTTCTGTTATTATGGCTGTGTGAAAATTTAACCGGACAGATGTCAAAAACAGCTGCTCGGTTATGCATAATTCAAGTATATCATTCAAAGGATAAAAGTCAATAATTGGAAATATCGTTTTATCGCTGTTCACCGGTAAAAGTTTTACGGAGAACAGAGTGAATAGCAACGTTTTCATACACTGTCAGTATATAATTCCCCGTTTTCTCTTTACAAAGATTCACTTTGAGATATATAGTACATATATAATGTCAGGTTAAGAATGTTTTAGCACTGACATCATATCCACGAATTTTAAGGAAGTTATTGCCGGATACAGTAACTTAAAGGGGAAATTATGACTAAGAAACTAAGCACAAATGATATCTTTGCCAAAATTGAAAAAGGAGAACCGGTAGATGTAAAAGAAGTAGAATTTGTTTCTCCTGATACAATGAGGGATAAACTATATGCCAAGATCACAGAAATGCCTTCCAGCATTAATCATTTTGCAGATCTGTGTGGTATTTATCCTTCCCATCTTCATGAATTTCTGAAAGGAACCAAGAATCTCGGACGGGACAAACTGATCATCGTCTGTATCGTTCTGAAATTAAATCTCAGGGAAACCAGAGAAGTATTAAAATGTACACTGCAATCTGACTTTTATCCAAAAAACCAGAGAGATTTTATTATTATGTCAGGTATTAAAGCACATAGAAGTGTAGATGACATCAATGAACTTCTCATGAACAATGGACTTTCTATCTTATCCTGATTTATTGCTCATCTTATTCCTGCAGCAACGGGAATTGCTATATATTTTTCACAGAAAATCATTTATATTTTGATCCGGAAGTGATACAATGTATTACAGCTGACACGATCACTTACCGAAAAACGCGCCTGTTTTCTTCTCAGAGAGCAGGCGTTATATGTATTTACAGCAATATGAGGTTTCTATGACTATTTTAGATTATTTCTATCCCAGGCTTAAAAATTATATTGATTTTGATTTTACAGATCAGCTTTCTCCGCCCAGATTAAAAAAAGATGGAAATTACTATGCTACCTATGTTTCTGAAATCAGGCAGGAACACGCTGTCCTTTCGCCTGACAGATGCAGTGTAGTCCTGAAAGAGATTCCTGCTTCCTTAACTGAAATTTACAGAAAAATCAGTTCCAGATGGTCGCCTTATATCGAAACTGTGTATGGTGTTCTCTCAGAAAACGGACATTCTCTGGCAATCAACGAATTTATACAGAAACCCGCCTGCCTCAGTTATCCCACAAAGGAGCTTTCGGAAATGCGAAGCCTCACCCTGGAGGATTTTATTCTGAAAATGCGTACACTCTCCGAAAAAGAAGCACTTATTTTCCTTCTTCAGCTTTGCGAAGCTCTGGAAAATATTTCGGAACTTTCTCTGGTACATGGTGATGTTTCTCCTCAGAATATCCTGCTTACAGATGTCCTTCCCCTGAATTCCCAAAAGCAGCAGCCCACATCTTCCACCGGAAAAAGTATCACAGAACTATGCCGGAATGTAGCTGTGAAACTGATAGACTTTGATATTGCCAGAGAAGAAAAGGGGAGCCATCATATGGTCACTACCGTAGCAGGTACCAATCCCTATGCTGCACCGGAGATTCTGGATTACCAGACACCTACAGACAGAGTCGATATCTATTCTCTCGGATGTGTTTTTGCCTTTATGCTCACCGGTAAATCACCTAAACAGATGAGCAGAGAAGAATTTCAAAGCAGTCTGTCTAAATCAGTCCGCAAAATAATCAATAAATGTACTGCCGATTATTCCAGAAGATATAAGGATATTACACATTTGAAAAAAGATATTTCCGCTCTTTTGTCCACTTCCACAATGCCTGTTCCGGAATTTTTTCACATACTGCCAGGTCTTCGGAGTGGAAAACCATTGGAAATATGTATTTTTTCCCTGATTTACTGTGCACTTTTTCATCTTCTGATATTCCTGATCTGCCCCTCACCTTCACTTGCCTGGATCCTTCCTGCAGTAGCAGTTTCTGTAATCCTGACTACTGATGTTTTTCATCTTGGCAGACACTTTGCCTTTTATCAGCTTTGCCTTGAACAGCAGCCTGAATGGTGTTATCTTTTTAAGTTTCTGATCGGATTTGTGCTGCCGTTTACTGTTTTGAGAATGATATCATAAAAAACTTATAGAATTGCTATAAGCAAAGAGGTTATACATTATGGATTCATCTGTTATAGAAATTCTGAAAAGACAGCAGATACTGGAGACATTTAAATCCTCCGGATATGAAAAAGAAACAGAAATCAACTCCACACAATACGGTCAGAATATTCTCAGAGTCTGCCGGACATCTTCCTTTAAACGAAACAAATACAGGAAAAGGCTTACCGCTGCCTGTGCTTTTGCCATTGCAGCCGCTCTGTTTTCCGCTGCAAATGTGGGATATATATGGATAAGAAACGGAATTGCCACCTCTAATGCACGTCCTGCTTACCTGGAGCCTGATCCTGACGTAGACAACTCTTCCGATGACTATTACTCCACTTCTGTTCCACGTGCAGAGGCAGCCATGGAAGCAGGGGACTATACAAATGCAAAAAAGATACTGGACTCCAAAAAGGAAAGAAATGAAAACACCTTCGCCGGTGCCCTGACTTATTCAGAACTTTATAATAAGACAGGAGATTATGATAATGCCGCCCTGGTGATTCTTAATTTTCTGGACAAACATTACCCGCCTGTCAATATCCATTCTCAAAGTCCGCTTTATACAGACCTTCAGGATATTAAGGGGGAACTGTCTCCGGATGTACAGGAACGATACGATACATGCATGACAGAATGTAAAGCATCTGCTGCATTTTATGATCATCTGGATTCCCTTGTCAAACGGGAAGATTACCAGACTGCTCTGGATCTGTGCAATTCCCGGAAACAGGAAGGTGCTTTTGATTCCACGCTTTTTACTTATTACGATTACTGTTATATGGGACTTGAAAAATACGAAGAATTCGCAGATTATCTCATGGAAATCATTAAGAACTACCCTTCTGATGTCTATTCCATGATAAAAGTACCGTCAGATGATGCTGTGACTTCAGGTATAAACAAAGTTTATCCTTATCTCTCTGCTGAAAAAAAGAGAGAAATTGATAATCTTCATGTTCTCACAAATACCGCTGATACTTCTGAGTAGCAGTCAGTCGGATACAAAATAAGTCAGGGAGGAGCACAGGCTCCTCCCTGTCAGTCAGTTACAGGTTTTTCTTCTTATAAATAAACCATGATGCTGCTACAGTAAACACCAGCAGATAAAGAAGCAGAATCCCAATACCAGTGTAATTCACCGCCTCACCTGATGAAATGCTTCTCATCAGATGGCTGGTCTGGGATAATGGCAAGGCTGATACAAACTTGCCTATAAATCCCGGAAGTTTCTCTGTTGAGAAAAAGGTGTTACACAAATATGCCATAGGCATAATGATATAATTGGAAAACCTCGGCACGTCTGCGTGATTTTTTGCCAGAAAGGAGACCACCACGCCGATGGCTGAGAATACTGCTCCGTTCAGGAACATCACCAGAAAGGACCATCCGTTGAAGATCAGTCCTGTCTCAATAGGTGCTGTAAGAAGCAGTATGATTCCTCCTGCATACAGACCACGCAGACTTCCCCCGATGATCTGTCCGGCAATAAACTGCCATAATGGTGTGGGGGAGATCATCACCTGATCAAAAGCCTTCTCATACAGTCTCTGTACGTTTAGGTTCTGCGCAATGGCGTTGAAGCTTCCGTTCATAGTTGTCAGTGATACCACACCCGGAATCAGAAAATTCAGGTATGGCTGTCCATGAGAAGTGGTCTGGATTCCCATTCCGAATACGATCAGATACATTAGCGGTGCGATCATTGCCGCCAGCGTGATCTTATAGAAGTCCCGGCGGAATTCTACCCACTTCTCCCATAATATTGTTATAATTCCCATACATTTTTCTCCAGATTATTCTAACTTTTTTCGCAGCCTCCGCAGGGGACTTCCCTGATTCAGTTAATATCTGCTATTTTGAAATCAAATGTTTCCCGGCTCTTTCTACAAAGACGTCTTCCAGTGTTGTCTCACGAAGAGACGCCTGCCCTGTAAGCTCTTCCAGATACCGGATTGCTTCCTGTCGTGTATGGAAATAGTGATTCTGTGTTCCATCTGCTGTCATCTCGTCTACTGCATAAGCACCAAGACTTTCGATCAGTGCTGACGGAGTACTTACCTCCTCCAGCTTTCCATGGTCCATCAATGCCACACGATTGCAAAGACTCTGTGCTTCTTCCATATAATGCGTAGTCAGCAGGATCGTCAGATTCTTCTCGTTAAGTTTACGCAGAAGATTCCACATCTGTCTTCTGGAAAGAGCATCCATACCTGCTGTGGGTTCATCCAGAAGCAGGATCTCCGGATCTGTCAGGAGTGCCCGGCAGACCATCAGCTTACGCTTCATTCCACCTGAAAGCTTACGGACTGTACGCTTGCGGAATTTCAGCAGGTCACAGAACTCCAGAAGCTCCTCTGTTCTTTCCTTTATCTGCTTTCTGGGCATAAAATAGAGACGGCCCTGATATTCCATGATCTCATCCATATTCATATCCTGACGCATAGAATATTCCTGGGTGATCACACTGATTTTTCTTTTCAGATCAGGACGTTGTCTCGTAAGCTGCTGACCGTCTATGAGGATTTCTCCCTTTGTTGGAAGAAGAAGGGTTGAGAGCAGGCTGATGGTCGTTGTCTTGCCTGCTCCGTTTGGTCCGAGAAGACCAAAAAACTCACCTTTTTCAATTTTCAGGTTCAGGGAATCCACTGCTATAAAATTGTCAAAGGTTTTTGTCAGATCTCTGGTTTCGATCATAATCCTCCATCCTGTTCCTTTGCAATGATCAGAGAATAATAGCCTGCATCATCCGGAATTTCTTCTACACTGTTGTAAATATGCTCATCCGGCATTCCACAGTTCTCCACCATACGGATATTGCGTCCGCTTTTTGCCAGAATTTCCTTTACCTGATTCATCTTTTTGCCGGATTTCATCAGCACATAGGTTCCCGGCTGATCAAGTTCACTGTCAAGGCGGTGAACTGCAGGCTGTACATGAAGAGGCTGGTTCCACTCTGTAAGCGGGATATTCAGGCGTGCTGCTGTTGCGCAGAAGGAAGTGATGCCGCTTACCAGTCTTGTCTCATATCCATCTGCTTCTACTCTCTTCTGCACATATGAAAATGTTGAATAGATAGTCGGATCTCCAAGTGTCAGAAATACTACATTCTTACCTGTATCAAGTGCTGCTTCCAGCGCCTTGGCTCCTTTTTCATGGTTCAGTTCCAGTTCTGCCTTATCGTGTGTCATTGGCATATAGATTGGCAGAAGTTCTTTGTCTGCAAGCTCAGGTACTGCCTGTACTGCGATCTTATATGCAACTGTTTCACGCACCTCTGCGCCCGGTACTGCAATAATATCATTCTCTTTGATCAGGCGCACTGCCTTTAATGTCATAAGTTCCGGATCTCCGGGGCCAACTCCTACTCCGTATAAAATTCCTCTCATTACCATATCCTCCTGTGATTTGCATATATATTTTTATGATATCAGAATTGCAGGAGCTGCTTCGCAGCAAAGCAATTCACAGATATTCATTTATTGTGCTCACTGTTCACTACGTTCTCAATGATGTTGCGTGCGGACAGTACTTTTTATTATACTAAAACAGGATAACTTTTTCAACAAAGTATTGACAATTAATTTCAATTGTGGGATGATGAAAATTATCGAATTTAAGTGAGGAAAGAAATATGAGAAAGATTTTTGCAGTTCTGGCAGCTTTGATCTGCTGTCTGTCAGTATGGACTTCTGTTCCTGCTGCACAGGCTTTCACTCTTGATAAAGAAGATGGGGAGTATTCCATCCAGGTAGAGCTGGAAGGCGGAAGCGGCAAAGCCAGTGTCACTTCACCGACTTTGATCACTGTGAAAAACGGCGAAGTAACTGCCGATATCCAGTGGAGCAGTTCTAATTATGACTACATGATCGTTGACGGTAAAAAATATCTCCCTGTCAATGAGGAAGGAACGAATTCTGAATTCCAGATCCCGGTTACCATTATGGATGAGAGCATGCCGGTAATCGCAGACACTACCGCCATGGGTACCCCTCATGAGATCAATTATACCCTGACTTTCTATTCCGATTCCATCGGTTCCAAAAGCCAGATGCCGCAGGAAGCAGCGAAACGTGTTGTTGCTGTTGCACTTGTTATTATCGTAGGCGGTGGGATTCTGAATTATTTCGTAAACAAGAGAAACCGATGCTGAACCAGGCAGACACCTGCATCTCAGTTCGGTTAAGAAATACAAAAAAGCTGCCATACGGCAGCTTTTTGTATTCTATATCTTTATTCAGCCATCTCCACTTCCAGCACATAGTCTACAGGATCCGGCAGTACAGGATCCGGACCAAGGTCAACAAATGCGATATCCGGATAATCGCTGTGTACCCATAAAGTAGAGATCGGCACTTCATGTCCGTCATCCAGGGCACGTACTTTCACAATCTTATTCTTATCAAATCCGATCAGCGGCAGTGGTCCTAATGTATTCTCATAAATATGGACATAATACTTGTTTCCATTTCTGGTGATACGTCCGTAATCCGGTTTCGGGATATCTGCTGCCGGAGCGCATCCATAGATACTGTCATGGTTCTTATCCATCCAGCGTCCGATTTCCGACAGAATCGCAGAGGACTCTTTCGGGAATTTACCTTTCGCATCAGGTCCTACGTTCAAAATCATATTTCCACCTTTGGAAACGCACTCTACCAGCTTCTTGATCAGCATGGAAGCAGGTTTGTAATAGTGGTCATTTGCGCAGTAGCCCCAGTTATTGTTCATGGTGAAGCATGCTTCCCATACCATCGGATTCCCTTCTTTGTCGCAGATTCCTTCCGGCGGGATGATCTGTTCCGGGCTTATAAAATCGCCATGATACGGTGTCGGATCGCATTCATACAGAGATCCTCTTCCCTCACCACTGACTTCCAGACGGTTATCAATGATGATTCCCGGCTGTAATCTGCGGACCATATCTATCAGTCTGGTTGCTCCCCATTTCTCGCCTCGCATATCGTCATAGGAAAAGTCAAACCACATAATATCGATTTTTCCATAATTTGTGCAGACCTCTTCCACCTGATTGTACATATACTCTATATAACGAGAAAAATCTCTGTTTTCATTACTGCATTCCGGATGGTTTCTCATAGGATGGATGCGGTCTCCGTAATGAGGATAGTCCGGATGATGCCAGTCAAGTAAGGTGAAATACAGACCGACTTTCAGACCTTCTTCGCGAAGAGCTTCCACATATTCTTTGATCAGATCTCTTCCTGCAGGTGTATTGGTAACTTTATAATCTGTGTATTTACTGTCAAATAAACAGAAACCATCATGGTGTTTTGCAGTCAGAACCACATATTTCATACCTGCTGCCTTTGCCTCTTTTGCCCACTGTTTCGGATTATAGTCTCTGGCATCAAATTCTTTCATAAACGGAAGGTATTCTTCCTCAGGCATCTCCTCTGTACTGCGTACCCATTCTCCTCTTGCAGGAATAGAATATAATCCCCAGTGGATAAACATTCCGAAACGGGCATCCTGATACCATTTCATACGTTCTTCATATTCTTTTCTGTTAAACTGATACATGATTTTTTATCTCCTTTATGTAAATGCAAATTCAATATCCAATCCTTTACATCTATATAATAATGTAATCCGGCAATACCAGAAGATGCTCACAGGTGTCATCTCCGGACATCTTATTTATCGCTCTGTTACATTAATCTAAGCAGCATATCCCCGGTTCCTACATTGTAACCGCTGGTCGCATAAATCCCATTCAGGGTTCCATTCGTCACAATAATCAGCGGAAGTTTGTCCGGATCTACGTACATACGCCTTCCCAGAGTATTGATAATCTCTGAGAAATCATCATAATAAATCTGAATATTTTTTAACTTTGCAAGTGCTTTGGACAGTGTCGGTGTCTCCAGTGCTTCTTTGCTTCTCACTACAAAAATAATCTGCTCTGCATATCCTGCGAAAGCCTCTTCCTGCTCCATCATTTCATTTAAGATATGCTCAGTAGGCTCTTTTTCTTCTTCCAGAAACATCAGGATATGTTTTCCGTCTGCTGTAAGGTCAGATGCTTTCACCTCTGTACCATCCTCAGTTTTCAGCATAAATTCCGGCATGGAAATATTCTCCAGCATATCCTCCAGATCTGCTTTCCTGAGTACCAGCTCGATCTCCTTTGTCTCTCCGGGCTGAATTTCAAAATGATATTCATTTGCAAACATATTTCCATTTGGAAGTCTGTTTGAAGTAAGAATCCTGTAGTTTCCGGATTCCAACGGCAGATTCAGGATCTGATCTTCGAAATTCTCTGCTCCCAGTTTCAGTGATGTATATCTTCCATTCTCCAGTTTTGCAATACTCCAGTTCTGGAAATATTTCCACTGTACAGTCTCTCCTGCTTTCAGGATCAGAGTACAGTTCTTCTCTGTTCTTGCAAGCACAGGAACGAATCTTCCGTTTTCCATATATTCCATAGAACGATCATGTGGATTCAGTCTTGCCGCTACTCCAAGGGTTCTCGCTATTGCAACAAACAGGATTTTCTTTGACAGGAAGCTTCCTGTACAGGTCCTTATGCATCCTGCCGGTGTTGTGATCACACTGGAACGCTCTTTCTCCGGTCTGGAAACAATTGCCTTCTCGATCAGATTCCAGATTCTGGAAGGATCATCTCTCAGCTCCTGTTTCTCAGCTCTGGAAAAATGCTTCTTAATCTCTCTTCTGTATTTCTGAAGAACTTCATCATCTACTCTTGGATTTAACACATAAGATACAAAGGTATCCTTTTTCATCATACCATGATATGGGATTGCCAGCTCCAGGTGTTCCTCCAGAACGTCACTGATACAGTCAGTTCTGTCTTTCTCTGTGAGAACCCTCAGGAGATCTTCTCTGTATGAGGCAGCAATGGCTTCTTCTATCCTGTTTACCTTTTTTTCCAAGAAACGTTCACATTCCGGATTTGACCAGTTTCTTACTTTCTGCTCTCTGTGTGCATTGGCTGCTGTCAGACGCTTATTTCCCTTCGCCTTCTGTTCTAAAGTCGGCATGTCTGTGTTTACAGGTGCATCATGAGGAGCAAATATATCTGCTGCTGTCCACTTTTCTGATTCGCCGTCATTTCTTTTATCCTGCGATACCAGACAAAGTTCACAGTTATCTTCTTTCTCAGTGTTCATAACTGTTTCCGCATAGAACCACTCGCCGTCAGAACACATTCTTGCGGAAATATGCAGACTTCCAAGTCCTGTTGTCAGTCTGGCAGTTCCCTTACTGTCTGTTTTCTTCTCTGCAATCGGTGCATACTCTGAATAGTTCAGTACCTCAAAGGAAACCTCAGCTCCCTCTGCGGGTGACCCCTGCGTATCCTTTACTGTTACTGTAATTTCTTTGGTTACTGCATACCTCTTCAATTCATTCAGCATGGTCACCATACCATCTGTGCCGATCACCTCACCTTCCGGGATTTTGGTGTCAAACACACGTGAATGGATCATCATTGCTCTGGAAGAAGCGTTTGTAAACCATCCTTTATTCAGGATTTCTTCGGGCTCACAGGCTCCGAGGAAGTACCATTTACCGTCACACCAGATCTCTACCCAGGCGTGGTTGTCATCGCAGTGAGACCACTTCGGCGCATATACCTGACGGGCAGGTACGCCTACGCTTCGCAGTGCATTTACAGTGAATACAGACTCTTCACCACATCTGCCATTTCCTCTGCGATATACAGAAATCGCAGATAAAGTACGGTCATCTGTACAATGATAAGTAGCTTCTTCGGCACACCAGTAATTCACTTCCAACGCTGCTTCTCTGAAGTTCATTCCCTGTATTCTGCTTCCGATCTCTGCGCGGAAATAAGTTCTGCACTGTGCGATCTCCTCCTCATTTACTCTGTGAAACAGCACATAATTCAGGAAGATTTCTTCAGGAAGGTCTGCAACCTGCGGATTCTCTTTCCAGAGCCTCACACCATTCTCCGCATAGTCCAGAAATACTTCAAACGGATAATTGCCAATGTCACTGTACGGCATAAACGCATATAAATATTTACATGCAAGTGCCACTTCCTCTGTACATTTCTGTAATTTTTCGTCTACAGGCGCAAAAACCCGGGGCAGGTTTTTTGCCTGCTCCAGGTAATTCTCTTCAATTCGGCCCCTGTTCTCTTTTAAAAAAACTCTCGGTTCTGCCATTATAATTCCTCCAGAACTTTCTTTGCGGCACGGATATTATCTACATCCGTACGCCATATCTCATATTCGCTCAGCATCGGAAGTCCCATATTGACTCCTTCCTTGCGAAACTGCATCTCACTGTCAATGACTCTCTTTCCGGTCATATGATAAGCCCTAACTCCTGTAAGCGGATAAAGCTGGCGGATCACTTCTGCTCCCACGCCGCTTCCTGCCTGGATCGTGATACGTTCCTGACTCTTCTCTACCAGTTCCTTCAGCAGATCTGCCCCCTGCAGACATACATTACGCTGACCTGAAGTAAGGATCGTATTGATTCCCAGTGAGATTGCCTGTTCCATTGTTTCTATTGGATCCACACATACATCAAAAGCTCTGTGAAGAGTCACCGACATATCCCCTGCCGCCTCCATCAGCTCTTTCATCTGTTCCATGTTTAATGTGCCATCCGGCTTCAGCACCCCAAATACAACACCTTCGGCACCCATTTTCCTGAAATCTTCCACTGCATGCTTTATCATGGAAAATTCTGCATCTGTATAGCAGAAATCTCCAAAACGCGGACGGATCAAAGCATGGATCCTGATATCCGAACGCTTTCTTATTTCATCAAAAAGCCACGGTCCCGGAGTGGTTCCGCCGATGATCAGGTTACCGCAAAGTTCCAGTCTGTCTGCGCCTCCTTCAACCGCTGCCATAGCAGATTCTACAGAATCTACACAGGCTTCCAAAATATATTCTTTCACGTACTTGCCTCCATCTTTTTTCATTTAAGCCAGACAGATCATCCTTTCTGCTGACTGATTTAACCAGATCAGATAAGTCCCCCGAAGACTTACCTGCATCAGAACAATTTCACCCCGGCTCTCTCCAGTGTACTCACGATCGTATCATCTGGAAATTCATCCGTAACAATTCCGCTGATATCATCGAAGTATGCATATTTATAGGAATCATTGAAATAGAATTTATCCCTTTCCATAACAACATATTTATGTCTGCTGCTGTGCACGGCTGCTTTCTTTGTCAATCCGTCCTCTACCCCCAATGTAGTAATTGCACAATCAGTCATATCCACACCGCAGCTTCCTATAAATGCACGGTCAAAGCTATACTGTTTGATCACTTCTATCGTTGCAGCTCCCATAAATCCGTTTACTGTCTGGTACATTGTTCCCCCTGTACCGATTGCGGTAATGGATGGATTTGTGGCAAGGATCTGCAGGATATCTATCATATTACTTACCACTACCACACGCATATTTGACGCAGCAAGAAGCTTTGCCAGTTCAATATTTGTGGTAGAAATATCAAGGAAAATCGTTTCGTTATTCTTGATCAGTTTAAATGCTTTGGCTGCAATTGTTCTCTTTTTGTCAAGGTTAAACTGGCGTCTGTCTACTACGTCTCTTTTCAGCGGATAATCCTGTGAAAGGATTGCGCCGCCGTAGGTTCTCTTTAACTTACCGGCGTTTTCAAGAATCTTAAGATCTTTTCGGATACAGTCTTCTGTGACCTGAAACATCTCACTTAATTCCTTAACCTTGACTTTTCCGTTTTCACGAAGACATTTCTCTATTGCGCTTTGTCTTTCCTCAGTAAACATAGCCCCTCTTTCCTCATCCATTCATGATGACCTGTATCTCTCAGTGAATCCTGTTTTCTTCACTGTTCATCTTCAGGTGTAATATTGTTATTTCGGAATTCCTATTCTGTAAGTTCCGGATAATGACATTTTACAATATGACCCGGTGCAATTTCAACAGGTGTCGGCACCTGTGTCTTACATTTTTCTGTACAATGTGGGCAGCGTGTATGGAACAGACATCCGCTTGGCGGATTACTCGGACTTGGAAGATCACCTTTTAATGTAATACGCTCTTTCTTCACTTCCGGATCCGGGATCGGAACTGCGGAAAGAAGTGCTCTTGTATATGGATGTCTCGGGTTTGCATACAGTTCTTTCTTCGGAGCTGTCTCTACGATCGTACCCAGATACATAACACCGATCCTGTCTGAAATCATCTCAACGACACTCAGGTCATGGGAAATGAACAGATAGGTAAGATTAAAGTCTTTCTGTAACTGCTGCAGAAGATTTAATACCTGCGCTTGGATAGAAACATCAAGGGCAGATACCGGTTCATCTGCAATGATCAGCTTTGGCTGCACTGTCAGTGCTCTGGCAATTCCGATACGCTGGCGCTGACCACCAGAGAATTCATGTGGATAACGCTCTCCATGAGACGGACTTAATCCTACAGTGCCGAGAAGTTCATGTACTTTCTTAAGACGCTCTCCTGCACTCATATTTGTGTGGATCAGAAGTGGCTCACCGATGAGATCCTGAACTTTCATTCTCGGATTTAGGGAACCGTACGGATCCTGGAAAACCATCTGAATATCAGAACGCAGCGGACGCATTTCTTTCTCGGAAAGTCTGGAGATTTCTTTTCCTTCAAACCAGATCTCACCGGAATCCGGTGTGATCAGATGATCGATCAGTTTACCTGTCGTAGATTTCCCGCATCCGGACTCACCTACCAGAGAGAAAGTTTCACCCGGATAGATATCGAATGATACATCATTTACAGCATGGACAAATTTCTTCTTGCTGAACATTCCTCCGTTTGCCTGGAATGTTTTCTTCATATTCTTTACTGATAATAACGGCTCGCTCACAGGTTACGCCTCCTTTCCAGTTTTGTTGAGCAGATGGCATCTGCATTTTCTGGTGCCTGCTTCGTTGATATCTGCAAGCTCCGGCTCCTGCTGATGACAGATATCCATTGCATATTTACATCTCGGTGCAAACTTACATCCTTTCGGCATTACGGACAGATCCGGTACGCTTCCCGGAATAGACGGAAGAGATTCCACACCACTTCCAAGTTTCGGTACAGAACCAATCAGCCCCTGTGTATATGGATGTTTCGGATCTGCAAAAAGTTCCTGCACAGGCGCTTCTTCTACAATTCGGCCGGCATACATAACAACAACTCTGGAACACATTTCAGCAACAACACCAAGGTCATGTGTGATCATCAGAATACCTGTATTCTTCTTTGCCCTGATGTCCTCCATCAGCTCCAGGATCTGTGCCTGAATGGTAACGTCAAGGGCTGTAGTCGGCTCATCCGCAATAAGAAGCTCCGGCTCACAGGACATTGCCATAGCAATCATAACACGCTGGCACATACCGCCTGAAAGCTGGTGCGGATAACTCTTTAATGTCATATCCGGTTCAGGGATACCTACTGATTTCAGTACTTCGAATGCTCTGTTGTGCGCTTCTTCTTTTGAGAAATTGTTATGGAGCAGGATTGCTTCTGTCAGCTGTTTCTCAATTCTCATACATGGGTTCAGAGAGTTCATCGGCTCCTGGAAGATCATGGCAACTTCACGTCCTCTGATCTTTCTCATGCCTTTTTTATCTTCTTTGAGAAGATCCTTGCCATTAAGCAGGATCTCACCGTTGGAAATCTTACTGTTACGTGCCAGAAGTTTCATAATGGAAAGGGAGGTTACGGATTTACCGCATCCGGACTCTCCTACCAGACCAAGAATCTCACCTGGCTGAATGGAGAAACTTACATTATTAACTGCTGTCACCCATGTTTTATCTCTTTTAAACTCCGTACGGAGGTTTTTTACTTCTAATAATTTTTCTGCCATGGTTTCTTCCTCCTAGTTCATCTTTGGATCCAGGGTATCTCTGAGACCGTCGCCCAGCAGGTTGAATGCCAGAACTGTAAGGAAGATCAGAATACCAGGGAACAGTACCATGTGAGGAGCTGTATTCAGATAGTTACGTCCTGTGGAAAGCATGGAACCCCAGTCAGGCTCTGTAACATTTGCACCGAATCCCAGGAAGCTTAAGGATGATGCAGCAAGGATTGCAGTGCCTACACGCATGGTAAAGTTAACGATCATAGACTGGATCGTACCAGGGAAAATATGTACAAACAGGATTCTTGTGTTTGAACATCCCAGGGAACGGGCAACCTCTACATAAGGAGCCTGCTTTACGGAAATCGTCGCGCTTCGTATGATTCGTGCGAAGGACGGCACTGTAAATACCGCAACTGCGATCATAACGTTTACCATACCCTGTCCGATGATGGCAACAACTGCGATAGCCAGCAGGATATCAGGGAAAGCGAAAAGTACATCACAGCATCTCATAATCAGGGCATCGATAATTCCGCCGTAGAAACCTGCGATCAGTCCAAGAACAACACCGATAGCCGTACCAATGATTGTCGCTGTCAGCGCGCATGTAAGAGAAAGTCTGGTACCAACCATCAGACGGGAGAAAACATCCTGTCCGTATTCATTGGTTCCCCAAATGTGGGTTGCGCTTGGCCCCTGCATCATAGCTGTGTAATCCGGTGCCTGCGGATCATACGGAACTACATACGGTCCGATGATTGCCATTAAGATAATAAAAACTATAAATGCCAGAGAAATCACTGCTGTTTTTCTCTTCATGAATTTCTTGACAAATTCTTTGAACTTGCTCTGTGCCTTAGGGAGTTCTTCGGCAGCAGCAAGGTTAATATTTGATGTTGTGTTCTTATCTGCCATCTTCTCTCCTCCTCTACTCATAACGTACTCTTGGGTTAATCACGCCATAAAGAACATCTACGATCAGGTTGATCAGGATATATTCTGTAGCAAAGAACAGCAGTAATGCCTGAACAACTTTGTAATCTCTCATCTGGATGGAGTCTACCAGAAGACGTCCAAGTCCGGGAATGGAGAATACTGTCTCTGCCATAACAGATCCGGAAAGAAGACCACCGATCTGAAGTCCGGCTACTGTTACGATCTCGATCAGAGAGTTCTTAAATGCATGGCGCATAACAACCAGTGATTCAGAAAGACCTTTGGCGCGTGCGGTACGCACATAGTCCTCACGCATGGTCTCAAGCATGGAAGATCTGGAAAATCTGGCAAGTACGGCCATGATTCCTGCTCCCATTGTAAGTGATGGAAGAATATAGCTCTTCCAGGTTTCCAGTCCACTGGTTGGAAGCCATCCCAGGCTTACTGAGAAAAGCTGGATTAATTCCAGACCTAACCAGAAACTTGGAACAGATATACCTGCGATTGCTATGATCATACCTACATAATCAAGAATTCTGCCATGAAATACGGCAGCGATGATACCGATCGCAATACCGATGATCGCAGCCCATATCATGGATGAGAATGTCAGCATGATAGTTGGTTTCAGTCTTGGTGCGATTGTCTCTACTACGGTTTTACCGTTTTTGATAGAGCTTCCCAGATCTCCTGTAAAAAGACCTTTCATATATTTGCCATACTGTACAAGTAGTGGCTCATCCAGTCCCAGCTGTTCACGTACAACTGCCACATCTTCCTTTGTTGCATCCTGACCGGCTACCAGTCTTGCCGGGTCACCGGGAATCATATGGATAAACATAAATACTACGAATGAGATAACCAGAAGCAGCGGGATCGTGCTTATCAAACGTTTACCTAAATAACGTCCCATATTTTTCCTCCTTATCATTTTCTTACCTGTTGTTTATATTTGATGCTTTATAGTCGGAGAACTGCCATAGTGAATCTTATGGCAGTTCTCCGGTTTGAACATCCTTGTCCTGTATTCATACTGCTGTATCGGCAGTATTTTTATGGAATTGCTGCAATTTCAGATCAGGCAGCCAGATTTATGTTCTTCGCAGCCTGTTCTCAAACAAATTACTTACTGTGCTAAAGTTGCATTTGCGAAGTTAAATGCTCCGTCCGGAGATACATATACGCCAGACAGATAAGATTTTGTAGAATAGATGATCTGGTCATTGCCAAGGAATAACCACGGGCATGCTTCCCATGCGATCTTCTGAGCATCGCTATAGTATTTAGCCTGTTCTTCTTCGTTAGCTGTTGCAAGACCTTCATCCATATCTTTATCAAAATCAGCATCGTTGAAATATGCTGTGTTTGCACTTGTAGGAGGGCACATTGTGCTGTAAAGCAGGGAACGTAAAGAACCATCCATTGTGAAGTCAGATGCAGACCAGTTTACATACCACATATTGATCTCAGCATCTTCTTTGTCAACATAAATCTTGTCACTTACAGTTGCAGGCTCCATTGGCTGAACGTCAACTTCGATACCAATCTGAGCAAGCTGCTGGGAAATAAATGTCATACCTTTGATTTCCTGTGTTGTGTTATCGCCCCACAGAGTAAGTTTGAATCCGTCTTCGTATCCGGCTTCTTTCATAAGTTCTTTTGCTTTGTCTACATCATATGTGTAAGCTTCCTGCTCTTCATATCCGCCGATAATAGATGGAACTACAGATGTAGCTGGTTTTCCGTATCCGGAATACATTAACTGGATGTATGCATCTTTGTCGATTGCATAGTTCATAGCCTGACGTACTTTTACATCAGAAAGCTGTTCCAGATCCATGTTCAGAGTTACATATCTCATGATGTTGGAGTCTGTTGTAAGGATATTTACATCGTCTGTTCCTTTGATTGCTTCGATCTGGTCAGACGGTGTAGGATAGATGAAGTCTGCTTCACCTGTCTGAAGCATAGCTGTACGTGCACCTGCTTCCGGAACCTCTTTGATTGTTACAGTGTCAACGCCCGGTTTGTCTCCCCAATAATCATCATTGCGCTTAAAGCTTGTGTGGTCTCCCTCTTCCCATTCTGTACATACATATGGGCCGGTTCCGCATGGATGGTTCATGATATCATTGCCATACTCTTCAAGAGCTGCAGGGCTGATGATACAGAACTGTGTCAGACGGTTGATAAATGGTGCCCATGCCTGTGTCAGTTTGATAACCAGTGTGTAATCATCCGGTGTTTCAATGCTGTCTACACGAGGTGTTTCAGATCCGTCTTCGTTAGTTACGATAAATGTTCTTCTTTGACGAAGGTTGTTGTCTTTGTTAACTACACGATCGTAGTTTGCTTTAACTGCTGCTGCATTGAAGTCTGTTCCGTCCTGGAATTTAACGCCCTGACGAAGTTTGAAAGTATAAGTAAGAGAGTCATCGGAAACTTCCCATGATTCAGCAAGTTTGCCTGTTAATTCCTGGTTCTCATCAAAAGAAACCAGTGTCTCGTATACACCACGTGTAGCAGAGATTGCGTTTGTATCCGGAATGTTTGCCGGATCCATGGAGCTTACGCTTCCTTCGATTGCGATCACCAGATCATTGTCGGATGATTTGGAATCTTCATTTGTGGCTTTGAGAATATAGCCGTCATCATCTGCTGCAAATGCTGTAGCGGACATGGAAACTGTCATTACTCCTGCAAGAGCTGCTGCCATAACTTTTTTGTACATTTTCATAGTTTTCTCTCCTTTTCTTTCTGTACATTGTTACTTAGTTACAATCACGAAGTTAATTTTGGGTACAAAAAAAGTGTTTTTATATTTTTGCGTCTTTGCAATGTATAAAAATCGTGCAGCAATCCATTTACTTACATGCGCCTTTGCATCTTCATAAAAACACTTAGTTGTTTAACTTGACTCCAGTATAGCAATCTGTTGTCCTATTGTCAATTATTTTGTCGTATTTTATATTATTTTGGTGGTATTATACCAATATCTGACAGTGAAATTGGTATAAATCACCATCGATCAAGGATTATTTATTCTTGTTTGGTATTATTTGGCTATAATCTGTACAAACAATAAATCCTCTAAACCTTATAGTTGGTTCAGAGGACTTATGTTGTTATCATATCTGTTTCTTCACATGAACCTGTAACTGATTGTACGGGATTTCAATTCCGTTTGCATCAAATGCTTCTTTGATCAGTTCATTAAGCCGCCACCTGGCAGGCCAGTATTTCTCCGTAGCCACCCACACACGCAGGCCCATGACCACTGCGCTCTCTCCAAGCTCATCTACAAACACCACCATTCCCTGGTCGTCTTTCGTATCTTCATCATTATGAAGGATTTCTTCTAGGATTGCTTTTGCTTTCTTAATGTCTGAATCATAAGAAATTCCTACTTTGATCTCCAGCTTACGAAGATCTCTGGCAGTTACATTTGTAATAATGCTGCCGGACAGCGTTCCATTTGGGATTACAATGTGTTTGTTATCTATGGAAATCAGAGTTGTATAACAGATTTCTATTTTGTATACAGTTCCTTCGCACCCATTCTGCTGTGCGATAATGATATAATCCCCCACCTGAAATGGTTTGAAGATCAGAAGCATGATCCCGCCTGCGATATTTGCAAGGCCGCCCTGCAATGCAAGACCTACCGTTACACCGGCAGTACCAAGCAGTGCTGCAATAGAGGATTCCTTTACACCAAAATGAGTGGCAATGCTAAATACCAGCAAAATGTAAAGTACAATTCTCAACAGCGACCCTATAAACTGGATCACACCTTTGTCTACAGACGCACGCTCCATGGACTTCTTTATGAAAGAAACAAACCACTGGATCACTTTGCGCCCGCCCACAAATACCAGCAATGCCATTACTACTTTCAGTCCCAGTTTCGTCAAAGCCGGAAGATAGTCTGAAAAATACTGCTTATAGCTGTAATATAAACTTTTTGCCTCCTGAATTTCCTGTTCCAATATTTTTCACCTGCTCTCTTATATTTTTGTCATGTATTATTTTTCTGCCCTTCTTTCATTTAACAGGCAGCTTTTCATATAATATCAGGGTTAAAAGATGTCTTTCCCCTGACTTGATATCTACGAATTACTCCGCTGCTTTGCAGATCCCGCAATTCTCATATAAGAGTAGCATAACATACCTCATTCTCTGTAACAATCAATTTTATTCGGGCAAAAAAAGAAAGCGGACAATATATCCGCTTTACTGACACAGGATTTCACGCTCTGATGAGCTAAAATCAATATGCATTATTTATAAGGATTGCTATAAGCGCAGAATAATCCCCTCATTTCCCGAAAACAGAAAATAAATAATTAGTTGAATAATCAATATCGCCGGAACTCCTGTCTTAAATTTCGGCTTTCTTGTTTTATGATGAAATACCTTCATACCGGCCAGAGCTCCCACCGACCCTCCGATCACCGCCAGAAATATCAGCTGCGCTTCCGGTATGCGCCACTGTCCGGCTTTTGCCCTGCTTTTATCCAAGCCATAGATAAAAAATGTGACTACATTAATGATAATCACATAAATATATAGAAGATTTGTAGATGTCATCTGCACCTGCGAATTCCTTTCTTTAATCTTAACATGCCAGACCTGCGATCACTGATTCAAAATCCTCATCATAACCATCATATTTAAGTTCCAGAGGTTCTTCCACATCAAGGCTTAATACTCCGAGAATAGATTTGGCATCAATAAAAATTTTTCCTTTAGATACAATGTCAATATCAAATGGACATCTGACTGCCGCACAGACCAGTTTCTTTGCTGCCTCTACGTCATTAATCTTAATTGTCTTATTTGCTGTTGTCATATTCGGTAATCTCCCTTCCCTTTTGGTCTCCGTCCTATTGTCAGGACTTTTATATTGATTTTTTGACCCAGTCGTATTATACTGATTCACACATTGATATACAAACGTTATTTTTCTATATCAGATATTCTATTTTTATATAGCATAAGGAGCCGACTGTATCATGATTCTTGATTATTATCGTATTTTTTACTATGTTGCCCAGTATAAGAGTTTTTCCAAAGCAGCCGACGTTATGGGAAACAATCAGCCTAACATTACCCGGTGTATGAATATTCTGGAGAATGAGCTGGGATGTAAACTTTTTATCCGTTCCAATCGCGGAGTACAGCTGACCATTGAAGGAGAAAGACTTTTTGAACATGTATCAATTGCAATAGAACAGCTTGTATCAGGAGAAAATGAACTTCTCAAAGATAAAGGTCTGGAAAGCGGACTTGTAAATATTGGTGCCAGTGAAATCGCACTGCGTTTATTCTTGCTGAACGAACTGGAAGTCTTTCATCACCGTTATCCACATGTAAAGCTGAGGATTTCTAATCATTCCACACCACAGGCAGTTCAGGCACTGGAAAACGGTCTGGTAGACTTTGCAGTAGTTACCACACCTGTCGCCCTGAAAAAACCACTTCAGAGAATTCCCCTCTATTCTTTCCGCGAGATCCTTATAGGTGGAGAGGAATATGCGGAAACAGCTTCCAACAAACACTGTCTTCAGGATCTGCAGGATATCCCTCTGATCGGGATTGCTCCCGGAAGCAGTACAAGAGAATTATATACACAGTATTTTATGCGCCATAACCTTCCCTTCTCACCTGATATGGAAGTGGCAACTACTGACCAGATCTTCCCTATGGTGCAGCACAACCTGGGAATCGGATTCTTCCCTGAAGAGCTTGCTGCTGAACATATTGCTCAAGGGAAAATCGTCCAGATTCCCATTGAAGAGCCTCTTCCTGAACGAAAGATTTGTCTGATCCGCAATGTAAAAAGGCCACAGAGCATTGCAGCACGCAGTCTTGAAGAACACCTCACATCACACCGGGAAACAGAATAACTGTTACTGCAGACAGCAGTACCCCAAAAAACAGGGATCACTCCTGCAGATATCCGGTCTGCAGTGGCAATCCCTGTTTTATTGATGTTATTTATTTAATCCTTTCATGGATAAGCTGATACGTTTTTTCTTCATATCAACTCCGATTACTCTTACATCTACGATATCCCCTACACTCACCGCTTCCAGAGGATGTTTGATAAATCTCTCTGTCATCTCGGAAATGTGCACCAGACCGTCCTGATGTACACCGATATCTACAAATGCACCGAAATCAATAACATTACGGACAGTTCCCTTCAGCACCATTCCTTCTTTCAGATCTTTCATTTCAAGAACGTCTGAACGAAGGATCGGTTTCGGCATGTCATCACGAGGATCACGGGCCGGTTTCTCCAGTTCCTTTACAATATCACGAAGTGTGATCTCACCGATTCCCAGTTCTGCTGCCATCTTCTTATAGTCTTTTACCTGCAGGGAAAGTCCAAGGAGATTTCCTGCCACAACATCATTTGGCTTATATCCAAGTTTTGAAAGAAGTGCAGATGCTGCTTCATAGCTCTCAGGATGTACACTTGTTGCATCCAGAGGATTCTTTCCACCGGAAATACGCATGAAACCTGCACACTGTTCAAATGCCTTCGGTCCTAATTTCGCTACTTTGAGAAGTTCTTTTCTGTCTGTAAACTGACCGTTCTCTTCTCTGTAAGCTACGATATTTTTGGCAATTGCTTTGCTGATACCGGAAATATACTCAAGCAGAGATGCAGATGCTGTATTTAAATCTACACCAACTTTATTTACGCTGTCTTCTACAACGCCGCTTAATGCTTCATCCAGTTTCTTCTGATTCATATCATGCTGATACTGACCCACACCGATAGATTTCGGATCGATCTTAACCAGTTCTGCAAGCGGATCCTGTACACGTCTTGCAATGGAAGCCGCACTTCTCTGTCCTACATCAAAATTCGGGAATTCCTCTGTAGCCAGTTTGCTTGCAGAATACACAGATGCTCCTGCCTCATTTGTGATAACATACTGCACCTTTTTTTCCGGGATTTCTTTGAGCATATCTACGATCACCTGCTCGGATTCACGACATGCTGTACCGTTTCCTACTGAAATAAGGGATACACCGTATTTTTCGATCATACCTTCCACTGTATCCTTGGCAGCACGGATCTTTTTCTCAGTAGTCGGAGCTGTGGGATAAACAACTGTTGTATCCAGAACTTTACCTGTTGCATCTACAACTGCCAGCTTACAGCCTGTACGGAACGCAGGGTCCCATCCAAGTACGACTTTGCCTGCGATTGGAGGCTGCATCAGAAGCTGTTCCAGATTCTTGCCGAATACATGGATTGCGCCGTCTTCTGCCTTATCAGTAAGGTCACTGCGGATTTCTCGCTCGATAGCCGGTCCGATCAGACGTTTGTAACTGTCTTCTACAACTGCTTTCAGAATCGGAGTTGTATTCGGGTTGTCTTTTTTGATCACTCTCTTATTCAAATAACGAAGGATGTCTTCCTCCGGTGCATTTACTTTAACAGTGATAAATTTCTCTTTCTCACCACGGTTTAACGCAAGAATACGGTGTCCTGCCAGTTTCCTGACTGGCTCCTCGAATTCATAATACATCTCATATACAGACTGAGTTTCCGCATTCTTTGCTGTGGAAGAAATACTTCCGTTCTTTGTTGTCAGGTTACGGATGTAGATACGATAGTCTGCTTCATCGGAAATACGCTCTGCAATAATATCTTTAGCTCCGTTCAATGCTTCTGCAACATTCTTAACACCCTTTTCTTCGGAGACGTATGCCTTGGCTTCCTCTTCTACCGGCTTGTCTGTCATCTGCAGAAGAATGATATCTGCCAGTGGTTCCAGCCCTTTCTCTTTGGCAATTGTCGCACGGGTACGACGTTTCGGGCGATATGGTCTGTATAAGTCCTCTACTACAACCAGTGTCTGGGCATCCAGAATCTGTTTCTTCAGTTCCTCAGTCAGCTTGCCCTGGTCTTCGATGCTCTTTAATACCTGATTCTTCTTATCTTCCAGATTTCTCAGATACGTCAGTCTCTCAAAGAGTGTACGAAGCTGCTCATCATTAAGGGAACCTGTTGCTTCTTTTCTGTATCGGGAAATGAATGGGATGGTGTTGCCTTCGTCAATTAATTTGACTGCGGCTTCTACCTGCCATTTCTCCACCTTCAATTCCTGTGTGATTACCTGAATAATATCCATTATTTGTTTCTCTCCTCTTGTTGCTTGTGTGCCAACAAGTTGATTTCTCGAACAATCTTGCGTCTAAATTTCTTATTTCCGCGTTGTCGTCGGTCGCCGTAGCCACCGCTACGCCTCCTTCCTCCGCCTTGAAATAAAAAAATTTATCCTGCAAGATTGTTTCAAGAATCAACTTGTCGGCACACTTGTCAGAATTCAGATTGATTTTTTATCATCAAAAACGCTCTTGTGATAGGGTATCAATCTGGCAGTGATTTGTCAAGTGCGGGATTTTTGCATACATATGTCAAAATCCCACAGGATAACAGCGTATAAAAAGTAAATTACCCAAAATATTCATTAAGCTGTGCAATAAATTCCTCCGGCACTTTCCGTTCAAACGGAAAGCTTTCAATATTTCCCAGTCTGTCTGCAATATAGCCGAGCAGAACTGCACTTCTCTCCAGTGACCAGTCTGACAGCAGTGCAATGGTGTCGTGACGGGTATGCATGCCAAACCCATCTCTGTTCAGCGTCATTGCAGGGATTCCTTTCCATGCAAAAGTATTGGAATCACTTCCCCATATCTGGTTCTTCGTTGACATTCCGATACCGATTTCATGAGCCATATATGTGAGTATACTGCAGACAGACGCATCACCGGTGATCCCTGCCACAGTTCCGCCAACAAGCTGTCCGGCAAGATCTACATTCATGTTAAAACGATGTGCCGAAAGTTCATTTTCATGAATTTTGATATAATTCTGACTTCCCAGCAGACCTTTCTCTTCTGCTCCAAACCATATGAATTCCATTGTTCTGCGTGGTCTGTGTGCATGGAAATATCTGCACAGTTCCATAATGATTGCTGCTCCGGACATATTATCATACGCCCCCGGTCCCTCCGGAACAGAATCATAATGTGCAGTCAGAGTCAGGATTTCCTCTGCCTTATCTGTCCCCTCGATACGTGCCACTACATTACGGGATGTACATGTTACTGTCTCCTGCTCTACAGATAAACATACCTGAGATGCACCCTTCGTCACCAGTTCGATGGCATCTTTGTAATGAATGCTTACGCCAGGAATCCTGTTATCATAATTGACGGCTTCTCTTCCTGCTTCCTTTTTCTCTTCTCCCGGCAGATTCTTTGGCAGAGCGTATGCACGTGGAACCAGATCCACGCCTTCATCTAACGGAGAACCTGCAATACTGATGAATCCCACAGCACCGGCTTTCACCAGCTTCCGGTACATATCTTTTCTCACTGGATCATTTACCATAACAATCTTTCCGCTGACATGTGCAAGGCTGATATCATCACCGTTCTCTGCATACGCAAATGGTGCTTCCAGCCCGTCCTCTGCTGTGTTTCCGCATCTTCCATATCCGGTTACTGTGTATTCTTTTGTGTATGGCTCTGTTACTTTCAGCTTTGCTTTTTTTATCTGAAAGGTATCAAAAGAAAATTCTTCCAGATGACTCTCCACGCCAAAACTGTCCAGAGTTTTCTGAATCCTTTCTGCTGCTTTTTCTTCTCCTGCAGTTCCTGCCTCTCTGATATAATCAAAATCTGCCAGAAATTCCAATTGACGCTTTCCACTGATCTCATTTGTATTCATAATCGTAAAAACCCTTTCCCTTTTCTTGAATTGCTATAGAAAAGACCTTTTTCTTCTGATAATATGATGTCAGGGCCAAAAGGTATTTTAACCCTGATATCATAATACTTATCATAGCAAAAAGGTCTTCAATTTAATAAACTGTATTTTTATTTCAGACTGTCAAAATATTCATCCCATGGTTTCGGTTCGTTGTCTTCTTCCTCTTCTTTTGGTGATGAATCATTCTGCTCTTTTTTATCATCCATATCTGTCTGAACATTCTGTATTTCTGTGCTGTCCGTAATATTCTGTTCATCTTCGTTTTCATAAGAAACCGATTCTTCCGGCACACGCCAGAACTGCTGCGGATGCGTCTGATCTTCCTGTGGCTGTTCACTCTGTGAATGGCTGTCAAACATAGGATTCACATAGTCTCGTGCCACACGTTCTTCTTCCTCTTTCTGCACTTTAAGCTCCCCTGTCAGATCACGATAGAACATTACTTCTGTCATGGCCATATATGGAAATATCCACAAGAGTGCAATATAGAATGTAAAAACAGAAAGAAACATCAATGGGATAAAGCTTATCTTCAGCATCAGATATCTTCCGAAGTTTCCATGCATCATCTCCAGACTCTCTTTCATAGCCTCTGTACTTTTCAATTCCGGCTTATCTGCCAGAATATAATAAGTCATCTCCAGAGGAATGACCAGAATCTGATAAACAATCATTCCAACGATCATCAGAACAACACCTGTATACAGCCAAGTGATCAGCACCTCCACAGAAGCATCTTCACCCGGAAGATTCGCATTACTGTAAATCGTATAGGGCAGCATGGTAAGCAGATTCAGTACTGCCATAAAAAATCCGGCAACGATCACTCTGTCCGGATGATGTCTGTAAAAATAAAACAGGTCATTTAATGAATATACTTTCCCTCTGGCAATATTCAGATACATATAATTCATACCTGCCGCTACCACATTGATCAGCAGAGTCAGAATAAATGTAAATGCATACGACAGCACAATATCAATTGTTTCCTCTCCCGGAAATAAAGCCGAGGATATCATGCTGCTGATTAGGGCCAGCGCCTGAACTGCAACAAATGCCAAGATCAGTATCCCATATTTTCCTGACATGGCCTGCTTCGCATAGTTTTTTAATTCACGTCTCGATGTCATGTAATTCTCCTAAATCAGTCTGCCAGACCAAAGGCATCATGTACTGCATTCATTGCGCGCACGCCGTCCTTTTCATTGATCAGAACTGTCACACGAATCTCGGATGTAGAGATCATATTGATGTTTACGCCCTCATTATAGAGGCTCTCAAACATCTTTGCAGCTACTCCGGGATTACTCATCATTCCTGCACCTACGATGGAAAGCTTCGCAATATTTCTCTCAGAATGAAGCTCTGCAAATCCAAGTCTTGCCTGATTTGCATCCAGAACTGCAACTGCATCATCCAGATCATTTCCATCGACTGTGAAAGAAATATCCTTTCTGCCCGCACGTCCGATAGACTGCAGGATCACATCTACATTAATATTCTTCTTCGCAAGGGTATCAAATAATTTAAAAGCTACACCCGGCTCATCCTTTAATCCGATTACCGCAATTCTCACTGCATCTGTATCCAGCGCAACACCGCTGATCAACATTCTCTCCACTGTAACTTCCTCCTTTACCACAGTTCCTTCACTGTTGTTTAAACTTGAACGTACCACAAGCGGCACGCCATATTTCTTCGCCATCTCCACAGAACGGTTGTGAAGCACACCTGCCCCGAGAGTCGCAAGGTCAAGCATTTCATCGTAAGTGATCTCTTTGAGCTTTCTTGCTTTCGGAACCTTACGCGGATCTGCTGTGTAAACACCATCTACATCTGTATAGATTTCACAGGCATCTGCATGAAGAGCAGCCGCAAGAGCAACCGCTGTTGTGTCAGAACCGCCTCTTCCAAGAGTCGTATAATCATCATACTTGTCAACTCCCTGGAAGCCGGTAACTATTACAATCTTTTTGCTGTCCAGCTCTCTTCTGATACGCTCTGTATCAATTCTTTTTAAACGTGCATTTCCATGACTGCTTGTCGTATGCATGGAAACCTGAAAAGCATTCAGGGAAACCGCAGGAACTCCCAGTTTATCCATCGCCATTGCCATCAGTGCAACAGACATCTGTTCTCCGATGGTAAAGAGCATATCCATCTCTCTTTTCGGCGGTTTCTCATTGACATCCCTTGCCATAGTGATCAGTTCATCCGTATATTTCCCCATTGCGGACAGAACGACAACCACGTCATTTCCTTTTCTGTACTCTTCTATACAGCGGCTGGCAACATTAAAGATACGTTCTTTATTTGCAACCGATGTACCGCCAAATTTCTTGACAATCAACATTGTTTTACTTCCTCCATAATAAGTTTACAGGAAAGAGAAGATTCTCATATCTTCCCTTTCCTGTTCTGTTTACAGTAATCACTGTACAAATATTTATCTGAAGTATTGTATCAGTGTCCACCTTATCAGGCACACTATATGATACACGAAATCTGTCAGTTTATCAATCTTTAACTCGAATCTTTGCAAGTACCTGATCTCCGATCTGAGCCAGTTTCTCTTCAAATGCTCCCTGTGTCATTTCATCAGTGATAAATGCACATTCCTGTGGAAGCTGTCCCAGGCTGATGATCTCAACATCACCAAATACCTTCTTCGCTTCTTCTGCTGCTTCTTTTTTGATTCTCACGAAAAACTTTCCTGTCACTTCATCCAGTGGTTTCAGTACTGCCGGAGTGCTGTTCCAGTTTGTCACAATATTAACATGGAGATGTTTTGCGGCATCCACAATATCACCAACTACAGCACTTGCTGTAGGCAGTTTACCTGCACCGCTTCCATAGAACATGGCATCTCCAAGCATATTTCCATGTACAAATACTGCATTAAACACATCATTTACACTGTAAAGAGGGCTGTTCTGGCCGAGCATAAACGGTGCTACCATTGCATAACAGGTTCCGTCTGCCAGTCTGCGGCTGGTTCCAAGAAGTTTGATGGTTCTGCCAAGCTTCGCAGCATACTCCATATCTTCAGGTGTGATCTTTGTAATTCCCTCTGTATAAATATCTTCAAAATCAAAATATCTCTCATAAGCAAGAGAGGAAAGGATTGCGATCTTACGGCATGCATCATATCCTTCCACGTCAGCGGTAGGATCTGCCTCTGCATAACCCTTCTGCTGTGCTTCCTTTAATACAGTGTCAAATTCACAGCCTTCTGTGCTCATCTTATAAAGCATGTAGTTGGTAGTTCCGTTCAGGATACCTGTTACTTCGTCAATCTCATCTCCTGTAAGGGAAGAATTGATGACACGAATGATCGGGATTCCGCCGCCACAGCTTGCTTCAAATAAGAAGTTAATGCTCTTTTCCTTTGCAATATCCATCAGCTCGCGGCCATGCTTTGCAACCAGAGCCTTATTGGAAGTGCAGACATTTTTTCCTGCCAGAAGTGCCTTCTTCACAAAAGTATAAGCAGGCTCCACACCGCCCATAACCTCTACTACAATATCTACTTCCGGATCACTGACGATCTGTTCATAATCATGGACCAGAACCTTCTCTACCGGCTGTCCCGGAAAATCACGAAGATCCAGAACATATTTTACATGAAGTTCCTGTCCGGCACGTCTGGAAATGCTCTCTTTATTTTCATTTAATACTTCAAATACACCGCTTCCAACTGTGCCATATCCTAAAATTGCTACATTGATCATTTTCTTTTACTCCCTGCCTAATATTTTCAGATAATGAATTCCTTCATTCTGTTCAATCGTCTCTACCATTGCTTCTGCATCCCCCTCGCCCGGAAGAATGTCCACACTCAGAGTAAGTGTGGCAACCCCATTGATAGGAATACTCTGATGAATGGTGAGAATGTTTCCATGAAACCGTGCAATCGTCTGCAGGACAACCGACAAAAGCCCAGGTTCATCATCCATCTGGATAATAAAGGTGATCGTCTTTCCCCTTGTCTCTTCATGAAATGGAAAAATATCATCTTTGTATTTGTAGAAAGAGCTTCTGCTGATTCCTGTGCGCTCTGCTGCATCCTGTACAGTGTCCACTTTGCCGGAGTCCAGAAGTTTCTTTGCCTCCACAACCTTCAGCAGGACTTCCGGAACTGCTCGTTCCCTCACTACAAAATATTTCTTTTTCTCTGTTACTGGTTTCTGCATATCAATTTACCTGTCCGTTCTTTAAAGACATTTGTTTTCACACACTGGATATATTATCACACCACACAAAAATACGCAAGAAATATATTCTGCAGAATCATTATGGCGCACACACGAAAAAGGCTGTCCTGATTTCAGACAGCCTTTTTTATTCTTTTATTTCTTCAGTGCGATCCATTTCAGATATGCATTGATGAAAATGTCAATTCCTCCGTCAAGTACTGCATCCACATTTCCGGTCTCCTCGTTTGTACGATGATCCTTTACCATGGTATATGGCTGCATAACATAAGAACGAATCTGATTTCCCCATCCGATATCTGTCACCTCACCGCGGATACCGGAGAGTTTTTCCTCTGCCTCCTGCTGCTTGAGAAGATACAGCTTGGCTTTCAGCATCTGCATGGCTTTATCTTTATTCATGTGCTGAGAACGTTCATTCTGACACTGTACCACGATTCCGGTAGGATAATGTGTGATACGGATGGCAGATGATGTCTTGTTGATATGCTGACCGCCGGCACCACTGCTTCGATAAGTGTCAATACGGATCTCATCGTCATTGATCTCTACATCCAGATCCTTCTTGATATCCGGCATAACATCACAGGATACAAAAGATGTCTGTCGCTTACCTGCTGCATTGAAAGGAGAAATACGCACCAGACGGTGAACTCCCTTCTCTGATTTCAGATAACCGTAAGCATTTGTTCCGTTTACCTGGAAAGTAACCGATTTGATACCTGCCTCATCGCCGTCCAGATAATCCAACACTTCCAGGGTAAATCCTTTCTTATCTGCCCAGCGGCTGTACATACGGTAAAGCATACCGCACCAGTCACAGGCCTCTGTTCCGCCTGCACCTGCATTCAGCTTAATGATAGCATTCTCACTGTCATATTCTCCGGAAAGAAGTGTCTTGATACGGATATTGTCAAAATCCTTCTGAAACTCATCCAGCATTTCCTGAATCTCAGGAATCAGTGCAGGATCGTTCTCCTCATATCCCATCTCGATCATGGTTTCCATATCTTCCATCTGTGTAACCAGATTCTGATAGGTCTCCATGTCATCTTTCATGTCTTTTAATTCTTTCATTTTCTTCTGGGAAACTTCTGCATCATCCCAGAAATCAGGCGCTTCCATTTCGCGCTCTAATTCTTCGACCTTCTGCTCTTTGTTAGCCAGGTCAAAGTGAATCCCTCACTTCCACTAATGGTTCTGTATAAGTCGCAAGAATGCTCTTGAACTGGTCTAATTCAACCACAGCTTCACCCACTTTCTTATTATAAATATTCTCTGTCGGACTCCCTGTGGATAACCGACTGAATTGCTATAGATTATAGCAGTCCTGATAAATAATTCGTTTAAAATAATACCATATCTTTAAGCAAATTACAAACAAAGAATTACCCACAGTGTGAAATGATCATTTATCGTTACATTTCACACTGTGGGTAATCATACTTTACACTGAATTACACATAAAGCCTGTGTAATTTATGAGAAGAAGCTCTCTGCAACACTTATATCTGCAATATATCCCACTGTTCCTGTCATATAGACAGTTCCGTCCTCTTCCATATCGATCTGTATCATTCCGCCCGGCTGATTTACATTAATACGGGATTCTACCAGCCCCAGCTTATAGGCTGCCGCTGCTGCCGCACAGCTTCCTGTTCCGGAAGCCTTTGTATATCCGGAACCTCTTTCCCAGATTTCAATCTCCAGATTTCCCTTGTCGACCTGACGGCAGATCTGCAGGTTCATTCTCTCCGGAAATTCATCTGCATTTTCCACATAAGGTCCCAGATTCTTTACAGCTTCTGCACTTACATTGTCTGTAAAAATAATGCAGTGTGGATTACCAACTGTCAGGCAGGTAGCCTTGTATTCTTTTCCATGGAATACGAAATTCTCCTTAATTACTTCACGAACTTCACCGGAAACAGGGATATCGCTGGAGATAAAAGATGGTTTTCCCATGTTTACTTTAAATTCCGTTGCCCGGCTGTTCAGGCATTCCACATGAATCGTGCCTGACATAGCTTCAATGTCAAATTTTTTCTCAGTAATATATCCATTATCCATCAGATATTTGGCAAAAATACGCACGCCGTTTCCACTGATGGCAGATTCACTTCCGTCTGCGTTAAAAATACGCACACCCAATTTCCCATCAATTTCTACCGGTCCATAGAGCACACCGTCAGCGCCAAGCCCAAATCCTCTCTGGCAGAGAAGTGCAATCTTCTTTCCCTGAAGCTGTACCTGATTTTTCTTCGGATCAAGAATCAGATAATCGTTTCCAAGTCCCTGATATTTACTCATAATAATTGTATTTGCCATAACCATATCTCTCCTTCTGATTTATAATCCCGGATACTTCCCGCTTTTGTATCTGCATCGATAATCAATTGTCGGGCAATCTTTCCAACTCACTTCGCCACTTGTCTGAGTCCCCACCCACTGCTTATTGCTCTTCGCAACCTCCGCAGGGGGCTTACTTGATTCGGTTAAATTTTGTGTCAGGTAATTTTCTCATATCACATCCTGACTTTATATTCATTATATTTTATTATTTTTACCATGTATATAGAGTAAAATGCTTAAAATATTGCAAAAAATGCTCTGTAGGTATTACAAAAAAGACCATTATATCAGTTCTCTGATATAACAGCCTTACAGCAGCATCACTCCTCTCTGTTCAGTTTTCTATTTCTTTACCCTATTTCGAAATAGTTACAAAGTTTTTACGATTACTTTGTAATTGCATGATACTATTATCGTGTAATAATGTCAATATCTTTGTAGCATATTTTCTCAGAAATTATAAAATATATTCGTTACTATTTGTTACATTCTTAGTAATAATTGTACATTTGCGCATTAAATGATATGATTATACCATGAATCAAACTTTTCCCTCCGCTTATTGCTTTCCACTGCTTATTTCTTTTCACAATCTCCACAGGGGACTTGCTTGATTCGATTAAATAATCATTGCAGATATCGGAGGCAGATATGTTATTATCAGAACAGTTCTATCAGACAGAAAAAACAGGATACCTGAACGAACAATTCCGACTTTTTCATCTTAAAGACCAGACCAGAAAGGAATTCTCTTACCATTATCATGATTTTCACAAGGTAGTTATCTTCATCTCCGGCAAGGCTGCTTATCATATAGAAGGAAAAGCTTATCAACTGAAACCATGTGACATTCTTCTGGTAAACCGCCATGCCATCCACCGCCCGGAGATTGATCCATCTGTTCCATATGAACGTTTTATTCTCTGGATCCAAAACGATATTCCCTGGCAGGAACTGCTGAAATGCTTCCAGAAAGCAAATGACCGAAGCTATAATCTGGTACGTCTGAATTCTGCTCTTCAGGAAAAGATGAAAGACATCCTGTTTGAACTGGAAAATTCTGCAAAATCCGATGAATATGGAAAGGAAATCCTGACACAGTCACTTTTTCTTCAATTTATGGTTTATCTGAACCGTATCTTTCTGGAAAAGCAGTACATTTTTGATAAAAAATCCTACACCTTTGACTCGCAGATTGCCAGTATCCTTCAGTATATCAACCACAATCTGAAAGAAGATCTGTCTGTAGAAACGCTTTCTGCCAGATATTATGTAAGCAAGTACCATCTGATGCGGAAGTTCAAACAAGAAACCGGCTATACCCTTCATAATTATATTGTAAACAAGCGGCTTCTTATGGCACGTACTCTGATCTCAAATGGAATGCCTGTGACAAAAGCAGCACAGGAAAGCGGGTTCACAGAATACAGCACTTTTTCCCGGGCATACCGTAAACAGTTCAAAACCACCCCCAGCGAAGAACTGCCTCATTATAGCAATCCTCTAAAATAATGCATCCACTACTTTTACACAACAATTCCATAACACAAAAAAGATGTAACCATGTCTGAAAGACTGTTTCCTCTCAGACATAATTACATCTTTTATTGTTCTCAGGTCGTGCAGATATTCACACTCTGCTTATTATTTGACTTTCTTCTTCGCTGTCGCACAGTAGAATACGAATCCCAGCAGTACCAGTGCCACGATCATCCATCCGGCCAGTGCTGCTGTTCCCAGACCTGCAAATTTATCATAGTAACCTTTCAGATAGATCACAATGATAATCGCCGGAATTCCATAGGCAACATAATTTTTCAGACATTTCGGGAATTTCATGCCTGTACCGGCATTCACCTCTGCAATGAAATTGTCCCATCCCCATCCGTTCTTTCTGGTACAAAACAGAAGGTAACCAAGACTTCCAAGAGGAAGAAGGTTATTAGAAACAATAAAGTCTTCCAGATCCATAATGTTGCTTCCATCTCCGAATGGCTGGAATCCGGAAAGTACATTGAATCCAAGCACACATGGAATGCTTAAGATCACAACAAGAACTGCGCAGACAACAACACTCTTTTTACGGTTCCAGCCAAACAGTTCCATATTAAACACGATCAGGTTCTCAAATACAGCAATGATCGTTGAAACCGCAGCAAATGTCAGAAACAGGAAGAACAGACTTCCCCACAAAGCCCCTCCGCTCATCTTTGCAAAAATATTGGGCAGAGTGATAAAGATAAGGCTTGGACCTGCATCCGGCTGGATTCCATAGGAGAAGCACGCCGGAATAATGATAAATCCTGCTGTCAGCGCAACAAAAGTATCGAGTACGGTGATGCTTACCGCCTCTCCGGTAAGGCTTCTGGATTTGTCCAGATAACTTCCGAAGATCAGCATGGCACCAATACCAATGGATAATGTAAAGAATGACTGACTCAATGCCGCAAATACTACATTACCAACTCCTGCTTCCTTAATCTTCTGAAAATCAGGAATCAGATAGAAGCTGATTCCTTCTCCCGCGCCTTCCATCATTACTGAATGAACCGCAAGGATCACCATAATGATAAGCAGTGCACTCATCATTACTTTGGAGATTTTTTCAATACCATTCTGCAATCCCATGAAACAGACTGCAAATCCAATCAGACAGATAATCACCATCCATAACATCATCGTCGGTGCATTTCCCAGCATATCGGAAAAAGACTGTGTTACTGCTTCCGGAGTCGCTCCAACGAAATCTCCCCGCAGACTCTTCACACAATAGTAGATCATCCATCCTCCTACTGTTGTGTAAAACATCATCAGCATATAACATCCAATAATACCAATAAATTTCAATGGCTTCCAGCAGCTTCCTGCAGGTGCCAGTTTGTCAAAACATTTCGCAACACTTGTGTGGCTTCCCCGTCCTACCGCAAATTCTGCTACCAGAACCGGAATACCGAGAATAACCAGAAAACATAAGTAGATCAGGATAAAGGCCGCGCCTCCATATGCCCCGCAGATATACGGAAACTTCCACACGTTTCCAATACCGATGGCACATCCTGCTGACACCAGGATAAAACCAAGGCGTGAGCCGAAAGACTCTCTTTTCATACTGTTTTTCCCCCTTTATGGAATTGTTATGTGACTGTTCATCAATCATAATCACATAGCTGTGGATGTACTGAACAGTTCAGACAGATATTCACAATCTGCCAATTCAACGCGCTAACGTGTTTTTGCGCACGATAAAAGGGCCTCATGATTCAGCCCTTTTATTTTGCAGCAGACATGATCTGCTCACAATGTTCTTTTTACAAAATTATTACTGCCCGCTCTGTAGTAATGAACTCACCACATACAGAAATGGGAGTCTTCTCAACTGAGATAAACGAGTCAGACCTTATTCTTACGTCCACAGCACTGTTTGTATTTCTTACCGCTTCCACATGGGCAGGGATCGTTCGGATATACTTTGATTTCTTTTCTCTGAACCGGTTTCTTAGGACCGGCACTGTCATCCTTGTTTGTTCCGGTAACTTTAGCTACCTGTTCACGCTCGATCTTCTGCTCTACATGTACATGGTACAGCATACGAAGAGTATCTTCCTGAATGGATGTGATCATTTCGTTGAACATATCAAATGCACTCATTTTATATTCAACAACCGGATCTCTCTGTCCATAAGCAGCAAGTCCGATACCCTGACGAAGGATTTCCATATCATCAATGTGATCCATCCACTTGCTGTCAATGCATTTCAGAAGTACAACTCGCTCTAATTCACGAAGCTGCTCCGGTTCCGGGAACTCTGCTTCTTTTTCTTCATAGAGCTTCACTGCCTCTTCTTTCAGTTCATGTCTGATCTCATCGCGTTTCTTGCCTTTTACACTCTCAGCTGTAAGCGGTCTGATCGGAATGATCGGAGTAAGAACACCGTTAAATTCATTCAGATCCCACTCTTCAGAATCTACATCATCAGAGAAACACATATCAACATAAGTATCCACTGTATCCTGGATCATCTTATAGATTGCTTCACGCATATTCTCACCGTCGAGAACCTGACGACGTTCTTTGTAGATGATCTCACGCTGTTCATTGTTTACCTGGTCATAATCAAGAAGATTCTTACGGATACCAAAGTTGTTAAACTCAATCTTCTCCTGAGCTTTCTCAATTGCATTGGAAAGCATCTTGTGCTCAATCTGTTCATTCTCTGCAACACCAAGAGATGTAAAGATCTTCATCAGTCTCTCAGAACCGAACAGACGCATCAGGTCATCTTCCAGGGAAATATAGAAACGGGATTCACCCGGATCTCCCTGACGTCCGGAACGTCCGCGAAGCTGATTATCAATACGTCTGGACTCATGACGTTCTGTACCGATGATCATCAGACCACCTGCATTTCTTGCCACATCATCCAGCTTGATATCTGTACCACGACCAGCCATGTTAGTGGCGATCGTAACTGCTCCTGCCTGACCTGCCTGTGAAACAATCTCTGCCTCAAGTTCATGGAACTTGGCATTCAATACATTATGTTTGATTCCCTGTCTCTTCAGCATACGGCTGAGAAGCTCGGAAGTTTCAATCGTAATGGTACCGACCAGTACAGGCTGCTGTTTCGCATGAGCTTCCACTACAGCATTGACAACTGCGTTGAATTTCTCTTTCTTTGTCATATAAACAGCATCTTCATGGTCAACTCGGATAACCGGTCTGTTAGTCGGGATCTCTACAACGTCCATTGCATAGATATCACGGAATTCTTTCTCCTCTGTGACAGCTGTACCGGTCATACCGCCCTTCTTATCATATTTATTAAAGAAGTTCTGGAAAGTGATGGTTGCCAGAGTCTTGCTCTCACGTTTGATCTTAACATGCTCTTTCGCTTCGATTGCCTGATGAAGACCATCTGAGTAACGGCGTCCCGGCATGATACGTCCGGTGAATTCATCAACAATAAGGATTTCATCATCTTTAACTACATAATCCTGATCCTTATGCATCAGGTTATGGGCGCGAAGTGCAAGTGTAATATTATGCTGGATTTCCAGATTCTCCGGATCTGCCAGGTTTTCAATATGGAAAAATTTCTCAACCTTATGAACGCCCTGCTCTGTAAGGTTTACGATCTTATCTTTCTCATTTACAACGAAGTCACCTGTCTCGATAACTTCTTCACCCATGATGGCTGCCATCTTGGTCATCTCATGGCTGGCTTCACCGCGCTCTAACTGCTGAGCAAGGATATCGCAGGCCTCGTATAACTTGGTTGACTTACCGCTCTGTCCTGAAATGATCAGAGGGGTACGTGCCTCGTCGATGAGAATGGAGTCGACCTCATCGATGATACAGTAGTGCAGATCTCTCTGTACCAGCTGTTCTTTATAGATAACCATGTTGTCACGCAGATAATCGAAACCAAGTTCGTTGTTCGTAACATAGGTAACATCACAGTTGTATGCAGCACGACGCTCATCCTGCTTCATATCATTTAAAACAACACCGACTGTCAGGCCAAGAAACTCATGGATCTTTCCCATTTCTTCCGCATCTCGTTTAGCCAGGTAATCGTTGACTGTTACGACATGCACACCTTTGCCTTCCAGTGCATTTAAATATGACGGAAGTGTGGCGACAAGTGTTTTACCTTCACCTGTTCTCATCTCTGCGATACGTCCCTGATGGAGAATGATACCACCGATGAGCTGCACACGGAAATGTTCCATCCCAAGAACACGCTTGCCGGCTTCACGTACAACCGCAAATGCCTCAGGAAGCAGATCATCCAGTGTCTCTCCCTCTTCAAGACGTTTCTTAAATTCTCTTGTTTTTCCTCTAAGTTCCTCGTCACTTAATTTCTGCATGTCCGGGCGCAGGCTCTCGATTTTCTCAACCAGAGGCATGATACGTTTAACCTCTCGCTGGCTGCGGGTCCCGAATACTTTTGAAAACATATTCATATTAGGTTTTACTCCTGTTTATTTCTTTTTTATACAAGCATTGCTGCCATATAACAATTGCTACTGTGCGGAATAATTTCTGTTCACTCCGTCCACAGCAGACATGTCAGCAGCATGCGAACATTACAAACGCTTACTATAATACACAATACTTGTATATTCTAACACTTTCCGTTATGGAAAACAATGAATTTTTCATGAACAAACCAAGAAAATTACGGAGTCACCAAAATTTATCGCTTTGTATCCACGATCAGTCTGCCAAATTTCTGCAGTTCCTTTTTGGCCTGTATAAAATCCGGTAAATGCCACTCCCAGTTCGGAGAACCAATGGTTCCCGGTGTGTTGATATGGCCCTCTTTTCCAAGTCCAAGAATATCTGCCAACGGAATGATCGCATATTCTGCCTGATTCTGCATGGTATACTGCAGGAATCTGTCCTTGACAGAGCCCTGTGATGCTCCCGCCTTCTTTAACATCCTGCGGATTTTTCTTCTGGCTGCGGCACTCATATTTCCATACCACTGCATGATCGTATCATTGTCATGCGTTCCTGTGTAAAAAATCATGTTTTCCACATCATGGAAGGTATCTCGGGCATATTTTCCACCTGTTTCTATGGAGAAGATCAGAATCTTCATTCCCTTCAGATGATAATGATCTTTCAGCATCAGAACCTCCGGACGAAGCAGCCCCAGATCCTCTGCTACCAGATCTAATCCCGGAATTTCTTTCTGAAGTGTATCAATGACCTCATATCCCGGTGCCTCGATCCATTCACCGTCAATAGCAGTCGGGCAGTCTGCCGGAATTTTCCAGTATGTATCAAAAGCCCGGAAATGGTCGATCCTTATAATATCAAACAATTTGTTGCTATAGCCGATCCTGTCCACCCAGAATCTGTAATCCTGTTCCTTCATATGCTCCCAGTCATAGATCGGATTTCCCCATCTCTGCCCTGTAGCACTGAAATAATCCGGCGGTACTCCGGCGATGAAGATCGGACGTCCATCTGTATCAAGAAGAAAGTTATCTTTTCCACCCCATACGTCTACAGAATCCTGTCCCACATAGAAAGGAACATCTCCCATGATCTGGATTCCGGCATCGTTTGCAGCCTTCTTCACCTTCATCCACTGTGTGTAGAAAATATACTGAAGGAAAATCTGATACTGTGCCTCTGTCTCCACCTCTTCCGGTAACTTCTGTCTGTTCTCCGGCCAGGTTCTGTATTCTTCCGGCCAGTCATTCCAGCATTCTCCGTTATTTGCTTTCTTTAATGCGCGGAACACACCATACTCATATACCCATTCCTGTGAAGCAAATTCTTTATATGCACTTTCTTCCTGTCCCTTTTTCTCTGTAAAAACATCAAATGCGTTTCTTAAGAAAGGCTCTCTGTACTGGCGGACAGCCTCATAATCTACTCTTGTAGCTCCCTCCTGAAATTCCTTTGGATGTTCCTTTAACAGACCTTCCTCTGCAAGCGCATCAAGACTGATATATAACTCATCCCCTGCACAGGAGGAGTATGGCTGGTATGGGGAATTACCATAACCAACCGGATTCAGTGGCAGTATCTGCCATATTTTTACATAATTCTCCTTTAATAACTCGATAAAATGGAATGCAGATTCTCCAAGTTCCCCGGCACCAATACGGGACGGAAGTGCGGAAACTGGCATTAATACTCCGGCTTTTCTCATGATTTTTGTGCTCCTTCCTTCTTTTTACACTTCTTCATTTATAAAATTTCGGTAACTGTTCTTCAGCAATCCATTCCAACAAAACGTTCCACCAAAATATACAAGTCAATATTCCATTGCCGCAGACAATCCGGAATAAATTTCAACTTGTAATTTTTTAACTGCTGAACAGTTACAAATTTCATAATATCTTTTGATATTTTAACATATTTCGGCCACTGCGTCAAAGCATTCCTTATGCGCTAAAGGTATATATTTTTCCTGACAAAAAAGCTCCCTTACAGGAGGCATTTTGTCTCTCTATAAGGAAGCTTTTCTTTATGAAAACTTTTTTATGGCTGTCTATGTTTCATATTTTTGATCTTATAAGCAGATTTAGAATTCCGGTTCGATCAGACCGTAAGTATTGCCTTTACGTTTGTAAACTACATTTACCTGCTCTGTCTCTGCATTGTAGAATACAAAGAAATTATGTCCGAGCAGTTCCATCTGTACGCATGCATCTTCCGGATACATTGGTTTGATTCCGAATTTCTTGGTACGGATGATCTTAACTTCTTCATCCTCATCGTAGTCCTTGTCCAGATATGCTTTCTGGAAGTTGGCTGCTGCCTGCTGTTTGTCTACGATTTTATTTTTGTACTTGCGAAGCTGACGTTCAATGACTTCCTCTACCAGATCGATTGATACATACATGTCATTGCTTACCTGTTCGGAACGAATGATATTTCCTTTTACAGGGATTGTCACTTCAATTTTCTGTCTTTCTTTTTCAACACTTAAAGTTACTACAACTTCGGTGTCAGGAGTGAAATACCTTTCCAGTTTACTGAGCTTGTCCTGGACTGCTGTCTTAAGACCTTCTGTAACTGTAATATTTTTTCCGCTGATGATAAACTTCATGCTTCCATCCCCTTTGCTGTTTGATGAATCTATTATAACACACATTTTTGAATTTTAACACTATTTTATTAAAATTTCACATTTTTTCTGTTTACTTCAGAAATAACTTTAAAGTTCCTTTGTCATTATGGGGAAATAGCAAAAATTCTGTAATTGTTCTGTACATTTTCACTGTGATTCCTGAGATTACTATAAAAATTAGTTAAAGTTTAATCAGTTCTGAGAATGAAATATTTCCGCCAAAAAGATCCAATGCACTGCCTACTGTGACATCCAGTCTGTCTTTTCCATATTTTCGCAGATCCTCAATATCCTTCATGGAGCCAACTCCACCTGCGTAAGTAACCGGATTTCCTTTATACTCCCCCAGCAGAGATGCAAGTTCTGTTTCAACTCCGCGTGCCTTTCCCTCCACATCTACTGCATGGACCAGAAACTCATCGCAGTAACTTCCCAGTTCTTTCATAATATCCAGTGTCATAGTGACATCTGTAAATTTCTGCCAGCGGTCTGTCACAATATAGTATTTTCCATCTTTTCTGCGACAGCTCAGGTCAAGAACCAGTTTCTCTTTTCCCACAGTCTCTTTCATTTTGTTCAGATTTTCCCAGGAAATCCTTCCATCTTTAAATACATAAGATGTAACGATTACATGACTGGCACCTGCACTAAGATATTCCCCTGCATTTTCCGGGTTCACTCCTCCGCCAATCTGTAATCCTCCCGGATAAGTATGTAATGCAAGAATCGCCTGTTCTTTTGTTGATTCATAGTATGGGGAGTCATGACCATTTAACAGAATTACATGTCCTCCTTTTATCCCTGCCTTTTTATATAATTCTGCATAGAAAGATGCATCCTGCTCAGATACAAAATTCTCACTTGCCTGATCCTGTACGTCCGTAAGGCTCCCGCCTACAATCTGCTTTACTTTTCCATTATGTATATCAATACATGGGCGAAATTTCATGAAATCCGTACCTCCATATCCGTTATATGTACTCTCAGAATCTTTTTGTACTTATAGCAAGCCTCTTAAATTAATGCATTTGAGACAGTTCAGCAGAGTGCGAAAGACAAGGAAGACGTTCACAGTAACGGATTTCACGCTCTGATGAGCTGAATCAATATGCATTATTTACAATGATTGCTATAGTTAGATGCAAAAACAAATGCAATAAAAACTTCGGGAGTACACTATTTAAATTTTACCAATTTAACACGATAATACCATAAATTATTCCTGATGTCTATCTTCCTTCTGCCGCATTACCAACAGCATCCCCCACATCTTCTACAGCATTACCTACCCCTTCGCCCAGATCTTTGACGCTGTTTCCCAATTCTCCGGATACTGTGCCGTCACCGTTGTTATTTTCATCAATTCTGGTATTATCTGCAGTGTTATCTGTTGCATTGCTATTCTGTTTTGTCTCATTTTCTGCAGCTTCATCCTCTGCGGCAGTTCCATTGTCTGTGACGGTTCCACCATTATTTACATTTTTATCTGCCGCATTGTTTCCTGATGTGCTATTTCCATTTGTATTGTTTTCTCCTGCGTTATTTTCCATGTTATCATCGTTTGCAGCATTATTATCCGTCATATTTTCTTCGTTTGTGTCTGCCTCATCAGCTGCTTTATTTGCATTTCCACATGCTGTGAATATGCCCAATGACATAATAAGTGCTGTACCTGTCAGAATCTTTTTTACCTTTATTCCCATATTCATCTCCTGTTCCCGGAAAGCATTCTGCCGGTCCATGCAGCAGAACCTCTCCGTCTTTTCATGTTTTTATATTATGTTTTTAATATGTACCAAAAACTCAATACTATTCTGGAAAAAATTTACTTTTCATGCTATGATTTAAATAACACAAAACAGATTACTCCGTACATATATACTCCTACAATCTAGCGTACCGACAAATTGCTATAACAGGATTTCACTCATTAATGAGATGGATTGACTGCAGTATTTTACGGAATATCTATAACTCATATTTACAGGGGGGTATCATGAAAAGAAAAAGGAACCATTCACTTCGCAGCTCTGTTTTCATATTTCTGGCTGCACTTTTCCTGCTGTTTACCTGCAGTGTTTCTACTATCTATGCATCCACACTTCAAAAACCTGATATCGCAGCATCGGGAAAATTTGTAAAAGACGGCGATTACTGGATTTACCGCTATGATGATAAAACCATCGCCAAAAATGTATTTCTGAAAATTGACAAAAAGACCTATTATTTTAACAAACTCGGACACCGCTGGTGCAGCTGGCATACGATCAAAGGCAAAAATTATTATTTCGGAACCAGATCTCAGGGATATCTGATAAAAAATTCTCTTATCAAATATAAAGGAAATTATTACTATGTCGGTAAAGACGGTGCCATGGTTACCGGATGGTACACTGACAAATCCGGAAAGAAATACTATTTTGGCAAAGACGGAAAAGCAGTTACAGGAAAACACAAGATCAAGGGAACTTACTATTACTTTAACCAGAATGGTACTGTCACCCACACCGGATTAAATTATTCCCTTTCCTCTGACTGTGCACTTCTCATGAATGCAGATACCGGTCAGATTATTTATGGCAAAAATGAAAATGTTGCTCATGCCAACGCCAGCACAACCAAGATTATGACCTGTATCCTTGCACTTGAAAACTGCAAATTAAACGAAAAAGTAAAGTTCTCCCCTTACGCAGCATCTATTGAACCCAGCAAGCTTTATGCAAATGCAGGAGAAATATTTTATCTGAAAGATCTGCTTTATTCCCTGATGCTTCCCTCCCACAACGACACCGCAGTTGCCATTGCCGAACACGTCAGCGGTTCCACTGCAAAGTTTGTTAAATTAATGAATAAAAAAGCAGCAGAGATCGGATGTACGAATACACATTTCGCAACTCCAAATGGTCTGGATGCAGGGTATAACCATTACACAACAGCTTCTGATCTGGCAAAAATTGCCCAGTATGCGATCAAAAAGCCTATGTTCCGCAAACTGGTGAGCACCGGCTATTATTCTTTCTCTAATCTCAACACCGGCAGAAGCTATTCTATCGGCACCACCAACGCCCTGCTCGGCAATGTTCCGGGAGTTCAGGGTATGAAAACAGGCTATACCAACAAAGCAGGCTATTGTTTTGTCGGACTTTCTTATTCCGCAAGGGGAAACACCTATATTTCTGTTGTCCTGGGTGCAGATTCATCTTCTGCCCGCTGGCAGGATTCCAGAACATTGCTGACTTACGCATATAATCATTGATCAGAATTATTATAGCAGCATACAGGCCAATATTACAAAAAAGGAAAGTGTTCTGAAACATCAGATACACTTTCCTTTTATATATTTTATTTCACTGCTATGAAGATACTGAAAATTACCAGTTATCAATTTTTACTGCATTCCTGATTATTTTGCACTGATAACATCGCTCATATCATATCTTCCTGCCGGTTTGCCTGCAAGGAATTTCGCAGCTTCAACAGCACCCTTTCCAAATACAGCTTTGGAATATGCAGTATGCTTAAATTCAATCACTTCATCCGGACCTGCGAAGATCACTTCGTGTTCTCCTACGATTGTTCCACCGCGGACTGCTGAGATACCGATTTCCTTATCATCCCGCATCTCGCGTCTCTGGCTGCGGTCATAGATATAATGATACTGGTTATCCATTGCCTCATTAATGCTGTCAGCCAGTGCAAGTGCTGTTCCGCTTGGTGCATCCAGTTTCAGTCTGTGATGCTTCTCAACAATCTCCATGTCAAATCCTGCTGTTGCCAGAACCTTTGCCGCATCCTGAAGCAGTTTCATCAGAGTATTGATTCCAAGAGACATATTTGCAGATTTCAGAACTGCGACATTCTTAGATGTCTCTTCCACCTTTGCGAGCTGCTCCTCGCTTAAACCGGTTGTACATAATACAACCGGGAGTTTGCGTTTCTCACAGTAAGCAAGAAGTGCATCTGTTGCTTTTGCAGAAGAGAAGTCGATAAGGGCATCTGCCTCTACCTGACATTCTTCCATATTTGTATATACAGGGTATCTGTTCTTTCCCTGATCTGCCACATCGATACCTGCTACGATCTCAGCATCCGGATCCTTCTCCACAAGTCCGGAGATTACCTGACCCATGTGACCGTTACAGCCATGCATAATAATCTTTACCATTTGTCTATTCCTCTCAATTCCAGTATATCGGCAAGTTGATTTTCCGAACAATCCTGCGGTTATATTTATGCAAGTTTAATTCCGAAATTCTTCAGTTCTTCAGCAAGTTTTGCCTTGTTTGCATCTTCCATCTCGGATAATGGCATACGAAGTGGTCCCACTTCTTTACCCATCAGATTCAGAGCTGCTTTCACCGGAATCGGGTTTACTTCACTGAACAGTGCATGAATTAACGGGATTGCCTTTAACTGGATTTCTGCTGCACCCTTTGTATCTCCTTCAAGGAATTTCATAACCATATCATGTGTTTCCTTAGGAGCTACATTAGAAAGTACGGAAATTACTCCAAGTCCGCCAAGTGAAAGGATCGGAAGTACCTGATCATCATTTCCGGAGTAGAGTTCAATGCAGCCATCAGCCATGGACATCATGGTTGCAATCTGTGAAAGATCTCCGCTTGCTGCTTTGATACCAACAATATTCTTAACATTTTTAGCCAGAGCTACTGCTGTTGCAGGCTGGATGTTACATCCTGTACGGCTCGGAACATTGTACATAATGATCGGTGTTTCCGGAACTGCCTCTGCAATAGCTGTATAATGAGCGATCAGTCCTTTCTGAGTCGCCTTGTTATAATATGGAGTCACTATAAGAAGTGCATCTGCACCGTAAGAAGCAGCCTCCTTTGACATCATAATTGCAGTTTCCGTACAGTTGGAACCTGTACCTGCGATAACCGGAACACGTTTGTTTACCTTGTCGATTGCAAACTTAATTGTCTTAAGATGCTCTCCATGCGTCATCGTTGATGATTCTCCTGTTGTTCCGCAGATAATGATCGCATCTGTACTGTTTGCAATCTGATACTCCAGAAGTTCCTCCAGTTTATCATAATTAACCTTGCCATCTTCATACATAGGGGTTACGATTGCAACACCTGCACCTTTAAAAATTGCCATTTGCCTTCCTCCTTTATTCTTCTGTAATTTCCATACAGATTACTGTCCATTCATAAACAATAATCAGGTTTTATACACCTTATACAATCTCTGTTGTCAGTGTAGTTATGCTGTCTGCATATTTACGCAGGCTGTCCGGTAACGTCCGTCCCGTAAGCAAAATATGCATACTCTCGTCCTTCATCTTCAGGATATCACCGATTGCCTCTGCAGTAGTGATCCCATAATCCGGAAGTGCAAGAATCTCATCCAGGAGCAGAAAATCGCATTCCTGCGTTGCGATCACTTTGCGCGCAAAATTCAAAGCATTGAGAATATTGGTTTTCTCCTCTGCCTTCTCCTGCTCATTCAGTTCCTCATATCCTTCATCATGCTTCTCAAAACGGAATATCTTAATATCCAGATTATCCAGTTCCTCCAGAAAATCCAGTTCCCTGCGCTCTCTTCCTTTCAGAAACTGAATAATAATGACGCTTTTACCCTGTGCGGAAGCTCTCAGACACTGACCGATCGCCAGAGTTGTCTTTCCCTTTCCCCCGCCACAGTAAACCTCTGTAAATTCTTTTTCCATAACAAACAATTCCTCTTATCGTTATTGAAATTGTACCTTCTTCTCTGTGTCATTACAGACATGATAAACAGCAGTCTGTTTTCGACTTCTGCGATGAGCTTCCGGCATATTCACGCCGGAATGCTTCGTGGAACAGCAGGCTGCCATAGTTATCTGAATACGCTTATATTACCGCAGTTTATGAAGAATTGCAAGTGTTACTGTTTACAGTAATCGTTACCGTTCACTCCGTTCACAGTAACGTGGCCAAAATTCATTCCAAATTGCCTGCGGCAATGGAATTATTCCATATATTCCAGCTTGCTTACAGATACTTCATACGCAACTCTCTTCTCTGTTTCATTTTCCCCGATCCGTTTCATATATTCTCTGCTCTGGATACGTCCCCAGATCAGGACATGACCGCCAACTTCAAACGCAGATGCATAGCGGGCATTTCTGCCCCAGCAGATGCATGGTATGTAATCTGATTTTCCATACGGACGATTTACTGCCAACAGCACATCCGCAATTTCTCTTCCAAGAGGAGTTTTACGGTACACCGGAGGCTTACAGATATATCCGTCCAGAAAAATCTGATTTACCGGAACTGTTTCATCCTCTTCTTCCACAAACTTCAGTTCTCTGCTGAATACTGAAAGCACGAGACGGTTGTGCTTCTCCTCATGGCGGTTATATGAGCGGAACTGTCCATGGATTTCCACATATTCTCCGATATAATCCTGCGTTACATCCACCAGCCGTTCAGAAACCATCACCGGAATCCTGTCTTCCGAATCACTGAGCCTTTTGACCAGCAGCTCAGTCATATAGAAGCCTTCTCCAAAGACCTGATGACTGAATGTAAAGCCTGCTGCAATTTTGCCCATCATAGATACCTGATTGTTTTCAATAATTTTATCTGCCATAATGTGGTTCTCCTTCCCTGTAGAGCACCTGTGTCAGAATCCCTGCCTGCAGTACAGACCGTAAATCGTCTCTGCTTTTTCAGCGATCCTACATATGCTCCTCTGTACCTTGTATTGTTCTTTATAAGGTTATGTACAGGCATTCTCATTTAGAACCAGAATCTGCAAAAATAAAAAAAATTATTTTAACACCTTGTAATCTGGCGAAAATGTGGTAAACTGAAAATTCGGGTAACTTATTGAAAAAAACACATAATAATAGGAACAAATTCATCTGCAAGATTATATCGTGCTTGAAAAATGCTTTTGTAGCAAAATAATCCTGCTGATAACACATGAATATTAACAATTCCGGTAACTGTTCAGCCAGTGTGCCGAACAGTTACCCATTCAAAGCTTAAAGAGGAAAGGAAAATCATTTTATGAGAACAAAACGTGAAGACGTCCGTAACGTAGCCATTATCGCCCACGTTGACCATGGTAAAACAACTCTGGTTGACCAGCTTCTGAAACAGAGCGGTGTATTCCGCGAAAATCAGGAAGTTCAGGAACGTGTCATGGACTCCAATGATATTGAGCGTGAGCGTGGTATCACTATTTTATCCAAGAATACAGCTATTCATTACAAAGATACAAAGATTAATATCATCGACACACCAGGACATGCTGATTTCGGCGGCGAAGTAGAACGTGTACTTAAAATGGTGGACGGTGTTATTCTTCTCGTTGATGCTTTCGAAGGTGCTATGCCTCAGACTAAATTCGTTCTTAAGAAAGCCCTTGAACTTGATCTCCATGTAATCGTATGTATCAACAAGATTGACCGTCCGGAAGCTCGTCCTGACGAAGTTGTAGATGAAGTTCTGGAACTTCTTATGGATCTTGGTGCTTCTGACGAGCAGCTTGACTGCCCGTTCCTGTATGCTTCTGCAAAAGCAGGACATGCTGTGATTGACTTAAACGATACTCCTAAGGATATGGCTCCTCTGTTTGACGCTATTCTGAAATATATCCCTGCTCCGGAGGGAGATCCTGATGCAGATACTCAGGTTCTGATCAGCACCATTGACTACAACGAATATGTGGGACGTATCGGTGTAGGTAAAGTTGAGAATGGTAAGATTGCCGTTAATCAGGAGCTGACTCTGTTAAACCATCATGATCTGGACAAACGTAAGAAAGTTAAAATCAGCAAGCTCTATGAGTTTGACGGTCTGAATAAGGTTGAAGTAAAGGAAGCTACTATTGGTTCCATCGTTGCTATTTCCGGTATCGCAGACATCCATATCGGTGATACTCTCTGCGGCGGAGAAAACCCGGAGGCAATTCCTTTCCAGAAGATTTCCGAGCCTACCATTGCCATGAACTTCATCGTAAATGACAGTCCGCTGGCAGGCCAGGAAGGTAAATACATCACATCCCGTCATCTTCGTGACCGTCTCTACCGTGAGCTGAATACAGATGTCAGCCTTCGTGTAGAAGATACTGAAACAACAGAAGCCTTTAAGGTTTCCGGACGTGGAGAACTTCATCTGTCTGTCCTGATCGAGAACATGAGACGTGAAGGTTATGAATTCGCAGTAAGTAAACCGGAGGTTCTGTACAAAACAGACGAGCGCGGAAAGAAACTTGAACCTATGGAAATCGCTTATGTAGATGTTCCGGAAGAATTTTCCGGTACTGTAATCCAGAAGCTGAGCGAACGTAAAGGTGAGCTGCAGGGTATGAGTACTGCCAGTGACGGTACTGTCCGTCTGGAATTCCACATTCCTTCCCGTGGACTGATCGGATTCCGCGGTGAGTTCCTTACTTCCACCAAGGGTACCGGCATCATCAATACTATGTTTGACGGATATGCTCCTTACAAGGGAGATTTCCAGTACAGAAAACAGGGATCTCTGATCGCTTTCGAGGCTGGTGAAGCTGTTACTTATGGTCTGTTCGCAGCCCAGGAGCGTGGTACTCTGTTTATCGGACCTGGTGCAAAGGTCTACAGCGGTATGGTTATCGGACAGAATGGTAAAGCCGAAGATATCGAGCTGAACGTATGCAAGACAAAACATCTGACTAACACACGTTCTTCTTCCGCTGATGATGCACTGAAATTAACTCCACCAAGAGTTCTCAGTCTGGAACAGGCCATCGATTTCATCGACCAGGATGAACTCCTTGAGGTTACACCGGAGTCTCTCCGTATCCGTAAGAGACTTCTGGATTCCAGAGAACGTAAGAGAGCCGCTTTCAGAAAAGCCTGAAACAAATAGAAACTTAAGAAAAATTAAGCCCCGCAGATTTTGCGGGGCTTAATTTTTCTTAATCATTACTGTTCACTCCGTTCACAGTAACTCTTAATCTCCTGCAAACATATAGAAAAACATAAATCCTTCTACAAATTATATTGTTATATTTTCACGAAATTCCTAGTTAGTATTTGTTAACTTTTTCATATGCTTTGTAATTGACAAATGATTAACAAAGTCATATAATAGCATCATCGAGGTTGTTAATTTATTAACGTTATTTTTTTAACTTTCTCTCAGTTGCCAACAGAACATATATTGTTAAATTTTTCTCATATATTCTGACAATTGATATTTTATTCACATTATTTACGTGATTATGCACAATTTTCACCATAATATTTCGTTATGTTCATATCAATGTTACTGTTGACCGAATAGTCAGTTTATTTATATAATAAAAACATAACAGGTCACGGTAAATACTTTTAACGAAAACACAAACAGGAGGATTCCCAAATGGCAAAAAAAGAGAACACTATCCCAACCATCATCGACACCCCTGAAGCCCTTACTGCAAAGATTGCAGCCATGAAAGAGGCACAGAAGATTTTCGCAACATTTACCCAGGAGCAGGTAGATAAGATTTTTAAAGCTGCCGCTACTGCTGCTGACAAAGCACGTATCCCGCTTGCTAAAGATGCTGTTGAAGAAACAGGAATGGGTATTGTAGAAGATAAGGTTATCAAGAACCATTACGCAGCCGAATATGTATACAACGCATATAAGAATACCAGAACCTGCGGTGTGATTGAAGAAGATACTGCTTACGGTATTAAGAAAATCGCTGAGCCGATCGGTCTGATTGCTGCTGTTATTCCTACAACCAACCCAACATCTACTGCAATCTTCAAAACTCTGATCGCACTGAAAACACGTAATGCAATCATCATCAGTCCGCATCCCCGCGCAAAGAAATGTACCATTGAGGCAGCAAAGGTTGTTCTGGAGGCAGCTGTAGAAGCCGGTGCACCGGAGGGAATCATCGGATGGATTGATGTTCCAAGTCTTGATCTGACAAATCAGGTTATGCGTGAAGCAGACATCATCCTTGCCACAGGTGGTCCCGGAATGGTTAAGGCTGCCTATTCTTCCGGAAAACCTGCTTTAGGTGTAGGTCCCGGAAATACTCCTGTTATCATTGATGACAGTGCAGATATCCGTCTGGCAGTTAACTCCATCATCCATTCCAAGACCTTTGACAATGGTATGATCTGTGCTTCCGAACAGTCTGTAACTGTTCTTGAGAGCATTTATAAGAAAGTAAAAGAAGAATTCCTTTACAGAGGATGTTACTTCCTGAAACCGGATGAATTAGAGAAAGTAAGAAAAACTATCCTTATCAATGGCGCATTGAATGCAAAGATCGTAGGCCAGAAGGCTGCCACTATCGCTGAGATGGCCGGTGTTGCAGTTCCTCCTGAAACAAAGATTCTGATCGGTGAAGTTGAATCTGTAGACATCAGCGAAGAATTCGCACATGAGAAGCTTTCCCCTGTACTTGCCATGTACAAGGCCAAAACTTTTGACGAAGCGATTGCCAAAGCTGAACAGCTTGTAGCTGACGGCGGTTATGGACATACCTCCGCTCTCTACATTGACACAAGAGAAAAGGAAAAAATGGAAAAACACGCAGCAGCTATGAAGACCTGCCGTATCCTCATCAATACTCCATCTTCTCAGGGCGGTATCGGCGACCTTTACAACTTCAAACTTGTTCCGTCCCTGACTTTGGGCTGCGGTTCCTGGGGTGGCAACTCCGTATCTGAGAACGTAGGTGTAAAACATCTCATTAACATCAAGACCGTTGCTGAAAGGAGAGAAAATATGCTCTGGATTAGAACACCGGAAAAAGTTTATTTCAAAAAAGGCTGCCTGCCGGTTGCTCTGGATGAACTTGGCACTGTTATGCACAAGAAACGCTGCTTTATCGTAACAGACTCTTTCCTTTATAAGAATGGATATACTAAAAAGATCGAAGATAAATTAGATCAGATGGGAATCGTACATACCTGCTTCTACGATGTAGAGCCAGATCCATCTCTCGCTTCTGCAAGAGCCGGTGCTGCTGCAATGAGAATGTTCGAGCCTGACTGCATTATCGCAATGGGCGGTGGTTCCGCAATGGATGCCGGCAAGATCATGTGGGTTCTCTATGAAAATCCGGACGCCAACTTTGATGATATGGCTATGGACTTTATGGATATCCGTAAGAGAATCTTCACATTCCCGCATATGGGTAAGAAAGCTTACTTTATAGCTATTCCAACATCTTCCGGTACAGGTTCCGAGGTAACACCTTTTGCTATCATTACTGATAAGACTACAGGTATCAAATGGCCTCTGGCTGATTATGAATTAATGCCTGACATGGCTATTGTTGATACAGATAATATGATGAGCGCACCTAAGGGACTGACCTGTGCTTCCGGTATCGACGTTATGACTCATGCACTTGAAGCCTATGCTTCTATGATGGCATCTGATTATACAGATGGTCTTGCATTAAATGCCATCAAACTGGTATTTAACTATCTGCCACGTGCATACAAAGATGGTTCTGATGTAGAAGCAAGACAGCATATGGCAAATGCTTCCTGCATGGCTGGTATGGCTTTCGCAAATGCTTTCCTTGGCGTAAACCACTCTCTTGCTCATAAGCTGGGAGCTTTCCATCATCTTCCACATGGTATTGCAAATGCTCTGGTTCTGCTTCATGTTCTGCGCTATAATGCAGCCGAAGTTCCGGCTAAGATGGGTACCTTCCCACAGTATCAGTATCCGCACACACTTGCACGTTACGCTGAGATTGGCCGTTCTGTAGGTCTGACAGGCAAGAACGACAGCGAAGTATTTGAGAAGCTTCTCCAGAAACTGCAGGAACTGATGGATACTATTGAGATCAAACATACGATCAGGGAATACGGCATAGACGAGAAGTACTTCCTTGAAACTCTGGACGAAATGACCGAACAGGCATTTAACGACCAGTGTACCGGTGCCAACCCAAGATATCCATTAATGTCTGAACTGAAAGAAATCTATCTGAAAGCTTACTATGGTGAGGGAAATATTCCTGAATCCGGGAAAGCCAAAGAGAAAAAAGAAGAGAAATAAGATTTGCTGAAAATAAACCTTTTCCTTTAAAAATATAGTGTTTAAACCAACAAAATGGGGCTGTCAAAAAAAGACAGCCCCTTATTATATTATTTCTTACTGCGATATGCTTCTGCTTCCCAATGTGTGATAAAGTATGTAATATCATCCGTCATATGAAGCGGACCGCCAAAGCTTTCTGCATATACTGCAAGCTTGATGGCATCTTTTACAAGAAGCTGTGCTTTTGCAGCTTTTCCCTTATCATCTTCCATGATAAAGGCGCCAACTCCCTGTACCAGGATCAGTCTTGGCTCTTTGTCATTCTCTGCCATAAATGCATCCAGCGCAGCTTTTGCCTGGTCAATATCCTCTACAAATAACGGATATGGTCCGCAGTATACAATGTGATCCGGTGTAAACGGCTTCAGAAGCGGTGCAGCCGCTGCTTTATCTTTTACAAAATGATCAGCTTCTGCTACAGGTACAACTTCTACTGCATGTCCCAGTAACCGGGAAAGCTTCTCTGCTGCCTGTTCTTTTTCAGATGTAACAGCATCACTGACATCAGCAGTTCTCTTTACCTGTTTCTCTAATTTACTGATCACGCCGTCAAATAACACTCCAATTTCCTCTACAGTATTTGCTGCAACGAAAATTCCATGATTCTGAAGCAGAAGAACCTGAACATCTTTTCCGGATTCTTCTTTATAAGCATTCATTTTCTCATAACAGATACGTGCAAGTGTATATCCGGGTTTGCAGATATCAATCCAGAGTACATCTTTTCCAAGAAGCTGTTCACTGAGTTCCTTTGCCCCTTTTCCGCAGGTCAGTCCATTGACAAGTGTAGGATGAACATGCAGTACATATGTGTAGGCAAATAAGTTATGAAGCAGTGCTTCTACACTTGGACGTTTTGTTTTGTCAGCATCTGTTACTGCAGCCATAACATCTGCAAGATACAGTGATTCACGTTTGACATCATCTTCCAGATAATCAGTTTTCATGATTTCATTCAAACGTGCTCTGCTCATTTCCACAAATTCCTCTGCCTTAATTGTGGCAAGCTGTGTACCGGAGCCTTTTACATACAATGTAGTGTCGTCTTTTACAGAAGTATTACCGCCGCCTGCAAGAACATAGGCAGGGTTGCTTCCATAAGTATTTGACATTTTTACTAAGGTTGAAAGATCCATAGTTAAAATTCCTCCCATATTTATAATAGTTTTGCTGTTCCCCATTCCATTGTACACGATATTCTGCTTTTTTCCAAGTGTTATAATAATCCCGCAAATAACCTCATAAACAGCTGTCCCAATCGCAGATATGCGCTGCGTCCGGTACTGTACTGTTCTGTGACTTCACGGCATTCATCCATTGTTGCTGCAAGATCATTTCGGATATCCAGAACTGCCTGGCAGTCTGCCATAAAGCAGCCGTTTTCAAAATGATGATACAGACTTCTGTAATCCAGATTTATGGTTCCGCAGGTTGCCATACAGTCATCTGCCACACTTATCTTTGCATGACAGAAACCAGGTGTCCATTCATAGATACGCACTCCATGCTTCACCAGTCCATGGTAAAAGGATCGTGTGATATTGTAGATCATCTTTTTATCCGGAATACCAGGTGTGATGATTCTCACGTCTACCCCGCGCTTGGCAGCCAGACACAGAGCATGGCTCATTTCATCTGTGATGATCAGGTACGGAGTCATAAACCAGCAATATTTTTCTGCTTTGTTCACCATACTGATATACACCTCTTCGCCTACCTGTTCATGGTCCATAGGACTGTCCGCATAAGGCTGGATAAAGCCTGTCTGCTTTGCCTGATAATCTGTCTGAACCAGAAATCCGGTAAAATCACTGTCATTTTTATCCTTATCACTGACAGCATTCCACATCTCCAGGAATGTTACTGTTAGGGAACGGACTGCCTCCCCCTCCAGACGGATACCTGTATCCTTCCACTGTCCATAAGGATGTGTGAAATTAAAATATTCGTTGGCAAGGTTGTAACCGCCGGTAAATCCCACTTTTCCATCGATCACTGTGATCTTGCGGTGATCCCGGTTATTCAGGAACACATTCAGACCCGGAGTAAAAGGGTTGAACACTCTGCAATGGATTCCCACATTTTCCATTTTCTTAATGAAGTCTGTATTGATAAACCCAATGGAACCCATGTCGTCATAAAATACTCTGACTTCTACGCCTGCCTTTACGCGGTCTTCCAGAACTCTCTGGATTTTATGCCAGGCCTGTGCATCCTCAATGGCATGATATTCCATAAAAATGAATTTCTCTGCCTTTGCCAGATCTGCCAGCTGAGCCTCCAGCCCTTTGACTGCCTCATCATAATAAATAACATCTGTATTCTGATAGACCGGATAGGAGGCATTTTTCTGTATATAATCAGAAATATTGCCTGCCTTCGGGATTTTCCTGCCAAGCGTTTCCCTGCACTCACTGTCATTGGGAAGCAACGGCAGAAGTTCCCTGTCGATCTGGTCATAACGCTCCCGCATTTTACGGGTACCGCCATTGAGACCAATCAGTAAGTACAATCCCACTCCCAAGATAGGGAATACAAGGATCAAAATAACCCAGGGCATTTTCATAGATGAAGTCTGATCTGACGCATACAGCTTAAGAACCAGTACACCTGCAAGAAGCCTTGTCATCAGATTGATAATCTCCGCATATTGATTCAGCTTTGTGATCATAGCAATGATAAAAGCTGCTTCCAGTAAAATACATACTGCGGAAAAGCATAATCGTTTTACACCATTTTTCGTTTTCGCCCTGCCTTCCAGGGTATCCTGTTTCATATTCTTTCTCTCTCCCTCTGTCATTGTACGTTAATATTCACTCTATTCCCAGAACACATATCAGACGGATAAAATCATCCGCTTTTTTACTTGCTTATAACCGCTCCGCAGTTTCAGTCAGGAAAGATTTTCTGCACATTTATTTGTGCCTATATACTCTGCTACTTTATCTGTTACTTTATTGCAGATTACCGTATAAGCTGCTCCCAGAACATTGGCACCTATACGAAGTGCTATTGCTGCCGGCATTCCGAAGATCCCTGCTGCAATAGACAACGCTCCAAATGTATTAAATGCAGTCTGCCACGGATATCCTGCTGAATATCCAACTCCGATTCCTCCGATCATTCCAATGTACGGATACATAGATTTAGGAAGTACCAGATACAGCACAATAAACAGCAGACAGCCCACAACATTAAACATTCCTCTGCTCACAGACCTTGGGATACAGTCCTCTGTAAAAGGCAGACATACGGACATACAGGCGATTCCTGCCCACATTGCTCTGGGAAGTCCCAGAAGATTCATAAACAGCATTGCGCTGGATACAATCAGTGTCAGTTTCACATACCATCTGCTTCTTGCTGACTTAAGATCAAATTCCCGGAACAAATCCAAGAAGGTTCTTCGATAGGCTCTGTTTCTCTGGTTCTTATAGAAGACGATCATACAGATCACCATTCCCACCAACAAGCCGATCACACGGAAGGTGTATTCCTTTCCTGTCACATCATAGCCCAGAAGCAGCAAATAGCCCAGAACAAAGGTAGAATGATTGTACATGATCACATTATGACAGCCCAGTATCATCAGCAGTAAAATACACACAGCATTCACTGCAAACGCGGCTAACGGAGGCACTATATTTGCCAGACGGGGTCCTGCCATAAGAATACCGAAGATTCCTGCAATGGAAAGCAGTCCATGTGTTGTCCTGATCCCGAAATCTGCCTGCCGCAGCACAAGCACTGCCAACAGAACAGTAACACCAACTACACTGTTGCTGCTCCCTGTAAGCTTACTGTACATGCTCACCACTGCTACGCAAAAAGCCATAACCAGATACACTTTAAAATTATAGATTAAAATGTGCCGTCTTTTCTCTTTTGGGTCTGTGGTGCTTCTGATCAGCTGTTTGGAGCCGGTCGAACTCAATTGTAATTCCTGATAAAATGTCATGTCTCGTTACCTCTCTTTCATGAAAATCTATAAAAATTTATGAATTACCTTTTTTAGTAACGAGCACTATACCGCAGTTCCCTCTGTTAGTCAAGACTTAATTATTTTTTCAGGTCTCTTCTGATTATTTCTTCCAGTCTGTCCAGATCCTCATTGTCAGGGTGAGATAACGCCCTGTCAAAATTCTGGATCAGTTCATCCAGGTTTGGTGCATGATCCGGCTTCTCTTTCATCTTTACGTATCTGTCCCTGACTGACTGGGGCATTTTCCCCTGACACATAAATTCTCCCATCACTGTATTACTCTCATCAACAGATTCCTTAACTTTCCCGAGAACCTGTTGGAAATAGGCTTCACTGCCTCCGAAGCCTGCTGTTCCAAACAGAAAGATCTTCTTATTTTTCAGGATCTTTAACAGTTCAAGTGTTACAGGATCTGCATTCCCTATATCTGTCCAGAATCCAATGTATAATATGTCGGATGAAAGAGCCTTCGCTCCTTCTGTTCCAAAATAATCACAGTTTTCCTCAGGCAGTACCTCCCTGATCTTCTCCGCAAGTTTTTTTGTATTTCCTGTTTTACTGCTGTACAGAATTGAGTATCTTTGTGTTCCCATGCTGTCTTGCTCCTTTTTGGTTTTATGCACTCTTAGAGTCTTCCTTGTTTCTGCTTTTGTAAGAAGATTTTTTTTTAATTCCGAAAATACATTTTTGTCTGCATTATTTATATTGCTTATTCCTTCCAACTGATACATAAGCACATTCGTTCTACCGTAACCGAATTCGGTAAAACATTTTAAAAATCTTCCTCTGATTCATTTACAGTTCTATCCCGGAACATTTTCAGCAGCTCTTCCAGACTTTCTCTCAGCTTCTCATTCTTATTATACTGAATCAGTACCACCGTAACAATGGCAGACAGGATCATGCATCTGCGGATCAGTTTTCGGATGCGGATACATCTCTTTACATCTTTTCGTCCCTTTTCATAGAGTTTCTCTGCCATCCTGTCAGCTCTGGCATCTTTGCAGGCAATATAATCATCAATCACCTGCTTATCCTCCTCACAGATATCCAGATTCTCATACTGACTCCTCAGTTCCTCGAGTTCTGCATTATTCTGTCTGATCACGGTATCTTTGCGGTTGATTCTCTCAGCTGCACTCCGGCTCATTCTTTCTGTTCGTTTACTCATGATAAAAACTCCTTTCGTTTATTTTTTATTATTTTCTATTTTAAACTTTTCTCAGGCTTTTCTCAATAAAATATTGAAAACAAAAAGCACCTGCTTTGACAGATGCTTTTTCTCGCTGAATTTAACCGCCTGACTTTATAAGTACTGACTGAACTCAACCTTCTCTTTATTCGGTCCCTCAATTGTAAAAAACTTTACCCCGTTTTCCCAGAAGGGAAGAAAATGAACAATATCATTGGTCGGAATTCCAATATGCTGTTTTTTTAAATTCATTTTCATTTTCCTCCTGAAAGTCAGTTATAATATCCATCTGATGAAAATCATCCAACATATTTATGTATTGTTGCTCTTACAGCTCCAGGTCCTGCAATCATCTCACGGAACATATTCTCAACCTTCTCTCCCACACCGTCTTTGTAAAGGTCAGTGAAGAACAGACGCTCATTGGAAAGAATTGGTTTTAACTGATCCTTAAATGTTTCAGGTTTACCTACTACAATATCCTTAAACTGTTCCTGCAGTTCCTCATTCATTGGGTCCGGTGCAAGTTCAAATTTATTTCCTTCATCATCTACACCAAGCATATATCTGAGCCATCCTGCAATTCCCAGAGGAATAGCTGTCAGTCTGGAAGCATCTCCGAATTTCTTTACATATGCTTTGATTGTTTCGCCGAAACGGATACCAACCATCTGAGATACATCTACTGCCAGACGAAGATTTGTATCTCCAAGATATTCATTTGGAAAACGATCATTAAAAAGCTCATCAACAAATGCCTGGGGAGAAAGGATTCCAGGGTCAGCAACTACCGGAAGACCTTCATCATAAGCAATCATACGTGCCATTTTCATCATATCTTCATTTGTATTAAGCATATGCGCAAACAGATCATATCCAAGAACTACTCCCAGCGGACCTGTAGCAGAATGAACCGGATTCAGACATACTGTTACTTTCATACGTTCAGAAAGGTTAACTGTATTTCTGTCTGCCATATATACGCCGAAACCTTTTTCCAGAGCCGGACGTCCGTTAGGGAAGCTATCCTCTATTACCAGATACTGTGGTTTCTCAGCATTGACAAATGGTGCAATGTATGTCTTCTTACCTGTAATCACCGGCTGCATGTTCTCAACACCCAGCTTCTCAAGGTCTGTTGCAATCTGCTCGCTTGGACGAGGTGTGATCTTATCGATCATTGTCCATGGAAAAGCAACTACTTTCTCATCGCTTACATAGTTTACAAATCCCTCATCAACAAATCCTGCTTTCTTCCACTCTTCTGTCATTGTCAGTACTGACTCACGAAGCTTTGCACCGTTCTGTGAGCAGTTATCCATGGAAACCAGTGCGATCGGATATTTGCCGGCTTTATATCTTTCATAAAGCATTGCAACCAGAACTGCCATGGCACCAGCTGCTTTGTCCGGACCATTCTTGATATCTTCCTCTACAAACGGGAACCATGTTCCATCAGCTTTCTGTAATGCATAACCTTTCTCTGTGATCGTAAAGGAAACCATCTGCAGGGATTTGCTTGTGAAGATTTCTTTCAGGCGTTTCCACTGTGCTGCATTAGAAGACTGTGCCTTCACTGCTTCTGCAAAGGCTCCGACTACTTTATACTCACGGGTTCCATCCCCATGCAGGATTACACTTAATCCAAGATTGTCATATGGATCATAAATCTTATCTACTACATCATAATCAAAGGTTTCCACACAGGTAATCCCACGATCCAGAACTCCCTCTTCCAGAAGACCATCTGCAATTCCACCGATAAACACACGGAAAATATTTCCGATACCAAAATGAACCCATACCGGATTCTCCTTTGCATTCTCAGAGGCAGCCTCTACATCATAACCCGGAAGAGCGATTCCTGCCTTTTTCCATGCTTCCTGTTCCTTGATTCCATTGATTGATAATTTCATGTTATATCCTCCTTGTTTGTCTTATTCGATACTTATTGTTTGTTGTTATGTTCTTTACTTACGTTTATATCTTAACTGTAAGTTGAGTATATATCTTTTCTTTTAAAAAATCCATTGACAGAAATTCTAATTTTCAAACAACTTTTTTGTCTATTTTACTATAGTGTGCTGACAAATTGATGTTGCTGATCGTGCCGGATATTTTTATTGTTTTTTTTTCGTTCTATGCTACAATAAAACTGAAACTTAACATTATCTTGTAACATAATCAGGAGAATATTATGAGTGAAAAGGGATTGACCAACATTAGTCTCAAGAAAATAAATAAATCAAAAGTTTACCAGTACATTTACAGAAAAAAAACGACCTCCAAGCTACAGATCGTTCAGGAACTGCAGATGGGTTTATCCACTGTCAGTCAGAACCTGAATCTTCTGGAACAGGAAGGTCTTATTGAAAAAAATGGTTTCTTTGAATCCACCGGTGGAAGAAAGGCAAACGCCCTTCAGATTGTATCAGATTTTAAAATTTCCATTGGCATCGGTATTTTAAAAGGGATGTTTCATATTACTGCTGTAGATTTATATGGAAATGCTTTCTATACAGATACCATTCCGCTTCCATATTCCAACACACCAGATTACTATAAACAGGTTACTGACGCAGTAAAAGAATTCATCTCATCGCGCCAGTATGACAATGACAAAGTTCTTGGCATCTCCATTGCCACACAGGGTATCACATCCCCGGATCATACCACTGTACTATATGGAGATATCATGAATAACGCAGGCATGAAACTGGATGATTTTTCCAGATATCTTCCTTATCCCTGTTATCTGGAACATGATTCGAAATCAGCTGCGTTCCTTGAATTATGGAATCATCCGGAGCTTGACAGTGCTGTTATCATCCTGCTGAACCGAAATCTGGGCGGCGGCATCATTACCAATCATCAGATTCATCAGGGGATCTCCATGCACAGCGGAACTCTTGAACATATATGTATTAATCCCGACGGCCCACTTTGCTACTGCGGCAGCCGTGGCTGCCTGGAAACCTACTGCTCTGCCAATGCACTGGAACAGGCTGCAGGTATTCCTGCCAAAGAATTTTTCCCTCTTCTGCGCGAAAAAAAATCTCCCCAGATCATACAGATCTGGAAAGATTTTTTAAACCATCTGGCATTTGCCATGAAGAATCTTAACCTTGTTATCGATGCACCGATCATCCTCAGCGGATATCTGGCACCTTATTTTACAGAAGAAGATATTGAATATCTGGCAGAGCATCTCCATACAGCCGCACCATTCATACTGGATAAAACACAGATTCTGGTCGGTACCAACGGACAATATACACCGGCAATCGGAGCGGCTCTGCATTATGTAGAGAAATTTATTCAATCCGTTTAACTATGGCAAGCCTCATAAATAATACAGGCAAGTCCCCTTCCACTGCTGTTATATGCAGCGGCCCGGGGACTTCTTTATTATATAGCAGTAATATTCTTTCGGGATATTCGTTTCTTTTTCCGTGCTCTGTTGTCTAAATCCTTCGGATCAATGTTCCATTCACACCAAGTATCTCTCCATCAAACTCCCGGGCAAAAAGCACTTCTCCGGCTTCTTTTACCTTTATCTCTTTCTCCGATGTATTTAACAAAACTTCCATTTTATTTCCTTCTTCATCTATTTTGATATACTCTACGCATCGGTCGTTTTCATAGGTATCCGGAAAATGGAAATGTGGGCTTCTGCATGTTTTTTCATTTCTTCTTAGCATAATCAGTTTACGCATTGTTGCTATCTTTTCCTGATTCTCTTCGCTGTTAATCTCGCTCCATGGCATACATCTTCTGCAGTCCGGATCATGGGCACCTTCCATTGCGATCTCCGTTCCATAATAAATGCAGGGACTTCCCGGAAGAGTGAAGAGAATCGCAAGCTGCTGATAGAATTTATCCAGATCATGGAAACGGTTCATAAGCCGCTCCGTATCATGTGAATCCAACAGAGTGACATGCTCTCGCCACTTAAATCTTACAGATTTTGAAGTGGGAGCTTCCTGCTCGATTGCCCTTCAGGGCAAAGCTAAAACAGGCTATCCCCGCGTGTCCCGCGGTTCTT
>OBYG01000028.1_pt1 | contig 183390 bp, 142 predicted proteins | sample 1538201 | NCBI WGS metagenome assembly OBYG01 (sample SAMEA2580177, study PRJEB22360) | human gut metagenome | biome: human gut; feature: human-associated habitat; material: faeces | place: Denmark | collected 2008/2010 | reverse complement strand
CATTCCGAACAGAGAAGTTAAGCCTCGTCACGCCGATGGTACTGCGTAACAGTGGGAGAGTAGGTAGCCGCCGTTTTTAAAGAAGCCCTTCCGGTAGAAATACCTGGAGGGCTTTCTTGTTTTTGATACCTTAGGGATACCTTCGGAATTTGTGGCATCATTTTTAACAGCAATAATCCTCATAATACCTATTAAAAAAGTGAATATTTACTGGTAATTTGTATGTTATGAGGATATTTATTTGTATCTTTGTCGCCCGAATTGTAATCTAACGATTAAAAAAAGAGAGAAGCTTTGGGAAAGTTTGATAAATACAAAATTGATTTGAAAGGCATGCAAACAGACTCTGCTAAGTATGAGTTTGTTTTGGATAACCTTTACTTCGCCCACATTGATGGTCCTGAAGTTCAGAAAGGAAAAGTAAATGTTACTTTGACTGTAAAAAGAACCTCTCGTGCTTTCGAATTGAGCTTTCAGACGGACGGTATGGTATGGGTACCATGCGACCGTTGTTTGGACGAAATGGAGCTACAGATCACATCATCTGATAAACTGATGGTGAAGTTTGGACATGAATATGCAGAAGAAGGTGATAACTTGATTGTAATCCCCGAAGAAGAGGGAGAAATCAATGTAGCATGGTTCATGTATGAATTTGTGGCGCTTTCCATCCCTATGAAGCATGTACATGCTCCGGGTAAGTGCAACAAAGCTGTTACTAGTAAGTTGAGTAAGCATCTCAAAACAGATGCTAATGAAGATAGCGATGAAGTCTTTGACACAGGTGGAGATGATATCGTAGTAGAGGAGGAAATGGAGGAACAAATTGATCCCCGTTGGAATGAATTAAAAAAAATATTAGATAATAATTAAAGTTTTAAGAAAATGGCACATCCTAAGAGAAGACAATCAAAAACAAGAACAGCAAAGAGAAGAACTCATGATAAGGCAGTAGCTCCTACATTGGCTATTTGTCCGAATTGCGGAGAATGGCATGTTTACCACACTGTATGTGGCGCATGTGGTTACTACAGAGGTAAGCTCGCTATCGAAAAAGAAGCAGCTGTATAATTAGTACAGTATACTCAAGACAGCCGAGGGGGAAAACTCTCCGGCTGCTTTAAGTATTATAGTATTGCTAATTTAAAATAGGTTTGATGGAAAAAATAAATGCAGTAATCACAGGAGTTGGAGGCTATGTACCCGATTATATCTTGACTAATGAAGAGATATCAAGAATGGTAGATACCAACGACGAATGGATTATGACTCGTATCGGAGTAAAGGAAAGACATATTCTGAATGAGGAAGGATTAGGTAGCTCATACATGGCACGCAAGGCTGCCAAGCAGTTGATGAAAAAGACTGGAGCCAATCCTGACGATATCGATTTGGTTATTGTTGCTACCAGTACTCCTGACTATCACTTCCCTTCTACAGCTTCTATTCTTTGCGATAAACTCGGACTGAAAAATGCGTTTGCTTTCGACTTGCAAGCTGCATGTAGTGGCTTTCTGTATCTGATGGAAACTGCTGCGAATTTCATTCGTTCGGGAAGATATAAGAAAATTATCATTGTCGGTGCCGATAAGATGTCGTCAATGGTTAACTATACAGATCGTGCTACTTGCCCTATCTTTGGTGACGGTGCTGCTGCTTTTATGCTGGAGCCCACTACGGAAGATCTGGGTATCATGGATTCGATACTGAGAACAGATGGTAAAGGTCTGCCTTTCCTCCATATGAAAGCTGGTGGTTCGGTTTGTCCTCCGTCTTATTTCACAGTAGACAATAAAATGCACTATCTGCACCAGGAAGGAAGAACAGTGTTCAAATATGCAGTTTCAAGTATGTCGGATGTATCTGCTGCAATCGCAGAAAAGAATGGTCTGACAAAAGATAACATTGACTGGGTGGTTCCCCATCAGGCGAATGTTCGTATCATCGAAGCTGTGGCTCATCGCATGGAACTCCCAATGGATAAAGTGCTGGTGAATATTGAACATTATGGTAACACAAGTGCCGCCACACTTCCCCTGTGTATCTGGGATTATGAAGATAAACTCAAGAAAGGTGATAACATTATATTTACAGCATTCGGCGCCGGATTTACATGGGGTGCGGTTTATGTAAAATGGGGTTATGACGGAAAAAAGGAATCGTAACGTAAGTTACTGAACTATAACACAAAAAACGCATCTTATTTCGATTCGATGCGTTTTTTTGTCTCAACCAATAAAATAAAGAGAAATGCATAAAGCAGGTTTTGTGAACATCGTAGGGAACCCGAATGTCGGAAAATCGACATTGATGAATGCTTTGGTGGGAGAACGTATATCAATTGCCACCTTCAAAGCACAGACTACCCGTCACCGGATTATGGGAATTTATAATACGGATGATATGCAGATTGTTTTTTCTGATACTCCGGGAGTATTGAAACCTAACTATAAGTTGCAGGAGTCGATGCTGAACTTCTCGACTTCCGCACTGACGGATGCGGATGTACTGCTTTATGTGACCGACGTGGTGGAAACGCCGGACAAGAACAACGAGTTTATGGGAAAGGTGCGTCAGATGACCGTCCCTGTCCTGTTGCTTATAAACAAAATAGACCTCACGGATCAGGAGAAGCTAATAAAGTTGGTCGAAGAGTGGAAGGAGTTGCTTCCACAGGCTGAGATTATTCCTATTTCCGCCGCATCAAAGTTCAATGTGGATTATGTGATGAAGCGTATTCAGGAATTATTGCCCGATTCTCCTCCTTACTTCGGCAAAGACCAGTGGACGGATAAGCCTGCCCGCTTCTTTGTGAATGAAATTATCCGTGAAAAGATCCTGCTATACTATGACAAAGAGATCCCCTATTCGGTGGAAGTAGTGGTAGAGGAATTTAAAGAGGAAGCGAAAAAGATCCATATCCGGGCGGTGATTTATGTGGAACGGGACTCGCAAAAAGGAATTATTATCGGCAAGCAAGGAAAAGCTCTGAAGAAAGTGGCTACCGAGGCACGCCGGGAATTGGAACGTTTCTTTGGAAAGACTATTTTCCTGGAAACCTATGTGAAGGTTGATAAAGATTGGCGCAGTTCGGATAAGGAACTGCGGAACTTTGGTTATCAGTTAGATTAAGAGTATTCATGCGACTGGGATAGTCGTGAAAAAACAAGGTATTGAGCTATGAATAATTTAGTTGCAATTGTAGGACGCCCCAATGTGGGCAAGTCTACCTTATTTAACCGTCTGACGAAAACTCGTCAGGCTATTGTGAATGAAGAAGCGGGGACGACCCGCGACAGGCAGTATGGCAAGTCCGAATGGCTGGGCCGTGAGTTCTCCGTGGTAGATACCGGCGGATGGGTGGTGAATTCTGATGATATCTTTGAAGAGGAAATCAGGAAGCAAGTATTGCTGGCAGTAGAAGAAGCGGACGTTATTCTGTTTGTAGTGGATGTGATGAACGGAGTGACGGATCTGGATATGCAGGTGGCGGCTATCTTGCGGCGTGCCAATAGTCCGGTGATTATGGTGGCCAATAAAACGGATAATAATGAATTGCAATATAACGCTCCTGAGTTTTATAAATTAGGATTGGGCGATCCGTATTGTATCTCTGCTATCACAGGAAGTGGTACAGGTGATTTGATGGACTTGATTGTCAGTAAATTCAGTAAAGAGAATTCAGAAATTCTGGACGATGATATCCCTCGCTTCGCTGTAGTGGGACGTCCGAATGCAGGAAAATCTTCTATTGTAAACGCGTTTATCGGAGAAGACCGTAACATCGTGACGGAGATTGCCGGAACAACCCGCGACTCTATCTATACACGTTACAACAAATTCGGTTTCGATTTTTATCTGGTAGATACAGCCGGTATCCGTAAAAAGAATAAGGTGAACGAGGATCTGGAATATTATTCGGTAGTTCGTTCGATTCGTTCGATTGAGAACGCGGATGTCTGTATTTTGATGCTCGATGCAACGAGAGGCGTTGAGAGCCAGGATTTGAATATCCTTTCTCTGATACAGAAAAATCAGAAAGGCTTGGTGGTTGTGATTAATAAGTGGGATCTTATAGAGGATAAAACGGCGAAAATGATGAAAGAGTTCGAGGCAACTATCCGTTCACGCTTTGCTCCGTTTGTGGATTTTCCGATTATATTTGCTTCTGCATTGACCAAACAGCGTATCCTGAAAGTGCTTGAAGAAGCTCGTAGCGTATATGAAAACCGTACAACAAAGATACCGACTGCCCGCTTGAATGAAGAAATGCTTCCGCTGATCGAGGCATATCCGCCCCCATCAAATAAAGGTAAGTATATCAAGATTAAATATATCACGCAGTTGCCGAATACCCAGGTGCCTTCTTTTGTCTATTTTGCAAATCTGCCGCAGTATGTGAAAGAACCGTACAAGCGTTTCTTGGAAAACAAAATGCGTGAGAAGTGGAATCTTACCGGTACACCGATCAATATTTATATCCGACAGAAATAAAGGTATATTCATATGAATAAAAAGAAATCGCCCGGCAGTGGAATGTTGCCGGGCGATTTATCTTTTATACTGAACAGATCTCCGTTTTGTTTTGAACCGGTGATTCGCAAAGATTATTCGTCTTTGTTTAACTGGAAATCTTTACGGCGCAATACGAAGCTGTTACTCAGATATTTCTCACGCACGATCTTGTTTTCAGCCAGCTCTTCCGGTGTGCCCTGAAACAGGATCTTTCCTTCAAACAGCAGATAAGCGCGGTCGGTGATACTTAATGTTTCCTGTACATTGTGGTCGGTAATCAGGATGCCGATATTTTTATCCTTTAGCTTCCATACAATTTGCTGGATATCTTCTACCGCGATAGGGTCGACTCCGGCAAATGGTTCATCAAGCATGATGAACTTCGGGTCGATGGCAAGACACCGGGCGATTTCCGTACGGCGGCGTTCACCTCCGGACAGTTGGTTACCTTTGTTCTTGCGTACCTTTTGAAGACGGAACTCTGCAATCAGGCTTTCGAGCTTCTCCTTCTGATAATCCTTAGGCTTATTGGTCATCTCGAGTACAGAAGCGATATTGTCTTCTACACTCATCTGACGGAATACGGAGGCTTCCTGTGCAAGGTACCCGATACCCGTCTGCGCCCGTTTGTATACTGGAAATTTGGTAATCTCAAGGTCGTCGAGGAAGATCCGGCCTTCATTAGGCGTGATCAGTCCTACGGTCATATAGAATGAAGTCGTCTTACCGGCACCGTTCGGTCCCAGCAAACCTACAATTTCACCTTGCTTCACGTCAATGGATACATGGCTTACAACGGTTCGTTTTCCGTACTTTTTAACCAGGTCTTCCGTGCGAAGCACCATCTTGCTTTCTTCCATATTCTAGTTATTTTGCGGCAAATGTAGTAAAAATAAGCTGAAATAATGTACATTTGCAGACAAATAGTGTGAGTTATGATAAAAGCATTGAGAACCGTCGGACGATATATCATGCTGATGGGACGTACTTTTTCCCGTCCCGAGCGTATGCGTATGTTTTTCCGGCAATACCTTAACGAGATGGAGCAACTGGGTGTAAACTCCATCGGTATCGTGTTGTTGATTTCGTTTTTCATCGGCGCGGTGATTACCATTCAGATTAAATTGAACATTGAAAGTCCATGGATGCCTCGCTGGACAGTGGGGTATGTGACACGTGAAATCATGTTGCTGGAATTTTCCTCTTCTATTATGTGTCTCATCTTGGCGGGAAAGGTTGGCTCGAACATCGCTTCGGAACTGGGAACGATGCGGGTGACGCAACAGATTGACGCGCTCGAGATCATGGGTATTAATTCTGCCAATTATCTGATATTACCCAAAATTACGGCAATGGTGACTGTGATTCCTGTATTGGTGACATTTAGTATTTTTGCCGGAATCATTGGAGCCTTTTGTACTTGTTGGTTTGCGGGTGTGATGAATGCAGTTGATTTGGAATATGGATTGCAGTATATGTTTGTCGAATGGTTTATCTGGGCGGGTATCATCAAATCCCTCTTCTTTGCCTTTATTATCGCGAGTGTTTCTGCCTTCTTCGGTTATACGGTAGACGGCGGTTCGATTGCCGTGGGAAAGGCTTCTACGGATGCTGTGGTAAGCAGTAGTGTGTTAATTCTGTTTGCAGATTTGGTATTAACTAAACTTTTGATGGGATGATTGACGTTAGAGGACTTTATAAATCATTTGAAGATAAGACGGTATTGAGTGATATCAATGCCTCTTTTGAGAATGGGAAGACAAACTTGATTATCGGTCAGAGTGGGTCCGGTAAAACGGTATTGATGAAATGTATCGTAGGATTACTTACTCCCGAGAAGGGGGAAGTGCTTTATGACGGACGTAATCTTGTCCTGATGGGTAAGAAGGAGAAAAAGATGCTTCGCAAGGAGATGGGGATGATTTTTCAGAGTGCTGCCCTTTTCGACTCGATGTCGGTGCTGGATAATGTGATGTTCCCGCTGAATATGTTTAGTAATGATACATTGCGCGATCGTACCAAACGTGCCATGTTCTGTCTGGAACGTGTGAATCTGACTGAAGCAAAAGATAAATTTCCGGGTGAAATCAGTGGTGGTATGCAGAAGCGTGTGGCTATTGCCCGTGCTATCGCATTGAACCCGCAGTACCTGTTCTGTGATGAGCCGAACTCCGGACTGGACCCAAAAACGTCATTAGTTATCGATGATCTCATTCATGACATTACTCAGGAGTATAATATGACGACTATTATCAATACCCATGATATGAACTCTGTGTTGGGGATTGGGGAGAAAGTGATTTATATTTATGAAGGACACAAGGAATGGGAAGGAACGAAAGATGATATCTTTACTTCTACCAATGAAAGGCTGAATAACTTTATCTTTGCTTCTGACCTGCTCCGCAAGGTGAAGGATGTGGAAGTACAGAGCATGGAAGGTTGATTGGAAATAAATAAAAGGACATAAAAAAACTTCTGTCATCAGGTGGCAGAAGTTTCTTTTTTTCTTAGCTATATTAGCGTCGGCAATTAAGCTCTGGGTCTAGCTTCTTTAACTACCATTGTACGGCCCATGTATTCAGCACCGTTCAATTCTGCGATTGCTTTAGCAGCTGCAGCGTCGTCTTCCATTTCAATGAAAGCAAATCCTTTGGATTTACCGGTTTCACGATCCATAACTACTTTAACTGATGATACTGCTCCGTAATCTTCCATCACTTGTTGCAGATCTCCTTCCTTAACACGGTAGTTAAGGTTTCCAACATAAATGTTCATAATGAAAATGATAAAAAAATAAATAAATGAATAAAACTCTCTGGATAGATGGTTACTAATAAAAAGATTAAAACGACAGAGAGTTTACAAATGCGTTTTCGAAACAGAAGTAAAAACCTTGTAATCAAATCGAGAAACTAATGGTCCATCAATCCGCAGCAAAGAAAAGAATAATTTTTGGATTGACCATCTTTTTCTTACTTTAATTTGCAGACAATGAGAAAAAAAGAAGGATGTGTGGTTAGCGAACCATTGCCTGTCATGCAATTGTCATTTATATATTCCATAATAGATGCGAAATAAATCTGCAATGTCTTTTGAAAATTGAAAGATTAGCACTAATTTTGCACCCTCGTTTGAGTTAGAACAAAGTATAAATCAAATAAATAATTGTCAGAATGAACGTTTCATTACAAAACATTGACAAAGTAAGCGCACAGCTTACTGTAAAGCTTGAGAAAGCCGACTATCAGGAGAAAGTAGACAAATCGTTGAAATCATTCCGCCAGAAGGCGCAGATGCCGGGATTCCGTAAAGGAATGGTTCCGATGAGCCTGGTTAAGAAGATGTATGGTAAATCAGTGATTGCAGAAGAAGTGAATAAAGTATTGCAAGAAGCTGTTTACAACTATATTAAAGAAAATAAGGTGAACATGCTGGGCGAACCGTTGCCTAACGAAGAAAAACAGCAGATGATCGACTTCGATACAATGGAAGAATTCGAATTTGTATTCGATATCGCTCTGGCACCTGAATTTAAAGCAGAAGTAAGTGCTAAAGATAAAGTAGATTACTATACAATCGAAGTATCGGATGAAATGATCGATAACCAGGTGAAGATGTATACTCAACGTACTGGTAAATACGATAAAGTAGACGCTTACGAAGATAACGATATGCTGAAAGGCCTGTTGGCTCAGCTGGATGAAGAAGGTAATACGAAAGAAGGCGGTATTCAGGTAGAAGGTGCAGTATTGATGCCTTCTTATATGAAGAACGACGATCAGAAAGCAATCTTCGCTAATGCAAAAGTAAACGATGTATTGGTATTCAATCCGAATGTTGCTTACGACGGACATGCTGCTGAACTTGGCTCTCTGCTGAAGATCGACAAGGAAATCGCTAAAGACGTGAAGTCTGATTTCAGTTTCCAGGTAGAAGAAATCACTCGTTTTGTACCGGGTGAACTGACTCAGGAAGTATTTGACCAGGCATTTGGTGAAGGTGTAGTGAAGACTGAAGAAGAATTCCGCGCTAAGATCAAAGAAGAAATCGCAGCAAGATTTGTGGCTGACAGTGATTATAAATTCCTGATCGACATTCGTAAAGTGATGATGGACAAAGTAGGCAAGCTGGAATTCTCTGATGCATTGCTGAAACGTATCATGTTACTGAACAACGAAGAAAAAGGTGAAGAATATGTAGCTGAGAACTACGATAAGAGCATCGAAGAACTGACTTGGCACCTGATCAAGGAACAGTTGGTAGAGGCAAACGATATCAAAGTAGAACAGGAAGATGTGCTGAAGATGGCGAAAGAAACAACGAAAGCACAGTTTGCTCAATACGGAATGTTGTCTGTACCTGAAGACGTACTTGACAACTATGCACAGGAAATGTTGAAGAAGAAAGAGACAATCAACAATCTGGTAAGCCGCGTAGTAGAAGTGAAGTTGGCTGCAGCCCTGAAAGCTCAGGTAACTTTGGAGAACAAGAGCGTTTCTATGGAAGAGTTCAATAAAATGTTTGAATAATCGTTCGGTTGAATAGAACATAAAGTCACAGAAACACAGAGTTTTTATAAAATTATAACTCTGTGTTTTTTTGTGTCTATGTGTTCTTTTTCGTTTCTTTGCACTTACGTTTATTATAAATTTAATTAGAAAGGAACCATAACATGGATGATTTTAGAAAATACGCAACCAAGCATTTAGGAATGAATGGCATGGTGCTGGACGATGTGATTAAATCGCAAGCCGGGTATTTGAATCCCTATATTCTCGAAGAGAGACAGCTGAATGTAACTCAGCTCGATGTATTCTCCCGACTGATGATGGACCGCATTATTTTTCTGGGTACACAAGTAGATGACTATACGGCAAATACGCTTCAGGCGCAGTTGCTCTATCTGGACTCTGTAGACCCGGGCAAGGATATTTCCATCTATATCAATTCTCCGGGTGGCAGTGTATATGCCGGACTGGGTATTTATGATACCATGCAGTTTATCTCAAGTGATGTTGCGACGATCTGTACAGGTATGGCAGCTTCGATGGCTGCTGTATTGCTGGTAGCTGGTGCTGAAGGTAAACGTTCGGCGTTGCCGCATTCACGCGTTATGATTCACCAGCCGATGGGAGGTGCTCAGGGACAGGCTTCGGATATTGAAATCACAGCCCGTGAGATTCAGAAATTGAAGAAAGAACTTTATACGATTATCGCCGATCATTCGCACACAGACTTCGATAAAGTATGGGCCGACTCAGACCGTGATTACTGGATGACAGCTCAGGAAGCGAAAGAATACGGTATGATTGATGAGGTATTGATTAAAAAATAAAAATGGCTGATTCAAAGACAAAGAAAAAGTGTAGCTTCTGCGGTCGGTCGGAGAATGAGGTCGGATTCCTGATTACAGGAATGAACGGCTATATCTGCGACAGCTGCGCTACTCAGGCTTATGAGATAACTCAGGAAGCACTGGGTGAAAGCAGAAAAGGCGCCGGAGCTACCAAACTCAATTTAAAAGAACTGCCCAAACCGGTAGAAATAAAGAAATTCCTCGATCAGTACGTAATTGGACAAGACGACGCGAAGCGTTTTCTTTCGGTATCGGTTTACAACCACTATAAGCGCCTTTTGCAAAAAGACAGTGGCGATGATGTAGAGATTGAAAAATCAAACATTATCATGGTGGGAAGTACCGGAACCGGAAAAACCCTCTTGGCGCGTACAATTGCCAAGTTGCTTCATGTTCCGTTTACGATTGTAGATGCTACGGTGTTGACGGAAGCCGGTTATGTGGGTGAAGATATTGAAAGCATCCTGACTCGTTTGCTTCAGGTGGCAGATTATAATGTACCGGAAGCTGAACAGGGAATTGTGTTTATTGATGAGATAGACAAGATTGCCCGTAAAGGAGATAATCCTTCCATTACCCGCGACGTAAGCGGGGAGGGAGTACAGCAGGGGTTGCTGAAATTGCTCGAAGGTTCGGTTGTGAACGTTCCCCCTCAGGGAGGCCGTAAGCATCCCGACCAGAAAATGATTCCGGTGAATACTAAAAATATTCTCTTTATCTGCGGAGGTGCTTTCGATGGCATTGAAAAGAAAATTGCCCAACGGCTGAATACACATGTGGTAGGCTATACCGCTTCACAGAAGACAGCTGTAATTGATAAGAATAATATGATGCAGTATATTGCTCCTCAGGATTTGAAGTCATTCGGACTGATTCCCGAAATTATCGGTCGTCTTCCGGTGCTGACTTATCTGAATCCGCTGGATCGTAATGCACTCCGTGCTATTCTTACCGAACCGAAAAACTCTATCATCAAACAATATATCAAATTGTTTGAAATGGATGGTATCAAGCTGACATTTGAGGATTCTGTTTTCGAATATATCGTTGACAAGGCCGTAGAATATAAGCTGGGTGCCCGTGGATTGCGTTCTATTGTGGAAACGATCATGATGGATGTCATGTTTGAAATCCCTTCAGAAAGCAAGAAAGAGTATAAGGTAACGTTGGATTATGCAAAACAACAGCTGGAAAAAGCGAATATGGCAAGGCTGCAAACTGCTTAATATCAAATAGTAAGGCTACTGGAAATGATTGTTTCTGTTTTTTCTTGAAAATATTAGTCGTATTTTGCTTGGTAATTACGAAGTTGTTTATAACTTTGTTTGGCTCTCTTGCAATAGAGGGCTTTACTTAAAGTTAAACCATGAACTGAATAAAACAACCTAAGTTAAGATGGCAGGGAAGATTAATTTAACAGATGAACTGAAAAAGTATTTCGGATTTAATAAGTTCAAGGGAAACCAGGAAGCAATCATTCAGAATTTGCTCGATGGTAAAGATACCTTTGTACTAATGCCTACCGGTGGCGGAAAATCTTTATGCTATCAGTTACCTTCGCTCTTGATGGAAGGTACGGCAATTGTTATTTCTCCGCTCATTGCGTTGATGAAGAATCAGGTGGATGCAATGCGTAATTTCAGTGAAGAGGATGGCATCGCCCATTTTATAAATTCTTCATTAAATAAAGGTGCAATAGACCAAGTCAGGTCTGACATCCTTGCCGGAAAAACAAAATTGCTATATGTGGCTCCTGAGTCGTTGACAAAGGAAGAAAATGTAGATTTTTTGCGTTCGGTGAAAATTTCGTTCTATGCGGTAGACGAAGCTCATTGTATTTCCGAATGGGGACATGACTTCCGTCCGGAGTATCGGCGGATTCGTCCGATCATTAACGAAATAGGGAAAGCTCCCTTGATTGCACTTACTGCAACAGCAACACCGAAGGTACAGCACGATATCCAGAAAAATCTGGGGATGGTGGATGCTCAGGTTTTTAAATCGTCGTTCAACCGTCCGAACCTTTATTATGAGGTACGCGCAAAGACTAATAATATTGATAAAGATATCATTAAGTTCATCAAGAATAATTCGGAAAAGTCGGGTATTATTTATTGCCTGAGCCGGAAGAAAGTAGAAGAACTTGCTGAGATTCTTCAGGCAAACGGAATCAATGCGCGTCCTTATCATGCAGGTATGGACTCTATGACGAGAACGAAGAACCAAGATGATTTCCTGATGGAAAAGGTGGAAGTGATTGTAGCTACCATCGCTTTCGGTATGGGAATTGACAAGCCGGATGTACGGTTTGTAATCCATTACGATATCCCCAAAAGTCTGGAAGGGTATTACCAGGAGACAGGACGTGCCGGCAGAGACGGCGGCGAAGGCCAGTGCCTGACTTTTTATACAAACAAAGACCTGCAGAAACTGGAAAAGTTCATGCAGGGAAAACCTGTGGCAGAACAGGAAATAGGCAAGCAGCTTCTGTTGGAAACCGCTGCTTATGCCGAATCTTCCGTGTGCCGGCGCAAGACATTGCTGCATTATTTCGGTGAAGAATATACGGAAGAAAATTGTGGAAATTGTGACAACTGTTTAAACCCTAAAAAACAAGTGGAGGCTCAAGAATTATTGTGTGCTGTGATCGAAACAATCATAGCGGTAAAAGAAAACTTTAAGGCAGATTATATTATTGATGTCCTGCAGGGACGCGAAACGTCCGAAGTTCAGGCGCACTTACATGAAGATCTGGAAGTGTTCGGGTCAGGAATGGGAGAAGAAGACAAAACCTGGAATGCCGTGATCCGTCAGGCACTGATAGCCGGTTATCTGAGCAAGGATGTCGAAAATTACGGATTACTGAAAGTGACCGATGCCGGAAAGAAATTCCTTAAACATCCTAAGTCGTTCAAGATAACCGAAGACAATGACTTTGAGGAAGTAGAAGAAGAAACACCGGCAAGAGGCGGAGGTTCCTGTGCGGTCGATCCGGTTCTCTATTCCATGCTGAAGGATCTCCGGAAGAAACTATCGAAAAAACTGGAAGTGCCTCCTTATGTGATTTTCCAGGATCCGTCTCTCGAAGCGATGGCTACCATCTATCCGGTGACGCTGGAGGAGCTTCAGAACATTCCCGGTGTAGGCGCCGGAAAAGCCAAACGTTACGGCGAAGAGTTCTGCAAGCTGATAAAGAGGCATTGTGAAGAAAACGAGATTGAACGTCCGGAAGATTTGCGGGTACGCACGGTGGCCAATAAATCGAAGATGAAAGTGGCCATCATTCAAGCCATCGACCGTAAAGTAGCCCTGGATGATATTGCGCTTTCCAAGGGTATTGAGTTCAGCGAATTGCTCGATGAAGTGGAGGCAATCGTTTATTCGGGTACTAAGTTGAATATTGATTACTTCCTGGATGAGATTATGGACGAAGACCACATGCTTGACATCTATGATTATTTCAAGGAGTCGACAACAGATAAGATTGACGATGCGCTCGACGAACTCGGTGACGAATTTACTGAAGAAGAAGTCCGTCTGGTTCGTATCAAGTTTATCTCCGAAATGGCTAATTAAAAAAAGCGAAAAAAATTGCGTGCACTTATGCAGTCTTGAATAAAAACTGTATATTTGCACGCAATAATTTTTAAACGCATAGCCCTATGTCATTTATTGCTGATAAGATTGTAATGGACGGATTGACTTATGATGATGTATTGTTGATCCCCGCTTATTCTGAAGTTTTACCGCGCACTGTCGATCTCTCGACAAAGTTTTCAAGAAACATTGAGTTAAAAATTCCTTTTGTGACGGCTGCCATGGATACGGTTACCGAAGCGAAAATGGCTATTGCCATTGCCCGTGAAGGTGGTATCGGTGTGATTCACAAGAATATGTCTATTGAGGAGCAGGCAAGACAAGTTGCCATTGTAAAGCGTGCTGAAAATGGTATGATTTACGATCCTGTTACTATTAAGAGAGGTTCTACTGTTAGCGATGCTTTGGGAATTATGGCTGAATATAAAATCGGCGGTATTCCTGTGGTGGATGATGAAGGTTATCTGGTAGGTATCGTTACCAACAGAGATTTGCGTTTCGAAAGAGACATGACCAAACATATTGATCTGGTTATGACTCCCAAAGAAAGATTGGTGACTACCAATCAGTCTACAGATTTGGAGTCTGCAGCACAGATTCTTCAGAAACATAAGATCGAGAAATTGCCGATTGTCGGAATGGATGGGAAATTGATCGGTCTTGTTACTTATAAAGATATAACAAAGGCAAAAGATAAACCGATGGCTTGTAAGGATGCCAAAGGTCGTCTGCGTGTAGCTGCAGGTGTGGGCGTTACTGCCGATACGCTGGATCGCATGCAGGCATTGGTAGATGCCGGTGCGGATGCTATCGTGATCGATACAGCTCACGGACATTCTATGTTCGTTATTGAAAAACTGAAAGAAGCAAAGAAACGCTTCCCGAATATTGATATTGTAGTAGGTAATATTGCTACCGGCGAAGCTGCGAAGGCTTTGGCGGAAGCTGGTGCTGATGCAGTGAAAGTAGGTATCGGTCCGGGTTCTATCTGTACGACTCGTGTTGTTGCAGGTGTGGGTGTTCCTCAGTTATCGGCTGTATATGATGTAGCCAAAGCACTGAAAGGTACAGGTGTTCCTTTGATTGCTGATGGTGGATTACGTTACTCCGGTGATGTGGTAAAAGCATTGGCTGCCGGTGGATATTGTGTGATGATCGGATCATTGGTTGCCGGAACTGAAGAGTCTCCGGGTGATACTATTATCTTTAACGGACGTAAGTTCAAGTCATATCGTGGTATGGGCTCATTGGAAGCGATGGAAAATGGTTCGAAGGACCGTTACTTCCAGAGCGGAACTGCCGATGTGAAGAAGTTGGTACCGGAAGGTATTGCTGCACGTGTTCCTTATAAAGGTACGCTTTATGAAGTAGTTTATCAGCTGTCCGGCGGTTTGCGTGCAGGTATGGGATATTGCGGTGCTGCTAATATTGAAAAACTGCATGATGCGAAGTTTACTCGTATCACAAATGCCGGAGTGATGGAAAGTCATCCGCATGACGTGACGATTACCAGTGAATCGCCTAACTATAGCCGTCCGGAATAATTTATATAAACGGTAAACGATTAGCGGTGAACGGTGAACAGGCTGTATGGCACATGTTCGTTGTTCACCGTTTGTCGTTTTAAACAAAGAATCAATGATGAAAAGAAGTCTGCTTTTAGGATGGATAAGTCTCTTCGGAATATGGGTTTCCGCTCAGGAAGATCCCGTAGTAATGCGGATTAACGGAAAGGAAATACCTCGTTCGGAGTTTGAATATTCCTATCGCCGTCATGTGGATGGTGAGGGTGAGAAATTGTCTCCTAAAGAATATGCGGAGCTTTTCATTCAGGCTAAGTTGAAAGTGGAAGCGTCCAGAGCGGCAGGGCTCGATACTACTTCGGCTTTTCGTAAGCAACAGGAAGCTTATCGGACAAAGTTGTTGAGGTCTTATCTGCCGGGCAGCCAGGAAATGGATGGCAATGCCCGTATTCTATATCAGAAGATGAAAGGAAATGTACGTAACGGACAAGTACAGGTACAGCAGATTTTCAAATATCTGCCTCAAACCATTACTTCCAGGCATTTGCAAGAGGAGCAAGCACGTATGGATTCTATTTATCAGGTGATACAGAATCAGCCAAGTATTGATTTTACCAGTTTGGTGGACCGGTTTTCAGATGATAAACGTTGTGTGTGGATCGAAAACTTACAGACAACTTCCGAGTTTGAGGATGTCGCTTTTTCTTTGGCGAAGGGTGAAATATCGAAACCTTTCTTTACACCGGAGGGGCTTCATATTCTGCAAGTTGTTGACCGGAAAGAAGTATCTGCGTATGAGATAGTTAGTGATAGCCTTTTGAATCGTTTACGGCGTCAGCCACTGGATAAAGGAACGGAAGCAATAGTGGAGCAATTGAAAAAAGAATACCAATATGTTCCGAATACGGAGGCTTTGGAGGAATTGCTGCAGAAAGGTGAAACAGATAGAACTTTGTTTACTGTCAATGGGCAGACATATACGGGAGAGATGTTTAAGTGGTTTGCTTCATCCCATCCCCAGGCTGTAAAACGTCAGCTGAATGGTTTTATAGCCAAATCTTTGCTGGATTACGAGAATCGGCATGTGGAAAAAAAGCATCCGGAACTTCGTTATACTTTGCAGGAGTATGCTGAAAAATGTCTGGTTGCGGAGATCACGCGTCAGAAAGTAGATTTACCGGCTGTTAACGATCGGGCAGGATTGGCTACTTATTTTAAGTTTCATTCATCGGATTACCGCTGGGAACATCCTCGGTATAAAGGAGTGGTATTGCATTGTGTGGATAAAAAGACTGCCAAACAGGCTAAAAAGCTGCTGAAGAAAGTACCGGAGAAGGAATGGGAAGACATACTTCGCAAAACTTTTAATACATCCGGTGACGAAAAAATTAAAATCGAACAGGGGATTTTTGCCGACGGAGATAATAAATATATAGATAAATTGGTCTTTAAGAAGGGTGGTTTTGAGTCTGTAATGTCGTATCCTTTTACTATTGTTGCTGGCAAAAAACAGAAGGGTCCGGATGATTACAGAGAGGTAATTGAGCAGGTGAGAAAAGATTATAGAAACTATCTTAACGCATATTGGGAGCGGGAATTGGAGGAGTCAGGTAAGGTTGAAATAAACCAAGAGGTTTTAAAAACAGTTAATAATAACTGATGTAACCGATTATTCACTATCTTCGTACCTTAAATAAGTAGATTTGAATTGACGATGCGAATATTAGTCCTCTTACTAATTACCCTTCTTTGTTGTGGAGCGTGCAAAGAGCAGTACGACCACAAAGGCAAGACTGCATTAGTGGAGGTAGATGGTAACTTTTTATATAAAGAAGATTTGATGTCTGTGCTACCGGTCGGATTGTCAAAAGATGATAGTATTCTTTTCGCCGAGCATTACATTCGTAGCTGGGCGGAGGAGATTTTGTTGTATGAAAAAGCAGCGAATAATATCCCGGATAATGTGGATGTAGATAAGCTGGTGGAGAATTACCGGAAAGCTTTGATCATGCATACTTATCAGCAGGAACTGATAAACCAGAAACTGACGAGTGATATTTCGGAGCAGGAGATTGCGGATTATTATGAGAAAAACAAGGATTTGTTTAAACTGGAATCTCCGCTGATTAAGGGACTGTTTATTAAAGTTCCGTTGACAGCACCTCAGCTGAACAATGTTCGCAGATGGTATAAGACTGAGAAACAGGACGCTGTGGAGAGCCTGGAAAAATATAGTTTGCAGAATGCGGTGAAGTATGAATACTTTTACAATAAATGGGTTCCGGTAACGGATGTGCTGGATCTGATTCCATTGAAAGAGGCGGCACCGGAAGAATACATAAACAAGCATCGGCAAGTGGAGCTGAAAGATACGGCATTTTGTTATTTCCTCAATGTGAGCGATTATCGCGGAGCAGGCGAAGAAAAACCGTATGAGTTTGCACGGTCGGAAGTGAAGGATTTACTGGTCAATCAGAAACGGGTGAACTTTATGGAACAAGTGAAGAACGACCTGTATCAGCAGGCTGTGAACAAAAAGAAGATTATATACAATTATTAAATACAAAGAATGAAGAAGTTTGTGAACTTTAGATTTATTGTTACCCTTGTCCTGGCAGTATTTGCCAACGTGGTAACTTATGCACAGGACAATGTAATTGATGAGGTAGTTTGGGTAGTAGGTGACGAAGCTATTTTGAAATCAGATGTGGAAGAGGCACGCATGGATGCCCTGTATAATGGACGCAGATTTGAAGGCGATCCTTATTGTGTAATACCCGAAGAAATCGCTGTGCAGAAATTATTCCTGCATCAGGCAAAGCTGGACAGTATCGAAGTTTCCGAAGCGGAAATCATTCAGCGCGTAGATATGATGACCAATATGTATATTCAGCAGATTGGTTCTAAAGAGAAGATGGAGGAATACTTCAATAAGACTGCCACTCAAATTCGTGAAACGTTGCGCGAAAATGCCCGGGATGGATTGACGGTACAGAAAATGCAGCAGAAACTGGTAGGAGAAATCAAGGTGACTCCGGCAGAAGTACGCCGCTATTTCAAAGATCTTCCTCAGGACAGTATCCCTTATATTCCCACTCAGGTAGAAGTGCAGATTATCACCCTGCAACCTAAAATTCCTATTGCGGAAATAGAAGACGTAAAGAGACGTTTACGTGATTATACGGATCGTGTGACAAAAGGGGAGATTGATTTCTCTACGCTGGCACGTCTGTATTCTGAAGATAAGGCTTCTGCTATCAAGGGTGGTGAACTTGATTTTATGGGACGTGGTATGCTTGACCCGGCTTATGCCAATGTAGCATTCAGTCTTCAAGACCCGAAGAAGGTTTCCAAGATTGTAGAATCGGAATTTGGTTATCATATTATTCAGCTGATCGAGAAGCGCGGTGACCGTGTGAATACCCGTCACATTCTGTTGCGCCCGAAAGTTTCTGAAAAGGAATTGACAGAGGCTTGTGCCCGTCTGGACTCTATCGGTGATGATATTCGTCAGAATAAGTTTACGTTTGATGATGCTGCTTCTGTGATTTCACAAGATAAAGATACTCGTAATAATCACGGTATTATGGTGAATACGAATGAGCGTACTGGCATCACTACTTCTAAATTCCAGATGCAGGATTTGCCGCAGGATGTTGCGAAAGTAGTGGATAAGATGAATGTGGGTGAAATATCCAAAGCCTTTACGATGATCAACGAGAAAGATGGAAAAGAAGTTTGTGCCATTGTAAAACTGAAAGCAAAGATCAACGGTCATAAAGCTACCATTGCGGAAGACTATCAGGATTTGAAGGAAATAGTGATGGATAAGCGTCGGGAAGAGATGTTGCAGAAATGGATTTTGAACAAACAGAAACATACGTATGTACGTATTGATCCGAACTGGCAGAAGTGTGACTTCAAGTATCCGGGTTGGGTAAGGAATGATTGATGTTTAAACAGCTTGACTTTATATGCTGAAACAAAACAAGAAAGATAAACAGCAAGACGGGCATAGATGGCTTCTTATAGGCTTTCTATGCCTGTTTGCCGTATGCCTTGTGGCGCAGGTGAAGCCCACCGGACAGAATAAAAAGACGGAGACCCCGGCTGTAAAACCTGAGGATGGAACAAAGCAAACTGCCAAAGGTACAAAGAAAGAACCGGAAAATAAAAAGACGAAAGTGTATTTGTTGCATGCAAACCAAGGACAGGCTGACAAGCTTGCCCGACCGGATGTTCAAGTGTTGATCGGAAATGTAAAGCTGCGTCATGACAGTATGTATATGTTTTGTGACAGTGCTTTGATTTACGAGAAAACCAATTCGGTAGAAGCATTCAGTAATGTACGTATGGAGCAGGGAGACACTCTGTTCATCTATGGTGATTATCTTTACTATGATGGAATGACGCAGATTGCGCAGATTCGTGAGAACGTAAAAATGATCAACCGGAACACGACACTGCTGACTGACAGTCTGAATTATGACCGTCTTTATGATCTCGGTTATTATTTTGAGGGAGGGACTTTGATGGATGAAGAGAATGTATTAACCTCAGACTGGGGAGAATACAGTCCGGCTACCAAACAATCGGTGTTCAATCATGATGTGAAATTGGTGAATCCTAAGTTTGTATTGACATCGGATACATTGAAATATAATACCTTCTCTAAGATTGCTACCATTCTCGGTCCTTCGAATATTGTGAGTGATAATAATCATATCTATTCAGAACGAGGCTTTTATAATACATTGAGTGAACAGGCAGAATTGTTGGATCGTTCTATTCTGACGAATGACGGAAAGAAGTTGATTGGTGACAGCTTGTTTTATGACCGGAAAGTGGGATATGGTGAAGCGTTCGATAATATACGAATGACAGATACCATCAATAAAAATATGCTGACGGGCAATTATTGTTTCTATAATGAATTGACCGATTCTGCTTTTGCCACCAAACGTGCCGTTGCTATTGACTATTCACAAGGTGACAGCCTCTTTATGCATGGAGATACGTTGCAGCTTGTTTCCTATAATCTGAATACGGACTCAGTATTCCGCCTGATGAAAGCTTATCATAAGGTCCGTATGTATCGTACTGATGTGCAAGGTGTTTGCGACTCACTGGTCTATAATTCAAAAGATTCTTGCCTGACCATGTATACGGACCCGATTCTTTGGAATGAAGGTCAGCAACTGCTCGGTGAGGAGATCAAGATTTATATGAATGACAGTACCATTAACTGGGCGCACATTATCAACCAGGCACTGACGGTAGAGATGAAAGATTCCATTCACTATAACCAGGTGTCCGGTAAAGAAATGAAAGCCTATTTCGAAAACGGTGATATGCGGCATATTGAAGTGATAGGTAATGTGATGACTGCTTTCTATCCGGAAGAAAAAGACAGTACAATGACCGGTTTTAATAACATGGAAGGAAGTGTACTTCATCTTTATCTGAAAGAAAAGAAGATGGAAAAGGGTATGTTTGTTGGTAAGTCCAACGGAACATTATATCCAATGGATCAGATACCTCCCGATAAGCTGAGGCTGTCTACATTTGCCTGGTTTGACTATGTCCGTCCTTTAAATAAAGAGGATATTTTCAATTGGAGAGGCAAGAAGGAAGGGGAGACACTGAAACCTACCACCGACCGGCGGCCAAAGACTGATAGGCGAAAGTTAATTAATATGGATTTTCCTGATTTGAAATAGCGTATGGGAATGTTTTTTAATTCGATGAGGAAACCTCGGGGCTTTAATCATCAATACATTTATGTGAACGAGCGGAAAGAGAAGCTCGATAAGATGGAGGAGAAAGCGAAGCGTGAATTGGGAATGCTTCCTGAGAAAGAGTTCAGTCCCGAAGATATTCGCGGTAAGTTTGTCGAAGGAACTACGCATCTGAAGCGCAGAAAGGCAAGCGGACGTAAACCTGTATCCTTTGGAATCATATTGATAATCATAGCTTTCCTTTTATATTTGTGGCATTATTTGGCGACGGGAAGCTGGTCATTTTAACTACTTAAGTAAACTATGAGCGATATTATTCATTTGTTGCCTGATTCGGTAGCTAATCAGATTGCTGCCGGTGAAGTGATACAACGTCCGGCATCTGTTATTAAAGAGCTAGTGGAAAATGCAATCGATGCAGATGCTCAAAATATACATGTACTCGTCACGGATGCTGGTAAGACCTGCATCCAGATTATAGACGATGGAAAAGGAATGTCCGAAACGGATGCACGACTTGCTTTCGAACGTCATGCGACTTCTAAAATTCGCGAGGCATCGGATTTGTTTGCTCTGCGTACGATGGGATTTCGTGGGGAAGCACTGGCTTCCATCGCAGCTGTGGCGCAGGTTGAATTGAAAACACGGCTGGAATCCGAAGAATTGGGAACCAGATTGGTGATTGCAGGTTCTAAAGTAGAAAGCCAGGAAGCTGTTTCCTGCTCAAAGGGAAGTAACTTTTCTGTGAAGAATTTATTCTTTAATGTGCCTGCCCGTCGTAAGTTCCTAAAAGCTAATTCAACAGAACTAAGTAATATTCTGGCTGAATTTGAACGCATTGCTCTGGTTCATCCTGAGGTATCCTTTTCACTTTACAGCAATGATTCCGAATTGTTCAATCTGCCTGTATCTCCTTTGCGGCAACGTATTCTTGCTATCTTTGGCAAGAAACTGAATCAACAGTTGTTGAATATCGAGGTGAATACTACGATGGTGAAAATCTCGGGCTACATAGCAAAGCCGGAAACGGCCCGTAAGAAAGGTGCACATCAATACTTCTTTGTCAACGGACGCTATATGCGCCATCCTTATTTTCATAGGGCAGTGATGGAAGCTTATGAACAGTTGATCCCTGTTGGCGAGCAAGTTTCCTATTTTATTTACTTTGAAGTAGACCCGGCTAATATTGATGTGAATATCCATCCTACAAAGACGGAAATCAAGTTTGAGAATGAACAGGCCATTTGGCAAATACTTTCGGCATCAGTAAAAGAGTCATTGGGTAAGTTCAGTGCCATTCCTTCCATTGATTTCGACACGGAAGACATGCCGGAGATTCCTGCATTTGAGCAGAATCTTCCTCCTGCACCTCCGAAAGTTAACTATAACTCAGATTTTAATCCGTTCAAAGTATCCTCCGGAGGAAGTGGCGGTGGGTCATATACTCGTCCGAAAGTGGAATGGGAAGGATTGTATGGTGGATTGACTAAGGCAAGTAAGATAAATGAACCTCAGCAAGAGCCGGAAATGGACTGGGAGAATTCTCCTTTCGAAGAAGAATCGGTGGTTGCTGAAGAGAAAACTATTTCGGCTGTATCTGCCGCTTCATCCACTTTTTCATCCGCTTCATCTACATTATATGCTAATGAGCCTGTGATTGAAAAGGGAAATCTGCATCTGCAGTTTAAAGGCCGCTTTATTCTGACTTCAGTGAAATCCGGATTGATGCTGATTGACCAGCATCGTGCGCATATCCGCGTACTTTTTGATCGCTATATGGTGCAGATAAAACAAAAGCAAGGCGTTTCACAGGGAGTGCTTTTTCCCGAAATATTGCAGTTGCCTGCTTCAGAAGCTGCTGTCTTGCAAGGAATCATGGATGATTTATCGGCAGTTGGTTTTGATTTGAGTGATTTGGGTGGCGGTAGCTATGCTATCAACGGTATTCCTTCGGGGATAGAAGGACTGAATCCGGTTGAGTTGGTACGGAATATGCTACATACAGCTATGGAAAAAGGAAATGATGTAAAGGAGGAGATCCAGCATATCTTAGCTTTAACATTGGCGCGTGCTGCAGCGATTGTATATGGTCAGGTGTTGAGTAATGAGGAAATGGTAAGTCTTGTAGACAGTCTTTTTGCCTGTCCTTCACCTAATTACACTCCGGATGGCAAAACAGTCTTGACTACAATAAAGGAAGAGGACATCGAAAAATTATTCAAATAAAACAAATAAAATCATCATTTTATAAAACCTTTTAGTTCAGTTCGTGTTATTTAAATAGTTCAACAAAGAAAAGATTATAATAACCACTTAACTATTAGGTATATGAAAAAGATTCTAATGTTGCTGGCTTTTGCCGGCGTTGCGTCTGCCGCTTCTGCGCAGCAAACCGTGACTGTAACTGAATACGAGGTTGTTCAGGTACAAGATAAATATCAGGTAATAACTAACCCATTCTGGAGTAACTGGTTCTTCTCAGTAGGAGGTGGTGCACAGGTATTATTTGGTAATAATGACCATATCGGAAAATTCAGAGACCGTATTGCCCCCACATTGAATGTATCAGTTGGTAAATGGGTAACACCCGGTTTTGGAGTGCGTATGCAATACAGTGGACTACAATCTAAAGGATTCACTACTAACGAATCTGCAAATTATGTAGTCGGTGGTCCGAGAGAAGATGGCTCTTACAAGCAGAGATGGGACTATATGAACTTGCATGGTGATTTGATGATCAACCTGAATGCGCTTTTCGGTGGATACAACCCGGATCGCGTATATGAAATTATCCCGTATATCGGTGCCGGCTGGGCTCATTCATATTCCAAACCTCATACCAATGCTGCTACTTTCAATGCAGGTATTATCAATCGTTTCCGTTTGTCAAATGCTGTTGATTTGAATCTTGAATTGAGTGCAACTGGTCTGGAAGGTAAGTTTGACGGTGAACATGGTGGTAAACCCGATTATGACGGTATTTTAGGTGCTACTCTCGGTGTAACTTATTACTTCCCGACCCGTGGATTCCAACGCCCTGTTCCACAGATTATCTCTGAACTGGAATTGAGACAGATGCGTGATCAGATGAATGCTATGGCAGCCGCTAATATGCAGTTGCAGCAACAGTTGGCTAATGCACAGCAACCTGTAGTGGAAGAAGCTGAAGAAGTTGTTGTAACAGATGCTAACATCGCACCGCGTACAGTATTCTTCAAGATTGGTTCAGACAAGTTGTCTCCACAAGAAGAAATGAACTTATCTTATCTTGCCAGCAAGATGAAAGAATTCCCGAACATGACATATACAATCAACGGATATGCAGACTCTGCAACCGGTACTCCGTCTATCAACCAGAAGTTGAGTATGGAACGTGCACAGGCTGTTAAAGACTTGTTGGTTAAGAAGTACGGCATCTCTGCAGACAGATTAACCGTTGCAGCAGGTGGTGGTGTCGATAAGTTCGGTCAACCGATTTTGAACCGTGTTGTATTGGTAGAATCAGCTCAGTAATACGCTCATCTAGCTCGGTATATATTTTGTATAGGCTGGATTAGTTTAATAAAACATAGTCTCCTTATTTTCTTGCTTCCTTATTTTATGGATAAGGCGGGAAAATAAGGAGACTTTTTTGAATACATAAAACTTCTTCTTTATCGTTCTAATATATTATATGAATCAGCCGATTTTATAAATTAACTCTTTTACAGCATCATTCTCAGACAAACATCCATTCTATGTAATAAAGTTTTGTATATTTGTAATACATAACTCAAATCTAAGACATTATGGGTGATTTTTATGGCGTATGTGCATTACTTGCTGCACTGATGTTCTTCGTCTTGATACAAAAGTTTGATAAGAAGTTTGGGAAGGTAGAGAAAGAACTGGACGAAATAAAGAAACGAATGGATGCTTTTCTCAAAGCTCAGGAGAGAATAGCTTCCGATCATGTACAATCGAAGGAAAATGTATCGGCTGAAGCCGTGGAAGACACATGCATCCCGCCTCATGCGGCAAATGAAATCCCTGTTCCGAAAAAAGAACTGTTGCGGAAAGAAGAACAGCTTGAAGCTCCTCAGGGTATGATGGCAGAGAATAATGTAACTTCTGAAATACCTGTCGTCACACCGTCTGTACGGAAACAGAAGAAAGTTAACTATGAGAAGTTTATCGGTGAAAATCTGTTTGGCAAGATTGGTATTCTTGTATTCGTAATTGGTGTTGGCTTCTTTGTGAAATATGCCATTGATAAAGACTGGATTAACGAGACATTACGTACTGTACTCGGTTTCCTGACCGGCTCTGCATTGCTGGTTGTTGCCGAACGTCTGCAAAAGAAGTACCGTACATTCAGTTCCTTGCTTGCGGGTGGAGCTTTCGCTGTCTTTTATCTTACGGTAGCTATTGCCTTTCATTTTTATCATCTCTTCCCTCAGACTGTCGCCTTTATTATTCTGATAGTTATAACGCTGTTCATGTCGATTCTGTCTGTCCTGTACGACAGGCGCGAACTGGCCATCATTTCATTGGTCGGAGGATTCCTGGCACCTTTTATCGTCAGCAGTGGCGATGGTAACTATATGGTACTGTTCACTTATATAAGTATATTGAATCTTGGGATGTTCGGACTTTCTATCTATAAGAAATGGGGAGAACTTCCGGTGATAGCCTTTGTCTTTACCTACCTAGTGATGGGACTATTCCTGCTGACCGGCTATTCTACCGGAACGGCAATCATTTCCGTACATCTGTTCGCATTTGCCACCTTGTTCTATTTTATATTCCTATTGCCGATCTTATCGATACTCCGGATAGAAGCCATAAAGAAGAACAGGGGATTATTACTGGTTATCATAACCAATAACTTCATTTATCTGTTATTGGGAATCCTGTTCCTGCGAAATATGGAACTGGCATTTAAGTCCGAAGGTTTGCTGAGCTTGTTCATTGCAATCATCAATTTAGTTTTGGTTATCTGGCTGCGAATGAGTAAGAAAGATTATAAGTTCCTTATTTATGCCATGTTGGGACTTGTACTGACATTTGTTTCCATCACCATACCTATTCAACTGGACGGAAACTATATAACCTTATTCTGGGCAGCGGAAATGGTACTGCTGTTATGGCTTTATGTCAAATCGAAGATCTGGATATATGAACGTGCTACCTTGGTATTGATGGGGCTGACACTTATTTCATATCTGATGGATGTATCTGCCGTGATATTATCCTCTCCTTCCTCCGATACAATTTTCCTGAACAGTTCTTTTGCGACTTCCCTGTTTGTCGGTTTGGCTGCGGGCGCATTTGCTTTGATGATGGGACATTACCGCTCTCTTTTCTCTGAAGCCCGCTGCCTGAGATATGTTCCTTGGAATCCGGTCATGCTTCTTACATCTGCTGCTATACTCTATTATACATTCATGGCAGAGTTTTCCTTGCATCTGGCAGGAGCTACAAGGAGCGGGATGATGCTGGTATTTACTTCCGCTGCCATCCTTATCCTCAGCTATGCTTTCAAGAAGCGTTTCCCGATAGAGCAATGTACGATTCCTTATCTGGCAGGTCTTGGAGTTAATGTCTTGATATATGCGATCAATATATGGGGAGACCAATGGGCGCACATGAGTCTGCCTCCTGTTTTACTCCGATGGCTGGCGGCAGCATTTATTATAGTTAACCTATACTACGTTGCCCGTCAATACTATACTATTATAGGACTGAAAATTCACTTCACTGTCTATTTGAATGTGCTGGCACTTCTCCTTTGGCTGACGATGGCGCGTTCTTTCCTCTGGCAGGCGGGAGTCGAAGATTTCGATGCCGGTTTCTCCGTTTCATTGAGCATTGCGGGATTTGTCCAGATGGCATTGGGGATGCGTCTGCACCAGAAAGTGTTACGTATCATTAGTCTTTCAACTTTTGGAATCGTTCTGCTGAAACTGATTCTGAAGGACTTATGGGCAATGCCTACTATCGGTAAGATCATTGTGTTTATCATTTTGGGCTTGATATTGCTGGTACTTTCTTTCCTTTACCAGAAGCTGAAAGGAGTGCTCTTCAAAAATGATGAAGATGAAACGGATTGAGCCGGTCATGCAATAAAACTCTCTTTATATAAATACAAATAAGAAAGCACCCGCGTTACAGTTGTCTGTGGCGCAGGTGCTTTCTTATTTATAAAGGATGTGTCGTACACCCTATTTTTTATTCTGTTTATTCCTGCGAAGAGGCAAAGCGTTTCACTTGTTCTTCAATCAGTTCTTTATCATCGAAGTAGTTGATCTTCATCGCTTTCTTTACATCTGCCAATGTTTCGGCAGCGGCAGCTCTGGCTACTTCGCATCCTTCCTGCAACATTTTGTAAATAGCAGGAATATCTTTACTGAATTCTTTGCGACGGTTGCGGATCGGTTCCAATGTTTCCTGCATAATAGCGTTCAGGAAGCGTTTTACTTTTACGTCGCCCAGTCCGCCACGCTGATAGTGAGCTTTCAGTTCTTCCAGATTCGGATAATCCGGCAAGTAACGTTCGAAATGTTCCGGACGGCAGAAAGCGTCCAGATAAGTAAATACGGTATTACCCTCTATCTTACCCGGATCTTGTACGCGGAGGTGTCCCGGATCGGTGTACATACTCATGATCTTCTTCTGGATTTCTTCCGGTTCTTCGGACAGATAGATGCAGTTTCCGAGTGATTTACTCATTTTAGCCTTTCCGTCAGTTCCCGGCAGACGAAGGCAGGCAGCATTGTCCGGCAACAGGATTTCCGGTTCTACCAGCGTTTCACCATAAATATAGTTGAAGCGACGAACGATTTCGCGCGCCTGTTCCAGCATCGGTTCCTGGTCTTCACCTACCGGAACAGTAGTGGCACGGAAAGCAGTAATGTCCGCAGCCTGGCTGATAGGATAAGTGAAAAAGCCTACAGGGATGCTTGCTTCGAAGTTACGCATCTGAATTTCAGACTTCACAGTCGGATTGCGTTGCAAACGGGATACGCTTACAAGGTCCATATAATAGAAGCTAAGTTCGCACAATTCCGGTATTTGCGATTGGATGAAGATAGTGGCTTTGGTCGGATCAATGCCGCATGCCAGATAGTCGAGGGCAACTTCAATCACATTCTGACGTACCTTTTCAGGATTGTCTATATTGTCCGTCAACGCCTGTGAATCGGCAATGAAGATAAACATTTTACTATAGTCACCTGCATCTTGCAAGTCCACTCTGCGTTTCAACGAACCTACATAATGTCCGATATGGAGTCTTCCGGTAGGACGGTCACCCGTCAATATGATTTTCTCTTTTTTCATTGTTATAGCCTTATTATAATAGATTTAGCGACAAAGATAAGGATAAAAAATGAAAGATGCGTCAAAATGAAGCCTCTTCGTTATTTATGCTTACTTTTCTCGACTTTTAGTATAAAAAGAGAATATTCTTCTTCAAATTCTTTGTAATTTTAGAAATATGTCGTTACTTTGCACAAATTTTGAAATCGACAATGAATCAACAAGAAATTAGAAGTAAGTATTATCTACATTCGGATGTTTTTCACCCGGAATCAACAGGCTTCTTCTTTTTTCTCCAAAAACGATATTTTAGTTCTTTGGTAATGCGTTAATCCTTTTACGAGGGTAACGCATTTTTTTTATAGACGAAACTTAGAAAACTTATTATAACAACAAAAGAAATGGAAAAGGAAATCAAGAAAGTTCTCGTTTTGGGTTCTGGAGCACTCAAAATCGGACAAGCCGGAGAATTTGACTACTCAGGCTCACAAGCACTGAAAGCTTTGAAAGAAGAAGGTATCAGCTCAGTATTGGTAAACCCGAACATCGCAACCATTCAGACTTCTGAAGGAATTGCCGATAAAGTGTATTTCCTTCCCGTAACTACTTATTTCGTAGAAGAGATTATCAAGAAAGAACGTCCGGACGGTATCCTGCTGGCTTTCGGCGGACAGACTGCATTGAACTGCGGTGCCGAACTGTACACACAAGGTGTTCTTGATAAGTATGGAGTGAAAGTACTGGGTACATCGGTAGAAGCTATCATGTACACAGAAGACCGTGACCTGTTCGTGAAGAAACTGGATGAGATTCAGATGAAGACTCCGGTGAGCCAGGCTGTAGAAAGCATGGAAGATGCTATCGCTGCTGCCCGTAAGATCGGTTATCCGGTGATGGTGCGTTCGGCTTATGCCTTGGGAGGTCTTGGTAGCGGTATCTGTGCTAACGAAGAAGAATTCCTGAAACTGGCTGAAAGTTCTTTCGCTTTCTCTAAGCAGATTCTGGTAGAAGAATCTCTGAAAGGTTGGAAAGAAATCGAGTTTGAGGTGATTCGTGATGCCAACGACCACTGCTTTACAGTGGCCAGCATGGAAAACTTCGACCCGCTGGGCATCCATACCGGTGAATCCATCGTTGTAGCTCCTACTTGCTCATTGGATGACAAAGAACTGAAGTTGTTGCAGGAACTGTCTACGAAGTGCATCCGTCACCTCGGCATCGTAGGTGAATGTAACATCCAGTATGCGTTCAACTCTGATACGGACGACTATCGTGTGATTGAAGTAAATGCCCGTCTGAGCCGTTCTTCCGCACTGGCATCCAAAGCTACCGGTTATCCGCTGGCATTCGTGGCCGCTAAGATTGCATTGGGGTACTCACTCGACCAGATCGGTGAGATGGGAACTCCGAACTCTGCTTATCTTGCTCCGCAACTTGATTACTATATCTGTAAAATCCCTCGCTGGGACTTGACGAAGTTTGCCGGTGTATCCCGTGAAATCGGTTCAAGCATGAAGTCGGTAGGTGAAATCATGTCTATCGGTCGCTCTTTCGAAGAAATCATTCAGAAAGGTCTTCGCATGATCGGTCAGGGTATGCACGGTTTTGTAGGTAACGACGATGTACACTTCGACGACCTCGATAAAGAACTTTCACGTCCGACTGACTTGCGTATCTTCTCCATCGCACAAGCTATGGAAGAAGGATACAGCATCGACCGTATCCACGAACTGACTAAGATCGATCCCTGGTTCCTCGGCAAGCTGAAGAACATTGTAGACTATAAAGCCAAATTGTCTACCTATAACAAGGTGGAAGATATCCCGGCTGACGTAATGCGTGAAGCTAAGGTTCTTGGTTTCTCTGACTTCCAGATTGCCCGCTTCGTTCTGAATCCGACCGGAAACATGGAAAAAGAAAACCTTGCAGTACGTGCTCACCGTAAAGCCTTAGGTATTCTTCCGGCTGTAAAACGCATCAATACTATCGCTTCCGAACATCCGGAACTGACTAACTACCTGTATATGACTTATGCAGTGGAAGGTTACGACGTAAACTATTATAAGAATGAGAAATCAGTAGTAGTACTGGGGTCGGGCGCTTACCGCATCGGTAGCTCGGTTGAATTTGACTGGTGCTCGGTGAATGCGGTTCAGACTGCCCGCAAGCTGGGTTACAAGTCTATCATGATCAACTACAATCCTGAAACAGTTTCTACTGACTACGATATGTGCGACCGTCTGTACTTCGACGAACTTTCTTTCGAACGTGTGCTTGACGTGATCGACCTTGAACAACCGCGTGGTGTGATCGTATCCGTAGGCGGACAGATTCCGAACAACCTGGCTATGAAGCTGTATCGCCAGTCGGTACCTGTACTGGGTACTTCGCCGGTTTCTATCGACCGTGCCGAAAACCGTAACAAGTTCTCTGCAATGCTCGATCAGCTCGGTATCGACCAACCGGCATGGATGGAACTTACCAGCCTCGAAGAAGTGAAAGGATTCGTAGAAAAAGTAGGTTATCCGGTATTGGTTCGTCCTTCATACGTACTCTCGGGTGCTGCAATGAACGTTTGCTACGATGACGAAGAACTGGAAAACTTTTTGAAGATGGCTGCTGAAGTATCTAAGGAGTATCCGGTAGTTGTTTCTCAGTTCCTTGAAAATACAAAGGAGATAGAGTTTGACGCTGTAGCTCAGAACGGTGAAGTGGTTGAATACGCTATTTCCGAACACGTAGAGTTTGCCGGTGTACACTCCGGTGACGCTACTCTGGTATTCCCGGCACAGAAGATTTATTTTGCAACTGCCCGCCGCATCAAGAAGATCAGCCGTCAGATTGCTAAAGAACTGAATATCTCCGGTCCGTTCAACATCCAGTTCCTTGCCCGCAACAACGAAGTGAAGGTAATTGAATGTAACCTGCGTGCTTCTCGTAGCTTCCCGTTTGTATCTAAGGTGCTGAAACGCAACTTCATCGAAACGGCTACCCGCATCATGCTGGATGCTCCGTATAGCCAACCGGACAAAACTGCGTTCGACATCGACTGGATTGGCGTAAAAGCCTCTCAGTTCTCTTTCTCCCGTCTTCACAAGGCTGACCCTGTTTTGGGTGTGGACATGTCTTCTACCGGTGAAGTAGGTTGTATCGGTGATGATTTCTCTGAAGCATTGCTGAATGCGATGATCGCTACAGGCTTCAAGATTCCGGAAAAGGCAGTGATGTTCTCTTCGGGTGCAATGAAGTCTAAGGTTGACTTGCTGGATGCAAGCCGCATGTTGTTTGCCAAAGGATATCAGATTTACGCTACTGCCGGAACCGCTGCATTCCTGAATGCTCATGGTGTAGAAACGACTCCGGTTTACTGGCCGGATGAAAAACCGGGAGCAGAAAACAATGTGATGAAGATGATCGCTGATCATAAGTTCGATTTGATCGTTAACATTCCGAAGAACCACAGCAAGCGTGAGTTGACGAATGGTTACCGTATCCGTCGTGGCGCTATCGATCATAATATTCCGTTGATTACGAATGCTCGTCTGGCAAGTGCTTTCATTGAAGCATTCTGTGAACTGAAACTGAGCGATATTCAGATTAAGAGCTGGCAGGAATATAAATAAACTGCTTTATATATAATAAGGAGACTCTCTCTTTGGCATACCAAGGAGAGAGTCTCTTTTTTTATGTATGGCTTGGTTTATTTTCTCTCTTTATTTCTCTCTCTGTGAATCAACATACGTTTTGCTCTCATGCTCTCACTTTTTGCCTGTATCGCTTTATCCATCGTAGTTACAGCTATGGTAGCAAGTGTGGTAGCAGTGTGGTAGCAAGCGTTTGCTCTCACTTTTTATCCATTCGCAATCCGTTTTTTCTTTCTGTTATGGTCTTATATTCAGTACGTTAACATCTGAGCTGTCAACTGTTAATGATTGTCGTTTCATCTATTAATAATTGAGAATTCAGGTATTAATGGCTGATACCTCCTCTGTTATTGCCTGATCAATGCTTTGTTCTGACTTATCGCCAGGTGTTTCAAACGGGTTTCCATCGCTTGAAACCACAGTTTCCATTACTTGAAACTAGAGTTCCCATTACTTGAAACTTTAGTTTCATACGCTCGAAACTTTTGGTTTCAAGCCTTTGGAACTACAGTTTCACACCGATGAAACTAGAGTTCCAAGCTGTGGAAACTGCGGTTCCAAATGGAGAGAATGTTAAACTCTCAGGTAGAGGGTTCTAAGACTATTAATTGCTCTCTTACATCCTAAGTGAAATAACTGATAGTGAATGGTACCTGTATTTTATGGCTTACTCACGCAATAATTGTAGACTTTCAGATTCTGTACCTTACTGTTGAAGTTTCCAGCCTTTTCCAGCGGGAAGACTAGTGTACGTACATAACTCATCGAATCTTTCCCTGCGTTAAAGTAGAGTTTCTGCGTATTCATTTCTTCAACCACCTTTCCGTTGACCCTCAGCGTAGTGCTTCGGTTGTTTCCTTCTATCTGAATAGTTGCTTTTTCTCCCGGATTCACTTTGTAGGGGAAGGTATTCAGGTAACCGTCGCGGGCAAATCCCATCATTCCCCGGATGGGGTCGGACAGGTAGAATACAGCATTAGGAGAACGGAATAATTCGGTTCCTTCGTTCTCTTCTGCTCCGGTGATGTCGAAGCTCACAGTGTAGTTATAACCGATTTCCGGATAATCGGAAGTGCTGCCGGGGGCAACCGTGGAACGTTCGTATACTAATCCCGGCTTTGTGCCGATTCTCGCCAGCTGATTGACTCCGGGTGCTTCGCTGAGGAGCGCTCGTTTCTCATTAAATGTTTCATAAGGAATACCCGTTTGGGCACCTGTCCACATTTTTACGGACAGAGTCTGCAAAGGTGAGAATATACGGTGATGGATGTCTTTTACTGAAATTCCGTTGCCGGCATGGTCGTTCCAGATAGCAAACATACCGCCGAGAATGGAAGGGTGCTTTTCTTCAAATACCGATTTTCCGATATGGGCTGGAGTCCATTCCTTATATAAGTATGGCTCGTTGAGGTAGTCCTGATAATACTCGGCTACCGGAACGATATAGACCATTCCGTCCGGAATACAGATTAACTTGTATCCGTCTTTTATCATGGTTGCCGGGTCGGCATACCCGTTGTACCAGGCATTCATGATGACGTTTTCTGATTTGACAGGGGTATCACCTTTGGCATGGCTGAGAGCGCCCCATACCACTGCTTGCTTGCCAAAACCTTCGACAAAACGAATGTAATGATCGGTGAAAGCCCGGAATTTTTCTATCACGTCTTTCTTTGCATTCGAGTATTCGTCTGTACCGATATGTACCCGTTTGCCAACAAACACCGGATTGTCGCCTTCCAGATATTCTTTGAACAGAGCATCTACAAATTCATACGTTTCCGGCTTGAATAAGTCGAGATGATCCATTCCATACTCTTTGCTGCCGATTTCCGGTTTGTAATGAGTAAGTGCCAGTGAATGGGCAGGAACATCAATCTCCGGAATGATTTCCACGAAGTTGGATGCTGCCTGTTTCTGGAAGTCGATGAACTCTTTCTTGGAATAAGAGCCGTCACGGGCAGCCAATCCCGGATAAGTATCCGACTCCAGACGGAAAGCAGCATACGTCTTATCCCAGTTGTGCTCGAAATATTGCTTGAATCCGTTATCGTTCAGATGAACTTGCAGCGTATTCATTTTGTAGTAAGCCATGATTTTTACCAGGTCTTGCAGATAAGACATCGGTATGAACTTACGACCGCAGTCTATCATGAAGCCGCGAAGCGGATAGTCGGGATAATCTCGGATTACTCCTTGCGGGAGTGAACGTTCCTGATTCTGCTCCGCCAGTTGCAGGAGGGTGCGTGTGCTCCAGTAAAGGCCGGTTGTGGTAGGGGCGGAGGCAGCTACGCGGTCGGTTATCTTAATGGCATAACCTTCTTCGCCTAATTTCTTGTCTGTCGATAATGCTAAGACAAAATCGCCGGAGGCAGCCTTGCCTTGTACTACGCTTAATGTCTGCCCGAACATCTGCCGATAATCGTCGGCAAACATCTTGGCTATTCGCAGTAATTCGGGATTTTGGGAGGTACAGACAATCCGGGCATCTTTTCCCGGAATAAAGTTGCCGTCTTTTCCCGTCCATTGTTTGAGTTCGGGAATAACGAACGGTTTCGGGTTGACAGCGGCACGGGATAAACTACCCGTCAGACAAAAGATGACCAATAAGGCCAAAGCTTTCAGCGATACAAACTTGTTTCTCATAAGGGGGATTTTTGTGTTTTTGTTAATTAATAAATGATTATAGTTAATTATTGGGTGAAAGTAGGCATAATTTGGATATCTGTCAACAAGTAAAGCTATTTATTTTTTATTTTTGTGATTTCCAAAATGATAAAAACCGATTAAGAATGTTAGTACTTCTATCTTGCGCCAAGACGATGAGTGCGGTGTCGAAGGTGAAAGTTCCTTTGACTACGAGCCCCCGCTTTCAGAAGGAAGCGGCGGAAATAGCGTTGCAGATGTCTCAGTTTTCTGTTGACGAATTGGAACGTTTACTGCGTGTCAACGCTAAGATTGCTGTGGAGAATTATAAGCGTTACCAAGCTTTTCATGCGGAGGCTACTCCGGAATTACCGGCTTTGCTGGCTTATACCGGAATCGTATTCAAGCGCCTCAATCCGAAAGATTTCTCTGTGGAGGACTTTGAATATGCGCAGGAACACTTGCGGCTGACTTCGTTCTGTTATGGGCTGTTGCGCCCTTTGGATGTAATTCGTCCTTATCGTCTGGAGGGAGATGTCGTGTTGCCGGAATTAGGGAATCAGACAATGTTTTCCTACTGGCAGTCGCGTTTGACGGATGTGTTTATACAGAATATCCGGCAGGCAGGAGGAATCTTGTGTAACCTTGCCAGCGATGAGATGAAAAGTCTGTTTGACTGGAAACGGGTGGAGAAGGAGGTGCGTGTGGTAACTCCCGAATTTCATGTCTGGAAGAATGGAAAACTGGCTACGATTGTGGTCTATACCAAAATGTCTCGTGGCGAAATGACACGTTTTATCTTGAAGAATAAGGTCGGGAATCCGGATGACCTGAAGGGATTCTCGTGGGAAGGGTTCGAATTTGACGAATCCCTTTCGGATGAAAGAAAATTTGTATTTACGAATGGTAAGGGGGAATAAGGAATATGACAGAAGTCGAGAAGATGCGTAGCAGCCAGTTGGCTGATATGTCTGCACCGGAGTTGCAGGAACGTTTTGAACATGCAAAGAAGTTGCTGGCTGTCATGCGTGGATTGAGCACGTATGATGACGGTTACAGGGAATTGTTGGAAGAGTTGGTGCCGGGTATTCCTGAAACTTCGGTGATCTGCCCTCCTTTCCATTGCGACCACGGAGACGGGATCAGGTTGGGCGAACATGTATTTGTCAATGCCAATTGTACTTTTTTGGATGGAGGATACATTACAATCGGTGCTCATACGCTGGTAGGGCCTTGCGTGCAGATTTATACGCCGCATCATCCGATGAATTATCTGGAACGTCGCGGTTCGAAAGAATATGCCTATCCGGTTACGGTCGGTGAAGATTGCTGGATTGGTGGCGGAGCAATCATCTGTCCCGGTGTGACGATTGGCAACCGATGTGTGATAGGAGCGGGAAGTGTCGTAACGAAAGATATTCCCGACGACAGTGTCGTAGTCGGGAATCCGGCCCGTGTGGTCCGCAAACAGGTTTAACCGGGAAATTTATTTCCCGGATTTGAGTGTTCCCGCATTGTTGTCTTCGTTATGAAGGCGTCTTTCGGCGGACTCGTATTTGCGTCCGAAACTGAAATTCCACGAAAGTGTGAGAGCGAATACTCTGGAACTTTCTTTGATGTACATCCAGTTTTTGGAAGGAGCTAACGGACTGAAGTTCTCACTCCCTATTCTGTAGTTACTGCCGAAAGGGTTGAGAGACATGACTCCTACATTCAGCTGCTTGTAGCGGTAGCTGACGCTTAAAAGATGGTAGTTCTCTCCGTAACTCAGAGTCTCTCCGTAAAAATCATTTCGGTGGTTCCGTATCTCGAAATACGCGCTCCATTTTTTATAGGCTGCCGTTGCGCTGGCACAATAGTACCAGTTGGTATAAGTGTGATGATAGTTGTGTCCGCGGCTGTCGAAATAGTTGATACCTGTCGATATGGACAAACTTAAGATATCTTTTATAGGGCCTACCTTGATTTCTACTTCCGGATTGAGCTTTTGCCAGCTCCGCTGGTTGGCGGTGGTGCGCACAAAAAGTTCGCCTTCTCTGAATGTTTCTTCCATATTGGGCTTGTGCTGATACTGATACAGGAGATAAAGGCTGCTGCTGAATAGTCCTTTACGGAAGTCTACGTTCAGCGTATTGTTGTAGACCGTTGACATTTTCAGGGTCGGATTTCCCCGGCGTATTTGTAAGGAGTCAATCAGTTGCTCTACGTTGCTCAGATCGGAGAGGGCGGGGGTGCTTCTGGAAATCTGTCCCTGGTAGCGGATAAAAGCTTGGTCCGAGAAATTGTAGGTAAGCCGTATACGGGGTAAGACTGAATATTTCTGATATCCTTCACCTTCTTGGTTGAACCATGAGCGGCTGCCCTGTACCCCGACGGAATAATTAAACCTTTTTATTTTGCTGCTGTATTCTATATAAGTGGAAGTGTGTGCTTCCTGCATCCGCGTTTCCGCCGAAGAAGTGCCGGCGTACTTGTTCTCCGTCAGTGATTGCTGGTGGCGGATACCTGCACTGAGCTTGCTGTTGGTGAATTTCTTTTCGTAGATGCCTTCGCCGATAAATGAGTATTTCTTTCCGCGGATAGCCGAATAAATATCGGTAGCAAGGATGGAATGCTTCTTTTCTTCGTAGGTGCGGTCGTCATAAGTATGTATATAAGTGCCTACCGTGTTCAGGATGATGGCCTGGTTGTTTTTGAGGTTACGTTGCAGATAGATATCGATGGAGGGAGATTTGCTGTCTGAGGCCGTGTGGTCTTTCATGGCTACACTATTATCCGGATTGTCGATGGGGTATAATGTGCTTTGGGTGTTCAGTTTGTTATAACGGAAACTTCCCCGAAGGGCTACACTGACGAACCACTTTTCGGCTTCCTGGTAGCTGTAATTCATTGTCAGATAATCCCAGCGCATTTTCATTTTGTCAGGGACACCGTCTTCCAGTCTTGTAAAAGAAGGCTTGTCCGAGAAATGAAACGTTTCGGAATTCTCCCGCCAGTAGTTCTTGAATGAGCGATAACCTTCATGGTAATTGATTCCCCATTCGGAATTTTTATGGTTGATTTTGGCTGTTGCATTGTTGTTTCCCAAAAGTGTGTTGACTGATGTACTTGTGTCAAATCCTACGTAGCCACCTGTCTGATGACGGCGGACGATATAGTCTATGACAGCCGCTGCGTTATCTCCATACCGTAAACCCGGTTCGTCATGGTATTCGATGCGGATCACGTCTTCCGGCTGCAAAGCCAGTATCTCCTGTATCTCCACTTTCGCTCCGTTGATACGTAGCTGTACGTCTCCCTGATTGGAAGAAGTAATCGTTTGCCGGATGGGGTCGACTTGTATGCGGCTGAGTTGTAAACGTTGTAACAGGCTAAGCCCGTTCGTTGAAGTTTTTAGCTGACGGGCACTGGGAAGAATGATCTTCCGGTCGGGCTGGTTGATAACAGGATTGGCGGTAATGGTCACTTCTTCCAGTGCGATGGCTGCCGAATCAATGGAGATCGACCCCAAGTCGAGTGTGGTTGTAAAATCATTCAGGTTGATTTGTTGTGTTTGATAGCCTAGCCCGGATATCCGTAATTGATAATTTCCTTTTTGTAAGTTGTTCATGTTGAATCGTCCCCGTTGGTCGGTAATGCCTCCGGAGATGAAAATAGAATCTTTTGTCTGTAAAATGACATTGGCAAATTCTACCGGCTCTTTGCCGGATACGATTCTTCCTCTTAACTGTAAGTCTTGTGCAATAAGCAACATACACAGACATAGAAATGCTGTGGTTGTAGTGATTCGTTTCATATCTTATTATTAATGGCAGAGAAAGAGTCGCGACTGTCTTTATCTTGTTGTGTTTATTAGACGGACCTAGAGAAGTGAAAGTTGCATGAAAAAAAACTTTTTTCATTATTTGCTGATAATCAGATAATTTCTGATTGTGATAAAAACTTTCTTGAAAAATAATACATGAAATGTTTGGAGGTTTCGAAAAAAGCCGTACCTTTGCATCGCTTTTGAAACGGAAGTGTACGGGCGCTTAGCTCAGCTGGTTCAGAGCATCTGGTTTACACCCAGAGGGTCGGGGGTTCGAATCCCTCAGCGCCCACCATAAAAACCGAAACACTTCCGCCAACAAAAGGGCGCTTAGCTCAGCTGGTTCAGAGCATCTGGTTTACACCCAGAGGGTCGGGGGTTCGAATCCCTCAGCGCCCACAGAAATGGAAGTCTTGCGAAGAAATTCGTGAGACTTTTTTTGTTCTTGCTGCTTTTTATTTAACTTTGCAGTACGATCGGATGTTAAATAGAAAAAGTAACCCCTTTATATATTAGGTGATGGAAGAGGATGTTCGTTGGCTGCAACGTTTGGATAGTTTCCGAAAAGCTTGTCGGAGAGTGCTTGAGATTACAGAGTCGGATAAAGAACCGGATGATTTGTCTGAACTGGAGCAAGAAGGGCTTGTTCAGCGTTTCGAGTATACGTATGAGTTGGCATGGAAAGTGATGCAGGACTTCTTGAAGTATAAAGGGTATGACTTTGCGCTGGGGCCGAACGGTACACTGCAAAAAGCTTTTGAAGACGGGCTGATATCCAATCATGATGCGTGGAGAAGGATGAATAAAGCCCGGGGAACCACGTCTCATACGTATAATGAAGGTGATGCATTGGAGATTGTAGAGAATATTTATACTGAATATTCAGGGTTGCTGAAAATGTTGGCTATAAAGCTGGAACAAGAAAAACTTAAACTTGAAACAGGAAATTTGTTTTCGTGATGTTTGGATTGAGCGATGAGGTGATACAGGATATTTGTGGCGTTTTTGAGCGACATAGCAATATTGATGAAGTGGTACTGTTCGGTTCGCGTGCCAAAGGAAACTATTTGGAAGGTTCTGATATAGACTTGGCGGCTAAAGGAAACGGGTTGACTTTTAATCAATTGATGGACATAAATGTCCAAATAGAAGACCTCGGGATCTTATATAAAGTGGATGTCGTTGATTATAACAAGAATATAGGCACTCCTCTTGTAGCACATATCGATAGGGTTGGTAAAGTGTTCTATAAAAAGAGATACTAAGAATATTAAATGGATTTTTTGTTTCTTACCGCTTTTATACAAACTTTCTTTGTCCTTTTGGCTTATAACTCAGGAAAAAGAGTTAATTTTGCAGTCTGATAATTATCTAAGAAAACGTATGGAACTTGATGTATTAACGGCCATATCTCCGATTGATGGTCGATATAGAGGCAAAACTAAAGCTTTGGCAGCTTATTTCTCTGAATTTGCACTGATTAAATACCGTGTACAGGTAGAGGTGGAATACTTTATCACCTTGTGTGAACTTCCTTTGCCGCAGTTGAAAGGAATCGATAACAGCGTGTTTGAAACTTTACGGAATATCTACCGTAATTTTTCGGAAGCAGATGCGCAACGTATTAAAGATATCGAGAGTGTAACCAACCATGATGTAAAAGCTGTAGAATATTTCCTGAAAGAAGAATTTGACAAGCTGGGTGGAATGGATGACTATAAAGAATTCATTCACTTCGGACTGACTTCGCAGGATATTAACAATACGTCTGTGCCTCTTTCTATCAAAGAAGCGTTGGATAAAGTTTATTATCCGTTGATTGAGGAACTGATTGCACAGTTGAAAACTTATGCAACGGAGTGGGCTGACATCCCGATGCTTGCTAAAACTCATGGACAGCCGGCTTCTCCGACTCGCCTGGGTAAAGAGGTGATGGTATTCGTTTACCGTCTGGAACGCCAGCTGGCTATGCTGAAGGCATGTCCGATCACTGCTAAATTTGGTGGGGCTACCGGTAATTACAATGCTCATCATGTTGCATATCCTCAATATGACTGGAAACAATTCGGCAATCGTTTTGTTGCAGAGAAACTGGGACTGGAACGCGAAGAATATACCACTCAGATTTCGAACTACGATAACTTATCTGCTATCTTTGACGCGATGAAACGTATCAATACCGTGATGGTAGATATGAACCGTGACTTCTGGCAGTATATTTCTATGGAATACTTCAAACAGAAAATCAAGGCCGGAGAAGTCGGATCAAGCGCAATGCCGCACAAGGTAAATCCGATTGACTTTGAAAATGCGGAAGGTAATCTGGGTATCGCGACATCTATTCTGGAACACTTGGCTGTGAAACTTCCTGTTTCCCGCTTGCAGCGTGACCTGACAGATTCTACAGTACTCCGTAATGTCGGTGTGCCTTTCGGACATATCGTGATTGCCATTCAGAGTTCACTGAAAGGACTTCGCAAGTTGCTGCTGAACGAACCGGCTATTTACCGTGACCTGGATAATTGCTGGAGCGTAGTGGCTGAGGCTATCCAGACTATTTTACGCCGCGAGGCTTACCCGCATCCGTATGAAGCTTTGAAAGCTTTGACCCGGACAAACCAGGCTATTACAGAAAGTTCTATTAAAGAGTTTATCGAAGGCTTGAATGTAAGCGAAGATATTAAAAAAGAGTTAAGAGCAATTACTCCGCATACTTATACGGGACTTTAATTGTTTACTTATACAATAAACGTGTTTTTTAAATAGGCCGTGAGGCCAAAGTCTAATTTTATTCGAATAAAAAAATGAGCACAGAAAACGAAGAATGGCGCGAAAATTCTTTCAATGAGGAGAATACAGGTGCCGGCCGTGATGGTAACAAGTCTTACAACAGAGAAGGTGGAGAACGTCCGTATCGTCCTTCTTACAACCGTGAAGGTGGGGATCGTCCGTATCGCCCGCGATTTAATACCAACAATGAAGGTGGAGAACGCCCGCAGCGTTCTTATGGTGACCGCTCTTATGGCGATCGTCCGCAACGTCCTTCTTATAATCGTGAAGGTGGAGACCGTCCGTATCGCCCTCGCTTCAATAGCAATAATGAAGGAGGCGAACGTCCGCAACGTCCTTACAACCGCGAAGGTGGAGAGCGTTCTTATGATCGTCCTCAACGTCCTTCTTACAACCGTGAAGGTGGTGACCGTCCGTACCGTCCGAGATTTAACCCGAATGGCGAAGGAGGCGATCGTCCGCAGCGTCCTTACAATCGTGAAGGCGGCGAACAACGTTCTTATGGCGATCGTCCGTACCGTCCCCGTTTCAACAGTGGTGAAGGTGGTGACCGTCCTCAGCGTCCTTACAACCGCGATGGTGGTGATCGTCCGTATCGTCCTCGCTTCAATAGTGGCGAAGGTGGCGGCTATCGTAATAACAATGCTGGCGGCGGCTATCGTCCGAGATTTAACAATGACCGTTCGCAGGGGGGCTATCGTCCGCGTCCGCGTACCAGTGACTATGATCCGAATGCTAAATATAGCATCAAGAAACAGATTGAGTACAAGGAACAGTTTGTTGACCCGAATGAACCGATTCGTCTGAATAAGTTCCTGGCTAATGCCGGTGTTTGCTCACGTCGCGAGGCTGATGAGTTTATCACAGCAGGTGTGGTTTCTGTAAACGGTGAAGTCGTAACTGAATTGGGTACAAAGATCAAGCGTTCGGATGTTGTGAAGTTCCATGATGAACCGGTTAGCATTGAACGCAAGGTATACGTACTGTTGAATAAGCCGAAAGATACGGTTACTACATCGGATGATCCGCAGGAACGCCGTACGGTAATGGACCTGGTAAAAGGCGCTTGCAACGAGCGTATTTATCCGGTAGGACGTCTTGACCGCAACACGACTGGTGTACTTCTGCTGACCAATGACGGTGACTTGGCTTCAAAGCTGACACATCCGAAATTCTTGAAGAAGAAAATTTATCATGTTCATCTGGATAAGAACCTGACAAAAGCGGATATGGATCAGATTGCAGCTGGTGTACAGTTGGAAGATGGTGAAATCCATGCAGATGCTATCAGCTACACAGATGATTTCAAGAAAGACCAGGTAGGTATCGAAATTCACTCCGGCAAGAACCGTATCGTTCGCCGTATTTTCGAATCACTGGGATATAAAGTAGTAAAACTCGACCGTGTATTCTTTGCCGGATTGACCAAGAAAGGTCTGCGCCGCGGAGACTGGCGTTATCTGTCGGAAGCAGAAGTAAACTACCTCCGCATGGGTTCATTTGAGTAATATATAATATTGTATTAAAAAAGTTTTATGGAAAAGATTGGTAGAACAAAAATTGTTGATCTGTTGAAGCGCGAAGATTTTGGCGCTATGGTCAATGTGAAAGGATGGGTTCGCACCCGTAGAGGTAGCAAACAAGTTAACTTTATCGCACTGAATGACGGTTCTACAATAAATAATGTGCAGATCGTAGTGGATCTGGCTAATTTCGATGAAGAGATGCTGAAACTGATTACTACCGGAGCTTGTATAAGCGTGAACGGGGTAATGGTGGAATCGGTAGGTTCCGGTCAGAAAGTAGAAGTGCAGGCTAAAGAAATCGAAGTGCTGGGTACTTGCGACAATACATATCCATTGCAGAAAAAAGGTCACTCCATGGAATTCTTGCGCGAAATCGCTCACTTGCGTCCGCGTACCAATACCTTTGGTGCAGTGTTCCGCATTCGTCACAATATGGCGATTGCTATTCACAAGTTTTTCCATGAAAAGGGATTTTTCTATTTCCATACACCGATTATTACAGGGTCTGACTGTGAAGGTGCCGGACAGATGTTCCAGGTAACTACCATGAATCTGTATGACTTGAAGAAAGACGAAAGAGGTTCTATCTCTTATGATGACGACTTCTTCGGCAAGCAGACAAGTCTGACTGTATCCGGCCAGCTGGAAGGTGAACTGGCTGCTACGGCGATGGGTGCTATCTATACATTCGGTCCTACATTCCGTGCTGAAAACTCCAATACTCCCCGCCACTTGGCAGAGTTCTGGATGATTGAGCCGGAAGTGGCTTTCAACGACATTGCTGACAATATGGACTTGGCAGAAGAGTTCATTAAATATTGTGTGAAATGGGCGTTGGATAACTGTGCGGATGATGTGAAGTTCCTGAACGATATGTTCGACAAGGGCTTGATTGAACGTCTGCAAGGTGTGTTGAAGGATGATTTCGTTCGTCTGCCTTATACAGAGGGTATCAAGATTCTGGAAGATGCTGTTGCCAAAGGACACAAGTTTGAGTTTCCGGTTTACTGGGGAGTAGACTTGGCTTCCGAACACGAACGTTATCTGGTGGAAGAGCACTTTAAACGTCCGGTGATTCTGACTGATTATCCGAAGGAGATCAAGGCCTTCTATATGAAGCAGAATGAGGATGGGAAGACAGTGCGTGCAATGGATGTTCTTTTCCCGAAAATCGGTGAAATCATTGGTGGTTCTGAACGTGAAGCGGACTATAACAAATTGATGACTCGTATTGAAGAGATGCATATCCCGATGAAGGATATGTGGTGGTATCTGGATACACGTAAGTTCGGTACTTGTCCTCACTCCGGTTTTGGACTCGGTTTTGAGCGTCTGTTGCTGTTTGTGACAGGTATGTCAAATATCCGTGACGTGATACCGTTCCCGCGTACACCGAGAAATGCTGAATTCTAATATTTTGGTATATTTATGTAAAACTCGCATAATCTTTCGATTGTGCGAGTTTTTTTTATTCCTTTGATTGTTATTTTCTCAAAATAAATCTTTATATTTGGACATACGCATTCAAGAGTGTTAACTAAAATCATATTGTCATGAAAAAACTCTATTTCTTTACCATGCTTTCAATTATGTTGTTAGCGGTAACAGGTGCGATGGCCCAGAAGAAAACTAAGTTTAAACCGGCCGATTTAAAAGGGATTTGGCAGTTGTGCCATTATGTATCAGAATCTCCCGATGTTCCGGGATCGTTGAAACCCAGTAATACATTTAAGGTATTGAGTGATGACGGCAGAATCGTGAATTTTACCATTATTCCCGGTTCTGATGCGATTATTACCGGATATGGTACCTATAAACAGTTGACTGATGATTCTTATAAGGAGAGTATCGAGAAGAACATCCACCTTCCGATGCTCGATAATCAGGACAATATTCTGGAATTTGAGATTAAAGATAATGATTACCTGCATTTGAAATACTTCATCAAGAACGATTTGAACGGAAATGAGTTGAATGCTTGGTATTATGAAACCTGGAAACGGGTGGAAATGCCGGCTAAGTTTCCGGAGGATATTGTGAGATAAATGAGATTGTAATATAGATTCTTTGTTGTTTTTTTGACCTCCCCGGTATAAATCCGGAGGAGGTCTTTTTATTTTCTTCACCTTATCTGTAAATATAGTAAGTTCCCCTTGTCATTCAACCCGATAAATCCAAAAAAAGCTAGAAATAGTTTGCCATTTCAAAGAAAAGCCGTACTTTTGCAAGCCGATTATTATCACAAAATGATAAGAGATTAATTCATAGCAAGTTAGTCCTCCTTTGTCCGGGGAGGTTAATATGTGGTGAAGAAAATTTTTAGTAGTAACATTTAAAAAACAAATTTAAGAGTGGATACTTTAAGTTACAAGACCATTTCTGCAAACAAAGCGACTGTAACCAAAGAATGGGTTATCGTTGACGCTACAGACCAAACACTAGGTCGTCTGGGAGCAAAAGTTGCAAAATTGCTGAGAGGAAAGTACAAACCGAACTTTACTCCTCACGTAGACTGCGGTGATAACGTTATCATCATCAATGCAGACAAAGTAAAACTGACTGGTAACAAATGGAATGACAGAGTTTATTTGTCATACACAGGTTATCCTGGTGGTCAGAGAGAAATGACTCCTGCCCGTTTGATCACTAAACCGAACGGTGAAGAGAGATTACTGAAAAAAGTAGTGAAAGGCATGCTGCCCAAGAATATTCTGGGAGCTAAATTGCTGGGTAACTTGTATGTTTACGCTGGTAGCGAACACAAACACGAAGCTCAGAGCCCGAAAATGATTGATATTAATTCATATAAATAAGATATAATGGAAGTAGTAAATGCATTAGGCAGACGTAAACGTGCAATCGCACGTGTATTCGTAAGCGAAGGTACAGGAAAGATTACTATTAACAAGAGAGACCTTGCAGAGTACTTTCCATCAACTATTCTTCAGTATGTTGTTAAACAACCATTGAACAAGCTTGGTGTTGCTGAGAAGTATGACATCAAAGTGAACTTGTGCGGTGGTGGTTTTACTGGTCAGTCTCAGGCTTTGCGTTTAGCTATTGCCCGTGCACTGGTTAAGATCAACGCTGAAGATAAGCCGGCACTTCGTTCTGAAGGCTTCATGACACGTGATCCTCGTTCTGTTGAACGTAAGAAACCGGGTCAGCCGAAAGCTCGTAGAAGATTCCAGTTCAGCAAGCGTTAATGGGCTGCCTGACGGAAGATGTTTAGTATCTAAACTACCGGGACTCTTACTATACAGGCTACCCGGCGGTTGGTTTAGAAAAAACAAAAAAGAAAGTAAACGATTTAAAGAAAAAACAAGATGTCAAGAACAAATTTTGATACTTTATTGGAAGCCGGTTGCCACTTCGGACACCTTAAGAGAAAGTGGAACCCTGCAATGGCTCCTTATATTTTCATGGAACGCAATGGTATTCACATCATTGACCTCCACAAAACAGTTGCAAAAGTAGACGAAGCTGCTGAAGCTTTGAAACAGATTGCCAAATCAGGCAAGAAAGTTCTTTTTGTTGCTACTAAAAAACAAGCTAAACAAGTTGTAGCTGAGAAAGCTCAATCTGTTAATATGCCTTATGTAATCGAGCGCTGGCCGGGTGGTATGTTGACCAACTTCCCGACTATCCGTAAGGCTGTGAAGAAGATGGCTACTATCGATAAATTGACTAACGATGGTACATATTCTAACCTTTCTAAGAGAGAAGTTCTTCAGATCTCTCGTCAACGTGCAAAATTGGACAAGACTTTGGGCTCTATCGCTGACCTGACTCGTCTGCCGTCTGCATTGTTCGTTATCGACGTAATGAAAGAAAATATCGCAGTTCGTGAAGCTAACCGTCTGGGTATCCCTGTATTTGGTATCGTTGATACTAACTCTGATCCTACAAACGTTGACTTCGTAATTCCTGCTAACGATGACGCTACTAAGTCAGTAGAGGTTATCCTTGACGCTTGCTGTGCTGCAATGATCGAAGGCTTGGAAGAAAGAAAAGCTGAAAAGATCGACATGGAAGCAGCTGGTGAAGCTCCTGCTAACAAAGGCAAGAAAAAATCAGTGAAAGCAAGACTTGACAAGTCTGACGAAGAAGCTATCAATGCAGCGAAAGCTGCTGCCTTCATCAAGGAAGACGAAGAGGCTTAATTATATAATGTGCCAATTTGCTAATGTGCAAGAGTATGCTTATACACTTGCATCTTGATTGGCAGATTGGCACATTTTTTGTTTTGAAAATTATTATTCATTTAAATAAAGGAAATTATTATGGCTGTAACTATGGCTGATATTACCAAGCTGCGTAAAATGACCGGAGCTGGTATGATGGACTGTAAGAATGCATTGACAGAAGCTGAAGGCGATTACGACAAGGCAATGGAAATTATCCGTAAGAAAGGACAAGCTGTTGCTGCTAAGCGTTCAGAACGTGATGCTTCTGAAGGTTGTGTTTTGGCTAAGACTACTGGTGAATATGCCGTTGTCATTGCTTTGAAGTGTGAAACTGACTTTGTTGCTCAGAATGCTGATTTTGTGAAACTGACTCAGGACATTCTGGACCTTGCTGTGGCTAACAAATGCAAGACATTGGACGAAGTAAAAGCATTGCCGATGGGTAACGGTACTGTACAGGATGCAGTGGTTGACCGTAGCGGTATTACTGGTGAGAAAATGGAGCTTGATGGTTACATGACTGTAGAGGGAGTAAGCACTGCTGTTTACAATCACATGAACAGAAACGGTCTCTGCACAATCGTTGCTTTCAACAAGAACGTTGACGAGCAGTTGGCTAAACAAGTAGCTATGCAGATTGCTGCAATGAACCCGATCGCTATTGATGAAGATGGTGTTTCTGAAGAAGTAAAAGAAAAGGAAATTGCTGTTGCTATCGAGAAAACAAAAGCAGAACAGGTACAGAAAGCTGTAGAAGCTGCTCTGAAGAAAGCCAACATCAACCCTGCTCATGTAGATAGCGAAGAGCACATGGAAAGTAATATGGCTAAGGGCTGGATTACAGCTGAAGATATAGCTAAGGCAAAGGAAATCATTGCTACCGTTTCTGCTGAAAAGGCTGCACACCTGCCGGAACAAATGATTCAGAACATCGCTAAGGGTCGTCTGGGTAAGTTCTTGAAAGAAGTTTGTCTGCTGAATCAGGAAGATATCATGGATGCTAAGAAGACTGTAAGAGAAGTATTGGCAGCTGCTGATCCTGAACTGAAGGTTCTTGACTTCAAGCGTTTCACTTTGAAAGCTGAATAATCTATCTCAAAAAGATAACAAGATAAGGGCGGAAATCATTAGAATTCCGCCCTTTGTCATTATCCTCCGACACCTTTGGTCTTTGTATATCCTTCTTTTATTAACAGGTCTATTACTTTCTGCTTGAAATCTCCTTGTACGATGATTTCTCCGTCTTTGGCCGAACCTCCGACTCCACATTTGCTTTTCAGAAGTTTTCCAAGTTCTTTCTGGTCATTCTCCGTACCTACGAATCCGGTGATGAGTGTAACGACTTTACCTCCACGATTTTTTCTGTCGAGAGAAACCCGAAGATTTTGTTTGTTTTTATCCAGCGTCACTTGTTCCTGATCATCATCCATATCATAGTTAAAATCAGGATTTGTAGAATAAACTACATTCAGCCTATCTTTCCAATCATTATTTTTCATATTCTTCTGCTTTTATTGTGTCAAAAGTAATATTTTGTGGGGAACCTTGCAATCTTTTGTCTATTTTGCCGTCTAATAATAAAACGAAATAAGACTAATAAACCGAAAATGATGAAACGATATATAGCGTTTGTTCTTATATGTTCTTTTACTATCTCTCTTTGGGCACAAACATTTAAAGGCAGAGTGGTTGACTTTGCGGGAAATCCGATACCCTACGCGGCACTTTATCTGAAAGAACTTAAAACAGGCTTTACTACCGATGATAATGGTTGTTTTCAGACTTCGCTCCAACCGGGACAATATACTTGTGAGGTTTCTTCTTTGGGATTCGCAGGACAAACGTTTTCCTTCTCCATATCTACCGGAGATTTGGAAAAGAATATCGTACTCTCGGAGCAGGTATACAGTTTGCGGGAAGTCAATGTAGTAAAAGGGGCGGAAGACCCTGCCTGTTCTGTGATGCGCAAAGCGATTGCCAATGCTCCTTATTACCGTACGCAGGTGAAAGGATTTAGAGCCGGTACTTATCTGAAAGGTACGGGGAAAATGAAGACCATTCCCGCTATTTTAAAGCTGTCAAAGGAAGTCAGGAAAGAGTCGAAGGAGCTTTTGGGTAAGTTGTTTGTGATGGAGGAACAGAGAGTGGTAACTTTCAAAGCTCCCTCTACCTGGGAGAATCAGGTAAAGGCTTATTCCAATTCTTTTCCGGAAGAGATGGAGGTCAGAATTGGTCTGACTACAATCAACTTTTACGAACCTGTTATTTTTGATAAGGTATCACCATTGAGTGCCGGAGCTTTTTCCTATTACCGTTTTAAGTTGGAAGGGTGTTATAGTGAAGGCAACTACTTGATCAATAAGATAAAAGTCATCCCTAAACAAGACAGCCCACGTCTGGTATCCGGAGATTTGTACATTGTGGAAGACCTTTGGTGTGTTTCTGCGGCTGAGCTTTCTATTCATATGGGTGGTTTAAAGGCTAAGGTTAAGGTTACTTGTAAAGAAGTTCAGCCCGCTGTTTTTCTTGCTACTTCCACAAGTATGTCTTGTGAAATCAAGATGATGGGATTTTCGGCAGAGGCTTCTTATCTGGCGGCGGTACATTATACGAATGTAGAAGTTGCAGACCGTCAGCAGGTAATGAATAGGGGGCTGTCTTCTTCTGATACTTCACTGAAGCAAAACCGAAAGCAGCAGAAGCTTGCAAGGCAGATAGAAGAACTGGCGGCAAAAGATGATTTGACTTTGAAAGAAGCCTATAAATTATCTAAGCTGATGGAAAAGAACATAGCTGAATCCGACTCTACACGTTCTTCGCATAAATATGAGCGCAAAGTGAGAAAAAGAGAGGTGAATGTGAAGACTGATTCGCTGGCAGGTGAAAAGGATTCGCTTTATTGGGCGGCTGTCAGGAGTGTTCCTTTGCGCCCGGAAGAAATACAGAGTTATGTTTATAAGGAAAAGTTATCCCTTTCCAAAGATTCACTTCAAGAGGATGATTCGATAAAGACATCCGTTGGAAGAAAGATCATTCAGACATTTCTTATGGGGAAAACTTTTCGTAGTCCTAATAAAAATGCATGGATCTCTTGGACCGGCCTGCCTTCCTATGTGCCTGAATATAATTTTGTAGATGGTTTTTGGCTGGGAGCCAAGTTTGAAACAGGACTGAAACTATCGGAAGCCTCTGTTTTACAATTTACTCCATCTGCATACTATACCTCTGCCCGTAAAGCGTTGGCAGGACAAGGTGAACTCTCTCTGAGCTATGCTCCGAGGCGACGAGGGTATATGGTACTGTCCGGTGGAATGCTTTCTGCCGATTATAATGGAGAAAGTGGAGAATCACGTCTGATAAATGGCGTTGCTTCTTCTTTCTTCGGACGAAATGATGTGAAACTTTATGAGAAACGTTTCCTGTCCTTACATCATCAGATTGAATTGGCAAACAGTTTGTTGTTTTCTACCTCACTTTCCTGGCAGCGTCGGCAGATGTTGGAGAATCATATACACCGGAGTTGGTTTAAGAAAGAGGCAGAACCGAATATTCCGGATAGCCGGGCATTCTATCCGATGCCTGAAAATGAACTGTTAAAAGCTTCGTTTGCTTTGGAATATACTCCGGTCCATTATTACCGGATGCAGAAAGGGAAAAAAGTGTATGAAGAATCCAGGTATCCTACTTTTACATTACGTTATGACCGGGCTTTCCCTTTGAAAGGTACGTTGTCTTCTCCATCCTATCATTTAGCGGAATTTTCCGCCAGACAGAACATAGAGTTCGGAATGTTTAATACGTTGGACTGGGCCGTTAATGCCGGAACTTTTTGGGATAAGAAAGGTATGCAGTTCCCCGATTTCAAACATTTTGCGACAACTGGTTTACCGGTGACCGAGCGCTCGTTTGACACAGGATTTTCTTTGTTGGATAATTATGCATACTCTACCAATACCCGATGGGTACAAGCTAATATTTCCTGGTACACTCCCTATTTATTGCTGAAATTTCTACCTTTCCTGAAAAAGAAGAATCTGGATGAAGCATTGCATCTCCGTACGCTTGCAGGATATGACCGGCGTCCCTATTCGGAAATCGGTTACTCCATCGGATTCCTGAAACTGGCACGGTTAGGCGTCTTCGTTGGCTTCGAGAGTCTGAAATACCGTTCGACCGGAGTTTCCGTCAGCATTCCTTTGTCAATGTTTGCAGGAGAGTAGCACCTGTGTAGAAATAGTATGAATCATTCTTGCAATTCCGAAAAAAAACGTATTTTTGTCAATCTTATAACCTGAATAAATAAAAGAAATGGCCGAGAACCAAAAGATACAGCAGATAGATTGTACGAAAGTGCCGGAGCCTACTTTGCGCAGGCTGCCTTGGTACTTGTCGAATGTCAAGTTGCTGAAGCAAAGAGGCGAACGCTTTGTCTCTTCTACGCAGATATCTAAGGAAATAAATATTGACGCTTCACAGATAGCAAAAGACTTGTCGTATGTGAATATCTCCGGACGTACACGTGTGGGGTACGAGGTTGATGCGCTCATCAGGGTTTTAGAGCACTTCCTGGGGTTTACGGAGATACATAAGGCTTTTCTTTTTGGAGTCGGTAGTCTGGGAGGCGCACTTTTGCAAGACTCCGGTCTGAAGCATTTCGGACTTGAGATTGTGGCTGCTTTCGATATTGACCCGACGTTGGTCGGTACTCACCTGAACGGAATTCCTGTTTACCATTCGGACGACTTTCTGAAGAAGATGGAAGAATATGACGTACAGATCGGTGTGTTGACTGTTCCTATCGAGATTGCCCAGTGTATCACGGATATGATGGTGGACGGAGGAATCAAGGCTGTCTGGAATTTTACCCCTTTCCGTATCCGTGTTCCGGAAGATATCGTGGTACAGAATACATCCCTTTATGCTCATCTGGCGGTTATGTTCAATCGCCTTAATTTTAACGAAATCAAATAATGAAGATTATTGCCGTAGGAATGAACTATGCCCTGCACAATCAGGAGCTGGGACATACATCTATAAATAAAGAACCGGTTATTTTCATGAAGCCCGATTCGGCTATTCTGAAAGATGGCAAACCGTTCTTTATCCCTGATTTTTCGAATGAAGTACATTATGAGACGGAGCTTGTTGTACGCATCAACCGTCTTGGAAAGAATATTTCTCCCCGTTTTGCCCATCGATATTATGACGCATTGACAGTTGGCATTGACTTTACCGCTCGTGATCTTCAGCGTAAATTTCGTGAAGCTGGTAATCCGTGGGAACTTTGCAAAGGTTTCGACTCTTCTGCCGCTATCGGCACTTTTGTTCCGGTAGAGCGCTATAAAGACATTCAGAATCTGAATTTCAATCTGATGATTGATGGCAAGGAGGTGCAACGTGGTTGTACAGCGGATATGCTCTTTAAAGTGGATGATATCATTGCTTACGTCAGCCAGTTCGTAACACTCAAAATAGGAGATTTACTATTCACGGGGACACCTGCCGGGGTAGGTCCGGTTAGTATCGGCCAGCATTTGCAGGGATATCTGGAAGGAGAAAAGTTGCTGGACTTCTATATACGTTGATCCGTATATTCTTTATTTGACTCATTTATTAAATAGTTTATGAAAATAAGAGTAGGTTTTGGCTTCGACGTACATCAGTTGGTCGAAGGCCGTGAATTGTGGTTGGGTGGTATTCGTCTGGAGCATGCTAAAGGATTGCTGGGACATTCGGATGCTGATGTATTACTGCATACGGTTTGCGACGCTTTGTTGGGAGCCGCTAATATGCGCGACATCGGCTATCATTTTCCGGATACTGCCGGAGAGTATAAAAATATCGATAGCAAGATTCTTTTGAAAAAGACAGTAGAACTGATTGCGACCAAAGGATACCGTGTCGGGAATATTGATGCGACTATTTGTGCGGAACGTCCCAAGCTGAAAGCTCATATTCCGTTGATGCAGGAGACGATGGCAGCCGTAATGGGTATCGATGCGGAGGACATCTCGATTAAAGCGACTACAACCGAAAAGCTGGGCTTTACCGGACGTGAAGAAGGTATTTCCGCTTATGCTACCGTGCTGATAGAGAAGGACTGATAAGAATTGCAGAACTTCTGAATGGCTGGCTATATGGGTCCGCTGATAGGTGAGCTTTCGTGCATTTGCTGTCTGTTTATGGTCAGTCCGTTATAAAGAAGATTACTAACCCCCTAAAACAATAAATAGTATGAACCGATCTTTAAAATTGTTCTTGGCACTGGTTTCTTTGTGTATGACCACCTTCTGTTTCGCTCAAAAGAGTGAATTACAGTTTAACAAAGATGGCAAGTTTAAAATAGTACAGTTCACTGACGTCCATTTTAAATATAAGAATCCCGCTTCCGACATAGCGCTGGAACGTATCAATCAGGTACTCGATGAAGAACAGCCTGATTTTGTAATCTTTACCGGTGATGTGGTTTATTCTGCTCCGGCAGACAAAGGCATGTTGCAGGTATTGGAACAGGTATCGAAGCGTAAACTACCTTTTGTAGTCACTTTCGGCAATCATGATAATGAGCAGGGAATGACACGGGAGCAATTATACGATATCATCCGTCAGGTACCGGGCAATCTGATGCCGGACCGGGGCTCGGCCCTTTCTCCGGATTATGTATTGACAGTAAAAGCATTTTCCGATGCAAAGAAGGACGCGGCTGTTCTCTATTGCATGGACTCCCATTCTTATTCTCCGTTGAAGGATGTGAAAGGTTACGCATGGCTTACGTTCGACCAAATCAATTGGTATCGTCAGCAGAGTGCTGCTTATACCGCACAGAACGGTGGGCAACCATTGCCGGCGCTTGCTTTTTTCCACATTCCTCTGCCGGAATATAATGAAGCGGCTTCTGATGAAAATGCCATTTTGCGCGGAACCCGTATGGAAGAAGCATGTGCGCCCAAACTGAATACGGGTATGTTTGCTGCAATGAAAGAGTCGGGTGATGTGATGGGAATGTTTGTTGGTCACGATCATGATAATGATTATGCGGTGATGTGGAAAGGAATCCTGTTGGCTTATGGTCGTTTTACTGGTGGAAATACAGAATATAATCACCTGCCGAATGGTGCCCGTATCATAGTGCTTGATGAAGGTGCCCGTACTTTCACTTCCTGGATTCGCCAGAAAGACGGTATCGTTGATAAGGTTAGCTATCCGGCAAGTTTCGTTAAGGACGATTGGACCAAACGTTAGCGATAGCCAGTTTCACATTGCTGAGGCGGGTATATTTGGAACCGTAGCTTTCGAACAGGCGTGATACCCGCGCCGATGCAACATATATAATTTCTCCCGGTCGATATTCATGCTCTATTCCGGATAGGGTACATGATATCGCACTGGGAGTTTTTGATGGGATGCTCATTGTCACTAGGTTGCCGCTGGCATCGTTTAACGTCAGTATTTGCTTCACGAAGAATTGCGGAGTTGTTCCATTTATTCTTGTCTTGTAGGGGTCATCTTCCAAACGCACCCGCATGACTTTCAGCTTTAAGTCTGTCAGCTTCTCGTTCACTTCTCCCAAATAGCGACTCGCCCGGCGTGTCTCTTTCGTTTTCCGCAGCATTATGTCCAGATGTACCGAATGGTAGGCCTGTGCTATTTTGACGAAACGTTCCTGTTTGGGAATCTTCGGGGTAAACTTGTAGGCGATCCAGCTCAGATAGGCGGGATCGATCTTTAGGATTTCGTGCAGGAAGTGTCCCCTGTATTTGCCGAAAAAGATGAGATCGTCACCATTGCTCTGCATTCTTTTCTCATTATAATCTACAAGAATGAGGCACCGTCGCGAATAATAAAATAGGGTGCTGGCCATTCGCAGAGACTCATTGATATCCGGAGACAAATCATGTATATAGAGAATCGATTGCTTTTCGGGCAGGGGAGAGTAGAGCCAAAGGGAGTAGTTGGGTTTTCCCGGTCGGGGCAACACCACCAGATAAACTCCTGCCTCTTTGAAAGAGGATCTGCCTCGGTTGTATTCATTCAGTTTGGCATACAATAAGGCTTGCTCGCTTTCGGAAATTCCCGGTAATTTTGGGTTAGCCATAATTGTTCTCGCTTTTGGTATAATTCAAATATACGGATTTTCTTTCAAAGAAGCAAGTCTCTCTGCTGTATAGATAGGGCTGTTAACGATCTTTTTTGTTTCTTTCTGTACGGATTTGAATGAAGAATTCCTGATTTCAATATCAGTTTCAACCGTTGAAACACTTTGTTTCATGCCTTGAAACTAAAAGTTTCATTGCTTGAAACCATTTGTTCCAAGGCATGAAACTAAAAGTATCAAGCGGTTCTTATGATTGAAAAAGCAGATTCTTTCGGCTATAAAAGAAGGAAGTGGAGGAATTAATTTATTTTCTCTTTGAAATCTTGTACATTTGTATTCTTGTAATTATAGGAAATTCGGATGAAAGAACGGAATAAAAGAGTATTAGTCGGTATGAGTGGCGGTATAGATAGCACTGCTACTTGTCTGATGCTACAGGAACAGGGATATGAAATAGTAGGAGTCACGATGCGTGTTTGGGGAGATGAGCCTCAGGATGCACGCGAGCTTGCCGCACGGATGGGAATTGAACATTATGTGGCTGATGAACGTATACCTTTCAAGGAGACTATTGTGCGGAATTTTATCGATGAGTACAAGCAAGGGCGTACCCCGAATCCGTGTGTGATGTGTAACCCCTTATTTAAATTCCGTGTATTGGCAGAATGGGCTGATAAACTGAATTGTGCTTACATTGCGACCGGACACTACTCTCGTTTGGAAGAGCGGAACGGGCACATTTATATTGTAGCGGGAGACGATGATAAAAAAGACCAGTCGTACTTCCTTTGGCAGTTGGGACAAGATGTGCTGAGGCGGTGTATCTTTCCATTAGGAGACTACACGAAAATAAAGGTGCGTGAGTATCTGGCAGAAAAAGGATATGAAGCGAAATCCAAAGAAGGTGAAAGCATGGAAGTCTGTTTCATCCAAGGAGATTACCGTGACTTTCTGCGCGAACAGTGTCCGGAATTGGATACAGAGATCGGCCCCGGGTGGTTTGTCAGTTCCGAAGGGGTGAAGCTGGGACAACACAAGGGAGCACCTTATTACACAATCGGCCAGCGGAAAGGGCTGGAGATTGCTTTGGGTAAGCCTGCTTATGTGTTGAAAATCAATCCGCAGAAGAATACCGTGATGTTGGGTGATGCCGAACAATTACAGACGGAATACATGCTTGCGGAACGAGACCGCATAGTAGATGAACAAGAGCTACTAGCTTGTGAAAGCCTTGCGGTGAGAATCCGTTATCGCAGCCGTCCGATACCTTGTCGGGTGAAGCGTCTGGAAGATGGACGCTTGTTTGTGCATTTCCGTGAGATAGCTTCGGCGGTGGCTCCCGGTCAGTCGGCGGTATTTTATGATGGACGGCGGGTGCTTGGCGGCGCGTTTATCGCTTCGCAACGCGGGATTGGTTTGGTGATCATAGAGAATAAGGATGAATTGTAGAATAAAATAAACAGAGAGATTCAGATGAAAAGATTAGTATTAGCAGCATTGATCCTGACTACAGCGGTGGGAGCATCTGCTCAATTTACCTCTACCGATACCTTGAAGTATCGGATCAGCCTCACAGATAAGGCTGCAACCACATATTCCATCAGGCAACCGGAGAAATTTCTTTCCAAGAAATCAATCGACCGCAGATTGAGACAGAAATTGGCTATTGACTCTACCGACTTGCCGGTCTGTAAGAAGTATGTAGATGCCATACGCAAGAAAGGCGTCCATATTCTCGTTACTGGGAAGTGGGACAATTTTGTGACAGTTTCCTGCAATGACAGTATGCTGATCCACCAAATAGCCAAACTGCCTTTTGTCCGTTCCATTGAGCAAGTATGGCAAGGCAAAGTGACGGCAGCTACAAAAAGAGATTCGTTGATTAATAATCCGCAGCGTTCGGACAGTCTGTATGGTCCTGCTATTACCCAAATAGAAATGAGCCGTGCGAACCTTCTCCACGATGCCGGATTTAAGGGGCAAGGCATGACCATTGCCGTGATTGATGCCGGATTTCATAATGCGGACAAAATCGAAGCGATGAAGAATATCCGTGTGCTTGGGACACGTGACTTTGTGAATCCCGAAGCGGACATTTATGCTGAAAGCAACCACGGTATGTCGGTACTGTCTTGTATGGCAATGAATCAGCCGAATGTCATGATCGGTACAGCGCCGGAAGCCTCCTACTGGCTACTCCGTAGTGAGGATGAATCTTCTGAACACTTGGTAGAACAGGATTATTGGGCGGCAGCCATCGAATTTGCCGATAGCGTGGGCGTGGACGTTGTGAATACGTCACTGGGGTATTACACTTTTGACGATCCGACAAAAAATTATCGCTACCGTGATTTGAACGGACACTATGCACTGATGTCACGGGAAGCTTCGAAAGCGGCTGATAAGGGTATGATCGTTGTTTGCAGTGCCGGAAACTCCGGTGGTGGTTCGTGGAAGAAGATTACTCCTCCGGGTGATGCGGAGAATGTGCTGACTGTGGGAGCTATTGATAAAAAGAAGTTGCTGGCTTCTTTCTCTTCTATCGGCAATACAGCCGACGGACGCGTAAAACCGGACGTAGTAGCCGTCGGTTCCAAAGCAGACATCATAGGTACAGACGGTAATCTTCGTCTGGCAAACGGGACTTCTTTTTCTTCGCCTATCATGTGTGGAATGGTAACTTGTCTTTGGCAGGCTTGTCCGAACTTGACTGCAAAAGAAGTGATCGAACTGGTCCGCAGTGTAGGCGACAGATCCGATTTCCCGGACAATATTTACGGTTATGGCATTCCGGACCTTTGGAAAGCTTATCAAATGAACAAGGAATAACGCTTATTCTTTATTCATTATTCATCATACTTCATTCAAACTATGGATTCTCTTTCCCTTTTAGAACTAAATGCGCTTGTCAGGCGAAGTCTGGAACAATGTCTTCCCGACGAATATTGGATACAGGCAGAATTGAGCGATGTCCGTTCCAATACTACGGGACATTGTTATCTGGAGTTTGTGCAGAAAGACTCTCGCAGCAATAATCTTGTAGCCAAGGCGCGCGGCATGATATGGAGCAATATCTATCGTTTGCTGAAACCTTACTTTGAGGAAACTACCGGACAGTTGTTTACTTCCGGCATTAAAGTACTGGTGAAGGTTACGGTTCAGTTCCACGAACTTTATGGTTATAGTCTGACTGTGCTCGATATTGATCCTGCCTATACATTAGGAGATATGGCTCGCCGCCGTCGCGAGATACTGTTGCAGCTGGAAGAAGAAGGGGTGCTGACATTGAATAAAGAACTGGAAATGCCGCTTCTGCCTCAACGTATTGCAGTCATTTCCTCTGCTACCGCAGCAGGATACGGAGATTTTTGTCATCAGTTGCAGCACAATCCCGGCGGATTCTTTTTCTATACCGAACTATTTCCGGCTTTGATGCAGGGCAATCAAGTGGAAGAATCAGTACTGGCAGCATTGGATCGTATTAATGACCGGATTCATGAATTTGATGTAGTTGTCATTATACGGGGTGGAGGGGCGACCTCGGACTTGTCCGGTTTTGATACATACCTGCTGGCAGCTGCGTGTGCGCAGTTTCCGTTGCCCATCATTACCGGTATCGGTCATGAACGGGATGATACGGTACTCGACTCTGTAGCACATACGCGGGTGAAAACACCGACGGCTGCTGCTGAACTTCTGATCCACCGCATCACCGAGTCGGCAGAACGTCTGGAAGAGTTATCCGCCCGTCTGCAACAAGGGGCATATTCCCTGCTCGAGCAGGAGTGGCGGAGGCTGGAAATGATTCATTCCCGTATCCCGAGCCTTGTTCATCGGAAACTTACGGATGCCCGTTTCACTTTGCTGACAGTCCAAAAGGATTTGTCGCAAGGGGTGCAGGCTCTGTTGTCCCGCCATCATCATCGGTTGGAACTGTTACAGCAGCGTGTAGCGGACGCCTCCCCCGACAAACTGCTGAGTCGTGGATATAGCATCACGCTGAAAGATGGAAAAGCGGTCACGGATGCCGCTTCATTGCTCCCCGGAGATCAGCTGGTTACTCGTCTGGCTAAAGGAAGTTTCACTTCTGAAGTCCGGCACCGATGAAGCCACCCTCCGGCACCGATGAAGACGCCCTTCGGCACCGATGAGCGACGCCTGCCCCACCGAGCATTATTATTCATCTTAAATACAATAAATATGGTAGCTAAAAAAGAAACATACTCCCAAGCGATGGAACGTCTTGAAAAGATAGTTCGCCAGATAGACAACAATGAACTGGATATCGACATTTTGAGCGAAAAAATCAAAGAAGCCAATGAAATTATTGCCTTTTGTACCGAAAAACTGACGAAAGCGGATCGGGAGGTCGAAAAATTGTTGCAAGAAAAGCGGCAGTCTGAAGAATAAAAGTTATTTTTGCGAATCAAAGCGTAAAATAAACTAATACATAACGATATGAAAGAAATAGACTGGGCGAATCTGTCGTTCGGATACATGAAGACAGATTACAATGTGAGAATTAATTTCCGCAACGGTGCATGGGGTGAACTGGAAGTTAGCAGTGAAGAATACCTCAACCTGCACATGGCGGCTACTTGCCTGCACTATGGACAGGAAGCTTTTGAAGGATTGAAAGCTTTCCGCGGCAAAGACGGCAAAGTGCGTATTTTCCGTTTGGAAGAAAATGCGGCACGTCTGCAATCCACTTGTCAGGGGATCTTGATGGCTGAGTTGCCGACCGAACGTTTTAAGGAAGCTATTCTGAAAGTTGTGAAATTGAACGAGCGTTTCATTCCTCCTTATGAGACCGGTGCTTCTCTCTATATTCGTCCGTTGTTGATCGGAACAAGTGCTCAGGTAGGTGTGCACCCTGCTGACGAGTATATGTTTGTCGTATTTGTAACTCCGGTAGGTCCTTACTTCAAAGGAGGTTTCTCTACCAATCCGTACGTTATTATTCGCGAATTCGACCGTGCAGCTCCTCATGGAACAGGTATCTATAAAGTGGGTGGTAACTATGCAGCCAGTCTGCGTGCCAACAAGAAGGCGCATGATTTGGGCTATTCTTGCGAATTCTATCTGGATGCCAAAGAAAAGAAATATATCGATGAGTGTGGCGCGGCCAACTTTTTCGGAATTAAAGATAATACTTACATTACTCCGAAATCATCTTCTATCTTGCCTTCTATCACCAACAAGAGTCTGATGCAGTTGGCAGAAGATATGGGTATTAAAGTAGAACGCCGTCCGATACCGGAAGAAGAACTGGAAACGTTTGAAGAAGCGGGCGCTTGCGGTACTGCTGCGGTGATCAGCCCGATTCAGCGTATCGATGATTTGGAGAATGGAAAATCATACGTTATCTCTAAAGATGGCAAGCCGGGACCGATTTGTACGAAACTATATAATAAGTTACGTGGTATTCAGTATGGTGACGAACCGGATACACATGGCTGGGTGACGATTGTAGAATAATTGATTTTTAAGTATAATCTCTTTTAATTGCGTAATTACTATGTTAAAACAAAATTCAGAATTGCGTGCCCAGGCACGTGAAGCCCTTCGGGGTAAGTGGCCTATGGCAGCCGTTGCTGCTCTTATTTATTCGGCTATTGCCGGTGGTCTGTCTTCTATTCCTTTTATTGGATGGATAGGTTCGTTACTGGTCGGTCTGCCTGTTGCGTATGGCTTTGCTGTTTTAATGCTTGGCGTGTTCAGAGGAGCGGAAGAAGTTGATCTGGGAGTACTGTTTGCAGGATTTCAGGAATACAGCCGTATCTTGAGTACTAAGCTGCTGCAAGCCGTTTATACCTTCCTGTGGTCATTATTGCTTCTGATTCCGGGTATTATTAAGTATTATTCTTATGGAATGACAGACTATATCCTGAAAGATGAACCTGAATTGTGTAACAATGCTGCAATTGAAAGAAGTATGGCGATGATGGAAGGCAACAAGATGAAATTGTTCCTGCTCGATTTGAGCTTTATCGGTTGGGCTATCCTTTGCCTCTTTACTTTTGGTCTCGGATTCTTTGTTCTGCAACCTTATATGCAAGTAGCCCGTGCTGCTTTCTATGAAGATCTGAAAGCTCAGCAGGGCGGTTTCAATATCAATGTCGAAGTGAATATCGAAAGTTGATAAACGAATAAATATCATCATGAAGAATGGAGTACGGAGCAATCTGTACTCCATTTATTTTTGTTGTTTACGAAAAGTAAGTACCTTTGCATCCTAATCAGTAATGAGATGGGAAAGAATAAATTAGAGAAGTTTGCCGATATGGCGAGTTACCCGCATGTATTCGAATATCCTTATTCGGCGGTGGATAATGTGCCTTTTGACATGAAGGGAAAATGGCATCAGGAATTTTTCGGAAACGATCATCCGATAGTGCTCGAACTTGGTTGCGGACGGGGTGAATATACCGTCGGGCTGGGCAAAATGTTTCCCGACAAGAACTTTATAGCTGTTGATATCAAAGGCTCCCGGATGTGGACCGGTGCGACGGAATCCCTGCAGGCAGGAATGAAGAATGTTGCTTTTCTTCGCACAAATATTGAGATCATCGAACGCTTTTTTGCAGCAGGTGAAGTCAGTGAGATTTGGCTGACCTTCTCTGATCCGCAGATGAAAAAGGCTACCAAGCGGCTGACCTCCACTTATTTTATGGAGCGTTATCGTAAGTTTTTGAAGCCGGATGGAATCATCCATCTGAAGACCGACAGCAACTTCATGTTTACTTATACGAAATACATGATAGAGGCAAATAATCTTCCGATAGAATTTATGACGGAAGACTTATATCATTCCGGCTTAGTGGATGACATTCTTGGAATCAAGACTTATTATGAACAACAATGGCTTGATCGTGGTTTAAATATTAAGTATATTAAATTCCGGCTTCCGCAGGAAGGTCAATTGCAGGAACCGGATGTAGAAATAGAACTTGATCCCTATCGTAGCTACAACCGTAGCAAGCGTAGCGGATTAACCACAAGCAAGTAGCTTGTCAGCATAATCACCGTAAAGTGAACAGCCAACTGACCGAACGGTGAATTTAAATAGTAAATAGTAAATAGTCAAATAGTAATTAAAATGACCCTTTATCCGAAATTAATATTGGATGCACTGGCAACGGTGCGTTATCCCGGTACGGGAAAGAATCTGGTGGAAGCGGAGATGGTTGCAGACAACCTGCGTATTGACGGTATGACAGTCAGTTTTTCTTTAATCTTTGAGAAGCCGACCGATCCGTTTATGAAATCAATGCTGAAGGCTGCGGAAACAGCCATTCATACCTATGTATCACCGGATGTACAGGTAACTATTACAACAGAAAGTAAACAGGCTGCTCGTCCGGAAGTGGGCAAACTGCTTCCGCAGGTGAAGAATATTATCGGCATTTCTTCCGGCAAAGGAGGGGTGGGTAAGTCTACCGTTTCTGCAAATCTGGCAGTTGCTTTGGCTAAGTTGGGCTACAAAGTCGGTCTGCTTGATGCCGATATCTTCGGTCCTTCCATGCCGAAGATGTTTCAGGTGGAAGATGCCCGTCCGTATGCGGAGAAGATTGATGGACGTGATCTGATTATTCCGGTAGAGAAATACGGTGTGAAACTGCTTTCTATCGGTTTCTTCGTTGATCCTGATCAGGCTACACTTTGGCGCGGCGGTATGGCGAGCAATGCATTAAAACAGCTGATTGGTGATGCTGACTGGGGTGATCTTGATTATTTTCTGATTGATCTTCCTCCCGGTACAAGTGACATTCATCTGACCGTTGTTCAGACATTGGCTATGACGGGAGCGATTGTCGTCAGCACTCCGCAGGCTGTTGCACTGGCGGATGCCCGTAAAGGAATCAACATGTTCACGAACGATAAAGTGAATGTACCTATTCTGGGATTGGTTGAGAATATGGCTTGGTTTACGCCTGCCGAACTGCCGGAGAATAAGTACTATATCTTCGGTAAAGAAGGGGCTAAGAAATTGGCTGAAGAAATGAATGTACCTTTACTTGGCCAGATCCCTATTGTGCAAAGCATCTGTGAAGGTGGGGACAATGGGACTCCGGTAGCGTTGGATGAAGATACGGTAACGGGACGTGCTTTCTTGTCTTTGGCAGCCAGCGTCGTTCGTCAGGTAGATCGTCGGAATATAGAGATGGCTCCGACCAAGATTGTAGAGATGCATAAATAAATGTTCTGATACTGAACTTACGCTGAATATAAAACCTCCCGATGAGATGTGTCTTGCTTCATCATCGGGAGGTTGTTTCATTGATTGGTATAGCTTTGGGTTACTTTGTGATGAATACCCTTATTTCTCCAATGCTTTCATTAATTGTTCTTTCATGGCATCTACCCCGGGAAATCCTGTTTGTTTATAAGTGATATTTCCTTCTTTGTCCACAACAAAGTAAGTAGGGACACCCCGGATGTTGAGTTTCTCACCCAGATAACTCCATTGTTCTTTTGTCACACGGAAATGCTCTCCGTGAATATCAGGAATCATGTTCTTCCAAGTTCCCAATGGAGACGTTTCACCTGTAATGTAAAGGTAGATGATATCTTTGTCTTTCAGTTCTTCTTTCATAGGGAGGATTTCTTTGTTGGCAGAACGGCATGGACCGCACCAGGTTGCCCAAAAATCGACTAGCAAGGTATGGCCGCGAAATTTGGAGATAATAGATGGAAATAAATCTTCGTTAGATACTTCTCCGGCGTCATTGATGGTAAATCCTGTTTTCTTTTTATTTATTTCTATTTGCTTCAGTAGGTCACTGTTCATAACCAGAACCACTTCATTGTATGCTGAAGGCATGGTAACTAATTCTGCCTTTTGTTCATCGTTGAGTGGATTGAGGTCTCTCATGGAAACTCCGATCATATGTGCCTTTAAATTTTGGGTCAGGAAACCGGCTGCTGTATGACTATCCAGGTGCTTAAGTATTTTATCATTGATGCCTACACGGCGTATGATGTCAAACAATGCAGGATATCTGCTGTTGTAGCACGCTTTGGGCGAAAGAATAGATGTGAAGTCCAGAAGCCCTTCATAATATCCTTGGGGAATGTTTATCTGAGTTTCAGCATAATATTTGTTTGCTTTCTCTCCTTCCAGTCCATTAGCCATGATATAGGCTAATTTCAGGTTCCTTTCGGTTTCGATCACCTTTAGTGCGGCAGACAATTCGAGATCAGTGTTGATTATCTCTTTATAGGCAGGGCTGCCTTTCGACTGCATGATTTGTTTTTTGAATTCGGGCAGCCGGGCAAGTATTTGAGCCTTGTACTCTTCGGCTGTTTTCCCGTTCAGTTGTTTTATTTGTTGTTGATAGTCCTCGTAGCTGTTGCCTTCAGTAAAACTGAAACTCATGGGATTATCCGCTAGTTCTTGCTGCAATCCGGCTAAGTATCCTCCATAATAGACTTCTTTTCCGTATGGCTTTTCTGCTTGGCGAAGGTGAGATTGCTTTCGGGCGTTTTCGCGGAGATTGATGACAATAGAAGTGGTTTCTCCCGGTGCCAGTAAGTACTCGATGGTTCCAAAAGGAAACATGATCGTACACGGAGTAATCATGAAAACATTCATTTCATGATAAAATGTTCCATCGTCCTGAATTCGAATTTTTCCTTCCTGGGCTCCTTCCCTTATGACATCCTGGTAGTAAAGACTACCTTTGTCGGGCATTCCTTTTTGGTAGTCAAGGATTCTTCCTTTCAGAATAGCCTTGTCGTATTTGACAATGGGATCGGGCAGCGTCATTTTATGGTCTGCTTTTGGAACTATAACATCCTTAGGTAATTTGAATTTGCCGAATGACTTCTTGTCCAATTGTATCCCCCATATTTTATATGCCCCTTCAAAGTCTCCTTCGGAGAAATCCAGCCGGGTCACATTCTGAGGAATAGGTGGAAAAGTTAGTTGGAACTCGGCTTCGCCGGATTCCGGCATCCAGAATTCTTTGTCCAGTGTAATACCTATTCCTTTCCGGATGGGGTATAAGATACCGTTATTATCTTTCAAAACACTGCCGGTTGCAATCTTTATCCAGTATTTAGGGCGATAGAAAGCCTTGATATATACCGTTGTGACTGTGTCACTCATCACTATTTTGTCTATCTCTATACTTGAGGAGTTTTGAGCTAAAAAGGGAGGACGTTCTACGATTCTGTCTTTAGCTTGTGCCATGCAAAGCATACCTAGCAGCATACTTATTATTAATGCGGATCTTTTCATATGAATAGGTTTTATCTCCAACAAATGTAATCATATTATTGTAATTTATTTATGTAATTATAGAAAAAAGGAGCAGAATCGCATGCGATTGCTCCTTTTTCTGTTATTTGTCAAGAGAATAATGCTATTTCCGGTTTAGCTTATTGGAGTCGGAATGTGATAGGGAATGTATATTCCACGGCAACGGCTTGGCCGTTCTGTTTGCCCGGTTCCCATTTCGGCATACCCCGCACCACGCGAATCGCTTCAGCATCCAGCCAAGCTGACGCACCTTTTAATATTTTTATATTTGACACGTTACCGTCTTTGTCAATGACAATTTGGACGAGTACTTTTCCTTGTTCCTTGTTCTGCTGGGCCATAGTTGGGTACTTTATATTTCTGGCTAAGTAGCGCATTAATCCTTCCTGTCCTCCGGGAAATTTAGGCATTTCATCTACGACTTTGAAAGTCGGCTCATTATTGGGCACCTCTTCTTTAGGTCCATAGCCTACCACTACAACCTCTTCAAACTTTTCTATTGCTACTGCCTCGGGAGTTTCTGCTGGTTTTGCAGGTTCCGGACCAGACAAACGGAAAGTTACGGGAACGGTGAATCTTACGTTCACAGCTTGTCCTCTTTGTTTGCCGGGTTTCCAATGGGGCATGGCGGCAATCACACGTTCTGCTTCCTTGTCGAGATAGGGATCTACGCCCCGAACAGTTTTAACGTCGGAAATGCTACCGTCTTTTTTGACTACAAACATCACAATCACACGTCCTTGCTTTCCATTTTCATGGGCTGTTGCCGGATATTTGATATTCTTGGCAAGATATTCCATCAGTGCCGATTGTCCACCAGGGAAGTCGGGCATCTCTTCTACCACTTCAAATACGACAGAATCGTTTACAGTAGCACTTTTAACGGGTGCCGGAGGGGGAGGAGGAGCTACCTCTTTTGTTTTCTGCGTTCCTTTCTTATCCTGTAATGTCGCTACTTCCGTCATTCCGTCGGGAAGTTCCGGACCATTGGCGAGTTCAGCTTGAGAAACACTTTGCTCTGTCGGTGTTCCCATCACTTCCTTAGCAAATTCTTTCGTTGTGCGGGCTACTACTTCGATGTTGCTGATAATCATCAACAGGGCAGCCAAGGGAAGGAACATCAGATACTTAGTCCTTCCTATTTCTTTGGTTCTTCGTTTATTCATCATTTTGATACGATTTTTAAGTGGTAAAACATTGAAACTATTAGATAAATTTGCTGCAGCCTTGTGATGTGCCAGTCCCAACAAGTGGTACTGGTATGATTTACTATCATGCCCCGTCTCCAATACGCGGTGATCTGCCATGTATTCCAGATTTCCTCTGACTTCTCGTTTCATTAGCCAGATGAAGGGATTGAACCAGCAGAAAATGCACATAAACTCACTGATAAGTACGTCTGCTGAGTGGTATTGACGGGCATGGGTTTCTTCATGCGTGATTATTTCGCTGATTTCGGATTCCGTATGCGATTCCGGGTGTATGAATATCCAGTGAAAGAAAGAAAAAGGTCCTGTGCCTGTCTTTAATATATGTACGCGTGATCCCTGTATCGTGCTTTTCGGACATAGGAAATGCAACCGTATGATACTGCCTAGCTGGATTAAAAAGCGTATGGCAAGGAGCAATACACCACTCCAGTAGATAACTTCCAGAATTTGTGGGATTAGTTCCTGCCAGGTGACGGTTGTTTCCTGTGGTGCCTCAATGATTTGCTCCGGAAGAATGATTGTGGCATAAAGATCCGCCATTGCCACCATAGGCTCCTGTTCCTTTATCCACTCTTGAATATTCAATAAGGGATAAAGCAGGGAAATGCCGAAGAAGCATAACAAAGCGGTTCGTCGCCAGTGAAAGAAGGTGTCTTTATGAAAAAACAACCGATAGAAAGCGTAAAACAATGCGATTGCTACGTTTATCTTTAGGAAATAGGCTAGTTCCGGAGTCATATCGATAAAGTTTCAGTTTATTTTTCTTTTCCTTTCTCTATCAGTTCGATAATGTCTTTAAGGTCATCAGTGGATATCTTTTGATCTTTTGCAAAGAAAGAAACCATTTCCTTATAAGAATTCTCGAAATAGTTGCGGACTACTCCACTCATGAAGTGGCGTTTGTATTCATTTTCACGAATTGCGGGAGTATATTGATAGGTATTTCCTATATGTTTCGATTTTACGTATCCTTTCCGCTCGAGATTTTTCACGATGGACGCAACGGTAGTATAAGGTGGCGCCGGTTGCGGATACTTAGATACGATGTCCTTTACGAAACAGTCCTGTAACTCCCAAATGTAGATCATTACTTCTTCTTCTTGTATAGTTAACTTTTCCATGGAGATGATGTTTAATTACGATTCTTTCGCAAAGCTACGAATATTTCGTAATAAAGCAATAGTTAGATGGTTAAATGTTGTAAATGCCTATAGGAAAGGTGTCTGTTTGCGGGTAAACTCCCTTTGGCTTACGTGGTATGAAAATAATGTGGATAAAAGTTATTTTCGTCCAAATAAGCAATCTTTCGGACATTTAGGTGAACAAAACTGCTTTCATCTTTTTTTATATAAAATAAATGAAATACTTTTGTAGAGCATAAAACGAATGTTAATAAAAGAAGGGTGCGTTTCAATACAAATCAATGTTTGGAAAGATTCCCCGTACTCAATAAAGAAACTATTAACTATGCAGCCCAGAGGGAGGAGGGAGGCGAACTAAAAAATGACAGATATGAAAAAAGGTTTGATTTTTGTGCTGTTTGCACTTGTTTCTATCGTTTCTTATTCTCAGATTTCCTGGAATGCTAAGGTAGGTATGAACATGAGTAATTTCACAGGAGACGCTGATACGGATATGAGAGTAGGTTTTAATCTTGGAGTTGGAATGGAGTATCAGTTTACTGATATGTGGTCTCTTCAGCCTTCTTTGATGTTTACTCAGAAAGGTGCCAAATTAGGCGATATGAAGGCTAATCCGATGTATCTGGAATTGCCGGTAATGGCTGCTGCAAGATTTGCTGTAGTAGATGGACAAAACGTAGTTGTAAAGGCCGGTCCGTATCTGGCATGCGGTATTGCAGGCAAATACAAGATAGCTGGTGTGAAAGAAGATTTCTTTGGTGATAATGGTGGTGGCAAAAGATTTGATTTTGGACTTGGAGTAGGTGTTGCTTACGAAATCAACAGATTCTTTGTCGATCTGACAGGAGAATTTGGCTTGACTAAAGTCTATGATGCCAGCGGTTCTCCTAAAAATCTGAACTTCTCCATCGGAGTAGGTTACAAATTCTAATTGAATCATATCCTCTTTATAATACCATTCATAAAGTCCCCTGCCCAATCGATGGAGCGGGGGACTTTTCTATTTCTTCTCCATAAAGAAACTCTCTCTTCCTATAAAGAAAAACGATGTATACCTCCGCAGAAGAATACATCGTATTTAACTCTCTCTCTTAATAGTCTCAATCGCTGATCTGTTTGGCCAGATTCGCTTTTTCTTTTAGTTCTTTATATCGTTCTATTGCATGTTTCCGACTCATCAGTATCTGCCAGCGATATACCCAGCAAGTGGTAAGGAAATAAACACCTGCTTGTATCCACAAGGCTTTATATTCAAAGGCGACTTCACTGAGTGTAGCTCCCATATTATTGATTTTCACAAAGCCATTGATACCGAATGTAGACGGGAAGATGTAAGATACATATTTCCAGAACGGAGGAATTGCCGCTCCCGGCCATGAGATGCCGGAAATAAACAGCAACGGTACGGAGGTGAATACAAAAATCAGCATACAGGTTTCCCGGTTGCGAATGGCAATGGAGGTAGTCATTGCAAAGAAAATGCAGGCTGCCAGATAGGGGACAACGAATAGTATCAGTGAACCGGGTTGTCCGATCTGGTTGAGGCTGAATAGTCTTGGCACGATATACAGCACGTAAAACGATACCAGTACGTATACAAGGAAATAACTCAATCCTTTGCCAAGCACAATTCGTAGTGTACCGTTATAATGTCGGTTGATGGGCACAAGATCCTTAAACCGGTTATTTTCACGGGCGGTTCCCGCTGCAAGTCCGATGCCGAGCAATAATGTTTGCTGTATAATCAATACCAGTACGGCAGGAATCAGGAAGGCTGCAAAACCTGCTGTGGGGTTGAATATGGAAATCTCTTCATATTCTATCGGGTAGCCGGTGATTTCATCCTGTCGTTCGGTCGTGTTACCGCTACGCGCGATCTTTATATCTTTATTCATATCCAGTGAAACTGCTGTATTGGCGATCAGCATGGATTTATAATACAACAATCCGCTCATATCGCAGTAGATGCTGACTTGTGTCTGCTTCCCTTTGGCAATGTTGTCACTAAAATCTGAAGGTATATAGATAATGCCATAGGCGAGGCGGTTCTTCAGCATCTGCTTGGCTTCCTCCATATCGGCACAATAGGCAATGATCTGAACGTCCGGTGTAGCATCCACTTTTCTGAGATATTCGCGACTCAGGGATGAATGCGAGTCATCGACTACAACGGCAGGAACTTCGCGTACTACTTCATTGTCATAGATAAAGCTGTACAATAACGGATAACCGAGTGGGACGAGAATAAAGAAAATCAGTACCCCCTGGTCACGGAAAGTTGTCTGGAACTCCCGCTTCCAGATATAAAACAGGTCGTTGATGCCTTGGGCTATCTTATCTTTAAATTTTATATCTTTCATTAGGGTATGTATTTATAGTAAACCAATGCTTCTTTCAAGCGGTGGACCACAAAGAAAGGAAGCATCATGAATATTAGTAATGCCATATAGTTGGACCATGAATAGGCCATACTGTACCCGTTGAGCGCCTGATCTACGTAAATCAGGAAATAATGACGTAACGGAAACAGATTACTCAGAGCCTGCAAGACAGGATTCATCGCCATCACCGGAAAAGAAAAACCGGAGATAGAGAATGAAATCACTCCCCACAAGGAGGCGAAACTTAATCCGAGGCGGAGTGTAGGCAGTGTACCTATCATGACAATACCGCAGCACTGGGATGCCAAGACGAGGCAGAGTGTGGCGAATATCATCGGAAAAATGCCGCTGTTGCAAGGGAAATGCAGAAAGCCATACAGGTATACATTATAGAATATTCCCATTATGAAGAAGACTACCGTATGCGGGAGCAGTTTGCCTGCCAGTGCGATGTAAATGGAATTGTTGCTCATCCGCAACCATTCACGGGCGGTACGGTCTTTGATTTCTACACCAATAGAATAAACGGTGACCATAAAAATAAGCAGCATGAGTACTCCCGGTATCAGTGTGTTACACAGGTATACCGAATAATTCAGCCATGGATTGTTCAGTGGATGCGTGTCTATTACGATTGGTTGCAGGAAACCCATTGCCTGATCTTCCGTAGCTCCTTTGGCATACAGTATACTTCTGGCAGCAGAGCCGGCAGTAAGTTCTCCCATCATTTTCATATCTCTGAATAGCAAAGAGCCCGCAATCAGATAGGAGTAATTGGTATAGAAAGAGATTTTGGGTTGCCGCTGGCTTTGTGCTTCTGCCGACAAGCCTTTCGGGATATAGAAGAAACCGTAAATTTTTCCTTCCTGCACAGCGATGCGCGCATCCGTAACATTGCTGTAATGAGCTATGACACCTGTTTGCGAGAAAGCATCCAGATTGCGGACAATGTTGCGTGAAGTAGACGAGTCGTCCATGTCTACCACGCCCGCCGGAAGATTCTGCGGAAGTCCCGAATCCATCAGGGTCGTGAAAAATAGGTAGCAGAACAATGGAGCGATGACCATGCAAAAGAGATAGAGCGGGCGTGATACTAACCGCCTGCACTCCCTCTGCATGACTTGCCATAAGGCTACATATTTCTTCTTTCTCTCTTTCATGATTATTTGTTAATGATGACGGACATACCCGGACGAAGATTTTCCACTTTTTCCATCGGAGAAGCTTTGACTTCAAATGTCTTCAGGTCGAACTGACCGGTAGTTTTGGTTGCTTTCCAGGCGGCGTAAGTACCTAAGTCTTTCAGATAGTATACTTTGAGTCTGACTGTTTTATTATCCAGCGCGGGAACAACAGCTTCAAATTCTGCTCCCATAGTCAGGTTTTTGAGCAAGTCTTCGCGTACGTTGAAAGTCACCCACATATCATTGAGTTCGGCTATGTTCATGATAGGAGCACCTGTGCCTACCAATTCGCCTACTTTCGGGAAAATCTCGGAAACTTCTCCGGCAGCCGGAGCAATCAGATAGGTTTCCTTAATGTAAGATTCTACTTCGGCAACAGCTCCTTTGGCACGGTTCACCAACGCTTCGGCAGCCATCTTGTCTTCACGTTCCGCACCGTTCTTTGCCATAGTATATTGTGCTTTGGCAGCTTTCTCAGTAGCGATGGCAGCGTCGCGTTGTGCGGTTACTTCGTCCAGCTTTTGTGCGGGCATCACTCCTTGTTCATACAGGTTCTTGACTCTCTTGTATGATTTCTCGGCAATTGTAACACCGGCCTGAGCTTTCTGCCACATTTCATAGGCTGCCTGAATCTGTTCCTCACGTGCACCTTTGATTGCTTTTTCGTTTTGTGCCTGAGCGGCAGCTTCGGCGGCACGTGCCTGCTCCATTTTAGCCACTACATCGGGGGCTTCCAGAATAGCCAGTGTATCTCCGGCATTTACGCTTTGTCCTTCTTTCACACGAAATTCCAGTATACGTCCCGGAACTTTGCTTGAAACGCGGTATTCGGTAACTTCAGCCTGCCCCTGAATAATTTCAGGACCTTTGCGGAGCATGAAAAAGCCAACGACTGCAACGATTGCAATAACTCCCAGTAAAGTAAGAAATGCAAGCAGCATATTGCTGTTTTGTGATTTTATAGGTGCCATATTATTGATGAATTATAAATTACGAATAATAAATTGATTGAATACCTCAGTCTTTAATTGTCAATAGTCAACTGTCCATTATTTCAGCGTTCCCAAAGACTTCTTCAGATAAATCTCCGTCAGCTTCACGTCGATTTGTGCGTCAATCTTTTCCGATTGGGCGGACAGCCATGCCGTTTGTGCTTCCAGGACATTGCTGGTGGCAATGACCCCTTCTTTGAAGCCTAAGGTGGCATAACGGAGATTTTCGTCAGCCTTTTCCATATTCTTGGTTGCCATTACCAGTTTTTTGCTGGCTTCCTTTACTTTAAAAGCGGATTGGTTAACTTGCAATTCGATCTTTTCTCTCGCATCCTGAAGCTGATATTGTGCGATTCGTGCTTCTGCCTTGGCGGCTTTGGTCTTGTAAATGCCTTCCCCCCAATGCCAGATAGGTATCTGTACCATAACGCCCACATTCCACATTCCTTTGAATTTATTCTCAAAGCTGTTGAATACGGAAGGATTGGTCACCATATAATTTCCCATCAACGCAATGGACGGAAGATGTTCGGCGCGGGTAACATTTATTTTCTGTTTATAAATCTGAGTAGCCAGTTCAAGGCTGCGTATCTCCGGACGGTTGGCGTAAGCGGTGGACATGTCGAAGTGGGTCTCCGGTGTGAGCAGTGGAATGTCCTCCATATTTTCGTCTGCCAACGTGATAGGAGAGCTGAGATCAATGCCACATAGTTGACACAACAACATTCGGGCCAGGCTTAATCCGTCTTCCACTTTAGTCAGTGTCATTTCCGCTTCGTTGACTTTCACACGCACGGACAAACCGTCGGCTTTTGTGGCAACTCCTTCGGCAATCATCTTTTCCACATCGCTGTCCAGCTGCTGCAAAAGTTTGAGATAGCCTTCGGCCAGTTTCTTCTTGTTCACTAAGGATATGACTTGCCAGTAAGCCTGGTCAGTGCTCATGATAACCTCCTGCATGCCTCCTTGATGTTGCTGTTGCGCTAATTCTTCGGCATACTTTGTGATTTTATTATATGCACGGATTTTGCCGCCCATGTATAATGGCTGTGTCAGCGTGATGGCACCTGCATATACATTTCTCGTATCGGTGCGGAGTGCATCGACCAGTGAACTTCCGGCTTCATTAAAAGCCGAAGTCAGGCTAGCGCCCAAGGCTGGAATCTGGGATGCAATTTCCGGATGTAATTGAGCGATAATTCCTGCGGCTTGTTGTAATGGACCGGCCAGATTAGTCCCCAATCCCGAAAGCGCCGCTTTCTGGTCATTGTTCAATAATGAAAATTCTTTTTGATTTCTCATGTAAGTTCCCGTAGCCGAGAAACTGGGCAGGTAGTTGGTAAATGCAGCTTTGTGCTGATAATGAGCGGCATTTATTTTTTCATTGCTTATCAACAGATCTTTGTTGTTGGCAAGAGCTAATGCGCGGCAACTATCTAGGCTTAGGAAGCTTTGCGCTTTTACTATAAAAGTCAGGCTCAACAGAATTGTCAGAAGAAATAGTTTTTTCATCGCATCTTACATATTAATAAGGTGATACTTCTTTTTTAAATAACCCCGTTATCATATAAATTGTTTATTGAAATAGTTCATTTTTTTGTACTTGTTGACTTAAACAATAATTGCATAAACAACGATGCAAATGTATGTGCTTTCTGTGAAAACGCAAAATGAATTAGCTTTTTTTAAATGCTTCTCTTTGGAAAATATGCTATACTTGTATTTTGAAACATGATAAACATACTATAATGTTATTAAATCTGACAGAAGAACAAATCACTCAACTCGCTCCGGACGCTGCGTCTGTCAAAGCAGGAAAAGGGTTGGCGAACCGGACTAAGTGGGTACTTCTGGAGCATAGTGACCGCGCCATCTGGGGACACTGCCAAGGAAGTGGAAAAACGCCTTATCAAACAGTAGTTGATACAAAGAATATTGCATTCAAATGTTCTTGTCCCAGCCGTAAGTTTCCGTGTAAACATGGGTTGGGGCTTTTATTTATGTATGCTTCCCATGCTGATCTTTTCAAGGAAGCGGAGGAACCGGACTGGGTAACGGCATGGCTCTCCAAACGTGAAGAGAAGGCGGAGAAGAAAGAACAGAAAGAGAAATCGGAAACTCCGGTGGATGAAGCGGCACAGGCCAAGAGGCAGGCCGTGCGCCATCAGAAGGTACTGGCCGGAATTGATGATCTTCAGATCTGGATGAAAGACTTGCTCCGCAACGGGCTGCTGAATATCCCGGAAAGAGCATATACACTATTTGAACCCATATCCCGCAGGATGATTGATGCGCAGGCCGGTGGATTGGCGGGCAGGTTACGATCGCTACAGGAAATCAATTACTATACGGACAGTTGGAAATATGAGCTTACCGACAAATTGAGTAAACTGTATCTTCTGACAGAAAGTTATAAGAATTTGGATTCTCTTTCTGCTGAGTGGCAAACGGAAATCCGTATTCAGGTAGGATATCCGCAGGCGAAGGAAGAAGTGATGTCCGGCGTGCCGGTGGCAGACCAATGGATCGTTTTGCATACCAGAAGCCGGAAAATAAATGAGCTGCGGACAGAAACTTTCTGGTTGTACGGGAAGTCCAGTCACCGTATGGCCCTCTATTTAAACTTTCTGGCTCCCGGAGCGTTGCCGGAATTTAATATGGTTCCCGGTGGCGTCTATGAAGGAGAGTTGTATTTTTATCAGGGCGTTGCTGCCTTGCGTGCCCTGCCCCAAAACATGAAATGGCTGGATAGTACCTTCCTGCCTTCATTGTGTTCCGATATACCGGTTGCCATGCAATCTTACAGAACGGTTATGCAGACTCATCCGTTTGCGGAGGAAGTTCCTCTCTTGGTGGACAATGTCAGACTGGTAACAAGCGGAAATACGCACTATCTACAGGATGCCGCAGGTATGGCCGTTACGGTGCATATCGAAGAGACTGCACGTGTTGACATACTGGCTATAACAGGCGGAAAACCCTTCTCGGCTTTTTTGCTGGCAGACGCCGTTTCCTGTGAATTGAAAACAATCTGGTATCAATCTGAATTTTATTTTTGGAAAGATGAACTTAACTGATCATATCATCAATGTGGCATTGCTTGGCACTGCCACCCGTGAACTGATAACGACTGATTTTCCGGAAGAGTTGCAAGAAACTCTCCGCGACATTCAGGCGAAAGCAGAGGATGCGGAAGCTCTCTTCTATCAGCAGTCCGCTTTGGGCTTTGCCTTTGCGCGTGCCGGAGTGGAGGCGCAATCCATTGCAGGAGTTGCAAATGTGACAGAAGCTCCGGAAGAAGACAAACCTTACTTCCTCCGTGAAGTGGGAGAGTTGCTTACTTCCCTGTATCTCAATAAAAATCAGTATCTTTTGCTGTATGCTTACCGGAAAGCTGCCGACAAAGGAAAATTGATCCCTCCTGCCTATCTGCAAACTTTATTGCGAAGAGCTTTTGACCGGAATAATCCCTACAGGTATGAGGAACAGCACTGGCTGTCTCTGCTGACAGGGCAAAGAGGACGTTGGCTTCTTCCGCAAATGGGATTTCCTGTATGGGGAGAATCCGGCAACGAAACTTGGGAAACCGCCTCTCACGAAGAACGGAAACGAATGTTGACTAACCTGCGGAAAAATAGTCCGGAGCAGGGGCTTGCCTTATTGCAGACCGAACTGAAGAATGAGTCGGCTGCCCATCGGGATGAACTGATTCAGTGTTTGCGGTGGGGGTTGAGTAAATCAGACGAAGCATTCCTGCAAGAGATCGTGGCGACTGACCGGAGCAGTAATGTCAAAGAAACGGCCCGGCGATTATTGTGTAGCCTGCCGGACTCCGAACTGGTGAAAATATACGAAGAATTATTGCGGGGGAAATTACATTTCAATTTCCTTTTGGGATGGTCGTATGATAAGATTGAATTTACCCCTGAAATGAAGAAACTGGGACTTGAAGAGGTGAGTTCCAATAAAAACGAGAAGGATGATCGTTTCTTGTTACGCCAGTTGGCGGAACGTGTTCCATTAAGTTTCTGGAGTGAGTTTTATGACTGTCCGCCGGAGAAGGCTGCCAGCAAACTGGCGAAGAACCCTCCTTTTCAGAAACTGTTCGACCTGTCGAAACCGATCCTGAATTTCAGCGACTCCGGTTGGGCATATCATACCTTGAAGGAGAATGCGGATGAAAAAATGGCGGACGCGTTGATGGGGTTATTGCCTTCCTCCCAACGGGAGGAAATAGCTTTTCAGTCAGAGAGAGGCGGCTATATTCCGGATAGCTGGTTCAACGAAGACGGCATCGGATGGGGAATGAAATTCTCCACCCGTGTATTCCAGCGGATGCTTCGGAATAATTACTATCTCCCTAAGGAGACAGCCGAACGACTGGCATTATACTTCCCGTCCGAGATGAGAAAACCCATCGAACAGACAGCGCTTTCAATGGCCGCACAAGAGAATAATACCTCCACCCGTTTTTCCCGGTTGATGATGGAATACATGGATTTGAAGCAGAGAATAGATACCTTATTAAATAATGACTAATAAAAACAGAAAGAAGATATGAGCACTTTATTAAGACAACATGCTGAACAGCAATTTGCAGAAGAACTTCACGAATTGAAACAGAATGAAACAAATCCCGTTCCGGAGAATTGGGAGATGTCTCCGCAGTCAGTGGTTACCTACCTGATGGGCGGTAAATTGAAAAACGGATTTGAAGTTTCTCCTAAATATATAGGTAACCGTCGTCTGATGGAAATAGCTGTGGCAACCCTTGTCACCGACCGTGCGCTACTGCTTTACGGACTGCCCGGAACTGCGAAAAGCTGGGTGAGCGAGCATATTGCCGCTGCTATTTCCGGTGATTCCACTTTGATAGTGCAGGGTACGGCCGGCACCGGTGAAGAAGCGATCCGTTATGGGTGGAACTATGCCCGTTTGCTGGCGGAAGGTCCGAGTGTGGGAGCATTGGTGCAAACTCCGGTTATGAAAGCTATGCAGGAAGGTAAGATAGGCCGTATTGAGGAGCTGACACGCATCGGTTCCGATGTGCAGGATACACTGATCACCATTCTTTCTGAAAAGACATTGCCCATCCCGGAGCTGAATACAGAAGTACAGGCAATCCGCGGTTTCAATATCATCGCTACTGCTAATAATCGGGATAAGGGAGTCAATGATCTGTCAAGCGCCTTGAAACGCCGTTTCAATACGGTCATTCTTCCCTTGCCGGATTCTATTGATGAAGAAATAGATATTGTGCGCCGACGGGTAGAGAGCTTTGAGAAAGTAATGCAGCTCCCGGCTGAAAAGCCTGCTTTGGAGGAGATTCGCCGTGTCGTTACTATCTTCCGTGAACTTCGTCAGGGCGCCACTGCCGACGGTAAGACGAAACTGAAGACTCCGAGCGGAACGCTTAGCACGGCAGAGGCTATTTCGGTGGTAAACAATGGACTGGCGATGGCAGGTTATTTCGGTGACGGAGAAATTCATGCCGAAGATCTCGTATCCGGTATTTTGGGTGCAGTGGTCAAAGACCCCGTACAGGATAAAGTCGTTTGGCAGGAATATATGGAAACGGTCGTGAAGAATCGGGACGGCTGGAAAGATATTTACCGTGCTTCAAGGGATATGATTTAAAAAGAAAGGAAGAAATGGCTATTCATTTACTAGGCATCAGGCATCACGGTCCCGGCTCGTGCCGCAATGTGCTGAACTACTTGCAGGAACTGCAACCGGATCTGATTCTGGTAGAAGGTCCGGCAGAAGCCGAAGCGCTGCTGGCCTGTGTGGAAAATTCGCAGATGACGCCTCCGGTAGCTTTGCTGGCATACCAGCCGGACGAGCCTCAGAATGCAGTGTTCTACCCTTTTGCGGAGTTCTCGCCCGAGTGGCAGGCGATGCGTTATGCCGTACAGAACCGGATACCTTTCCGCTTTTTCGACTTGCCTCTGGTCTATTCGCTGGCTCTTCGGGCACAAAAGACCTCTGAACAGGAGACGGAAACGACCGCTGAAGTCGCAGAAGCCGGCGACCCGTTCGACTGGCTAGCTCATGCCGCAGGATTTACTGATGGTGAATCCTGGTGGGAAACTATGATTGAACACCGGCAAGAACCTGCCGATATCTTTCAGGCGGTACAAGAGGCTGTGACTGCTCTTCGGGAAGAACTTCCGGGGCACACCTCTCCGCGTGACCTGATACGTGAAGCGTGGATGCGTAAAATGATACGTGCGGCACAGAAGGAGAATTTCGAACGCATTGTCGTCGTCTGTGGTGCATGGCATGTACCCGCACTGGACGATATGCCCAAAGTAAAGGACGATAATGAACTACTGAAGGGACTTCCCAAAGTAAAGGTAGAATGTACATGGATTCCGTGGACGTATGACCGGCTTGCTTTCCGCAGCGGGTACGGTGCGGGAATCGAATCTCCGGGCTGGTATCATTATCTCTGGCATCATCCGGAGGATGATGGCACGCTTTGGGTGAGCCGGATCGCCTCTCTGTTGCGGCAGAAGAATATGGATATCTCGGTAGCCCATGTTATTGAAACCGTCCGTTTGGCACAGGTGACGGCTGCTTTGAGAGATCTGCCTTATCCTTCTCTGAATGAATATAACGAAGCCGTCACTACGGTGATGGGCTTCGGAGATGATATTTTGTTGCAGATTATCAAAGAAGAACTGATCATCAGCAACCGTTTGGGAAGTGTACCTGATGACGTTCCCAAAGTACCTCTGCTGGTAGACGTGGAGAAAATACAAAAACGTCTGCGTGTTCCGTTCACCGCCGAGATCAAAGAACTGATATTAGACCTCCGCAAGCCGAATGATCTGGAGCGAAGTATCTTCTTCCATCGCCTGCAACTGCTGGGCATCGACTGGACTATCCTCGGACGGATAGACGGGAAAGGTACTTTCAAGGAAAAATGGACCTTGTATCACAAACCGGAACAAATCATCCAAATCATTGAACGGGCTATCTGGGGAAACACGTTGATGGAAGCTACGCAGAAATATCTGCTGAAACAGATGGCGGAGATTCAGCATATCCCGGAACTGACAGCTTTGTTGAGTACGGTCCTCCCCGCCGATCTTCCGGTGCTGGTAGAAGCGATGACCGTACAGTTGGACCGTCTTTCGGCTGCTTCCACCGATATTCTGGAAATGATGGAGGCGGTCCCCGATCTGGTGAATATCGTCCGTTACGGAAACGTGCGTGATCTTGATTTCTCGAAGGTCGGTGATATGCTCGAAGCCATGATTGCTCGTATTCTTGCGGGTGGTGTATTGGTGTGTATCAATATCGATGAAGAGGCTGCCGGTGATCTTCTGAATAAATTGGTTGCCACGGACTATGCGCTCTCCATTCTGAATCGGGAAGAACTGAACCTGATGTGGCGCAATTTCATCGGTCAGGTACGTTCTTCTGCCAATGTGCATCCGTTGTTGTCCGGTTATGCTACCCGTCTGCTGAATGACAAAGGGGAAATCTCCGCAGAGGAGATGGAGACGACACTTAGTTTTTATTCTTCTGTAGGCAATGCTCCGGCAGATATGGCATACTGGTTCGAAGGCTTTTTGCGTTCATCCGGTTCGATCCTGTTGCTGGACGACCGTCTCTGGAATTTGGTGAATAACTGGGTATGTTCGCAGGACAAAGACACATTTATGGAGCTGTTGCCTGTATTGAGGCGTACTTTCAGCGAATTTACCTCTGCCGAACGCCGTAAGCTGGGTGAGAAAGCCCGTCGTACGGATTCTACGGGCACATCATCTGCCGTAGGAGCTTCGGTAACGGAGAATGAGTGTCTGAATCGGGAAGAAGCAAAGAAGGTAATCCCCGTGATTCGTCAATTATTGGGACTGGAAACAAAGTAAAGGAAAGAAGATGGAAGAAGAATTACTGAAAAGGTGGCGTCTGATACTGGGCGGCGATGAGGCTGACGGTACAGGCGTGACATTGAATCTGGAAGAACAGCGGATAGACCATTCTCTGGAAGCTGTATATGATAGTGACAGAAGAGGGGGGCTGGGTTCCTCGGCTCCCAAAGTAAGCCGATGGCTTGGAGATATCCGTGAGTTCTTTCCGCAGACAGTGGTACAAGTGATTCAGCGGGATGCTATAAAACGTCTGAATCTGACCAGTCTGCTTACCGAAAAAGAAATGCTGGAAACGGTCGTTCCCGATGTTCATCTGGTTGCTACTCTGATGTCATTAAGCCGGGTGATTCCCGAAAAGAATAAGGAGATGGCACGCCAGGTAGTCCGCAAGGTGGTTGAGGAGTTGCTTCGCAAACTGTCGGCTCCTACGCAACAAGCGGTAACCGGTGCTTTGAACCGTTCCAGCCGTCGCAGGAACCCGCGTTACAATGAAATAGACTGGAAAACGACCATTACCAAGAACCTGAAAAACTACCAACCGGACTATAAGACGATTATTCCCGAAATCCGTATTGGCTACGGGCGTAAGCGGAAAGCGATGAAAGACATTATCCTGTGTCTGGATCAAAGCGGTTCTATGGGGACGTCGGTCATTTATTCCGGCATATTCGGTTCTGTGTTGGCATCCATTCCGGCGGTATCTACCCGTATGGTGGTTTTTGATACGGCAGTCGTTGATCTGACGGATGATTTGCAAGATCCCGTGGATCTGCTTTTCGGGGTACAGCTTGGGGGAGGAACCGATATAGCCCGTGCGCTGACTTATTGTCAGGGAGTCATTACCCGTCCGCAGGACACGGTGATGGTGTTGGTGACTGACCTTTACGAAGGAGGAGACTCCAGAGAAATGAGAAAGAAATTTGTCTCGTTGGTCAATAGCGGTGTGCAGTTGATTGTTCTTCCGGCGTTGAACGATGACGGTGCTCCGTCCTACGACAAGGGGCATGCTGAGTTTCTCGCTTCCATAGGAGTGCCGACATTTGCCTGTACTCCGGATAAGTTTCCGGACCTTATGGCGGCTGCTTTGAGTAAACAGGACATTGGAATGTGGGTTTCTCAGAATGTAAAGAGTGAATGACAGCTATTGGATAGAAAAGAAAGAAGGCTGTCCCTCATAGTGGAGGACAGCCTTTCTTAGCTTATATAAATGTAAGGGGATTGCTAATTACAGAGCACCTACTTCTTTCAAAGCAGCGTTTGTTCCGTGAACAGCTTTTGCGCTGGCAGCGAACTTAGCTTTTTCGTCAGCGTTCAGATCCAGTTCAACGATCTTTTCGATACCGTTCTTGCCAAGGATTACAGGAACACCGATGCAAATGTCTGATTCACCGTATTCTCCTTCCAGATATACTGAACAAGGGATCATCTTCTTTTGGTCGTGAAGGATAGATTCAACTACGAATGCTCCTGCTGCCCCCGGTGCATACCATGCAGAAGTACCCAGCAACTTAGTCAGAGTAGCACCACCTACCATAGTAGCAGCAGCCACTTCGTTCAGTTTTTCTTCAGAGATGAAGTTAGTTACAGGCATACCTTTGTAAGTAGCGAAGCGAGTCAAAGGAATCATAGTAGTATCACCGTGACCACCGATAACCATACCTTCTACTTCGTTGGCGTTGCAGCCCAAAGCCTGAGACAAGAAATATTTGAAACGAGAGCTGTCCAGTGCGCCACCCATACCGATGATGCGGTTCTTCGGCAAGCCCAGAGCTTTCAATGACAGGTAAGTCATTGTATCCATCGGGTTAGAGATAACAACAAGGATTGCATTGGGAGAATATTTCAAGATGTTTTCTGCCACTGATTTAACGATACCAGCGTTTACACCGATCAGTTCTTCGCGAGTCATACCCGGTTTACGAGGAATACCTGAAGTAATTACAACAACGTCAGAGTTAGCAGTCTGAGCATAGTCGTTAGTGCAGCCTACTACAGTTGTGTCGAAACCCAACAGTTGAGCTGTCTGCATCATATCCATTGCTTTACCTTCTGAAACGCCTTCTTTAACGTCCAGCATTACTACTTCGTCTGCCACTTCATTGAAAGCAAGTACATTTGCACATGTAGCACCTACGTTACCTGCGCCTACTACGGTTACTTTTGACATAATACTATATATTTAAAAAGTTGATAATTTATTTCATGCTTTTTAGCGCGACAAAATTACAACGATAATCCTATTTAAAGAAATTTTTCCGTAATAATTTTCGTTAAAGAAAATGCCCAAGACTATGTTACTCTGTTACGAAATGATTACTTTTGTGCCCGTTATCGATTAACAATTGGAACTATGAACAAAAAAAGCCTTCTTATTGCAGCTGTAGCTGTTTTGGTGATAGCGATTATCGGCATCACTTATTTGTTGTTTACTGAAAAGAAAGCCAATCGCGAGCTGGTACAGGAATTTCAGTTGGATAAGGAAGATTTGGAGAATGAGTATAGCCAGTTTGTGCAAAAGTATGATGAGTTAAAGTTTACGGTAACTAATGACTCTCTCGCACTGTTGCTGGAGCAGGAACAATTGAAAACTCAACGATTGCTCGAAGAACTCCGTACCGTGAAAAGCTCGAATGCAACGGAAATCCGTCGTTTGAAAAAGGAGCTTGCCACTTTGCGTAAGATATTGGTAGGCTACGTCAATCAGATAGACTCACTGGACAGAATCAATAAACGCCAACAACAGGTGATTGCAGACGTTACGCAGAAATACAACACTGCTTCACAGCAAATCAGTACACTTTCCAAAGAGAAGGAGAATCTGGATAAGAAGGTGACACTGGCTGCCCAGCTCGATGTGACCAATATCCGTATCGAACCGCGCAATAAACGGGGGAAGGTTGCAAAGAAAGTGAAAGACATCGTGAAGCTGGCTATCAGCTTTACAGTCGTGAAGAATATTACGGCAGAGAATGGCGAACGTACCATCTATATACGTATCACCAAACCGGATAATGACGCACTGACCAAGAGTGCATCCAACACTTTCTCTTACGAAAACCGTACACTGACTTACTCCATCAAAAAGTATATCGAATACAACGGTGAGGAACAGAACGTGAATGTATTCTGGGATGTGGAAGAGTTTTTGTATGCCGGAAACTATCGTTTGGATATCTTCGAGGGCGGAAATCTGATCGGCTCTCAGAAGTTTACGCTGGACTAACCGATATAAATTCAAGAAAAAAATGCGCCAATAAGCAGTAAAAGGCTTTTTGGCGCATTTTTCTATTAGAAAAAGGTTAACTTTGTGAAAACTAATAGAATAATACGTATGAAAAAGCACTTGACTCAGCTACTGCTATCATTACTGTTTCTGGTGGTGACAGCCATGACTTGCGATGAACAGGATTTGGCTGAACCGATAGACATCTCCTGTACTTTGAAAGAAGTGGAGTTATATCATTGGGATAATGCAGGTGAGAAACCTAAGGAGGCTCTTGATAACAAAGTTCTCAAAGAAGCTTATATGATGGAGATTCGTTTGCTGACAGATGCGGGGGAAAAAGATCCGGAATCTTATGACGCCGATCATTATCTTCGCCATGTATTATCGGATGGCATCAAAAAGATTCAGATATTTACGGAAACAGCTTTTAATGAAGAATTTCCCGCAGGAGCAGAAGTCACTTCCTGCTTTTATGACTATCCAAAGACGTTTGTTAAAGATCAGCAGACAGATTATACTGTTAATGGAGGGGTTATATCCATGATAGATGAAGTAAACAAGATATATAAGGCGTTATTGACCATTCCCCAATCAGGCGGAGAGTTCCGTTTTCGTGTAGTGCTGACAATGGAAAGCGGTGAAACGGTTGAACGGCTGAGCGATCCGGTTACTTTCTATTAAATCTGCTGTCTATGAAGAAAATACATTTATTAGCCATGCTATTGTTTACTGCATGTGTTGTGCCTGTATCGCAGGCGCAGGAAAGCCTGTTTCTTAAAGATCCATCTACCAAGAATAAGTTGCTACAGTTAGACTTGGATGTGGGAACCTGTTTTGACCTGGCTTATCGGGGGAAGGGAAATATGTACACTGCAATGTCGGACCGGAAATCTGTGTTTCCTGCTATCAACCTTCGTTTGCAACATTTCTTTTCGCGTAAATGGGGATGGTATACGAATATCCGTTTGGGGATTCCCGTGAAATATAGGCGGGATTGTTATACTGAATTAGTCCATGCAGTCGAAGCGGATTACTATGTGAATAATCTCATACCGGGAACGCAAAAACCGGACGTTAATCCCTGTCTGGATTTTGGTGTTGCTTATCGCTTTGAAAATTCCCATTGGGCTTTTTATCCTCGTTTGGGGATTGGTGTGAATAGCATTTCCTATCAGCGTGTTTGTGCGGAACTAAAGAAAAAAGGAGGAAATGAATTATATAAGATAGAGTATAGAGGGGATGATGAAAGTAACTATGGTAGTGAGAGTATCGATGCTTTTATTCTTTCGGCAGGTATTACCGCCAACTATAAGCTCAGTCGAAATTGTTTTTTACTGTTGAATGTCAATTATATACAGCCATTGGGGAGATTTACTTATCGTAAATATGTAACAGACTTTTATACGGGAGAAAAGGTGGAGAGAGGAGTCTATAAAAGTTCTACATTCGCCCGTGATCTGAATGTAAGTGTCGGATTCGGATTCCCTTTTTATCTGGGAAGAAAGACTAATAGAAAATCACCGCATAGAGAAAGAACCAGGCAGCTAATGGAACAGAAACGGAAAACATACGGGTTGTTTCCGGGAAATAAGTAGCCATTTAATCATTTCTTTGCAATGATGAGCGAATAGAATTTAGCCTTTATACAAAGTTTGAAAAAGAAAAAACTCTGCCATTCACAACAATTGGATTAACATTCTTATGATATACTTACGTGTCAGCTAGTCTCTCTATAAAAATAAAAACTATAAATTGCTGTCATCTGTCACTTTGTTGGGTATAATATCTTGAATATGAGTGATTAATGAGGTGACGGCAGTAGGTGACGGCAGTGTGACGGCAAATTTTGCTGTCACACTGCCTTGTTTTCAATGGTTCCTTATGGTCTGTTTGTAGTTCTATATAGAGCTTTTTAGTTTCTCCCGTTTGAAACTTTTGTTTCTTCAGCTTGGAACTAAAGTTTCATCGGCTTGAAACTAAAGTTTCAAAGCCTTGAAACCAAAGTTTCGGACGCTTGAAAACATTGGTTCCAGCGTATGGAAACTAGTTATACTAGAGTGTATGATGTCAAAAGTCAATAGTAGCGAGTTCAGTGTAGTCGATGTGCGTGTGACGGCAATAGTTGTCATCACCGTGCCGTCACCTGTTGCCGTCACAGCGTTAAGCCTTGACTATGAGTGTGTTATTTGTGTTTTTGTGATGGGTGACAGCAGTAATTGGATAAACAATACATAGAGAGAGAAGCCGGTTGATACATCTATTATGATAGGATTTATCAGATTGATAATCGTTTAAGAGCTTTTTAGGTGCCTTAACAACAAAACAAGTGGCTGATTGTGTTATATTCCCTAAGTAACCAAATAAAAATAACAAGATTATGAAACAGAAAAGAGCTAAAATTGGATTTACCGGATGTGCCAAAGCGTATATCCGGAGTTTGCAGGAAGAAGGGCGCTATTCTACGGCACATGTGTATAAGAATGCGGTTCTTTCATTTACGAGATTTCATGGCAGTACGTATATTGCATTCGAGCAGATCACTCGCGAGTCTTTGCGACGTTACGGACAATACCTGTACGATTGCAAACTGAAACTCAATACGATCTCTACCTATATGCGAATGCTGCGCTGTATTTACAATCGTGGTGTGGAAGCTGGTATCGCCCGTTTTATCCCCCGATTGTTTCGTGATGTATATACCGGTGTGGATGTCCGGCAGAAAAAGGCAATACCTGTAAAGGAACTGCATACACTTCTTTATAAAACACCCCAGTCTAAGCACTTGCGGCGTACTCAGGAGATTGCCCGACTGATGTTCCAGTTCTGCGGAATGCCTTTTGCGGATTTTGCGCATTTGGAAAAGTCGGCATTGGCACAAGGGGTATTGAGATATAACCGTATCAAGACAGGCACTTCTGTTAGTCTTGAGGTGCTGGAGTCATCTCTGCCCACGATCAGTAAACTTCGCAATAATGACCCTGTTCGGGAAGATGGAACGAATTATTTATTCAGTATTCTGAGAGGGAATAAAAGCCCCAAAGGTGAAAGCATGTATAAAGAATACCAGTCGGCGCTTCGTCGGTTCAATAATCAGCTGAAAAGTCTTTCAAGGGAACTTCACTTAAAGTCGGCTGTCACCTCATATACCATCCGTCATTCTTGGGCAACGAATGCCAAATACCAGGGTATACCTATTGAAATGATCAGTGAATCATTGGGACACAAATCTATTAAGACGACTCAAATCTACCTGAAAGGTTTTGAACTGGAAAAGAGAACAGAAGCAAATCGGTTGAATTGTTTTTACGTTGAAAACTGCAATAATTAGAATAGAATATAATCAGAGTGCTGGCTATTAGTGTGTTATCATGTCTATTACTTCTTAGGTAACGGAAATAAATACGACGCAAAGATATATAAAAAGAATCTCATATCCCAAACTTATTATACATTATTTTATTTCTCTGACTTAAGAAAATAAAATAACACTATGAGAACACGAATACCACTGACTTCATGTTCCGAACCCTTATTGTTTGTCATCCGACAAAATCTCCTTCATAACCCTTTTATACAGTGCTTCTCGCAAAGGCCGCTGCCTTTTTCGCTTCTTTTCCCCTATGTGTAAAGTCCGGTAATGGACTTCCGTTACCTAAGAAGTAATAGATAAATGTAAGTAGTAAATTGTGACACGCAATTCAAACAACAAGCTCATTTTGCATGCCTTCTATTTACTTTGGTTCTGAATTTATCCATTGGGATATATGCTTGTAAAGGTACACACACACACAGTGACAAAATAAAGAGAATGAACATTGCTTCGATGTGGGCAATGTCTTAAAAAGGGTTTTTAGTTTACTTATTTAAAAGTAAAAGAAGAAATGGAAAGTTTATGGAAAGTCTGGTTCTCCAGAAGGAGAAAAGTGTATGTTCGGATAGCCCGTCGATATGGTTCCACTCCGTGGCGGGTGTATTATTTAGGACATGGAGGCAGGTGCAGGTCGCTCAAAGACATGCAGATATTGGAAGCGTTACAGCGGCAGGGAGTTATTTCGCATATTTACCCTTGGTGATAATTGACTGAAAAATACTTGGACATATTTAATTATGTGTCCGAAAGAAATATGAACTATTATAAAATATGGGGTGAGATGTTTTTCTAAAAAGGTTACTGTGAAGTACCCGAACGGGGATAAACCCTTTATAGCATGTGTATGTTTCCCACAACATGCTTATTGCTTATATAAACGGAGTCTCTTGGATGTCCGTTTTATATAATTGTTTGTTTTTGTTTAAGTACATTCTGTCCTGGTGAGGAAGGATGTACTTTTTTATGCCCGAAAGTCCGGAATCAGATAGTTACGAAGGTCCGGTCGGAAGATCAGCGCCTTCCGTCCGCTCCCCACATCATCTTGCTGCGGAGGGTATCGAAGAAAATATGATTGAACCGTTTCACTACTTTTATACTGTAGTCTGCCCGGCGAATGGTCAGTTGAGTTGTCTCCTTGCACGTTTCGCTGCTGCCGTCGATGGCAACGAGGAAGTTATGGCTGCGGCTTTCTACGTCCAGCGTGATTTCCCAGTCGTCACGAATGACGATAGGACGGACGTTGAGGCTGTGCGGAGCTACCGGGGTAATGGCGATCGTATTGGAATGAGGAACGATGATCGGGCCGCCTACGCTTAATGAATACGCAGTAGAGCCGGTAGGAGTGGCAATCACCAGTCCGTCTGCCTGATAAGTATTCAGATAAGCACCGTTGATCGCAGTGCGGATGCTGATCATGGAAGAACTGTCCCGCTTGAGCACCGCAATTTCGTTGAGGGCATAAGGCGATTCCTGGAGATTTCTGTCATTGCAGATAAGCTGCAACACACTTCGTTCCTCCACACTGTATCTGCCTGCCTGAATCTCTTCGAAAGTCACCTCCATCTCTTCGGGTGAAACATCGGCAAGAAATCCCAGCCGCCCTGTGTTGATGCCTAGAATGGGGATTTGTTTTCTACCCACCCGGCGGGCAGCTTTCAGAAATGTGCCGTCACCTCCGATGCTGATAACCATATCGGCTGTGAAGTCGTTGCCTTCGAGCAGGGCGTCGACAGGCACTTCCATTTTTAAATCTGCCGTCAGGAACTGGTAAAACTCCCGGCACATACAGATTTCCGCTCCCTGCTTCTTGAGAAGCTCGAACAGTCTGAGTGCATGCAAAGACTTTTTAGGCTGATACGTATTTCCGAAAATGGCAAATTTCATAAGCTGTTTCATTAGTTTCGGTTGCAAAATTGGCATTTTTTCTTGGATTTCTACTTTAAATAACCAAAAAAGAACTGAGAATGCGTTTCGTATTATTAGGCAACTAATAATAATATTTGTATTTTTGCGGCAAATATTGCGTAAAACTATGACTAAATTAAGTGTAAACATAAACAAGGTTGCTACATTGAGAAATGCACGCGGAGGGGATACCCCCAATGTGGTGAAGGTAGCACTTGATTGTGAAGCTTTCGGGGCTGACGGTATTACTGTTCATCCCCGTCCCGACGAACGCCACATCCGCCGGGCAGATGTATATGATCTGCGTCCGTTGTTGCGGACTGAATTCAATATCGAGGGCTACCCGTCGCCGGAGTTTATAGACCTGGTATTGAAAGTGAAACCTCATCAGGTGACGCTGGTTCCTGACGATCCTTCGCAGATTACTTCCAACTCCGGTTGGGATACAAAAGCAAATCTGGAATTTCTGTCGGAAGTTCTCGATCAGTTCAACAGCGCAGGCATCCGTACTTCCGTCTTTGTTGCCGCCGATCCGGAGATGGTGGAATATGCGGCAAAAGCAGGTGCCGACCGTGTGGAACTTTATACGGAACCCTATGCTACGGCATATCCGAAGAATCCGGAAGCGGCTGTTGCCCCATTTGTGGAAGCAGCCAAAACAGCCCGCAAACTGGGTATCGGCTTGAACGCCGGACACGACTTGAGTCTTGTGAATTTAAACTATTTCTATAAAAACATTCCTTGGGTGGACGAAGTATCCATAGGTCATGCCTTGATCAGCGACGCATTGTATCTGGGACTGGAACGTACTATTCAGGAATATAAAAACTGTCTACGCTAATGAATGTATTGATGTTATTGGCCCAGGGTGCCATGAATATGGCCGACTCGCTGGCAACTGCCAACCCGGTGCTGACTCCGGTCAGCGCTCCCGAGATGAATATGCTTGATATGGCTGTCAAGGGTGGTTGGATTATGATTGTACTGGGTGTACTGTCTGTAGTCTGTTTCTACATCTTATTTGAACGTAACTATATGATCCGTAAAGCGGGAAAAGAAGACCCGATGTTCATGGAACGGATCAAGGACTATATCCATAGCGGTGAAATCAAAGCGGCCATCCAGTATTGCCGCACGATGAACACTCCTTCGGCACGCATGATAGAAAAAGGAATCAGCCGTCTGGGGCGTCCTATCAACGATGTGCAGGTTGCCATTGAAAATGTCGGTAACATCGAAGTGGCCAAACTGGAAAAAGGACTGACGGTGATGGCAACCATTTCCGGTGGTGCTCCGATGCTCGGATTCCTCGGTACGGTGACCGGTATGGTACGCGCATTCTACGAAATGGCGAATGCGGGAAGCGGAAATATTGATATCACACTGCTTTCCGGCGGTATCTACGAAGCTATGATCACCACCGTAGGCGGTCTGATCGTGGGTATCATTGCCATGTTTGCTTACAACTACCTGGTGATGCTGGTAGACCGTGTAGTAAACAAAATGGAAGCTCGTACGATGGAATTTATGGATCTCTTGAACGAGCCTGCCCAAAAGTAACCCTGAGACGTTAATCACTATCATTAACCACTAATCAATAATAAAGTGGGATTAAAAAGAAGAAATAGAGTATCGCCCAATTTCAGTATGGCATCCATGACGGACGTCATCTTCCTGCTGCTGATATTCTTTATGATTACCTCTACGGTGGTGTCGCCCAATGCCATAAAGGTGTTGTTGCCGCAAGGCAAACAGCAGACTTCGGCCAAACCGCTGACAAGAGTCGTGATCGATAAAGACCTGAACTTCTACGCTGCTTTCGGCAATGAGAAGGAAAAGCCGCTGTCGTTGGACGAACTGACTCCGTTCCTGCAAAGTTGCGCGGAGAAAGAACCGGAGATGTATGTGGCATTGTATGCAGATGAGTCGGTGCCTTACCGTGAAATCGTGCGGGTGCTGAACATTGCGAATGAGAATCATTTTAAAATGGTGCTGGCTACACGCCCGCCGGAAAACAAATAAAGTAAGTAGTTGCTACTTAACTACTAAAAAAAAGAAACAATTATGGACGACAGAAGAAAAAAGGGTGAATTCGTCGGCGCGCTGGGTGCACTGTTGGTACACGTGGCAGTGATAGCTCTTTTGATTCTGGTGAGCTTTACGGTTCCCCAGCCGGATGAAGACGCAGGCGGCGTACCTGTGATGCTGGGAAATGTGGAGTCTGCCCGAGGCTTTGACGACCCTTCGCTGGTGGACGTGGATATACTGCCCGAAGAACCGGAAGCACCTGCACCCGCGGAAACGCAGCCGGAACTGCCCTCGGAACAGGATCTGCTGACACAGACCGAAGAAGAAACGGTAGTGCTGAAACCGAAAACGGAACCTAAAAAGGAGACCGTGAAACCCAAAGAGGTAGTGAAGCCCAAAGAACCGGTGAAGAAACCCGAAAAGACGGAGGCAGAGAAAGCTGCCGAAGCGAAACGTCTTGCCGAAGAAAAAGCGGAACGTGAACGGAAAGCCGCCGAAGAAGCTGCGAAGAAAAAGGTTGCCAACGCTTTCGGAAAGGGAGCGCAGATGGGAGGCAGCAAAGGTACTTCCGCCAGCGGCACGGGAACGGAGGGCAGCAAGGACGGTAATTCATCCACCGGAGCGAAGACCGGAACCGGAGGTCACGGAACATTTGACCTCGGCGGACGTTCTTTAGGTACGGGCAGTCTGCCAAAGCCTGCCTATAATGTGCCCGAAGAAGGACGTGTGGTAGTCAATATCACCGTCAATCCGGCGGGAGTAGTCATTGGAACCAGTATCAATCCTCAAACGAACACCGTGAACTCCACCCTGCGGAAGGCAGCGGAAGACGCGGCGAAGAAGGCTCGCTTCAACACCGTGGAAGGACCGAACAACCAGACTGGAACCATCACTTATTATTTTAACCTGAGATAGTATCACTAATCAAAAATATAGGATTATGGGAACTGTATATGCTTTTTTTGCAGATGGCTTTGAAGAAATAGAAGCCTTTACTGCTGTCGACACTTTGAGACGTGCCGGACTGAATGTGCAAATTGTATCTGTCACTCCGGATGAAATTGTAATGGGCGCTCACGATGTGTCATTGCTCTGTGATATAAACTTTGAGAACTGCGATTTTTTTGATGCCGATCTGCTGTTGTTGCCGGGAGGAATGCCGGGGGCAGCTACGCTCGACAAACATGAAGGACTGCGAAAACTGCTTCTTGACTTTGCTGCCAAAGGAAAACCGATCGCAGCGATCTGTGCGGCTCCGATGGTATTGGGCAAATTAGGTTTGCTGAAAGGAAAGAAAGCAACTTGCTATCCCGGCTTCGAACAATATCTGGAAGGTGCGGAATGTGTCAGTGAACCCGTAGTTCGTGACGGAAGCATTATTACAGGTATGGGACCGGGGGCTGCTATGGAGTTTGCTTTGGCTATCGTAGATATGCTGGTAGGCAAAGAAAAAGTAGACGAACTGGTAGAAGCGATGTGCGTAAAACGCTAAGCTGTCTATGAAACAATCTGTGATTATTGTCGCCGGTGGAAAGGGCTTGCGAATGGGAAGTGATCTTCCCAAACAATTTCTTCCTGTCGGTGGCAAACCTGTGTTGATGCATACGCTGGAAGCATTCCGCAAGTACGATGCGATGCTTCAGATTATTCTGGTACTTCCCCGCGAACAGCAGGACTTTTGGAAACAGCTTTGCGAAGAACATCATTTTTCGGTGGAACACCTCATTGCGGATGGTGGCGAGACCCGCTTTCATTCGGTGAAGAATGGGCTGGCACTCGTGGAGGCTCCCGGTCTGGTAGGAGTGCACGACGGAGTTCGTCCGTTTGTAACCCTTGAAGTGATTCGCCGGTGTTACAAGCTGGCGGAACAGTATAGGGCGGTAATTCCGGTAGTAGATGTGGTAGAAACACTGCGTCATCTGACGGATGCCGGAAGCGAGACGGTGAGCCGTACTGAATATAAGTTAGTGCAGACTCCTCAGGTTTTTGAAGTGGATTTGCTGAAACAAGCTTATGCGCAGGAATTTACTCCGTTCTTTACAGATGACGCTTCGGTGGTCGAAGCGATGGGTATCCCCGTACATCTTGCGGAAGGAAATCGCGAAAACATAAAAATAACAACTCCCTTTGACCTGAAAGTCGGGAGTGCTCTCTTGTAAATGTTCGATTTAACCACACGCGACATAAAATTTATCTCCGGTGTAGGACCTCAGAAGGCCGCTGTATTGAACAAGGAATTGGAAATCTACTCGTTGTACGATCTGATTTATTATTTCCCTTATAAATATGTTGACCGGAGCCGCATCTATTACATTCACGAAATAGATGGCAACATGCCGTATATCCAGTTGAAAGGAGAAATTCTCGGCTTCGAGACGATAGGAGAAGGACGGCAGCGACGCCTGACTGCTCATTTCTCAGACGGTACGGGAGTCGTCGACCTTGTGTGGTTTCAAGGCATCAAGTATATATTAGGTAAGTACAAACTTCACGAAGAATATATCATTTTCGGTAAGCCTACCGTTTTTAACGGTCGTATCAATGTAGCGCATCCCGATATAGACAAGTCGGATGATCTGAAACTATCTTCCGTCGGCCTGCAACCTTATTATAATACGACGGAGAAAATGAAACGGAGTTTTCTCAATTCGCATGCGATTGAGAAGATGATGGCTACGGTGATCCAGCAGATACAGGAACCGTTGCCGGAAACGCTTTCTCCCAAGATTTTGTCGGACCATCATCTGATGCCTCTGACAGAAGCACTACGGAATATTCATTTCCCTACCAATCCCGATTTGCTGCGCAGAGCTCAGTATCGTCTGAAATTCGAAGAACTGTTTTATGTGCAGTTGAATATTCTCCGCTATGCGAAAGACCGGCAAAGAAGATATCGCGGATACATCTTTGAACGGGTGGGGGATATTTTCAATACATTTTATTCGCAGAATCTTCCTTTTCAGTTGACCGGTGCTCAGAAACGGGTACTGAAAGAAATCAGGAATGATGTGGGAAGCGGCAGGCAGATGAATCGCCTGCTTCAAGGAGATGTCGGCAGCGGTAAAACGCTGGTGGCATTGATGAGTATGCTGCTTGCTTTGGATAACGGTTTTCAGGCATGTATGATGGCTCCCACCGAAATTCTGGCCAATCAGCATTACGAAACAATCAGGGAATTGCTTTTCGGTATGGATATCCGTGTCGAACTGCTGACCGGGTCTGTCAAAGGAAAGAAGCGGGAGGCGATTCTGTCCGGACTGCTGACGGGAGACGTGAAGATCCTGATAGGTACGCACGCGGTCATTGAAGACACGGTGAACTTCTCTTCCTTGGGACTGGTGGTTATTGACGAACAACACCGTTTCGGTGTGGCACAGCGTGCCCGTCTTTGGACAAAGAATGTGCAGCCGCCACATGTGCTGGTGATGACCGCCACGCCTATTCCGCGTACATTGGCCATGACGTTATATGGTGATCTGGATGTTTCTGTCATTGATGAACTGCCGCCGGGCCGAAAACCGATAACGACCATCCATCAGTTTGATAACCGCAGGGAAAGTATGTATCGCTCGGTACGCAAACAAATAGAAGAAGGGCGTCAGGTGTACATCGTTTATCCTTTAATAAAGGAAAGCGAGAAAATCGACCTCAAGAATCTGGAGGAAGGCTATCAGCATATTCTGGAAGAATTTCCCGGCTGCACCGTTGCCAAAGTTCACGGCAAGATGAAGTCTGCGGAGAAAGATGAGCAGATGCAGCTTTTTATTTCCGGGGAAGCTCAGATTATGGTTGCCACCACCGTTATCGAAGTCGGAGTGAATGTACCCAATGCTTCTGTAATGATTATTGAGAATGCCGAACGTTTCGGACTTTCACAACTCCATCAGTTGCGTGGCCGGGTGGGACGTGGTGCTGAACAGTCTTATTGTATCCTTGTGACGAACTACAAACTGACTGAAGACACGCGGAAACGGCTGGAAATAATGGTGCGCACCAATGACGGCTTTGAAATAGCGGAAGCGGATTTGAAACTGCGAGGTCCCGGTGATCTGGAGGGTACGCAGCAAAGCGGCATTGCCTTCGATCTGAAGATTGCGGACATCGCCCGTGACGGTCAGCTGTTGCAATATGTCCGTTCGATAGCCGAAGAGATCGTAGATAACGACCCGTCAGCTCAGCATCCGGAGAACGAAATCCTGTGGCGGCAACTGAAATCTCTTCGGAAAACGAATGTTAACTGGGCGGCTATAAGTTGAAAAACGGTTAAACATGCAGTTTATTTGCGGAAATGTGTTGCAAAACATATTTCATTCTTATCCCTCCTATTTATAGGGCTTTAACGTCGCTTATTCTGTCCTTTTCATCTCTGTACTTCTGAAAAATAGTTAATGACTTACTTGCCCTTTCGTCGGAAAATACTATCTTTGGGGGAATTTTTTATAGTAAGTGTATAGTTTAATCTTTTGAAAGTCACACATCATGATCGAAAAAACGCTGGTTATTTTGAAGCCGTGTACCCTTCAACGGGGATTGGTTGGTGAGATTACTCATCTCTTTGAACGTAAAGGACTACGGTTGGCCGGCATGAAAATGATGCAACTGACGGATGAATTATTAAGCGAACATTATGCCCACCTGAGCAGCAAGCCTTTCTTTCAGCGCGTGAAAGATTCGATGATGGCAACTCCTGTCATTGTTTGTTGTTATGAGGGTGTGGATGCTATTCAAGCAGTCCGTACGTTGGCGGGACCAACTAATGGACGTCTGGCTGCGCCGGGAACCATTCGTGGGGATTATAGTATGAGTTTTCAAGAAAACATCGTTCATACTTCCGATTCTCCGGAAACTGCGGCTATCGAATTAACGAGATTTTTTAAACCTGAAGAAATATTCGACTACAAACAGGCGACTTTTGATTACCTGTATGCGAATGACGAGTATTAATTGAATTGACAAGAACGAATGAATTTCAATTGCATTATTAAAACAGGATTGGTAGCTGTAGCAGCTATGGTCAGCCTGAGCTCTTTCTCTCAAGACCTGATTGCCCGCCAAGCTCCGATAGACAAGAAATTAAAAACCGTAGACTCTTTGGCACTGCAGAAACAGATCCGTGCCGAACAGTCGGAATATCCCGCCTTAAGTCTTTATCCGAACTGGAACAACCAGTATGCGCATTCTTATGGAAATGCCATTATTCCGGATACTTACACCATCGACTTGACAGGTTTCCATATGCCGACTCCGAGTACGAAGATTACTTCACCTTTCGGACCCCGTTGGAGAAGAATGCACAACGGCCTCGACTTGAAAGTTAATATCGGTGATACGATTGTTGCTGCTTTCGATGGTAAAGTGCGTATCGTGAAATATGAACGCAGAGGATATGGAAAATATGTGGTGATACGTCATGACAATGGATTGGAAACCATATACGGACACTTGTCCAAACAACTCGTTGAAGAAAATCAATTGGTAAAAGCCGGCGAAGTGATCGGTCTGGGTGGTAACACCGGACGTTCAACCGGTTCTCATCTTCATTTCGAAACCCGCTTCCTGGGAATTGCAATCAACCCGATTTATATGTTCGACTTCCCGAAACAGGATATCGTAGCCGATACTTATACTTTCCGCAAAACGAAAGGGGTGCGTAGTGCCGGTTCTCATGACACTCAGGTAGCTGACGGAACAATCCGTTACCATAAAGTGAAGAGTGGAGATACATTGTCACGTATCGCTAAAGTACGTGGAGTATCAGTCAGCACACTGTGTAAGCTGAACCGTATCAAGCCGACGACTACATTGCGTATCGGACAAGTTTTACGCTGTTCATAAAGATGTAATACAAGATAGCTTTAGAAGAGGGCACTTTAATATAATTTAGAGTGCCCTCTTTCTGTTTTTACTTAATTATTGTTACCTTTGCGCACTATTTGGAATAAGATGAAAGATACCAAGCAACAATTTGAACATGTCATCGCATTGTGCCGTGACTTATTTTCCAAGAAGCTGCACGATTACGGGCCTGCGTGGCGTATCCTGCGTCCGGCTTCGGTTACTGACCAGATTTTTATCAAAGCTAACAGGATTCGCAGTATCGAAACCAAAGGGGTGACTCTGGTTGACGAAGGAATCCGTTCGGAATTTATTGCGATTGTCAATTATGGTATTGTCGGACTGATTCAGCTGGAACTGGGTTATGCCGAATCTGCCGATATCAGCAATGAAGAGGCGATGTCTTTGTACGATAAGTATGCGAAGGAAGCACTGGAGTTGATGCTTGCCAAAAATCACGACTATGATGAAGCTTGGCGCAGCATGCGTGTGAGTTCCTACACAGACTTGATTCTGATGAAGATATACCGTACCAAGCAGATTGAAAGTCTGGCGGGAAATACGTTGGTTTCGGAAGGTATCGACGCCAACTATATGGATATGATTAATTATTCTGTTTTCGGATTGATCAAGATAGAATTTGAAGGATAAGAACTTACATATCATCCAGAAGATAGGAGCGAACGTTTGTCGTTTTCTCTTAGCAGCCTCGTTTATCTTTTCCGGCTTTGTGAAAGCTGTTGACCCGCTGGGTTTTCAGTATAAGATACAGGACTATCTGGCTGCTTTCGGAATGACTTCCTGGTTCCCTTCTTTCTTCCCGTTATTGGGAGGTATCCTATTATCCGCTGCTGAATTCTCAATTGGTATCTTCCTGTTTTTCGGCATCAAGAGAACACTTTCCACCACATTGGCATTGATGCTGATGATTTTCATGACACCGCTGACGTTGTATCTGGCGATTTTCGATCCGGTGTCAGACTGTGGTTGTTTCGGTGACGCATGGGTGTTGACTAACTGGGAGACATTCGCCAAGAATATAGTACTGCTGATTGCAGCAATCGCTGTATTCCAATGGAGGAAAATGCTGGTCAGATTCGTGACTCTGAAGATGGAATGGCTGATTTCTCTGTACACGATATTCTTTGTATTCACATTGTCGTTCTACTGTCTGGATCGTCTGCCGGTCCTCGATTTTCGTCCTTACAAGATCGGACAGAATATCATGCAGGGCATGAGTATCCCCGACGGTGCGAAGCCGAGTGTATATGAGAGTGTCTTTATTCTGGAAAAGAATGGCGAAAAGAAGGAGTTTACGCTGGAGAATTATCCGGATAGTACGTGGACCTTTGTCGATACCCGTACCGTTCTGAAAGAAAAAGGATACGAGCCTTCGATTCACGATTTCTCCATGATGGAGCTGAGTACGGGCGATGATATCACCGAGGATGTGCTGACGGATATGGGGTATACTTTCCTGCTGGTGGCGCATCGTATCGAAGAAGCGGACGATAGTAACATCGACTTGATTAATGAAATATATGATTATTCGGTAGAGCATGGCTATAAATTCTACTGTCTTACTTCCTCACCGGAAGAGCAGATAGAGTTGTGGAAGGATAAGACCGGTGCGGAATATCCTTTCTGCCAGATGGACGACATCACATTGAAGACGATGATCCGCTCTAATCCGGGACTGATGCTGATAAAGAATGGTACGATTCTGAACAAATGGAGTGATGAAGACATTCCTGATGAATACGTCCTGACTGACAAACTGGAAAATATTCAGCTTGGTCAGCAGAAGGTTCGAAGTGATATACATACGATCGGGTATGTATTCTTGTGGTTTGTGATTCCGTTGGTACTGGTGCTGGGAGTGGATATCCTGATTATCCGCCGCCGCGAACGGAAGCGGGAAAAGCGGAAACAGCAACAGGAAATGAAAGAACAGTAATTTATTAACCCTTTAAATAAAGAACAAAATGAGAAAGAACATTGTTGCAGGAAACTGGAAAATGAACAAAACCCTTCAAGAGGGTATCGCTTTGGCAAAAGAACTGAACGAAGCATTGGCTAACGAAAAGCCTAACTGTGATGTAATCATCTGTACTCCGTTTATTCACCTCGCTTCTGTAACTCCGTTGGTAGATGCAGCTAAGATCGGTGTAGGTGCGGAAAACTGTGCAGACAAAGCATCCGGTGCATATACCGGTGAAGTTTCTGCTGAAATGGTAGCTTCTACAGGTGCAAAATATGTAATCCTGGGTCACTCAGAACGCCGTGCTTACTATGGTGAAACTGTTGCTATCCTTGAAGAAAAAGTAAAATTGGCTTTGGCTAACGGTCTGACTCCGATCTTCTGTATCGGTGAAGTGCTGGAAGAACGCGAAGCTAACAAGCAGAACGAAGTAGTAGCTGCTCAGATGGAATCTGTATTCTCTCTGTCTGCTGAAGACTTCTCTAAGATCATCCTTGCTTACGAACCGGTTTGGGCTATCGGTACAGGTAAAACTGCTACTCCTGAACAAGCTCAGGAAATCCACGCTTTCATCCGTTCAATCGTAGCTGACAAATATGGCAAGGAAATCGCTGACAACACTTCTATCCTTTACGGTGGTAGCTGCAAGCCTTCTAATGCGAAAGAACTGTTCTCTAACCCCGACGTAGACGGTGGACTGATTGGTGGTGCTGCTCTGAAAGTTTCTGACTTCAAGGGTATCATCGATGCGTTCAATGCATAATTATAATTTTTAGGCACGGATGACACGGATTTAAAGACTGTGCGCAGCTAACCGTGAAATCCGTGTAATCCGTGCCTGAAATTAAACTTTTATCGAATGAGAAAACTAGGTTTACTTTTATGGATGCTGGCTTTTACCGCTGTTGGTGCACAGGCGCAGAACATCATCAAGAGTCTGGAGCGTACAGTGCCGGGACAGGGAAAGGTGACGATTCATCAAGACCCTAAGATAGAGGCATTGATAGGCGTGGAACGTCCTTCTATGGGCGAACAGAAAGTGTTGAAGGCAGCCGGATTCAGAATACAGGCGTATGCCGGCAATAATACCCGTGAGGCAAAGAATGATGCTTATCGTGTAGCTTCCCGCATCAAAGAGTATTTCCCCGAACTGACGATTTACACTTCGTTCAATCCTCCCCGCTGGCTCTGTCGTGTGGGTGATTTCCGGAGCATTGAAGAGGCGGACGCGATGATGCGTAAACTCAAGGCAACCGGTGTATTCAAAGAGGTCTCTATCGTCAAAGACCAGATCAATATTCCTTTATAATTGTATCATGTTAGAAAAAGAAGAAATTGTCTCTCCGAATCTGGAGGAGTTGAAAAGTCATTATCACAGTATTATAACTTTGTTGGGTGAAGATGCCGGAAGGGAAGGCTTGCTGAAGACTCCCGAACGTGTTGCGAAGGCTATGCTGAGTCTGACGAAAGGTTATCACATGGACCCTCATGAAGTGTTGCGTTCGGCTAAGTTTCAGGAAGAATACAGTCAGATGGTGATAGTGAAAGACATCGATTTCTTCTCTCTCTGCGAACACCACATGTTGCCGTTCTACGGAAAAGCACACGTGGCATATATCCCTAACGGCTACATCACGGGATTGAGCAAGATTGCCCGGGTAGTCGATATCTTTTCCCATCGCCTGCAAGTGCAGGAACGCATGACGCTGCAAATCAAAGATTGCATCCAGGAAACACTGAACCCATTGGGAGTGATGGTGGTAGTGGAGGCAAAGCATATGTGTATGCAGATGCGCGGCGTGGAAAAACAGAATTCTATTACTACTACTTCAGACTTTACAGGAGCTTTCAATCAGGCCAAGACTCGTGAAGAGTTTATGAATCTGATTCAGCACGGCAGGGTGTAATACGCTTTACAAAATGTGGACGATGTAGTTCCCCACCGATGAGGGCTGTCTCCGGCACCGGGGAAGGAGTGCTTCGGCACCGATGAGGAGGGGGAGCGGCACCGATGAGGAATTTAGCGTAATACAACACGGTCGCCCAGGCGTTTCGCCATTAGACTTTGTACTTCCCGCAATTCATTGTAACGTTGCATCAGCGAATTACATTTCTCATTGTCATGGGCTAATGCCGGATCTTGCAGTGCATAAAGCATGTGCTTTAACTCTTCCGTAACGATCGCATATTTGAAATTGATCATCAGCATCGGGACGAGTTCGTAGAGACGCTCTTCGTCTGTTACGAGTTTCTGTGATTTCGAGTGATATTTACTTAGCTGGTAACGTACATTGATCAGATCCACGCTCAATCTGCTGATGGTCTGGTCGGGATGTGCCAGAAAGTAGCGTTCTGCGATGAATCCGGCATCGTGTATATGCGTAGCGGCTTCTGTCAGAATCTGCCGGTGTAACGGATTATGGAAAGCTAAATCATCTTCTTTCAGGTCATTAATCACGTATTCGATAACGGTTACCGGAACTTCATTTCCTTCCTCGTCAGTAAGGTTGCACATGATCTTTTCACCATAACGGACCACTGCTTGTAAGATCAGTCGCTCGAACTTGTAAAACTCCTGGCCCTCTTTTCCTTCCTGCGGAATAAAAGAGGTATAAGAATCGCTGGAAACAGCTGTATTAGTGGAAGGAGAAACCTCTCCGGGAGGAAATCCTGTTACGCCTTCTGAAGCGGCAGGCATCGGATCTGCAAAGGATACGATATTACCTTGATCATCATAAACGGGTTCCGGTGGCATTCCGGTACCGTAAGGACCTGAACCGCCGGGATAACCCGGAGTATCGGATACATTAGAAGCCTCGGAACTGCTGTTGGCGGTTGAAGTTGTATTGTTGTAGCTGGGGCGGTTCGCTTTTTCGGCTTGCGCCTCTCTTAACTTGGCCACTTCCGCTACCAGTAACTTTTCTTCGATGCGCAGGTGCTGACTACATTCCTTGATGTAGACATCTCGTATAATGGCTTCCGGTATGACGGAAATACTTCGTACGATATTAGATATCAGTTCCGCTCGTTTGATCGGATCTTTACCCGCATCTTCCATCAGAAGATCCGTCTTGAAGCGGATAAAGTCTTTTTCGTGTTCACGGATGAATGTCTGAAACTCCTCCGAATTATGTTTGCGGGCAAAAGAGTCCGGGTCGTCTCCGTCCGGCAACAGACATACTTTGATATTCATGCCTTCTTCCAGCAGCATGTCAATCCCTCGGATAGAGGCTTTGATGCCTGCTACGTCACCGTCATAGAGTACGGTAATGTTGTTGGTGAAACGATGAATCAGACGAATCTGCCCCGGAGTCAGTGCGGTTCCCGAAGAGGCGACTACGTTTTCTATGCCCGATTGGTGCATAGAGATAACGTCCGTGTATCCCTCGACCAGGAAACATCTGTCTTGCTTGACAATAGCCTGTTTGGCAAAATAGATTCCGTATAGCTCGTTACTCTTGTGGTAGATTTCCGATTCGGGAGAGTTGACGTATTTTACTTTCACCCCTTTGGTGGCAGTACTTAATACACGTCCGCCGAATGCGACCACTTTCCCCGAGAGCGTATGAACAGGGAAAATCACACGTCCCCAGAAGCGGTCACGAAGACGATGGTCGTCCGTCTCGTAGCAGATGCCTGTTTTTACAAGGAACTCTTTTTTGTAGCCTTTGCGCAATGCTTCTTGTGACATGGCATCGTGGCTTTCCGTACAGTAGCCTAACTGGAATTTTTCGATGATGTCATCACGGAATCCACGCTGGCGGAAATAAGCCAAACCGATGCTGCGACCGTCTACATGATTCTTTAAGATATTCTGGAAGTAATCACGGGCGAAGTTATTGACAATGAACATACTTTCACGCGTTGTCTGCGCTTGTTTCTCTTCATTGGTCAGTTCCCGTTCTTTGATTTCGATGTTGTATTTCTTGGCAAGATATTTCAGTGCCTCGTAATACGACATCTGTTCGTGCTCCATGATGAAGTGGACTGAGTTTCCACCTTTGCCGCAGCTGAAACATTTACAAAGTCCTTTGGCTGGAGAGACACTGAATGACGGAGTCTTTTCGTTGTGGAACGGGCACAGACCTACATAATTCACTCCGCGTTTGCGCAGCGTGACAAACTCAGATACTACATCTACAATCTGTGCGGCATCTAAAATACGGTCTATGGTGGTTTGATCTATCATTCTTCTTTTCTCCTGTCATTCCGTTTTTGCGGATACAAAGGTACATATAAAAAAATCCCCTGCAAAGAACTTTTTTGCAGGGGATCGTTAAATCTTATCTAATGCGGGATCGATCCGAAACCCCGGTTGTTTTCAGTTTGTTTCTTTCTGTACGGAAAAGAATATATTTAGGCACGGATGACACGGATTTCACGGTTTTAGTGCTATGATTACGTAAAACAACCGTGAAATCCGTGTCATCCGTGCCTAATCCTTAATTTATAATTTAGTTCATTTCGGTACAGTATGGAGCTCAAACAGGCTTTTCGGACTGCCCCCTAATGTGTGTCCGATATAAGAATTAACCTATGAGGGCATAGAAATGAAGAATGATGGATGAAGAATTACTTTGCAGCGTGATAGCGCAGCTAATTCTTCATTCATCATTCTTCATTCTCCATTCAAAAGGCTTATTTGATCTTTTCCCGAATTTTCGTAAGATAGGCTTTCATGCCATCCGCGTCTTTCTTTTCGATGATTTCGAGAAGATTTTTCAACTCCGTCCGGATATTGGTTACTTGTCCCGGGGTGCGTGGGTTGAACAGGATTTCCTGAAGGAGGTAATCATCTTCGCTCAGTAGTCCTTTTGCGATAGCCATATGCTTCTTGAAAGTAGTTCCTGGAGCTTCCTGATGCTTCATCACTGCAGCAAAAACGAAAGTCGAAACGAACGGAATGGAGAGCGAGTATGCTACCGTTTCATCATGTTCGTCGAACGTGTATTCGAAGATATTCAGGCGTAGCGTCTGGTAGAGATCTTTGAAGAAAATCTTTCCCAAGTGGTCTCCTTCACTGATGATAATTGCGTTCTCGCTGCTCAGATTGCTGAGGCTGGCAAATGTCGGACCGAACATCGGGTGACTGGAGACATACCGGAATCCGCTTTCTTCGTAGAACTTCTTCAGTCCTGTCTTTACGGAAGCGATGTCACTGATGATACAGTCTTTGGGAAGCACAGGCAATACTTTGCGGAAGGCGTCCAGCGTATACTTTACTGTAGCGGCATTGATAACCAGTTCCGGTTCGAAGTCCTTGATCTCTTCCAATGTGGTGAAGCGATAGGTATTATACACGAAACGCAACTGGTGCGGGTTGACATCGAACACGGCTGTCTCATGCTGAAAGCTCAGTATATCAGTAAAGAAAGAGCCCATCTTGCCGGCTCCGAGGATTAATATTCTCATATCTATTATTTATTGGAGAGTTTTGAGTTACTATTGACTTTCTGGTCGGCCTCAGTTTATTTGTTAGTTTCCATTTGATTCTTGATTTCTCTTTCGCTTTTTATTTATTGATAATCTCGATCTGTTGGCGGACAGACTCTTCGTGGATTGCTTCGAAGATAAGCTTCATAAAGTCTGCGCTCATACCACATTGTTCTCCTTGCGCACCGCGTTTCTCCAGAATTTCATTGTAGCGTCCGGCTTGAAGAACGGTGATTCCATGTTCTTTCTTATAAGTACCGATTTCACGTGCTACGCGCATTCTTTTTGCCAGTTCCTGAATAATGTTGTCGTCACATTCGTCGATTTGCTTACGCAACTGAGTCAGACTTTCTGTGGTCTGGGTTTCTGTACGGATCACCAGTAAATTGAGAATGTAGTCGAGTACATCCGGAGTTACCTGCTGAGAAGCATCGCTCCATGCACAGTCCGGATTACAGTGGCTTTCTACGATCAGACCGTCGAAGTTGAGGTCCATTGCCTGTTGGCAGAGCGGGGCAATCAGTTCGCGTTTTCCTCCGATGTGGCTCGGGTCGCAGAAAATCGGCAGATTAGGCAGACGGCGGCGCAGTTCGATAGGAATGTGCCATTGCGGAAGGTTGCGGTATATCTTTTTGTCGTAGCTGCTGAAACCACGGTGGATAGCTCCCAGACGTTTCAGACCTGCATTGTTGATGCGCTCCAGTGCGCCGATCCATAATTCCAGGTCAGGGTTTACCGGGTTCTTTACCAATACGGGGATATCAACGCCTTTCAATGCATCGGCTATTTCCTGCACGGCGAAAGGATTGGCTGTGGTACGTGCACCCACCCAAAGGATATCGATTCCGGCTTTCAGACATTCGTAAACGTGTTTGGCAGTCGCTACTTCGGTAGAAACATACATACCTGTTTCTTTCTTTACTTCCTTCAGCCAGGCAAGTCCTTCTACACCGATTCCTTCGAAACCTCCCGGTTTGGTACGCGGTTTCCAGATGCCGGCGCGGTATATCTTTTGTCCTTTAGCTGCCAGCTGTTTGGCGGTGTCCATTACTTGCTCTTCAGTTTCTGCGCTGCACGGACCGGCAATAACAATCGGTCTTTTAGCTTCAATACCTGGTAATAAAATTGATTCGAGTTCCATATTCTTATTGTTTTTATTTTATTCTTGTTCTTATTCTTTGGGACAGACGTTTGTCTGGTCTGCCTTTTGAGTTATTCTAATCGGTCTTTTTTAAAAAAGTTTCTTGATTCTTTCTAATGCTTCCGCTAACTTGGCATCTTTGCAGCAAAGAGAAATACGGATGTATCTTGCTCCGTTGCTGCCAAAGATAAATCCCGGAGTGATGAAGACTCTTGCTTCATGCAATACTTTTTCAGTCAGTTCCTCTACGTCTTTGCAGGAAGCGGGAATCTTTCCCCAAAGGAACATTCCCACTTGATTTTCATCGTAGGTACAGCCCAGCGCTTTCATTATTTCACCGGCCAGATGGCGGCGGCCACGATAGTTGTGGTTGTTGCCTTCGTACCAGTCCGCTTCGGCTTCCAAAGCTGTGGCAGCTGCCAGTTGCATGGCACGGAACATTCCGCTGTCGATATTGCTTTTTACTTTCAGTATCCATTGTACGAATTCTGCATTCGATGCCAACATTCCGATACGCCATCCCGGCATGTTGTGGCTTTTGCTCATGGAGTTGAATTCGATGCAGCATTCTTTGGCTCCCGGTACACTGAGAATACTGATCGGCTTTTCGTTCAGGATAAAGCTGTACGGGTTGTCATTCACGATGACGATATTCTTGCGGCGTGCGAAGTCTACCAGACGTTCGTAGAGTTCCGGAGTGGCGTTGGCTCCTGTCGGCATATTCGGATAGTTGGTCCACATTAGTTTCACGCGGCTCAGGTCCATCTTTTCCAATGCTTCAAAGTCGGGCATCCATCCATCCTCTTCTTTCAGGTCATAGCTGATCACTTCCGCACCGAGTATTTTACTCAGTGAAGTATAAGTAGGGTATCCCGGATTGGGTACCAATACCTGTTCACCCGGATTAACGAAAGCCAGTGTGACATGAAGGATACCTTCTTTAGAACCAATCAGTGGCTGTATTTCCGTATTCGGGTTCAGTTCTACTCCATACCAGCGTTGATACCAGGCTGCGAAACCTTTCCGGAGTTCCGGTATGCCCACATACGGTTGGTAGCCATGTCCGTTGGGATCGTGTGCATTGTTGCACAATGTTTCGATTGTTTCTTTGGAAGGAGGCATATCAGGACTTCCGATACCCAGACTGATAACGTCCTTTCCTTCTGCATTCATTTGTGCTACCTCTTTCAGTTTCTTCGAGAAGTAGTATTCGCTGACACTTGCCAATCTTTCGGCAGGAGCGATTTTATACGTTTGACTTTCCTTCTGCATATTCGCCTAATATTTTAAGTTCTTTGGTTAATGGAGTAATTGCTGCAATAGATTGTTTATATCTCAGATAATCATTGAAAGACACGTCAACGTAAAATTGATATTCCCATTCCCGTCCGATGATCGGCAGCGATTGTATCTTTGTCAGATTGATGTTGTAGAACGAAAGAATGGATAATACTTGCGACAGGCTTCCTTCTGTGTGTGGCAATGTGAATACCATGCTTGCCTTGTTGGTCGCCTTTGCGTGATGCTGGCGGAGTTCGTCCACTTGCCACGGATCGGCAACTACCAGAAAACGGGTGAAGTTGTGCTTGTTGGTTTCGATGCCTTCTTGGAGCACTTTCATTCCGTAGCGTTCTGCCGCCGTTTTCGAGCAAATGGCTGCATGCCCTTTCAGGTTTTCTTTCTTGATGATTTCCGCGCTGCGTGCCGTATCTTCTCCTTCCACTACTTTGAGTTGCGGATGCTGATTCAGAAAATCACGGCATTGCATCAGGGCGATAGGGTGGGAGTTGACTTCTGTCAGGTCTTCCCAGTTTTCTTCGGGCAGACAGACGAAGCTATGTGAGATGCGCAGCTTGTATTCACCGATAATCTGTGTGCCGCTTTGTCTCAACAATTCATTGTTGTGCAGCAGGCTTCCCGCTATCGTATTTTCGATGGCTAGCATTCCGATAACTTGGCTGTCTTTCCGTATCGAAGTAAACACGTCTTCGAAGCTGGCACAACAGATTAACTCTATTTCTTCTCCCTCGAAGTACTTGTGTGCGGCGATATCGTGATATGAGCCGAGTGTTCCTTGAATTGCTATCTTTTTCATTGTTCTAATAGGGTTATATAAAAAAATCCCGCGTCCATATGGAAGCGGGATTTATATGATTAATTTCTTCATCTCAGTCCTTAAGCATCATGTCACTTGATACATACAAACTCCCGCTCTACTTTCTGGCTAAAGTAAAAGTAAAAAAAGAAGTAATATGCATAAGAAAATGATTTCATACGAATCTTTGTTTCTGCTTTGGTTTCTAATTCTGGGGCAAAAGTAATAATTTTCTGTTAGATGCAAACAAAAAGCGATACTTTTTTTGTTTTCTTCCCTAAAAAAGATGAAAAGGTCACCTGATATGACAGTAATGTTTCAGTTGAAAATGAGTATATGCTGCTGTCTGCTTAGAAGATTCCCGGAAGTGCTTCCGGCTTCGGTCCCAGATTCTTGAATTCTCCGTTCAGACCGGCTTCATCTTTCGGGTTCAGCTCCAGTGACTTCTTCATATCTTCTACGGAGCCGTCTTTATCACCGCTCAATAGCTTGGCACGTCCGCGTTCTTTATAGGCTTCGGCGAAATTCGGGTTCAGTTCGATGGCTTCGTCAAACAGGCTGATAGCTTCTGTCAGTTTCTTCTGATTGATATAAAGCTGTCCCAGATAGAGGTAGGCTTGTTCGTTGAATGGGTTTATTTCCGTTACAAATTTGTAGTCCGTTTCTGCTTCTTCTTCCTGTCCGTTGGCTTCTTTCACCTTGCCACGCAGCAGGATGGCGGTCTCTTCTTCCGGATTCTGGGCGATTACGGCGTCTATGTCCTCCATTACTTCCTTGTATTGCTTCATTTGTAGCAAAGCCTCTGCGCGCATCAGACGAGCTTCGATGAAGTCGTCTTTCAGAGTGATGGCTTTCGTCAGATGGGCAATGGTCATGATTTCGTCATCCTGTCCTTTGCGGGCTTTTCCCAGCAGGAAGTGTGCGACTGCATTTCCTTCTTCGATGGCGATTGCTTTGCTGGCAGCTTCTTCCATAGCTTTGTAGTCTTCCTGGATGTAGCAGACATTGGCCAATGTGAGGAATGTGCTGGTGACATGAGGCTCCATCACTGCCATTTTTTCCAGAATTTCGCGAGCCTTTTCTGTTTCTCCCATTGGGATATAGAGTTGGCTGAGGTAACCCATTGTCTCGAAGTCCTCTTCGATGGCAAGTGCCTTGGTGAAGCATTTTATGGCATAATCCGGACGTCCCATGCGCTGTGCGCGCAGACCGTCATATTTGAATATTTCGAAGTTTTTCTGATCGTTCTTTTGTTTTTCACTTTCCGGTGTTTCAGACTTACCGGAGAAAAAAGATTTAAAAAAGTTCGGCATGGTTGCGTTATTTTAGAGTTTGTCTGCAAATGTAATAACTTATTTTGAAATATGTAGCATTCCGTCCTGCATCTTCAGTCCGTCTTCGTCTAATAAATATCGGATTACTTGCCCGATATCTTCTTTTTCCGCTTTTATCTTATCGGCAATTTCGGCAGGAGTTAGTGGACTTTGACCAAGCAACTCCAGTATTTGCCTTTTCAATTCCTCATAAGATTTCTCAGATAAGTCGTTGCTGGCACGGTTGCTGAGGCAGACATCACATTGCCCGCAGTTATGTTCGTTTTTCTCTCCGAAGTAGTGGAGAAGCATCCGGCTCCGGCATACGTTTTCGGTAGTGACATATTCTTCCATAGCCTTGATACGTGCTTCATAGCGTGCCTTGCGCTCTTCGTAGACAATAGGGGGAATGTGCAGAAAGCGCAGATCCAATCGTTCGCGTGTATATATAATATAAGGAGTCTTTTTGCGGGGAATGTAATCGACGATGCGGCGTTTGGTTAATGTTACCAGTATGTTATAGATTTGCTGGCGTGTCAGTCCGGTGCGTAGGGCAAGCGATTCTTCACTGATATAGGCATAATCAGTGAAAACTCCCGTATACGAACGAAGAATCGTTTGTATCAAGGCATCCGCTTCTTTTCCCATTTCCCGCAGTTTATACAGTTCGTCCCGACGGATGATAAAGAGGATTCGTGATGAATTATCCTGTTCGTCCGTGTATTCCAGATAGCCAGCCTGTGTCAGTATTTTCAGGGCACTGTCTACCGGCACCGGGAAGTATTTGAACTTCCGGCAAAATTCTTCCAGATTGAATTCCCGGATACATTGAAATCCGTCACCCATCGCCATTTGATAATAATACTGAAGATGTTCGTAGACATTCAGGATGTATTCTTTTTCGGGAAAGGTGTCGACAATACGTTTGTGGAGTGTCATCTTGTCGGATTTGGCGTACAGGATGACGGCATAAGCTTTCTCTCCGTCTCTTCCGGCACGTCCGGCTTCCTGAAAATAGGCCTCGGGTGAATCGGGCAGGTCGAGATGCAGCACGATACGTACATCGGGCTTGTCGATACCCATGCCGAAAGCATTGGTTGCCACCATGACACGGACTTCTCCGCTTTGCCAGCGTTTTTGCCGAAGGTCTTTGACGGCATTGTCCAGGCCGGCATGATAAAAGTCGGCAGTTATTCCTTCGTTTGTCAACAGTTCGGTGATTTCTTTGGTGCGGCGTCTGTTGCGGACGTAGATAATTGCACTGCCCGATATCCGTTGGAGGATATGCAGCAATTCTTTGGTTTTGTTATCCGTTTTGCGTACGATATATGCCAAATTCTTTCGTTCAAAGCTCATGCGAAAGACATTTCCTTCCCGGAAGTTCAGTCGGGTCTGGATATCTTTTACGACTTCGGGAGTTGCTGTAGCTGTCAGTGCCAGTACCGGTACTCCAGGCAACAGCTCCCGTATTTCTGCGATTTTCAGATATGCCGGGCGGAAGTCGTATCCCCATTGTGAGATACAGTGGCTTTCGTCCACCGTAATTATGGAGACTTTCATCGAACGCAACTTGGTACGGAATATTTCCGTATCCAGCCGTTCCGGAGAGATATAAAGGAACTTGTAATTGCCGAAGATGCAGTTTTCGAGTGCGGTAAGTATTTCTTGCCGTGTCATGCCCGAATAGATGGCAAGGGCTTTGATTCCCCGTTTCCGCAAGTTCTGCACCTGATCTTTCATCAAGGCGATAAGTGGGGTGATGACGATACAAATACCTTCCTGAGCGAGAGCGGGCACTTGAAATGTAATAGACTTACCGCCTCCGGTAGGCATCAGTCCCAGTGTGTCTTTGCCTTCGCCGATACTGGTAATGATCTCCTCCTGCAAGTCGCGGAAGGAGTCATAACCCCAGTATTGTTTTAATATCTCCTGATACTTATTCAATCGGCTTTATATCCTCGATTTGAAGTTGGACTTCGCCACGCTTATGCGTGTTCTCTTCGATTGTATAGCAGATGTCGAATGAACGCTTCGTCTTGATATAGCGCACATGAGAACTTTGTCCGAATGCGATACCGTTCATAACGTTATTCGATTTGTTGTCAACCAGTTCCAGTTTGATATGTTCCTGATCGCGTCCAACCACCTTGCTGGTACCGTAATCATAGACATGATGTGTGCAGAAGATCGGTTTGATGTTGTCCGGACCGAAAGGATTGAATTTCTTCAGGTCATTGAAGAATTTTGATGTAATATCCCTGAAATCAATCTCCGCATCTATGTTGATTACGGCACTGGTTTGTTCCGGCAGGATATGTTGTGACACATACTCTTCGAATCTTCGGGTAAAGACTTCCACATTTTCCACTTTCATGGATAATCCGGCTGCATACGTATGTCCGCCGAAGTTCTCCAACAGATCACGGCAATATTCGATTGCCTTATACACATCAAATCCGGAAACGGAACGTGCGGAACCGGTTGCCATGTCATCTGTTCGGGTGAGTACGACTGCCGGTCGGTAGTAAACTTCTGTCAGACGGGAGGCTACAATGCCGATGACACCTTTATGCCATTCCTCGTTGTAAAGCACGATGGAACGGCGTTCGGAGAGTCCTTCCAGATTGGCAACAATATTGTTGGCCTCTTCTGTCATGCTTTTGTCGAGATCTTTCCGGGTTTCATTGTATTGGTTGATTTGTCCGGCTTTCTCCAATGCTGCCGAGAAGTCCTTTTCCGTGAGCAGGTCTACGGCCTCTTTCCCGTTCTGGATACGTCCGGACGCATTGATGCGTGGTCCGATCTTAAAAACAATATCACTGACGGTAATTTCCTTCTCGGAAAGTCCGCATACGTCGATGATGGCTTTCATGCCAACGCTGGGATTACTGTTCAGTTGTTTCAGACCGTGATAGGCGAGAATACGGTTTTCACCCATGATGGGGACAATGTCCGATGCAATACTCACCGCTACAAGGTCGAGCAGCGGAATCAAGTGATGAAACTCAATACCGTTGTTGATTGCAAATGCCTGCATAAACTTAAAACCGACTCCACAGCCGGAAAGGTGTGTGTATGGATAAGTGTTGTCCAGACGTTTGGCATTCAGAATAGCGACGGCAGGGGGGAGGATATCGTCTGGTACATGATGGTCGCAGATGATAAAGTCGATTCCCTTTTCTTTCGCATACGTGATTTCCTCTACTGCTTTTATGCCGCAGTCGAGTACGATAATCAATCCTACGCCGGTTTCAGAGGCGTAGTCGACTCCTTGTTTAGAAATGCCATACCCTTCGTTGTAGCGGTCGGGTATGTAATAGTCAATGTTCGAATAGAACTGTTGAATGAACTTGTAGACCAATGCTACGGCAGTAGTACCGTCTACGTCATAATCTCCATAAATCAGAATACGCTCTTTCTTTCCCATCGCCCTGTTCAGACGCTCCACTGCAATATCCATATCCTTCATCAGGAACGGATCGTGCAGGTCGGGCAACTGCGGGCGGAAAAACTTCTTGGCATCTGCTGCCTTCGTTATTCCCCGCTGCACCAGAAGTTGTCCAAGTATCGGGCTAATGCCTAATTCCTGGGCCAATATCTGGCTTGTCTCTGCCTGTTCGGGTGTAATGGGTTGATAATTCCATTTGTGATTCATTTTATATATTGTTTTTTCTTTTTCTGTTCTCAGGGGCTGGAAAGGCACTACTTTCCAACAAGGGGTAAAAGTACGAAAAAAAGCGGAAGGGTACAGTAGTTATGACGAAAATATTTCAAAACCTGCGGAATTAGCTCCTTACGGGGTTGGTATTCAAATGGAGTAAATTCGTACAGAAATGAACTAAATTATAAATTGAGGATTAGGCACGGATTACACGGATTTCACGGTTTTAGTGCTATGATTAATTACGTAAAACGACCGTGTTCATCCGTGTCATCCGTGCCTAAATATATTCTTTTCCGATTCAGTTTGCCTCAAATCCGTACAAATGAATTAATTTATATCCGGGTATATTGGTAATATGACAGGAGAAGTATATCTTTGTATGATTAGTTATTACACGAAATGTGAACCCAAAACTTACAGACTGTTTATGAGAAGAAATCTTGTTGGTATCATTGTTCTAATCTTGTTGTCCGTTAAAGTCGTAAATGCACAGACTGTTGCTGATTCTATAGCAATAGTGACAGCTCATTGGGAAGTGGTGACCGTAGAAAATGGAATTGTACATAAGCGGGCTTCCATCCCTTTTCTTTATCAAGGCACTCAGTCCATTAATATATTGGAGATAAATCCGAAGGCTGGCAAAAAGGTCGGTATTGCCTTTACCGGACAATTGGAGAAAATAAGCCGGATTGCCCCGAAACATCAGGCAATCGGAGCCATCAACGGTTCCTATTTCGATATGACGAAAGGAAACTCTGTCTGTTTTCTGAAGGTGGGAAGTCAGGTTGTGGACACTACTTCGTTGGATGAATTGAAGTTGCGGGTGACAGGAGCGGTTTATGAGAAGAAAGGAAAAGTGAAGCTCATTCCTTGGGACAGGCAGATCGAGAAGAACTACAAGAAAAATAAAGGTTCCGTGTTAGCTTCCGGTCCGTTGATGTTGAAAGACGGGAAGTACTATGATTGGAGTCAGTGCGATGCCAATTTTATAGAAACCAGGCATCCGCGTAGTGCTATTTGTCTGACTGAAGAAGGAAAGATTCTGTTTGTTACTGTCGATGGGCGATCTCCGGAAAATGCTGTCGGAATCAACATTCCGGAACTGGCACATCTGCTTCATGTATTGGGTGGAAAAGATGCGCTGAATCTGGATGGAGGAGGTTCTACCGCCTTATGGCTGTCCGGGGCACCGGAAGAGGGAATTGTGAACTTTCCCTGTGATAACAGAAACTATGATCATCAAGGAGAGCGTAAGGTGGCAAACTTCCTTTATGTTCATTAAGAGAGTATTCACATGGTTGCCGTTCACTTTTGGAGAGAGGAATTATATATAATATAATGTATAGGCAAGTAATTTCTATTATATAGCGGACATGATTCAGTATAAAACTTTTTTTATCACTCAGGTTTGGGCTCTCCAAAGTCAGGCACCGATGAGGAATGGTCCCGGCACCGGGGAAGGCCCCCTCCGGCACCGATGAGGAGTATCCCCGGCACCGGGGAACTTATTTCTTTCAGTTTTTCTTCTTGCGTAAGTCTTTTCCTTCAAATTTGCAGATTGCTTCTATCCAATCTTCGGTTAGCGGCATCGATTCATGTTTTTCCAGGTCGAAAGTAACCATGATCGATTGGCAGACACATTTGACTTCCTGCGTTTTCGTGTCAATCACCCGTTGGATGAGATGAAAGCTTTTTGTTCCAATTTCAGAAACGGCGGTTTGTACAGCGATATGATCAGATGCGAAAATCTGCTTTACAAAGTTGGCTTCGATATGAACAACGACTATGCCGATCTTTTCCCAGTCCACTCCCGGACATACAGAAGCAAAGTATTCAGTCTTCCCCAAATCATAGAAAGAAAAGTAAACGGTATTGTTGACGTGGCCGAATTTGTCTACGTCGTTGAAGCGCAACTGGATAGGCAGTACATGATGAAATACGATTTCTTCCATTGTTTTCCCTTAATCTTTTTTATTTCGATGCAAAAGTAGTACTTTTGCGTGTTATTCTCAACAGAAATAGTTCAAGAAATGATAGAAGATATTAAAAAAGCCTGTCAGGTGATGAATGAAGGAGGTGTTATCCTTTATCCCACCGATACCGTATGGGGTATAGGCTGCGACGCTACTAACGAAGAGGCTGTACGCCGGGTGTATGAGATAAAAAAACGTGCCGATAGTAAGGCTATGCTGGTACTGGTGGACTCTCCCGTGAAGGTGGATTTTTATGTACAGGATGTTCCTGATGTGGCATGGGATCTGATAGAAGTAGCCGACAAACCATTGACTATTATTTATTCCGGTGCGCGAAATCTGGCTCCGAACCTGTTGGCAGAGGATGGCAGCGTAGGTATCCGGGTGACCAATGAAGATTTTTCCAGACGACTTTGTCAGCAATTCCGTAAGGCGGTTGTTTCTACTTCCGCCAATATCAGCGGAGAGCCGGGGGCAGCCAACTTTAGTGAGATCAGCGACGAAGTCAAGGCGGCGGTTGATTATATTGTCGGTTTCCGGCAGGATGATATGAGCCGTCCAAAGCCCTCGAGTATTATAAAGTTAGACAAAGGCGGAGTGATCAAGATAATTCGTGAATAAATGAAGAGAGAGGAGAAACTGAGCTTGTTACAGCGTTGTATCAGATGGCGGGAAGCCAATATCAAGGAAAAGCAGTTTATCCTTATATTAAGTTTCCTGGTCGGAATCTTCACTGCGATTGCTGCTTTATTTTTGAAGTTCCTTATTCATCAGATACAAAATTTTCTGACTGACAACTTTAATGCGACATCAGCCAACTACTTGTATTTGGTATATCCGGTAATCGGTATTTTTCTGGCCGGATGGTTTGTGCGCAATATTGTGAAGGATGACATCAGCCATGGAGTTACCAAAATTCTATATGCGATATCGCGTCGTCAAGGACGCATCAAACGGCATAATATCTGGTCGTCTACGATTGCCAGTGCTATCACGATCGGCTTCGGTGGATCGGTTGGAGCGGAGGCCCCGATTGTTTTAACAGGATCTGCCATCGGTTCCAATCTGGGAAGTGTTTTCAAGATGGAACACCGTACGCTGATGTTGCTAGTCGGTTGTGGTGCGGCAGGTGCAATTGCAGGTATCTTTAAGGCTCCGATTGCCGGACTTGTATTTACGTTGGAAGTACTGATGATCGACCTCACGATGTCATCTCTGCTTCCTTTGCTGATTTCCGCCGTAACGGCGGCAACCGTTTCTTATATCACGACCGGGACAGAAGCCATGTTCAAATTCAACCTCGACCAGGCTTTCGAACTGGAACGTATCCCTTATGTGATTCTGCTGGGTATTTTCTGCGGATTGATTTCTCTCTATTTCACACGGGCAATGAACTCTATAGAAGGGGTATTCGGGAAACTCAAGAACCCCTACCAGAAGCTAGCTTTTGGTGGTGTGATGCTAAGTGTGCTGATCTTCCTTTTCCCTCCGCTCTATGGCGAAGGTTATGATACGATCAATCTTTTGTTGAACGGAACTTCAGCAGCGGAATGGGATACGGTCATGAACAACTCTATGTTCTACGGCTATAGTAATCTGTTGCAGGTTTATCTGATGCTGATTATTTTACTGAAAGTGTTTGCTTCCAGTGCGACGAACGGTGGCGGTGGTTGCGGTGGTATTTTCGCACCTTCGCTTTATCTGGGCTGTATTGCCGGATTCGTATTTTCCCATTTCAGTAATGACTTAGCCTTTTCTGCTTATCTGCCCGAAAAGAATTTCGCATTGATGGGAATGGCGGGTGTTATGAGTGGAGTCATGCATGCTCCGTTGACAGGTGTATTCCTGATTGCCGAACTGACCGGAGGTTATGACCTGTTTCTTCCCTTGATGATTGTATCTGTCAGTTCCTATCTGACGATTATTGCTTTCGAGCCTCATAGTATCTATTCGATGCGTCTGGCCAAGAGAGGGCAGCTCCTCACACATCATAAGGATAAGGCGGTATTGACCTTGATGAAAATGGAGAATGTGGTGGAAAAAGACTTCGTGGTAGTGCATCCGGAAATGGATTTGGGAGAGTTGGTGAAAGCCATTGCCGCTTCCCATCGTAACGTGTTTCCGGTGACGGATAAAAAGACCGGTGAATTGTTGGGAATTGTCCTGCTCGATGATATCCGCAACATCATGTTCCGGCAAGAACTTTATCATCGCTTTACTGTTAATAAATTAATGACATCTGCTCCTGCCAAGATATTCGATACGGATGGAATGGAGCAAGTGATGCAGACATTTGATGATACCAAAGCATGGAATCTTCCGGTTGTCGATGAGGAAGGGCGCTATCAGGGATTTGTCTCCAAATCGAAGATATTTAACTCGTACCGTCAGGTATTGGTACATTTTTCCGAAGATTAACCGCAGGTGTACATTTTCAAGTATGGATGATACGGATTAAGCTTGTTGCTCTATGTAACTTCTGACTACCGTGAAATCCGCGTCATCCGTGCCTAAATAATATACTTAAGATGATGAAGAAAGAAGATTTAAGAATCGTTTATATGGGTACTCCCGATTTTGCGGTGGAGGCCCTGCGTCAATTGGTAGAGGGCGGCTATAACGTGGTAGGCGTGATAACGATGCCCGATAAGCCAGCCGGACGCGGACATAAAATTCAATATTCTCCTGTCAAGCGATATGCACTCGAACAGAATTTGCCGTTGCTGCAGCCGGAGAAACTGAAAGATGAGGCTTTTGTGCAGGCCCTTCGTGACTGGAAAGCGGATCTTCAGATTGTGGTTGCTTTTCGTATGTTGCCGGAGGTGGTCTGGAATATGCCGCGGTTGGGTACTTTCAACCTGCACGCTTCGTTGCTTCCCCAGTATCGGGGTGCTGCTCCTATCAATTGGGCGGTTATCAACGGCGATACGGAGACTGGTATCACTACCTTCTTCCTGCAACATGAGATTGATACCGGAAAAGTGATTCAGCAGGTACGTGTACCTATTGCAGATACGGATAATGTGGAAGTGGTGCATGATAAACTGATGGTGCTTGGTGGAAAACTGGTACTTGAAACCGTAGATGCTATATTGAATGATACAGTGAAGCCGATTGCTCAGGAAGATATGGCAGTGGTAGGAGAACTTCGCCCTGCTCCAAAGATTTTTAAAGAGACTTGTCGGATTGACTGGCATTCTCCGGTGAAGAGGGTCTATGATTTCATTCGTGGACTGTCGCCTTATCCTGCTGCATGGAGTGAATTAGTCAGTCCGGAAGGAGAAGCGGTAGTAATGAAGATTTTTGAGAGCGAGAAGATTTATGAGGCACATCAGCTGGCTGTCGGAACAGTTGTGACAGATGGCAAGAAATATATAAAGGTGGCTGTGCCCGATGGATTTGTTTCTGTTCTATCTTTGCAGCTTCCCGGCAAGAAACGTCTGAAGACCGATGAATTGCTTCGTGGATTCCGCTTGTCGGATGGATATAAAATGAATTGATAGAATGAACTGACCACGGTCAAGCTAACTTAGAACTTAAAACAATAGAATGATGAAACCGATTATTTCTCCTTCCATCCTTTCTGCCGACTTTGGGTATTTGGCGAGAGACCTTGAAATGATAAACCGCAGTGAAGCGGAGTGGGTGCATATTGATATAATGGATGGGGTATTTGTTCCTAATATTTCATTTGGCTTTCCGGTACTGAAGTATGTGGCGAAGCTGACTGACAAACCGTTGGATGTACATCTGATGATTGTCAACCCGGAGAAGTTCATTCCCGAGGTAAAGGCATTGGGGGCACATACGATGAATGTCCATTATGAGGCTTGTACTCATCTGCACCGGGTGATTCAGCTAATTAAAGAAGCCGGAATGCAGCCGGCTGTAACTATAAACCCGGCAACTCCTGTTGCTTTACTTCAGGATATTATTCAGGATGTATATATGGTGCTTGTTATGAGCGTAAATCCAGGATTTGGCGGACAAAAGTTCATTGAACATTCTGTAGAGAAAGTCCGTGAACTGCGTGCCTTGATAGAACGAACAGGTTCGAAAGCATTGATTGAAGTAGATGGTGGAGTGAATCTGGAAACTGGTGCCCGCCTGGTGGAAGCAGGGGCAGATGTACTGGTAGCCGGTAATGCAGTCTTTGGAGCACCGGACCCGGAAGAAATGATTCGTCAGTTACACAGGCTGTAACGAATACATTGAATACTGCCTGTTTACATCAGTATCCTTATATACGCCTGATTATCCCGTGGATAGCAGGCGTTTTTTGTGGAGATTGGTTCTTTGATCAATCGGCGGAGCTACTTTGGAGCATTCTGGCCTTTTGTCTCTTTACCGGTCTGTCCATTGCTTTTTATTACTTGGAGCGTTATTCTCTCCGGTGGTGTTTCGGAGTTTCTGTCTTTGCTCTTTGTTTCGCAGGAGGATGGGGAAGTATCAGCTGGCAATTAAAACAAACGGTGTATGACTTTCCAGAAAAGGAAACTGTCTATCGGGTACAGTTAACGGATACTCCTGAAGCGAAAGAACGAACTTTGCTTTGTAGGGTATGGCTTGAAGGACAGCATGATTCATCATACGTATGTCCGATAGGACGGAAGGCGATTCTTTACTTACAGAAAGATTCATTGGTCACTCAATTGAAGGTGGGAGATGAACTGTTTATATCTGTCCGTATTTCTCCACCTGTCAATGGGGGGAATTTCGATGAATTTGACTATGTCCGGTATTTGATGCGGCATGGTATTAGTGGAACGGGCTATGTACCCTCTGGAAAGTGGGTGTGGTTGTCGTCATCCGCCGTGACTTCTTCTCATGCTTCCGGTTTTCTTCATTTCATCCAATATACTGCCATTTCTTATCGGGAAAAGGTGATTGACCTTTATCGAAAGCTGGGATTTGAAGGAGATGAGTTGGCTGTACTCTCTGCGCTGACTGTAGGAGAAAAAGCCGATTTGAGCGAATCTATCCGTGAAAGCTATTCTGTATCCGGTGCCAGTCATATTTTAGCTTTATCCGGTTTGCACATCGGACTTTTATATGCTTTGTTCTTTCTTCTTCTGAAACCTCTTGTACGGAGGTGGCGGGGCATCCGATATTTCCGTTCCGTGCTGCTTCTTGTCTTATTGTGGTCTTTTGCCTTTTTTACGGGACTGTCTCCATCTGTAGTCCGTTCAGTAAGTATGTTTTCAATTTTGACAATTGCTGATCTGTTTGGGGGGCGGTCATTGTCTTTGAATACACTGGCTGCTACTGCATGGGTAATGTTGCTTGGTAATCCGGCCTGGTTATTCGATATTGGTTTTCAATTATCTTTTCTCGCGGTGCTTTCTATTTTGTTGCTTCAGAAGCCTGTCGGTCGGCTGTTACCTGTGAAGAACCGAATAGGAAAATATGTATGGGGATTGATGAGCGTATCCATAGCGGCGCAAATAGGGACCGCCCCACTTGTGCTGCTTTATTTTTCCCGCTTTTCCACTCATTTCCTGCTGACTAATTTAGTGGTTATTCCTTTGGTAACCCTGGCTTTATATACTACCGTCTTTATGCTTTGTCTGACTCCGTTGCCTGCCGTTCAGTACCTTGTGGCAGAAGTAGCCAGATTCTTATTGAAAGCGCTGAATGGTTTTGTCCGATGGATTGAACAACTGCCTTATGCCTCTTTGGATGGTATCTGGGTTTATCAGTTGGAAGTACTGGGCATCTATATATTCTTTCTACTCTTCTTTTATTATTCAAAGACCCGGAGATTCCGGAACTTAGTCATTTGTCTTTCTTTCCTGTTGTGTCTGGGTATCTGTCACACAGTAATGTATGGGTATGACCGTCCTCATTCAAGCCTTGTATTTTATAATGTCCGTGGTTGTCCGGTGGTGCATTGCATCGGAGAGGACAGGCGCTCTTGGTTGAGCTATGCTGATACTTTGCCAGATAAGCATCGATTGCAGATGGTAGCTGCTAATTATTGGAGTCGTCATCAACTCCTGCCTCCGGTAGAAATTACGACTGATTGTCAGGGAGTTGATTTCTCCCGTCATCAGCAGATCGTATTTTATCACGGTTGTCGCATTTGCATGGTGACTGACAATCGTTGGCGAAACAAATCTGCCGTTTCACCGTTATCTATTAATTACATGTACTTGTGCAAAGGTTATAGTGGTCGTCTGGAAGAACTGACCAGACTTTTTTCTCCATCCTTTATCCTATTGGATGCTTCCCTCTCAGATGATCGCAAACGGCTCTTCCGGGAGGAATGTGAGAGGCTGGGTTTACATTTTCTCTCTTTGTCCGAAGAAGGTTCTGTGCGGTTTTTGCTCTAAGTACAAAGAATTATCGTACATTTGCAACTCGAAAAAGAATATGGTATGTTGACTAAAGTAATCGAACAGGCTAAAATCGACCATTTTACAAAATGGTTTGAACGCGCTGACAAAATAGTAATCGTTTCTCATGTATCGCCCGACGGCGATGCTATCGGCTCTTCACTGGGGCTTTATCACTTTCTCGATTCACAAGAGAAAACAGTAAATGTAATTGTTCCTAACGCTTTCCCCGATTTCCTGCGTTGGATGCCGGGAAGTAAGGACATCCTTTTATATGATCGCTATAAAGACTTTGCGGACAAACTGATTGCCGAAGCTGATGTGATCTGCTGTCTGGATTTTAATGCCTTAAAGCGTATTGATGACATGGCAGATGCTGTTGCTGCTTCTCCCGCGCGCAAAGTGATGATCGACCATCATCTTTATCCCGAAGAATTCTGTAAGATCACCATGTCTTATCCTAAGATATCTTCCACTTCAGAATTGATATTTCGTCTGATTTGTCGTATGGGGTACTTTAGTGATATCTCAAAGGAAGGCGCAGAATGTATCTATACCGGTATGATGACGGATACAGGTGGTTTTACCTACAATTCCAACAATCGCGAGATCTATTTTATCATCAGCGAACTCCTTTCAAAAGGGATTGATAAAGACGATATCTATCGCAAAGTGTACAATACTTATTCGGAGAGCAGATTGCGTCTGATGGGGTATGTGTTGTCAAATATGGTGGTTTACTCAGATTACAATGCCGCATTGATATCGCTGACAAAGGAAGAACAAAGTAAGTTTGACTATATAAAAGGTGATAGTGAGGGTTTTGTGAATATTCCCCTCACAATCAAAAACGTTTGTTTCTCCTGTTTCTTGCGGGAAGATACAGAGAAGCCGATGATCAAGATTTCTCTTCGTTCAGTCGGTACTTTCCCATGCAATCAGCTCGCTGCCGAATTCTTTAATGGGGGTGGTCATTTGAACGCTTCGGGCGGTGAATTTTTCGGAACGATAGAGGAGGCGAAAGCCGTTTTCGAACAGGCACTGGAGAAATATAAACCTTTGTTGACAGCCAAAAGCTAAGAATGGAAGGTTAAAAGTAGACAGAGAAAGGTTAAAAGTTACCAACTTTCAACTTTCCCCTTTCATCTTTCAATGAATTTGAGATACATTTGTGCAGAATATAGCTAAATAACAGATAATGAAGAAACTTGTATTTTTATTTCTCTCTTTGTTGGCAGCCGGAGGTATATTCCAGGCATGCGACGATTCAAAGACTTACGCTGAAATGTTGGAGGACGAAAAGAATGCGGTGAATAAATTCATCAAGGATAAAGGAATCCGGATCATTTCACAGGACGAATTTGAGAAGAATGATACTGTCACCAATTTGGACCGGAATGAATATGTAGCCCTTTCCGATGGTGTATATATGCAGATTGTAGATCGTGGAAGTGCTGAAAACAAAACGGATACTTTTGCAAACAACAATGAGATTTGTGTTCGTTATATCGAGGAAGATATAATGGCACGTGACACTACTTGTTTCAATGTTTTTCTGGAAGAGTGGGGAGATGCAAATCAGCTTTATACGAATCCTGCTGTATTCCGTTATGTAGCTGAAGGCAGCTATGTGTATGGTACTTTCATTCAGATGGACTATTACTGGGCAAGCTACTACCAGTCAACAGCCGTACCTGCAGGCTGGTTGCTGGCGTTACCGTTTGTGCGCAACTATGCTCACGTACGTTTGATCGTTCCTTCCAAGGTAGGACATTCGTCAGCGCAACAATACGTCAATCCATACTATTATGATATTTGGACATTCAGCAAAGCACTGAATTAAAACACCAATATAAATCTTAGTTAAAAACCTATGACTCTAATCAAATCTATCTCTGGAATCCGCGGAACTATTGGCGGAACAGCGGGTGAGGGACTAAATCCGCTTGATATTGTAAAATTCACCTCGGCTTATGCTACTTTGATTCGTAAGACCTGCAAAGCGCAAAGCAACAAGATTGTAGTGGGACGCGACGCCCGCATCTCTGGTGAAATGGTAAAAAACGTAGTTGTTGGTACATTGATGGGAATGGGATGGGACGTTGTAGACATTGATCTGGCTTCCACTCCGACTACAGAATTAGCTGTGACGATGGAAGGTGCCTGTGGCGGTATCATCTTGACAGCCTCTCATAATCCCAAACAGTGGAATGCACTGAAACTACTCAACGAACACGGCGAATTTCTGAATGCGGAAGAAGGTAACGAAGTGCTTCGCATTGCTGAGGCTGAAGAATTCGATTATGCCGATGTAGACCACCTGGGCTCTTATCGCAAAGATCTGACTTACAATCAAAAACATATTGACAGTGTGCTGGCTCTCGACTTGGTGGATGTAGAAGCGATCAAGAAAGCTGATTTTCGTGTAGCTATCGACTGTGTGAACTCTGTAGGAGGTATTATCCTTCCGGAACTTTTAGAACGTCTGGGCGTGAAGCATGTAGAGAAACTCTATTGCGAACCCACTGGAAATTTCCAGCACAATCCTGAACCGCTTGAAAAGAACTTGGGTGATATCATGAACCTGATGAAAGGTGGAAAAGCCGATGTTGCTTTTGTGGTAGATCCGGATGTTGACCGTCTGGCTATGATTTGCGAGAACGGTGTCATGTATGGTGAAGAATATACATTGGTGACTGTAGCCGATTATGTATTGAAGCATACTCCGGGTAATACGGTCTCTAATTTGAGTTCTACCCGTGCGTTGCGCGATGTAACTCGCAAATATGGAATGGAATATAGCGCTTCAGCTGTAGGAGAAGTAAATGTAGTAACCAAGATGAAAGCTACAAATGCCGTAATCGGTGGTGAAGGAAACGGTGGAGTAATCTATCCGGCCAGCCATTACGGACGTGATGCTTTGGTAGGTATCGCTTTATTCCTCAGCCATCTGGCTCATGAAGGAAAGAAAGTGAGCGAACTTCGCGCTACTTATCCTCCTTACTTCATCGCCAAGAACCGTGTAGACCTGACTCCGGAGATTGATGTAGATGCTATTCTGGCTAAAGTAAAGGAAATCTATAAGAACGAAGAAATCAATGATATCGACGGTGTAAAGATTGACTTTGCGGATAAATGGGTACATCTGCGTAAGAGTAATACGGAACCGATTATTCGTGTGTATAGCGAGGCTTCCACAATGGAGGCTGCTGAGGAGATCGGACAGAAGATTATGGATGTAATCAATGAACTAGCCAAGTAGACAACGATTTATTTGTTGTGAAGATATAGAGAAGGGAGAGCTTATTTATAAGTTCTCCTTTTTTATGGTCTCCTGTTCCGTTTTAACTGTTAATATAGGAGTTGTCTTGGCGAAGACAGAAGAAAGTTTTGGAAATCTGCGACTGAAAATATACCTTTGTCACATTATACATCTGTTTAGTTATCAATATGCTATGAAAAAATACTTACTCCTGATCTTTGTTATATTGATTCATTCATTTGCTGTCTTGGCTGATAATGTAAAGGATACTTATCTTTTCCGCAAGGTGGATTATCAGTTAGGGTTATCTAATAGTGCTGTATTGTCCCTTTTTCAAGATAATGAGGGGTTGATGTGGTTTGGTACTTACGATGGTGTAAACTGTTACGACGGGAAAAGTATGGAAGTCTTTCGTTCGGACTTTTCGGAACAAAAGACTTTGAGCAATAATGTCATTCATTCTATCCAGCAGGCTGACAGTAGTTGCTTGTGGATTACCACTCATTTAGGTGCCAACCGTTTCTCCAAAGATTCGCGTCAAGTGATTTGTAACTATGAGTTCGGCGGTGATTTTGTAATTCACTCCAATCCGAAGGGGATACCTGGGCTTTGGGGTATGGATGGATTTCCTATTATAATACCCATCATCGTCGTTTTGTCAATGTGCCGATGCCGGACATTCATATGCTGAAGGTAGATACCCGTGCTTTTGTGACGGATGAGGGCGAGTTATATCTTTTCCCTTATCAGAGCGGCGATCTTTACCGTTTTTCTTTGAGTTCTTTTGATCAGGATACGTTGAGTACCCGGCTTGATGTCACCCCTTCCCGTTTCCACTCGAAAACGATAGAATACGTCTGTTACCAGAACGGCGTATTCTGCTTCTATGATTCCGATAAGGATTTATTTGTATATGATATCTCCAGAAAGTCGAAGATATATATACGTAACATTGGCGATATGGTGCGGAAGTATGGGACAATTTCCGGTATTGTACCTTTCCATGAAGATATTATGGTTGCTTTCCAGACAAATGGGCTGATACGTCTGCGCATGTCACAGAAATATGCCGAAGAAGTAGTCAATCGTAATATACGGATTTTTGCCATCTATAATGATCCCCGACAGGGAGTATTGTGGATAGGGTCTGACGGACAAGGAGCAATTATGTATTCAAGGAAATACTCCATTGCTACCAATGTGATGCTGAATAGTCTGTCACCGAATCTGAGTCGGCAGGTAAGATCTGTTTTGACCGATAAGTATGGAGGGCTTTGGTTTGGCACCAAAGGGGACGGGCTGTTGCACATCCGGAATTATCGCGATGGTGTACAGGTTGCCAATGCAGAAATTTATTCACCTGATGGCAAGCAGAATGTGTCTTCTTATGTCAAACTGGATCGGGAATTTCAAGTGTATGCCATGACGGAAAGCCGTTATATGAATGGATTTTGGATAGGTACTGGTTCATCATCGGGGCTATGTTATTATTCTTTTGACGATGGACGATTGCATGAACTTACGTTGGAAAAGACACAGGAGATAGATGAGGTACATTCTATATTTGAAGCGAATGATACTACATTATATGTAGCTTCATCAGGAAGTGGCTTTTGTAAAGTGATACTTGATAAAGGTAAACCGGGAGATATTCGGATAAAGTCGAGCAAGCATTATCGTTTCTTCTATGAGCAGCAGGAACTCAATCTTTTTTATAGTATGGTATCCGAAGGTGACTCCTTATTGTGGCTAGGCAGTCGGCAGCGGGGATTGATACGCTTCAACAGAGAGACGGATGAGTATCAGATTTACTCATTGAATGAAATGTTGCATAAGTCGGTTGATGATATTCTCTGTCTGCATTGGTATAAAAAAGATCAATTATATGTAGGTACTACCTCCGGTTTGGTGCGTGTCACCTTTAGAGGACGCAAGCTTGAAGCGGACTATATCGGACGCGAACATGGATTGCTTAATGACATGATTCATAGTATTCTCGAAGATGATAACGGATTACTCTGGCTGGGGACTAACCGGGGGCTTATCAAGTTCAATCCGGATAATTCATTCTCGCATGCTTATTATTATAGTGGCGGCATACAGATCGGAGAGTTCAGTGATGATGCCTATTATCATTGTCCCTATACCGGTAACCTTTTCTTCGGAGGAATCGATGGATTGCTTTATTTGGATAAGAAAGTTTCTGCGGTCCCCGAATATTATCCGGAAATATTGTTGCGTAAGTTAGTGATTGAGAAGACATCTGTCAATCTGCAGGACCACTATTTGCCCGACAGGAAAGGTCTGGAAATGAAAGGTGCGAAGGTGTCTTTCTCCCTTTTCTTTGTGGTGCCCGATTATGCCAGTGGCGGTGACGTGGAATACTCATACATACTTGAGGGATATGACAAGGATTGGGGAGCTTTCAGCAGTGTCAACGAAGCATCCTATTTTAATGTTCCCTCCGGGCACTATCTCTTTAAGGTACGATACAAGAAAGATGTATTTGCTACGGAATACAAAACCTTTTCCATTCCGGTTTACATTCTGCCGCCCTGGTATCTGACGGTGTATGCATATATTATTTATTTGCTGCTGGGGCTTGTATTGACGATCTATGTGATTCACTTGTTCCGCAAGTATTTCCGTCACGAACGGGTGTTGCAGGAATTACTGGAAACGGAGCACCGTAACACTTCTCTGGTGGCAGACAGTTATAAAGAACGTGAAGTACTCGACAATTGTACTCTTATTTATCAGGCATGCGACCGGTTGAATGACAAGAGTCTTTCACCGGTTGAGCATACTGCGAAAGTAAATCAGATTCGTGAATCCGTCATGGCATTGCTTTTTGGCGTTGGTGTCGGAGATGAGTGCTTCCGCCTGTTGTCCTCGTTGCAATTTTCTGTTACGGGCCGGCTGTATATGTTGAAATTGGCGGAAGAAGTACATCGTGTACTGGAAAAGGAAGGTTACCATATGTCTCTCATTCGTCTGGATATCCCGGACAGTTTTACTTTTCTTGCCTATAAAAACGCATTACGCTGTATTCTTTATTTTAGTTACCTCTATATAGCCAGCCGGAACGGGGCGGAAGTGTCTCTGACCGCAAAAGAGGAAGATAACAGAATGCTGCTGTCGTTTTTTTCCTCCGACCATACGGTAAAGGGATTGTATGATGTACTATCCGATCAGGAACCTTTGCCCGTAAAAGGAAAAGATTCGGATGACCAGTTCCGTATCAGGACGATGCAGCGTTTCGTCTTTTCGGCATTGAAACAGCAAAACTGCACTCTCTTTTATGCCACTGATGCAGAGCAGGTGAACAGGCTGACCATTACTTTTGATCCGGCTGCTATCGCAGAGCAGAACGAAACTCGTCAAACGGTTTTATTACTGGAAGACAGAGAGGAGATGATTTGGCTGATAAGCGGACTACTATCCGATGAGTATGAAGTACGTCCGGTGAGAAGTATACAAGCGGCATTTGATGAGATGCATACTTCAGCTCCGGCATTGTTTCTGGTAGATATGCTGATGTATACCGATGCGGAGAGCACTTTCATGAAATACATCAATAAGAATCGTTCAATGCTTTCAAAGACTGCATTTATTCCGATGCTGACCTGGAAAGTCAGTACGTCTATGCAACGCGAACTGATTTTGTGGGCAGATTCCTATCTTGTCCTTCCTTATGACATACCCTTCCTGAAAGAAACTATTCATAAAACATTCTATGGGAAGCGGGAAGCCAGACAGGTATATCTGGAAGAGCTGGAGGGCTGGAGCAATTCCATTGTCTGTACTACTGCTGAGCAAGCAGATTTTGTTCGGAAATTCCTGCAGGTGGTAGAGCAGAATCTGGATCGCGAAGATTTGGGATCTACTTTTGTAGCGGAGCAGATGTTGATGAGTCCCCGTCAGTTTTACCGTAAACTGAAGGAGATATCAGGAATGTCTCCAAGTGATCTGATTAAAGACTATCGGATGGAAAAGGCTGCCAGGTTATTGCGTGATGAAGCGTTGTCGATACAGGAAGTCATTGCTGATGTCGGTATTTCCAGCCGTGCTTATTTCTATAAGGAATTTACCCGTAAGTTCGGCATGACTCCGAAAGTGTACAGAGAAAAAACTCTGGAGAATGACGGACGTAAGGGCCGGGAATGAGGAATAAGACCGGACCGGCAGTCGGGTACAGGCTGTCGGTAAAGACTCAATTCTATGCTGGACTATGCTGTTTGTCATGGAAAACGCCCTTGTACTCTCTTTTTCAAAAGGACTATCTATATTGTTGATATATAGAGTGCTATGCTGTACTCTGTTTTACCATTTGTACTTTAAACAGACATTCTTTTTCCTCCCTGCTTTTTGGCGTACAAGAGTATTCGGTTTCCTCGTCTATTCCTTTAATTTGCATCAACGTGATAAACGTATTTGATAACCTTATTAATTAATTAAAAACAAGTAGTATGAATTTGTTTGAAATGAAAAAACATCGCATCAGGTCATTATGGCTACTGCTATTGTTACTTACGTGTAGCGTAACAGTATGGGCGCAAGGAAGTTCCGTCACAGGCCGTGTCTCTGATGAAAAAGGAGAACTGCTCATAGGGGTGAGTGTTCAGGAAAAAGGTACAACGAATGGTACCATTACCGATATGAACGGTCAGTATACCTTGAAGCTTTCAACAGGGAATCCTATTCTGCTCATATCTTATATAGGATATAAGCCGCAAGAGGTAAAGGTAGCAAAGCAAAAAATCGTAGATGTTGTTTTGGCGGAAGATGTGTCGTCACTGGATGAAGTGGTAGTAGTGGGTTATGGCAATCAGCGTAAAGTATCCGTGGTAGGCGCTCAGTCTACGATGGATGTGAAGGACATTAAGATGCCTGCTGCAAGTCTGTCTTCTGCTATTTCCGGACGCATTGCCGGGGTAGTTGCCGTTCAGCGTAGCGGCGAACCCGGTCACGATGAATCGGATATATGGATTCGTGGCTTATCTTCCTTGCTCGGGCAGAGTTCCAGTCCGCTTGTACTCGTTGATGGGGTAGAACGTAGTTTCAACAATATCGACCCTGAAGATATCGAATCGTTTACAGTGCTGAAAGATGCCTCCGCCACTGCAGTATATGGTGTACGTGGTGCCAACGGAGTCGTGATCGTGAAAACCAAACCCGGTAAAGTAGGCAAACCGCAGTTTAGTGTGGACTATTACGAAAGTTTTACCCGTCTGACCAAGAAGGTAGATATGGCAGATGCCTACACTTACATGGATGCACGTAACGAGGCGCAGATGAATACAAGCGGTACACTTAAATACTCGGCTGCTTATATCGAAGCGACAAAGAAGTCCAACGGTTTATTGCCGAATGACAATCCCCGTTTGTATAATCCTTACCTGTATCCGGCCATCGACTGGGCAGATAACCTGTTCAACGACTGGGGACACAACCGTCGCGGGAATATTAATATCCGTGGGGGTGTGCCTAATGCAAACTACTATGCTTCATTGAGTTACTATGGAGAAACCGGTATGACCCGCAACTTCAAGCTGGAGAACTACAATACTCAGATGAAGTACGACCGTTATAACTTCACCTCCAACCTGAATCTGAAGCCGACTTCCAAAACGACGGTTGATCTGGGTTTTTCCGGTTATCTGGGACAGGGACATTATCCGCAGAGCAGTACCAGCTCACTGTACGCAGCCTGTATGGATGTGAATCCGGTTATTTATCCTTTGTTGCTGCCCAACGGTACCGTGTCCGGTATCAACTCACAGCAAAAGTTCAACCCTTACGGTCTGCTGGCTCGCGGAGGTTATTATGATGAATTTTCCAGCCAGTTAAATTCTAATATCCGCGTGAAGCAGGACTTGGATTTCTGGAAGTGGAGCAAAGGACTTTCCGCTTCTGCGATGGTAGCTTTCGATACTTACAATTCACGTAAGAGAAAGTATAACCGGAACGAACCGATGTACACCTTTGCCGGTAAAACGGACGAAAACGGAATCTGGATAGAAGACACCTTGTTTGATGAAGAAACAGGCGATTACCTCTACTCGGTGCTGAAAGAAGCGGACGGCAGCCTGTCACTCCAGACACCGGAGCAATGGAGCAGCCGCACGGTATATACGGAAGCATCCTTGAATTATGACCGTAGTTTCGGTGCTCATCGGGTAGGAGGTCTGTTGCTTTACAATCAGAAAGTATATTGGGATTTGAATGCGACGGATGTCATTGGCGGTATGCCTTACAAGCAACGCGGTTTTGCCGGACGTGCTACTTATTCATGGAACGACCGTTACTTCGCAGAATTCAATCTCGGTATCAATGGTTCGGAGAACTTCAGCCCGGGCAAGCGTTATGGTGTCTTCCCCGCTTTTGGTCTGGGATGGGCAGTCTCCAATGAATCTTTCTGGAATCCGGTCCGCAAATACATTTCCTTCCTGAAATTCCGCTATACAGACGGATGGGTCGGCAGTGATACCGCAACAGGCAGACGCTTCATGTATCAGGGTGTGTTCACCGGTCTGACAGGAACCATGTTCGGAACCAATTATACAAGTGCCAACGGTTATGGAGAAGAAAAGTACGGTGTAAATGTCACTTGGTCTAAATCCAGAAAGCAAGACTTGGGTATCGATATCAAGTTTCTGAATGATAATCTGTCCTTTGTAGTCGATCTTTTCAAGGAACGTCGCGACAATATTTTCCTGCAACGCAGTACAATCCCCAGCTACGCCGGATGGATCGAAAACCCTTATGCTAATCTGGGTGTCGTAGAAAACAAAGGCATCGAGGTAGCGATGGACTATACACAACGGCTGGGCAAGAAGACATTCCTTACGGTACGTGGCAATCTGACTTTCAATAAAGACAAGATTATAGAGAACGACGAACCGCCGGTAGACTATCCTTGGATGGAGACACGCGGTACGAATGTAAATGCGACTTGGGGATTCATAGCCGACGGACTCTTTACTAGTCAGGCGGAGATTGAAGACCATGCCACCCAGTTCGGAACCGTACATGTAGGCGATATCAAATACCGGGACTTGAACGGAGACGGTGTGATTGACAACTATGACAAGACGGTCATCGGACGCGGTGATGTCCCCAGAATCTATTACGGATTCGGTGCCGACCTACAGATCGGAGACTTTTCTATCAGCGCCCTGTTTCAGGGAACCGGACAGGCCGACCGCTATCTGGACGGCATTTGTATCAAGCCTTTCTGGGATGACGAAGGCCGTGACAATGTCTTTGCCAACATCCACGACCGTTGGAGTCCCGACGATCCGACCAATCAGGATGTGTTCTATCCGCGCATGTATGTCGGCAGTGACGCCAACACGAACAATGTTCAGAAAAGTTCGTGGTGGGTGAAAGACGTCAGCTTCCTGCGTCTGAAGCAACTGAACATATCCTACAATATACCGAAAAAGCTGCTGGACAGATGTTTCCTCAAAAGTGCAAGCGTCTACCTCATGGGTACGAATCTGCTTACCTTCTCTAACTTCAAGCTGTGGGACCCGGAACTGAATACGAGCAACGGAACAGCTTATCCGAATGTATCCAGCTATTCGGTCGGAGTCAAGTTTAGTTTTTAACCCTAAAGTCAAATAATCGTTATGAAGAATAGAATAAAACAATACCTGTTGGCTGCATCGATGTGTGTCGGACTGACTGCTTGCAGTGATTTCTTTGAACCGATTCCCGGTGTACAGTTTGGACTGGACGAAACGTTTGCCTCCAAGCAAAGGACGGAAGAATATCTGAACAATGTATACAGCTACGTGCGTGAAGTGACAGATGCCATTCATCCGAACACCTACGGAGGTATCTTTACGGAAGCATCGTTGGACGGAGCAAACCGCTGGAACAAAACGTATGCGGAATGGACCAACGGCTCCTTTAACTCCGCTTCAGCTCAGGCAAGTGAATACTTCTCAAAGTACTATCAGGCAATAGCCAAAGCAAGTACGTTCATCCAGAACGTAGATAAATGTACAGAAGCCGCCGCCTCTACACGTGGAAAGTGGAAATCGGAAGCACGTGCATTGCGGGCATACTATTATTTTGAATTGCTGCGCCTTTACGGTCCCATTCCGTTGATTGGCGAAGATCCCATTCCTCTGGACGCTTCATTGGAAGAGCTGATTAAAGAACGTAATTCGGTAGACGAATGCGTAAACTTCATTGCTACGGAATTGCAGAGCGCTATTGATTCCGGCGATTTGCTCCAGAGAGCCGGGAAGGCAAACCTGGGACGTATGGATGTCGCCACTTGTATGGCACTCAAGGCAAAGCTGTACCTCTATTGGGCAAGTCCGCTTTTCAACGGAAATACAGATCAGGCGTCAGTCAAGAATAAAGACGGCAAACAACTTTTCCCCCAGACCGAAGATCACTCCAAATGGACTCAGACGCGCGATGCGTATGAACGGTTTATGACCTTCGCCACCGGACAGGGATATAAGCTGACCGAAGTCTATACGAATGGAAAGCTGGACCCTTATGCTTCGTGCAGGGCTGCGGGCGAGTTTTTCACCACAACCTGGGAAGCTGTTGATGAACTGATTTTTGTGAAGCTGAGAGATTTGTACGACTATACTTACTGGGTATGTCCTAAGTTTACCGACTTCCAGGATACCGACGTGACTGGCGGCGGTGGCTATTATACAACACAGGAAACGGTAGACCTGTTCTTTACAAAAGACGGACTGACCATCGAAGAAGATCCCGGCTATGATAAATTTGAGGGTATACCGGGTGCCAACAACTTCACATCCGGAAGATATTACGATCCCAACAACCCTTCCCGTCTTTACTTTGACGCCGATAAGTCCAAAGTGCTGAAACAGTGGAAAGACCGTGAACCGCGCTTTTATGTGAATATTACCTATAGCGGCTCTATCTGGCTGAACGAAGGTAAGTACAATGAGGAAATGCGCACAGACTTCACCAACGGTGCAAACGGAACCTGCGGCAAGTCCAAAGCCTCCGGCGACTGTCCGGATTCGGGATACTTGATCCGTCGGGGTGCGAAAGCCTCCAACAACAACGGTTCGAAACACTTCTCTCCGGTACTTCGTCTGGCAGATATGTATTTGGGATATGCCGAAGCACTTTGTATGTGCAGCGATCTCGACAATGCCCTGACTTATCTGAATAAAATCCGTGTCCGTGCAGGCATTCCCGAATATACATTTACCGCAACAGCCGGCAAGATAACCTGTCCGAAGACACAGACCGACCTGCTGAACCGTATCCGCCGCGAACGTCTGGTTGAACTAGTCTTCGAATGGAACCGCTATTTCGATGTGCGTCGCTGGAAAGTGGCGGAAGGACAGAATGACCCCGAACATTGGATCTATCCGGCATATCACACCGGAGGCGAAGGAGGCAAAGTATACGGTATGAATATGGACAAGGATTATCCGGCATTCTTCGAAAGAACCTCTTTTGAGACTCGTGTGGCATTTACGAAAAAGCAATATTTCATGCCGATACCTTATGATGACCTCCGTCGTATCCCGTTGCTGGTACAAAACCTGGGATGGTAATACGATATTCGAACAATAACGCTTAAACAAGAAGATTATGAAACATTGGAAAGATATAGCTTTCGGGTTGTTTGTCTCACTGACACTGGCTGCCTGCTACGGTGAGGAAGACAGCTTCGCAACTCCTGACATCTATAAAGATTATCAGCCTGTACTGAAAGACGGGAATACCGTAGCCGGATACGCAGCTGCCCCTCTCAAAGAGGCGAAATATGATGAGGTGCTGAATGAACTTTACCTCACGTGGGACGGCAGTAACTCCGGCTGGGAAAAGAGAGATGAATATGTGGGAGTGGAAGTAGAATTCAACTCCCTGCTCTCCGGCAAAAAGATAAAGCGCGTCATGATACCGAATGTCGGTGATTTTGGCAACCTGACTGTGAAAAGGCGGGACTATGGCAACGAGCCGACCACTCTGCGTCTGAGTAAATATCGTACAGTAGTGGTTACAGACCGTTACGGTGTAGAGGAACTTCGTTTCCGCTCTATCTACAAAGATGCCGACGGTGCCCGGCAGACAAGTGACTGGACGAATCTGAGCGATCAGGCGGATAAGTATGAACTTCAAGTGGATATGAACTATGCTGCCTGGCAGTATTTTAAAACCAGCCAGGCGGCACAAGTTCAGATTTCCTTTGAGAGTGATTCGGAGATACGTCCCGTTTCTGCATTGTATAATCTGATAGGTAACGGAGACGAGGCTGCTACTCAGGAAGAGTTCCGGAAATGGTATTATATGGATTGTGCGGCCATGTCATTCGACCCCTATAATCTGGCTTTCGACCCTTACAGCAAACTGCGTGTCTTTATCAAGAAAGACCAGACCGGAGGAGCGTATGCGATAGATTATCCCACCCATAACGAAGGAAGAGGCATTGTTTATCCGGCTTCGGAAAGCAATCCGAACGATGCGTGGTGGAAATTGCCGGACATGCAGCATGTGTTTATGCACGAGATGGGACACTGCGTGCAGTGGATGCCCAAACAAGGAAAATATATCATGGAAGGTGTGCAGGATTGTGACCGGCAGGGATATCAGGAAGGATGGCCGGACGCTGTGAAAGTAGCGAGCAAAGGATATATTCTGGCTACGCAAAAAGAAGAGTATCAGGCCGCTATCGCCAAGTCTTACCGGAATCCGCAGAGTGATAAATACTTTGTCTGGCAGGTTGACTACAATACTTCCGGTGCTTTTATGAGCTGGCTGCGTCTTTATAATGGCGACTTCGTGCGTATGTTGCCGTGGACGGTGCTGATGGACGAACTGACCAACCAGTGGAGCCTGGAGGATGCAGTGAAGTATATCCTGAAGGAGAGCTATCCGGACCTTACGATGGAAGAACTCTGGAACGAATACAAGACAGAGGTGGAAGCGTTCCTGCAAAATAACTAATAGAGCAACCTTTAAAAAACAACTATGATGAAGAAAGTATTATTTGCATTAGCTGTGCTGTGCACGGGCTTTTGGAGTTGCAATACCTTGGATTTGAATGACGTGGGCTACGGAGAGGGTGACCGTCTGAAGGCTTCCTCCGTTAAAGAAATATTGTATGGCACAGCCGATGGCTGTTGGAAAGCCGACTATCAGGGACACGAGTTTTACTTCCAGTTTCATGAAGACGGAACAGTAACACTGGATTCGGACTTTCTGGAGATGGCGGTAGAAGGAAAAACATCATTCTCTGCCAAAGGTAAGGAAGTGGCACTGGATATTGAGAATTGCGATGTCCATCTGCAAAACCTGGGAAGTGAATTTGTAGATACCAAGTTTGTCGTATCAGAGATTCCGGCAGAAGGAGAGGCACCGCAGCTGAACTTATACGGTGAATCTACCGGCAATACCATTGAACTGCAGCCGACTACACAGGCATACATCGATGGTAAAGTCGCTTCAAAAGCGGACTTTACCGAACTCTTCGAGAAAAACTTATTGGATAATCAGTCCATCTGTGACGCTTCCGGCAATTTTATCGGTTATTATGGCCTGGTACTGAATGGTGTCAACGATCTTTCTGTCAAAGTAATAACGATTGAAAACAAAGATGGAAACGATGCGAACGGCCATACGCAATACTATGAATCGAAATTGACGAAAGAAGGGCAAATCTTCAAACTGGATACGCCGGTGGAACAGATTAAATCGGTGAACGGAGCCACTTATGCCTTCAAAGCCATTGACTGCACCGGTGATGCGGTGGCGGTAGACGGTATGTCAAATGTAACCCTGACCTCCAACAAGGGAGCGGTCAATGACTTCGACTATGTGACTTCCGGAGGAAAATTTACACTCGGAAAAGCGCAGGATCACGGTGCCGCTTGCGATGAAATATGGGCGGGAACAGGCGGACAGGCTACAAGCTCCGGCGGAACAATCGCCGATATAAATGCCATGAGTTATGACTACGGATGGAGTGGAAGTCCGAAACAAAGACCGCTCGTTATCTGGACATGGTGGTTTGCAAACCTCGCTTTCCCGAGCAGTGAAGAAGGAGCAAGCATCCTGATGAATAATTCCGATAAAGACCGTGTCCTATTTAAGAACATATCCGGCAGCGGACAGACCTGTGGCGGCGGTACTCTTAATGCGACGGAAGTGGCCGAGATAAATGCTTACTGTAAAGACCTTATAGATACTTGGTTCAATGAGAAAGGACTTTTTGTCGTTCGTCACGACCGTCAGAGTGCAGGAGATAAATTCTACATCTATCTTTTGTGTCCCGATACGGAAGCCACTTCGAAAGGTGGAATGTGGATGAAGTATCAGAGAGACTGAGAATGAATGTGGATAAGATAGTATAAGCTGATGATGCTGATGTACTTAACTAATTAATAATTAATAAATGAATAGATGATGAAAAGACTGTTTTTACTGATGATCCTAAGTGTAACTTCGGTGTTATGCTTGAATGCTCAAACCAAGTCGTTGCACCAACTGCAACAGGAATTCGTTGATTTACGCTGTGGTATGTTCATTCATTTCAACATGCCGACCTTCTTTAATGAGGACTGGCCGGACCCGGATGCTGCTCCCGAACTTTTCAACCCTGTCAGGATGGACTGCAAACAATGGGCAAAAGCGGCAAAATCAGCCAACATGACCTACGGATGTCTGACAACGAAACATCATAGCGGTTTCTGTATATGGGATACTAAAACGACAGATTATAGCGTAATGAGTAGCCCCTTCAAACGTGACGTGGTAAAAGAATACGCCGACGCATTCCGTGCCGAAGGGATGAAAGTGATGCTCTATTATTCGATCCTCGATACGCATGCCCGGCTGCGTCCCAAGTGTATAACTCCGCAGCATATCGAAATGATCAAGGAGCAACTTCGCGAACTGTTGACCAACTATGGTGAAATAACAGCTTTGATTATTGACGGTTGGGATGCCCCGTGGTCACGTATCTCTTACGATGACGTACCTTTTGAAGATATTTATCGTCTGGTCAAATCAATCCAGCCTAACTGTCTGGTGATGGATCTGAATGCAGCGAAATATCCTGCCGAGGCTTTGTTTTACACGGACATCAAGTCTTACGAACAAGGAGCCGGACAGCATATCTCGAAAGATACCAACCGTCTGCCTGCCTTGTCTTGCCTGCCGTTACAGCAGAACTGGTTCTGGAAAGAAAGTTTCCCGACTACCCCTGTGAAGTCTCCGGCACAAATGGTCAATGATAATATCATCCCGATGGGCAAATCCTACTGTAACTTTATCCTGAACGTAGCTCCTAACAGAGACGGCTTGATGGATGCCAACGCATTGAGAGCTCTGAAGGAAATAGGTAAACTGTGGAAGAACGATGGTCGTGTGGCAACGGTTCCTGAAGCGGATGCTCCTATTATTTCTTCCAACATTGCCAAATATCAGCCTGCCGAAGGTACATGGAGCAGTGACTATGCTATCATGGACTTTGCCAATGATGATGATTTCGGAACATGCTGGAATTCTAATCCAGAAGTGAAGGTGCCCTGGTATTCGGTGACTTTCGAGCGCGAGAAACCTTTCAATATGGTGGTTATTACGGATCGTAACAATGACCGTTTGCAGGAATACCGTCTGGAATACCGTACGGGTGGTACATGGAACCTTCTTTACGAGGGTAAGGCTCCTACCGGTCTGCGTGTGAAAATCCACCGTTTCGATACGGTTTGGGGGGATGCGGTACGAATGACTGTCTTAAATTCTAATGGTACTACTTCCATTGCAGAGTTTGGAGTATATTGTGAGAGAAGATGATGAATTTATCTTAGAGTTAAATCATTGAATTTATATAAAATCACCATCAGGTAAAGTCGTGTTTTTTGATGGTGATTTTATTTCATCCAACTCTTTATCGTACGTCTATATTTCCCTTTTTGTAGGACTTGCGTGTAGAATAATATTTGGATTTAGGCCAAACATTTGTATCAGCTTTCTAATGGTCGATCCGATGGCTTTTGTTACTTTTCTTGCTTATTAATGTTTCATTTATATTATATTTAGTATATTTGTTCCCGTTTCATTTAATAAGACATGAACAATAATACTTGCTATTAATATAATGAGAAGATGTCTGATATTATGCCTTTTTACATTTATTAGTTCGTTGGTCTGTTGGGCTGATGCGGGTAAAGATGCTTATCTTTTTCGGAAAGTCGATTATCAACAAGGGCTTTCTAATAGTGCTGTGCTTTGCCTCTACCAGGATAAAGCAGGGTTGATGTGGTTTGGCACTTATGATGGCGTGAATTGTTATGATGGGAAAGGTATCGAGGTCTTTCGTTCTGATTTCTCAATGAAAAAGACGTTGAGTAACAATGTCATTCATTCTATTCAGCAGGCAGATAGCAGTTGTTTGTGGATTACTACACATTTGGGAGTTAATCGTTTCTCGCAAGATTCGCGTCAGGTAGTGGGATATTATGATTTTACAGGTGATTATTATCTGCATTCCAATCCGAAAGGAGATACTTGGGTAGTAAGCAATGAAGGAATCTTTTATTATAATACTTATCATAAAAAGTTTGTCCATCTCAAAAATATAGAGACTCCTGTCGAGAATATGGATCACCGTGCTTTTGTCACGGATGATGGTGTCTTATGGACTTTTCCACGGAATACAGGTAGTCTGATTCAATGTTCATTAGATGGCTTCGACCTGGATACATTGTCTGTCCATCCTACTGTTTCATCTTCTGATTTTCATGCAAAACCTATCGATAATGTATTTTATCAGAATGGCATTCTCTGTTTTGTGGATGCAGAGCGGGATCTTTATGTATATGATATTTCCAGAAGATCTAAAATCTATATTCGTAACCTTTCTTCGTTGGTGCAACGATATGGGAAAGTTGTGGGAATTGTTCCTTTTTATGAAGACATTATAATTGCTTTTCAAACCAATGGTTTAGTACGTTTACGCACCTCGAAAAAATATGAAGAAGAAGTGGTGGACCGTAATGTACGTATATATGATATTTTCCGCGATCCTCATCAGAATATTCTTTGGGTAGCTTCTGATGGGCAGGGAGCTGTCATGTATGCTAAGAAGTACTCGATAGCCACTAATCTGATGCTTAGCAAACTATCATCCAATCTAAGTCGGCAGGTACGTTCTGTCATGACAGATAAATATGGCGGATTATGGTTTGGCACGAAAGGAGATGGACTTTTACATGTACATGACTATGAAGGTGGTATGGATGCTTCTGCTACTACAGTTTACTCTCCAGTAGGCAGGCAGGATGCTTCATCTTATACCCGTTGGAATAGAGAGTTTCAAGCATACTCATTAAAACAAAGCCGTTATATGGATGGCTTTTGGGTAGGATCGGGTAATCCTGGACTGTTTTACTATTCTTTTGCAGATAAAGCCTTGCATTGTGTTGAGGATAAGTCTGCAGATCCTATTATCGAAATACATGATATCTATGAAGAGAATGACAGCGTACTCTATGCGGTTACAGCTGGGGTCGGATTTCGTAAATTGATATTGGAGAGGAAACAAGGGGAGATTCACCTCAAATCGCAAAAGCGTTATCATTTCTTTTATGAACAAAAAGAGATAACCATGTTTTATCCTATGTTAGCTGAAGGAGATTCCATTCTTTGGTTGGGAAGCCGGGAAAAAGGGTTAATTCGATTTGATAAACAGACAGAAGAATATAAAGTCATTTCTTTGAAAGAAATATTGCATAAATCTGTTGATGATGTACTTAGCCTGCATCGTGCTAAAGATGGTAGGATGTATGTAGGAACAACATCGGGACTAGTGTGTTTGACCTTTAATAAGAAACAAATCAGTGCCTCCTATATCGGTAGAGAACAAGGGTTGCTTAATGATATGATTCATGGCATATTGGAGGATGCAAATGGTTTTTTATGGCTTGGCACTAATCGTGGACTTATTAAATATAATCCCAAAAACACTTCTTCGCATGCTTATTATTATGCCGCCGGTGTGCAGGTGGGCGAGTTTAGTGATGATGCCTATTATCAATGTCCTTATACCGGACGTCTTTTCTTTGGAGGCATTGACGGTTTGCTTTATTTGGATAAGGAAGTGGCGACAGCTCCGGAATTCTATCCGAACATATTATTACGTAAGCTAATGATTGGACGTAAGGAGGTTAATCTGGGGGATTATTATACCGATGGTGGCAAAGCGTTAAGTTTTAAAGGAGCGAAGGCTTCTTTTTCCCTTTCTTTTGTTGTTCCAGACTTTCTTACTGGAGGGGATGTGGAGTACTCCTATATGCTGGACGGATTTGATAAAGACTGGACCTCGTTTAGTAGTATAAATGAAGCATCGTATCTAGAAATACCTTCGGGTAGCTATGTTTTAAAGGTCCGTTATAAGAAAGATGTATTTAATACGGAATATAAGGTGTTTTCTATCCCTTTGTACATTCTTCCACCTTGGTATCTTTCTACGGTAGCCTATGTCATTTACTTGCTGTTTTTCATATTAATAGCCGGTTATCTGATTCATTTATTAAGAAAATATTTTCTCCAGAAGCGTATGATGCAGCGGCTGTTGACAGCAGAAAGCAATGAAGCTCTACCGGAGTCCGCCAGTCTTAATCGTGAGTTACTGAATCGCTTTACGTCCATTTATCGCTCTTGTGATCAGCTGCGTGCGGAAAATCTCCCTTATGAACAGCGTCTCAGAATTATGGAGCAGGTACACGAGACGGTTATTGCAACTCTTTTCCGTCCAGGAACTTTGGCTGTAGAAGAACTTAAGTCATTTTTCCCTACGGAATATGCGATTACTGGTTGTATGTGCATGAAAGAGCTCTCTATAGAAGTCTTGCATGTGTTGGAAGGACAGGGCGTTGATATATCTTCTGTAAAACTTGCTATACCAGAACACTTTGTTTATCCTGTTTATAAGAATGCTTTACGCTGTATGCTCTATTGGTGTTACCTTTATATTGGCGGAGTAAAACATAAGTCGGATATTGTAGTGGATGTAAAGGAAGAGGAAGGACAGATGTTGCTGCAGTTCTCTACTGTAGATGATACTTTGAAGGAATTATATAAGCAACTTTCCGGTTCGGAAGAAGAGGGAAGAAGAGATAGTAAGGAAACAGAAGAGGCGATAACTACCCGCCAATTACTGTTTTCTGTGCAAGCGGCTTTGAGACAGCTGCATGTCACGCTCCACTATGCCGACAGAGAAAAGGATCATTTATTGACGTTAGCCTTTGAACCGGCTATCATCAAGGAGACTGAAGAGCATGGGAAGAAAACGGTTCTTCTGCTGGAGGATAGGGATGAAATGGTATGGCTGATAAGTGATCTCCTAGCAGATGAATTTGTTGTTTGTCCGGTGAAAAGTGTACAACTTGCATTTGAAGAAATACGTAGATCAGCTCCTGCTTTGTTACTAGTTGATATGTTGATGTATGCAAAAGCAGAGAGTGACTTCCTGGAATATGTGAATAAGAATCGTACTCAACTTTCGAAAACGGCATTTATTCCAATGTTAAGTTGGAAAGTAAGTTCGTCCATTCAGCGTGAATTGATTATGTGGGCTGATTCATATATTGTACTTCCTTATGATATTATATTTTTGAAAGAAGCCGTCAATAAAGCTATTTACGGTACTCGGGAGGCAAAGCAGATTTATATGGAAGAGCTTGGTGACTGGGCCGGACGCATTGTTTGTACTACAGAAGAACAGGCGGATTTTATCCGGAAACTGTTACAAGTGATAGAACAAAATCTTGACCAGGAAGAATTGGGATCAACCTTAATTGCCGACCGCATGGCGATGAGTCCGCGTCAATTCTATCGCAAGTTTAAAGAAATATCCAATGCGGCTCCCAGTGACTTGATAAAGAGTTATCGGATGGAGAAGGCTGCACGATTGTTGCAGAATGAAGAACTTTCTATTCAGGATGTTATCGCTGAAGTTGGTATTTCCAGCCGTTCCTATTTTTATAAAGAGTTTACCCGCCGATTCGGAATGACGCCGAAAGATTATCGGGAGCAACTCCGATAATGCTATCCCCACTATCTTATTCTTTACTAATTGAGTTTTATGGATGTATTACCCGAATCCTTAGATCAGTAATTCCGGATAATTAAGTCTTTCGAGGTCCTTATTTATTCGTTCCACTATAGTTGGGTGTAAGAGGAACTATAGTGCTTCTTGCGTCCAACTATAGTGGAACGAAAGGAAAACTACAGTAGAACGAATGAATTTGGACTGATAAGAAATTAGTTTTTCAAAGTCTTTCGGTTAATGATTCGGGATTCCTTCATTCCTTCTGTTCTTTGGTCGTTTGGGTGACAGATATATTTGAATTCATGTCTGTATAGATTTTATTTACTACTGCTTACGAATAAACTTTTTAATAAAAGTGGCGAAAAGGCGGCTATTATAACTTGATACAATGTGCGCAAACTTGTGCTCTGTTTGTGCGCAAATGAATGCTATGTGTTGATATATAGATGTTTATAATGTGCTTTATTTCTCCTTTCTGTTCTATGAATGAGCATTTTTATTTTGACATAATTTTGTCACTTCTGCGGAATATTCTTAATATTAAAAGTTTTTAATTTGCCTCCGCTTATAAGAATATATAGACGATTGATAACCTTAGTATTAATTAAAAAAAATAAAGTAACATGAATTTGTTTGAAATGGAAAAACATCACACAAAGACATTGTGGCTATTGGCATTACTGCTAACATTTAGTACAGTAGTGTGGGCACAAGGTACTCCTGTAACAGGGCGTGTGTCTGATGAAAAAGGCGAATTGCTCATTGGAGTGAGCGTTCAGGAAAAAGGTACTACGAATGGTACCATAACAGACACCAATGGTCAGTATAATCTGAAACTGACGAGTAACAATCCCATTCTTATCGTATCCTATATAGGATATAAATCACAAGAGGTAAAAGTAGGCAAACAGAAAGTGCTGGACGTAATTCTTGCAGAAGATGTATCGTCACTGGACGAAGTGGTAGTTGTGGCTTACGGACATCAACGTAAAGTGTCGGTAGTAGGTGCGCAGTCATCTATGAAAATAGAAGATATAAAGATGCCGACAGCTAATTTATCTTCTGCTATTGCTGGACGTTTGCCGGGTGTAGTAGCTGTGCAACGTTCAGGAGAACCGGGGCATGATGATTCTGATCTTTGGATCCGTGGTATTTCTACACTGGCGGGTCAGAACTCTAAACCACTGGTATTGGTGGATGGTGTGGAACGTAGTTTCAATAATATCGACCCTGAAGACATTGAGTCGTTTACGGTGCTGAAAGATGCTTCTGCCACAGCTGTATATGGAGTACGCGGTGCTAATGGTGTAATTCTGATTAAAACCAAACCGGGTAAGGTGGGCAAGCCGCAATTCTCAGTAGACTACTATGAAGGTTTTGTGACATTGACAAAGAAACCTGAAATGGCGGATGCCTTTACGTATATGGATGCTGCCAATGAAGCGTATATGGATACTAGAGGCAGTATGTTATATTCTCCTCAATATATTGAGGCTACGAAGAAAGCCCATGGATTACTACCGAATGATAATCCACTGATGTTCAATCCTTATTTGTATCCGAACGTTGATTGGATGAACGAATTATTCAATGACTGGGGACATAATCGTCGTGTAAATGTAAGTGTGCGTGGTGGTGTACCTAATGCCACTTACTACGTTTCATTGAGTTATTATAATGAAAAAGGTCTGACACGTACCGCTGAAATGGAGAACTATGATGCTAACATCCGTTACGACCGCTACAATTATACCGCCAATTTGAACTTGAAGCCAACAGAAACGACTACTATTGATTTGGGCTTCAATGGTTTCCTTTCTATGGGTAACTATCCGCAGCAATCTACCAGTGACTTGTTTGCGTCAGCCATGGAGATTAATCCAGTCTATTTGCCGTTAATGATGCCTGATGGTTCTGTACCAGGTATCTCTACCAATGGTGACCTCCGTAACCCGTATGCCGATTTGACTCGTCGTGGTTACAAAAATGAAGCAAGAAATCAGTTGAACTCCAACATTCGTTTGACGCAAGACCTTGGTTTCTGGAAGTGGAGTAAAGGGCTTACCGCCTCTGCCATGTTGGCTTTCGACGTGCATAACAGTCGTGACCTGAAGTATAACAAACGTGAAGATACTTACAATTTTGCCGGAACTAAAGACGAAAACGGATTGTGGAATGATGATGTATTTGATGCAGATGGCAATTATCGGTATGCACTGACCTATACAGGACATAAAGATCTTGCATTTGACCAAGGCGCTTCCGACTCTAGAAGTACTTACTTTGAAGCTTCTTTAAATTACGACCGTTCGTTCGGTTTGCATCGGATAGGTGGTCTTTTGCTTTATAACCAGAAGATTTACCGTTTGAGTTCTGACAATCTGATCGGTTCTTTGCCCTATAAGCAACAAGGCTTGGCTGCCCGTGCTACTTATTCCTGGAACGACCGTTATTTTTTCGAGGCAAACCTTGGGTATAATGGTTCCGAGAACTTCAGTCCAGAAAAACGTTTCGGTTTCTTCCCTGCATTTGGTCTTGGCTGGGCTATCTCTAATGAGGCTTGGTGGGAATCTTTACAAGAAACTGTTTCTTACTTTAAAGTGCGTTATACAGATGGCTTAGTTGGTACGGATGCTGTAACAGGACGGCGTTTTATGTACCTAGACCAGATGGCGAGTGTAGATGGTTATCGTTTTGGCGACCAGAATAACGGTGTTGGTGGTTGGGGGTTCAGCAAGTACGGAGCCAATGTCGGTTGGTCTACTTCCCGCAAGCAAGACTTAGGTGTTGACTTAAAATTTTTCAAAGACAATCTTTCGCTGACATTAGATATCTTTAAAGAACATCGTAAAGACATCTTTATTACCCGACGCGTTATTCCTGATTATTCTGGATTCGTAGAAATGCCTTATGCTAATTTGGGAGTGGTAGACAATAAGGGTTTTGAAGCTACATTGGAATATACACAGCAACTCGGTAAGAAATGTTTCCTGACTGTCCGTGGTAACTTCTCATGGAATGAAGATAAAATTATAGAGAACGATGATCCCCGGGTACAGTATCCGTGGATGGAAAAAAGAGGAACGAACGTGAACGGACGTTGGGGATGGATCGCCGAAGGGTTATTCACTAGTGAAGAAGAGATCATGGACCATGCCAAGCAGTTTGGTGAAGGGCATCCGGGACAGATTTCGAAAGTGGGTGATATCAAATATAAGGATTTAAATGGTGACGGAGTAATTGACGATTATGATAAATGTCTGATAGGTCAGGGTGACGTACCTAAGATTTATTATGGTTTCGGTGCAGATTTACAATTAGGTGATTTCTCTGTCGGTGCGCTCTTTGCCGGAAATGCCAAGGCAGACCGTTGTTTGGGAGGCAATGCCATGTATCCTTTTAATGATGGTTCAGGTATTACGAACTTGTTTGCAAACATTACTGACAGATGGTCTGCTGACAATCCGACTAATCAGGATGTATTCTATCCTCGTTTGCATCATGGAAACAATGCGAATCAAAATAATATGAAAACCAGCACATGGTGGCAGAAAGATGTCAGTTTCCTGCGTCTGAAACAGTTGACTATTGCTTACCAACTCCCGAAGAAGTTGATTAATCAAACATTCCTGAAGAGTGCGCGTATTTATGTGATGGGCACCAACCTATTGACATTCTCTAAGTTCAAATTATGGGATCCGGAGTTGAATACCAATAATGGTACTGCTTATCCTAATGTACGTACTTATTCAGTAGGTGTGAATGTAAGTTTTTAATAATAATCAGTTAGCAAGAAGGATATGAAAAATATATTTAAAATAGGAACTTTGGCGCTGTGTTTGGCGGTCGGACTTAGTTCGTGCAATGATTTCTTCGATGCAATCCCCGGTGAACAATATGACTTGGAGGATACGTTTACTAATCGCTCGAAGACAGAACAGTTTTTGAATAACGTGTATAATTATGTGCCCGATGAAACATTAGAACGTTTTGCAAGGAATACGATGTCGGGGATCTGGACAACCGGTTCGTTGGAATGCAAGCTTTCATGGGACGGAAATAATGGTAGCGAATGGGCTTCCGGAGCCACCTATGCAGGTTCCTCATGGATAAACTTCTGGTACATCGAGTATTATAAAGGAATTTCTCGTGCCAGTACATTTATCATGAATGTAGACCGTTGTTTGGAAGCTTCGGCCGCACAACGCAAACAGTGGAAAGCGCAAGCCAGAGCTTTGCGTGCTTTCTATTACTTCATGATTTTCCGTTCCTACGGTCCATTTGTGATTTTGGGGGAAGAACCGATTCCATTGGATATTTCTACTGCTGAACTGCTGAAAGAACGTAATACGGTAGATGAATGTGTGGATTTTATGGCGAAGGAATTTGATGATGCGGCAAATGAGCTTCCTGATAGATATGACGGATCCAATTTGGGACGTATAGACAGAGCTGCATGTAAAGCTTTCAAAGCGAAAATGTTGTTGTATGCGGCAAGTCCGCTATTCAATTGTAATCCCGATTATGCCGCCATCGTTAATCCGGAAAGTGGCAAGCAACTCTTCCCGCAAGATAAATCGCAGGAAAAAGCGAAATGGGAGGCTGCTCGTGATGCTTACAAAGAATTCTTTGATGAATACGGTAACACTTTCTCTTTATATACGGAGAAAACAGCCGATGGAAAGATTGATTTCTATGAATCTTATAGAAAAGTGACATCGGGAGTTTTGTACGGCACAGAGAATAAAGAACAGATTTTCATTCGCTTGGCAGACCATGATTACCGGGCTTACGAGACCACGCCTTATCACAAGGGGTACGATGATAATAATGGTGCTTTGAGAGGTGGTCTGGGATTTGGTGTACCTCAGGAAATGGTGGACTTGTACTTTATGAAAGACGGTCGCCGGATTGTTGACGATACGAACTATAAAGAATATGAGGGGGTACCTTCTAATGAATATTTGGGATGGTCGAGTGACTATACTGACGAAGTAGTTCCTTCCAGAACCTATTTCAAGAGCAATTTGAATCAAACATTGAAACAATGGGCTAATCGCGAACCGCGTTTTTATACGAACATTACATTCCATGGTTCTACTTGGTTGAAGACAGATACTCCGCGTGGAGAAATAACCACAGAATTGACTTATAACGGTAATTCCGGTTATGCTAATGCCAATTGGGATGCCCCTTACACAGGTTATGGTATGCGTAAAATGGCTTCAAAAGAAGGACGTAGCGGGGCTAACAGGCATTGTGCAACTTTGCTTCGTTTGGCTGACATGTACTTGGGATATGCTGAAACGTTGAGCGCTTGTGACCAACGTAATGAAGCGATTAAGTATGTAAATAAGATACGCGCCCGTGCTGGTATTCCTGGATATGGTGCGGTAGGTACTACGGACGATAATGGATTTGCATGCATTCCTTATGAAGATACACGTGACGGAGTGGACAAACGTATTCATCGTGAACGTTTGGTTGAGCTGATGTTCGAATGGAATCACTTCTTTGATGTACGTCGTTGGAAAGTAGCCGATATGGCTGTAGGCGATGATTGGATTTATCCTAAATATCATAGAGGTGGAGAAGGCGGACCTATTCATGGTATGGCTTTCCGTTCGGATGCTCCTGCATTTTTTGAGAAGGTAGTAGTAGAAACACGTACATTTTTGCCTAAACATTACCTCTTCCCGATTCCTGACGAAGATGTACGTCGTAATCCGAAGATGGTACAAAATCTGGGATGGACAACGGAGTAATATACTTCGGATGTCCGATCTGCGAATGAATGAAAGAAATTAATGAAAAGAAAAACAATGAAGATACCTCAAATAAGATGTAGCGATGTGAATGCAGTGAAGAGAATCATTTTTCTTTGGGTGCTGCTAATTCCCTTTTGTCTGGCAGGATGTTCGTCCGACGATGATGAAGGAGATAATGGAGAAGAAGGTCCGAACGAAGATGCTCCGGTTTCTTATGTACTTGGTTCGGGTAACACGAATATGCCCTCCAGTGGTACAATTATAGCGCAATATGCTGATGCTCCTGTCGGTTCGGAAATCAGACGTTTGGTAGACGATAATGCTGACACGAAGTATGTTACTTATCATAGTAGTTTCAACATCACTTGGAATGGAAATAGTAGTAAGGCTGTCACTGCCTATTCGTTGACCTCGGCTGCCGATACTCCCGAAATGGACCCGAAAGATTGGACACTCTATGGTTCTAATGATAATACTACGTGGACAGAACTGGATGCGCAGACAAACCAACTTTTTGCAGCGAGAAAAGAAGAGAAAAGCTATGAAGTGGATAATGCAACTTCCTATCGTTACTACAGACTTTCTGTTGAAGCGAACAATGGTGGTGCTGCCACGCAGATAGCTGAATGGAAACTGGTGGCCATGCGTTCATATACGGAGAATATCAACGACTTGATTGCTAGTAAAGGTTCCAGTACGTTTAGTGCGATAACTCCGATGGGCAGACAGCATGAGAATGACAGAGAAGCTACGGCAGCAGACTTGAAATGGCTTGCCGATCCTGCTGAAGAACCTGAACCATTTGGAGATGGTGGGACGAAGATGGCTTGGAATACATTCAATGTTGTATCCATTTATCCAAATGGAAATCCTGTGATGTCTGATGTAAATCAGCGTTGGGTAGGTGACTGCTGTGCTTGTGCGGTGATTGCTTCGATGGCATACCTCTATCCCCGTTTCGTAAAACACATTATCAAGGATAATATGGACAAAACATACACAGTTACTATGTATGACCCGAAAGGAAAACAAATATCAGTTGGTGTAGGTGGCGACTATTTTATCGGTAATAGTGGCGATTTAGGTGCCTTAGGCGGCAGAAATAAAGAAGTCACTTGGGCTACGATTCTCGAAAAGGCTATGATTAAGTGGAATCAGATCTATCAAGGTAGTTCTAATGTCGGTGGTATTGGTACTGAATATGTTTCTGCTATCTTTACCGGCGACGGGGAAAGTGTAGGTTTCGGTGCAAATGCATTGATTGCCGAAGACTTGCAACGCGCGGTGGAAGTGTCGCTCAAACAAGGTAGACTGGTGATCGGTGGTTTTACAAGAAGCGGTGAACAGGTAGATCAAAACTGGCAGACGACCAGTGGGCATGCGTTTACGTTTATCTTGCCGGATGATAATACTCATCTTTTCAAGATGCGGAATCCTTGGGGAGGTACTACCGACGGTGTGATGAAAGTGAAGGATGACGGACGGATTCCGCCGATGATCGACTTACGTATTTGTGCGCCGGGAGCAGCCAAGAATTATGGAGTGGGACCGGACTTGGGAGGATATATACCTAATTTCTAATTTCAAATCTTAAAAGAAAAACATCATGAAGAAACTTATTTATATAATGTTGTCGTTGTGTTGCCTGGTTTTTTATAGCTGTGGCATGACGGAACCTTGGAAAGACTGGGAACATGAAGGTGACATGAGTGCAGACCGCTTGCGTCCTTCAGAAGTAAAAGAACTGCTGTGTGCGGCAGACGGATGGAAAATGATTTATCAAGGAATAACGTTCTACTTTCAGTTTGATGAAGAAGGAAATGTAGCATCGGATTCAGACGAAACGTTGTTGAAGAATGAGGTTGGAACAGATTATTCTCTGGATTTCCAAGGGGAAAAAGCGGTGTTGCTTACCTTGCTGAATGGAGGAATGCTACAATATTTGAACGAAAACTCGGAGACGACATTTGTCATTACGGGGTATTCTGATTCACAAATTACAGCTGTAGGACAGACGCATGGCAAAGAAATGATCTTGACTCCGGTCTCAACTGCAGCTTTGCAACAAGCTAAGGAGAGAAAACGATTGGCTATTATTGCTTACAATAAAGCACAGGCCATGGATTTGCTTAAAGGAGAGTTGAATAACGGTGTATTTCGTAGGTCATCCTCTTCTTTCCTTGCACACTATTTGATTATTTGCGACGAGAGCAATAATTGGAAAGTGAAGATTTCTGCAATAGATAACGGTGTGGTAAAACACACAGAGTATCCGATGATAATTGATACAACGAATGATGAAAATGCAGTGTTGACTTTGGGTAGCAATGTGACGGTAGATGGGATAAGTTTGAATAAACTCTATTATAACTATTTGAATGGTGAAATTGAAACTGACAATGCTAATGTTGTATGTGATACTCGGAAAGCCTCTGATATTGCAGCATGGTATGCAGATGGTTGGAAAACCCATATAGTAGATCAGGATGAGATTCATGCGGACTTTAAGGGAATCTTCCACTCTGGTGTGGAGTTTGATGATCGTAATCCGAGAAATTTGATTGCTTGTCCGTGGAGTGGTATGGGATCTTATATTGGCTTTGCGGTTACTATGACAGCAGATAATGCTACTGGTCGTATATTCATCAGCTTGGGCGAACCATATGATTTATTCGGATGGAATAATAATCCGGCTGATTATAACCGTGTACAGCAGGATTACAGTAAATTCCTCTCTTTCTGTGTTTCGGAAGACGGCTTCTATTGGAGTTATGATGACAACGACAATATGGTGTATGTGCTAAGTGCTACAGGTGAGCGTTGGTTTAGAATGAAGAAGTAACCAGTCTTTGAAAAAAGCAAGAAAGTAAACAGAACATAATCTCGATTACTTTCTTGCTTTTGTTTTTGTTTGTACTCTATTTGTATTTTTTTTATGGGCAATTATTTGATTATTAGTAATTTAATTTGTGCTCTGTTTGACTCCTAGTTCTCTACTCTGACATTCTCGTCCGGACGTGCTTTTTGTCACGTTAGAGTATAGTTATTAATTTTCTATTGCGTTAATTTGTAACGTGAATAATAACACTCGCTAATCTAATATTAATAGTTTAACTCTTAGTATCATGAATAAACAGAAACTACTGTCTATCACAATGACCCTGCTATTGGGAGTCTCTTCTGTTTTTGCACAAAAGCAGCCGGTGGATTACGTGAATCCCCTGATGGGAACCGACTCCAAAATTTCGCTCTCCAACGGAAATACTTATCCTGCCATCGCACTTCCCTGGGGGATGAACTTCTGGATGCCGCAGACCGGAAAGATGGGCGACGGCTGGGCTTACACGTATGCTTCTGACAAAATCAGAGGTTTCAAGCAGACCCATCAGCCCAGTCCCTGGATCAATGACTACGGACAGTTCTCCATCATGCCGATGACCAAACAGCTGAAGATAGATCAGGACAGTCGTGCTTCCTGGTTTTCGCACAAAGCAGAGAAAGCAACTCCCTATTATTATAGCGTTTATCTGTCAGAGTATAACATGACAACGGAGATTGCCCCGACAGAGCGTTGTGCATACTTCCGTTTCACGTTCCCCGAAGCATCCGATGCTTATGTGGTAATAGATGCCTTCGACCGAGGTTCGTATGTGAAAGTGATTCCTGAGGAAAATAAGATTATAGGTTATACGACACGCAATAGTGGCGGTGTTCCACAAAATTTCAAGAACTACTTTGTGATAGAGTTCGACAAGCCTTTTACATTTAATAAAGTATGGGCGGACTACCATCTGGTAGAGACGCATCTTGAACTGCAATCCAATCATGTAGGTGCTGCCATCGGTTTTTCGACAAAGAAAGGCGAGCAGGTGCATGCCAAAGTGGCTTCCTCATTCATCAGCCCCGAACAGGCGGAACTGAATCTGAAAGAAATCGGAAACAAGACATTCGAACAGACCAAGGAAGCCGGACGTAAAGCTTGGAATGACGTACTGGGACGTATCAAAGTCGAAGACGATGATGAGAACCGGATGCGTACCTTCTATTCTTGTCTGTATCGTTCGGTATTATTCCCCCGTATGTTCCATGAAGTGAATGCGAAGGGTGAAACCGTACATTACAGTCCTTATAACGGTGAAATCCGTCCGGGCTATATGTTTACCGATACCGGATTCTGGGATACATTCCGTTGCCTGTTCCCCTTCGTCAATCTGGTATATCCTTCGATGGGCGAGAAGATGCAGGAAGGACTGTTGAATACATACCTTGAAAGCGGATTCTTCCCCGAATGGGCAAGTCCGGGACATCGTGGTTGTATGGTCGGAAACAATTCGGCTTCTGTAGTGGCAGATGCTTTCATGAAGAACGTGACCAAGGCAGATGCAGAGAAAATGTATGAAGGTTTGCTCAAGGGAGCCAACAGTGTACACCCGAGAGTTTCTACAACAGGACGTCGTGGATACGAATATTATAATAAACTGGGCTATGTACCTTACGATGTGAAGATTAACGAGAATGCTGCCCGTACGCTGGAGTATGCATACGATGACTGGTGCATCTACCGTATGGGTGAAAAGTTAGGCCGTCCGGCGGAAGAACTGGAAGTTTATAAGAAAAGAAGCCAGAACTATCGCAACCTGTTCGATCCGGAGACTAAACTGATGCGCGGAAAGAATGCTGATGGAACTTTCCAGACTCCTTTCAACCCGTTCAAATGGGGAGATGCCTTTACCGAAGGAAACAGCTGGCACTATACGTGGTCTGTATTCCATGATGTACAGGGACTGGCCGATCTGATGGGCGGAAGAAAGATGTTTGTCAGCATGCTCGATTCAGTATTCAACCTTCCACCGATATTTGATGATAGCTATTATGGAGGTGTGATTCATGAAATCCGTGAAATGGAGATTGCTAACATGGGGAACTATGCGCACGGCAACCAGCCTATCCAGCACATGATTTACTTGTATAACTATGCAGGCGAACCTTGGAAAGCCCAGTACTGGCTGCGTGAAGTGATGAACCGCCTTTACTTTGCCACTCCCGACGGCTATTGCGGCGATGAAGACAACGGACAGACTTCTGCCTGGTACGTGTTTACTGCTTTGGGCTTCTATCCGGTATGTCCGGGCAGCAATGAATATGTGATGGGTGCTCCTTATTTCAAGAAAGCGACGATCACACTGGAGAACGGCAAGAAGCTGGAAATCTCCGCTCCCAAGAACAGTGATGACAATCGTTACATCCGTTCGCTGAACTATAACGGCAAGAACTATACAAAGAATTATCTGAATCACTTCGACTTGCTGAAAGGTGGACGTCTGGTATTTGATATGGATAATAAACCGAATAAAGGAAGAGGTATTAACGAATCCGATTTCCCCTATTCCTTCTCTCGTGATAAAAAGTAAGCAGGTATGAATAAGATGAAAAAGAAAGTATTGATGATGACTATGGCGGCGGCAACCTTGTCTGCCGTAGCTCAGCAACCGGTAGATTACGTTAATCCGATTATCGGAACCAATGGTATGGGGCATACTTTTCCCGGTGCCTGTACACCTTTCGGATGGGTACAATTGAGTCCGGACACAGATACAATACCACATAATATAAACGGTGCATATCAGAAAAACGCTTATGAGTATTGTGCCGGTTACCAGTATCGGGACAAGACCATTGTCGGTTTCAGTCACACCCACCTCAGCGGTACGGGACATTCGGACTTGGGAGATATCCTGCTGATGCCTGCTGTCGGTGATCTGAAGCTGAACCCCGGACGGGCGGATCATCCGGAAGAAGGATACCGTTCGCGTTTCAGTCATGCCACCGAAAAAGCAACTCCCGGATATTATGAGGTAATGCTGGACGACTATGGCATTAAAGCTCAGATGACTGCCACACAGCGGGTCGGTGTACATAAATATACGTTCCCGAAAGGAAAAGACGGTCATCTGATCCTGGACTTGGTGCATGGCATCTATAATTATGACGGCAAAGTATTGTGGGCAAATCTGCGGGTGGAAAATGATACATTACTGACAGGATATCGTATCACTAACGGATGGGCACGCACGAATTATACCTATTTTGCTATTTCCTTGTCACAACCGATCAAGGACTACGGTTATAAGGATAAGCAAAAGGTACTGTACAACGGATTCTGGCGTCGCTTCAACATGGAAAAGAATTTTCCCGAAATCACCGGACGTAAGATTGTTGCCTATTTCAACTTCGATACGGCTGAAGACCCGGAACTGGTTGTGAAAGTAGCGCTTTCGGCAGTCAGTACGGAGGGGGCTGTTAAAAATCTCCGTGCCGAAGCTTCCGGAAAAAGCTTTGAACAGCTGGCTGAAGCTGCCCGGACAGACTGGAACAATGAGCTAGATCATTTCGAAGTAGAAGGTACCCCCGACCAGAAGGCAATGTTCTATACTTCGCTTTATCATACCATGATTAATCCGTCCGTATATATGGATGTGGACGGTTCTTATCGTGGTTTGGATCACAATATCCATCAGGCCAAAGGATTTACTAACTATACGATTTTCTCGCTTTGGGATACATACCGTGCGGAACATCCGTTCCTCAATCTGGTGAAACCGGAACGCAATGCGGATATGGTAGAATCTATGATCAAGCATGAGCAGCAGAGTGTACACGGCATGTTGCCGGTCTGGAGTCTGATGGGAAATGAGAACTGGTGTATGAGCGGTTACCATGCCGTATCGGTGTTGGCGGATGCCATCACCAAAGGAGTCTTTTCGAATGCTGACGAGGCGTTGGCGGCGATGGTCAGTACCTCTACCGTACCTTATTACGAAGGAGTAGCCGATTATATGAAGCTGGGCTATATCCCCTTGGACAAGAGCGGTACGGCGGCTTCTTCCACGCTGGAATATGCCTATGACGACTGGACTATTTATCAGACGGCATTGAATGCGGGTAATAAAGAACTGGCCGAAACGTATCGGAAGCGTGCTCTGAACTACCGTAATATCTATGATACAAGTATCGGCTTTGCCCGTCCCCGCTATAGTGATGGTACATTCAAAAAAGAGTTCGATGTGTTGCAAACTTATGGTGAAGGCTTTATCGAAGGTAATTCATGGAACTTCTCCTTCCACGTACCGCATGATGTGTTTGGTATGATAGATCTGATGGGAGGAGAAAAGACATTCGTGCAGAAGCTGGACGAACTCTTCTCCATGCATCTGCCGGAGAAGTATTATGAACATAATGAGGATATTACGGAAGAATGCCTGGTGGGCGGATATGTGCATGGCAATGAGCCGAGCCATCATGTTCCTTATTTGTACGCATGGACTTCGCAACCGTGGAAGACGCAGTATTGGCTGCGTGAGATTCTGAACAAGATGTACAAGAATGACATCAATGGACTGGGAGGAAATGATGATTGCGGACAGATGTCGGCATGGTATCTATTCTCTGTCATGGGTTTTTATCCGGTTTGTCCGGGCACAGATCAGTACGTGCTGGGTGCACCTTATCTGCCCTATGTCAAATTGAAGCTTCCCAATGGGAAAACATTAGAGATCAAGGCACCCGGTGTCAGCGACAAGAAACGTTATGTGCAGTCGCTGAAACTGAATGGAGTATCTTATGATAAAATGTACATCACACACGCGGATATCCTGAAAGGAGGCGTACTGGAATTTAAAATGGCGTCATCGCCGAATAAACGTCGGGGATTATCAGCTGAGGACAAACCTTACTCATTAACGAACGGAATCAATTAACAGCATCAATAAATAATCAAGAAAAGAATATGAAAAAGAGACATTTGGTATATGCAATTGGCCTGATAGTGGGCATGGGAGCTTGTGCGGCAAGTGCGAAGAAGCAGGCAGAATCCAAACCGGACGTATGGAAAAGCTACAATGTAGGAACGATCTTGTTTGAAGATAAAGCTCCGGAAACGAAAGGTTCGGACATTTATCACCGGATTATTCCGGATGCGGAGTCTTATATCAAGGAGCAGGCCCGTACTGTATTGGCCACTCTTTACAATTCGCCGGAAGACAGCATCACTCCGGTGAGCAAGATACATTATACACTCGAAGACATCGAAGGTATTTCTGCCAAAGGTGGTGGTAATGGAGATGTTACGATCTTCTACAGTACTCGTCACATTGAAAAGTCATTTGCTGAAAACGATACAGCCAAGTTGTTCTTTGAAACACGTGGTGTACTGCTGCATGAACTGACTCACGCGTACCAGCTGGAACCACAGGGAATCGGCTCTTACGGAACCAACCGCGTATTCTGGGCATTTATTGAAGGAATGGCAGATGCCGTACGTGTGGCTAACGGTGGATTCGACGGACCGAATGCACGTCCGAAAGGAGGAAACTATATGGATGGCTATCGCACGGCAGGCTATTTCTTTGTTTGGCTGCGCGACAACAAAGACCCCGAATTTTTACGTAAATTCAACCGGAGTACACTGGAAGTGATTCCCTGGTCGTTTGACGGAGCCATCAAGCATATCTTAGGAAAAGAATATAGTATAGACGAATTATGGCATGAATATCAGGTTGCCGTAGGTGATATACAGGTATAATGTGAATAGATATGGTTAATAAAGTAGGAAGAAAAAGATTGTTTTTGGTTTGGTCGTGTCTGGTGAGTATCTTGCCGGGCATGGCTCAAACTGAAAAGCTGACGGACTATGTGAATCCGTTTGTCGGTACGGATGGTTACGGAAATGTCTATCCCGGTGCACAGATTCCTTTCGGAGGAATCCAGATGAGTCCCGATACGGACAGCCGTTTCTACGATGCAGCTTCCGGATACAAATACAACCATCTGACGCTGATGGGATTTAGTCTGACGCATTTGAGCGGAACGGGGATTCCGGACTTAGGCGATTTTCTGTTTATACCGGGAACGGGGGAAATGAAACTGGAACCTGGTACGCACGAAGACCCCGATAAAGGCTACCGTTCGCGTTACTCGCATGATAAAGAGTGGGCTTCCCCCAATTATTATGCTGTGGAACTGGCAGACTATGGAGTGAAGGCCGAAATGACTTCCGGTGTGCGCAGCGGTATGTTTCGCTTTACTTATCCTGAGTCGGACAGTGCATTCATCATGATTGACATGAATCATACGTTGTGGCAATCCTGCGAATGGTCCAATCTGCGTATGATAAACGATTCGACTATCACCGGCTACAAACTGGTGAAAGGGTGGGGACCGGAACGCCATGTATACCTGACAGCTACTTTCTCAAAGAAACTGACCGGACTGCGCTTTATGCAGGACAAGAAGCCGGTGATTTATAATACTTCCCGGTTCCGCAGCTCTTACGAAGCCTGGGGAAAGAATCTGATGGCTTGTCTCTCTTTTGATACGAAGGCAGGGGAAGAGGTGATTGTGAAAACTGCTGTTTCGGCAGTCAGCACAGATGGCGCCCGGAATAATATGAAGGAACTCGACGGATTGACTTTCAACGAGTTGAAGGCGAAAGGGGAAGCACTCTGGGAAAAGGAACTCGGAAAATATACGTTGACTGCTGACCGAAAGACAAAGGAAACGTTTTATACTTCCGCCTATCATGCAGCCCTGCATCCTTTTATCTTTCAGGATTCGGACGGACAATTCCGTGGCTTGGACAAGAACATAGAAAAGGCGGAAGGCTTCACGAACTATACGGTGTTTTCCCTTTGGGATACGTATAGGGCTCTGCACCCTTGGTTTAACCTGGTTCAGCAAGAGGTGAATGCGGACATTGCGAATTCTATGTTGGCTCATTATGACAAGAGTGTGGAGAAGATGCTTCCTGTCTGGTCTTTCTACGGCAATGAAACTTGGTGTATGATTGGCTATCATGCCGTTTCGGTGTTGGCAGACATGATTGTGAAAGAGGTGAAAGGCTTCGATTATGAGCGTGCCTACGAAGCGATGAAGACCACAGCGATGAATCCGAACTACGACTGTCTGCCGGAGTATCGTGCTATGGGATATGTACCTTTCGACAAGGAGGCCGAGTCCGTTTCTAAAACGCTGGAGTATGCTTATGATGATTATTGCATCGCACAGGCAGCCAGGAAATTAGGCAAAGAAGACGATTACCATTATTTCCTCAACCGTGCCTTGTCTTATCAGACATTGATTGATCCCGAAACGAAATATATGCGCGGACGCGACAGTAAAGGAGACTGGCGCACCCCGTTTACTCCGGTTGCCTATCAGGGTCCGGGATCGGTACATGGCTGGGGAGACATTACAGAAGGGTTCACCATGCAATATACCTGGTATGTGCCGCAAGACGTGCAAGGATATATCAATGAAGCCAGTAAGGAACTGTTCCGCAAGCGGCTGGATGAGCTTTTCACGGTAGAACTGCCGGATGATATTCCCGGTGCGCATGATATTCAGGGACGTATCGGTGCCTATTGGCATGGAAATGAGCCTTGCCATCATGTCGCTTACCTTTACAATTACCTGAAAGAACCTTGGAAATGCCAGAAATGGATACGCACCATCGTGGACCGTTTCTATGGAAACACACCGGATGCTTTGAGTGGCAATGACGATTGCGGACAAATGTCGGCATGGTATATGTTCAACTGTATCGGTTTCTATCCGATTGCTCCGTCCAGTAATATTTATAATATCGGTTCGCCTTGTGCAGAGGCTATCACCGTCCGGATGAGCAATGGAAAAAACATTGAGATGACAGCGGATCATTGGTCGCCGGAGAACCTGTATGTGAAAGAACTGTATGTCAATGGCAAGAAGTACGATAAGTCTTATCTGACGTATGATGATATTCGTGATGGAGTAAAACTCCGTTTTGTCATGAGCAGCAAGCCTAATTACAAACGGGCGGTGTCGGATGAGGCGGTAGCTCCTTCTATTTCTTCACCGGGAAAGACTGTGAAATATTCTCATGTAATTGGTCAATAAATGACTGGTGTGTGTAAAAGGGTTGATAGAATAATAACAAATCTTTTGCACACACCGTTATTTATCAAGAATTGCCAAAGAACGGGAGTTACTGCTTATTGCACTTCTTCCTCGCGAACCATTCTTTAAACTCTGTCACCCGTGCCTTGCTCACCAATATCTTTTCAGAAATACTGGGATAGCGTAAATTGATGGACAACCGGCTGTTGAACCATAAATCAATATCTTTGATAGCTTCCCTTGAAATCAGATATTGGCGGTTGGCACGAAAGAAAAGAGCCGGGTTGAGGCATTCAGCCAGTTCGTCTAAAGTTTGTGGAAAGTAGTGTTCCGTCCCATCGGTCAGGACAGCCTTTACCTGGCAATCTTTGATGTAGAATAATTGAATCATATCTACTGAGACCGGTAACAGTTTATCCCCTTTGAGCGGAATAAGAAAATGGGTTTTGTAGTTTTCTTGTTTTTTCAGTGAATGGATCAGTTGCAGCCATTCCATGTCTTGTGAAGACTGCTTTCCGACAGAAGAACTACCGGAGGCGTTCAGGCTATTCAGCTTTTCGAAGGAGTGCTCAATATCTTCCTTTCCGATAGGTTTTAAAAGATAATCGATGCTGTTCACCTTAAAGGCACGTAAAGCATATTCGTCATAAGCAGTAGTGAAAATGATAGGGCATGTGATACTTATATGCTCAAAGATTTCGAAGGCAGACCCGTCTGCCAGATGAATGTCCATAAACACCAGATCGGGCATCGGATGGGAACCGAACCACTCGATTGTGGAACCGATGCTGTCGAGCACAGCATCAATCTCTGCCTCCGGTTTGACTTCGTAAAGTAACGAAGTCAGGTTGCGTACAGCAGCCTTTTCATCTTCTATAATGACTGTTTTCATTGCTTTTCATCAATAAGGGGGATACATACGGTAAATTCCTCATCCTCCGTGATTTGTATATCTTGTTTAAATAGAAGCCGATAGCGTTTAGCAAGATTGACCAGGCCGATGCCTGTGCCCGGAGTCGCAGTCCATTTCGGTTGGATGGCATTGCTGACGGAAAGCTTTTCTTCTTTCTTGTTTGTCGTAATATGGATTGTAAGCGGTTTGCGATTACTGATTTCGTTATGTTTGACAGCATTCTCTATCAGCATTTGTATCGACATTGGCGGCACCCGGTATTCTTCGAGAGCCTTGTCTGTCTGTATGTCGAATTGTAGATTGTTTTCATAACGCATTTTCAATAAGAATATGTAAGCGGATGCAAACTCCAGTTCTTCCCGGAGGGTGACACTCTGCGATTCGTTATCCTGCAGGGTATAGCGTAGTACGCGGGAAAGTTCCTGAATATAATCCTGTGCTTTATCTTGATTCTCTCGTACCAGCGAACGCAATGTATTCAGAGAATTGAATAACATATGTGGGTTGAGCTGGTTTTTCAGCACCTCGTATTGATTGCGGATATTCTCGGCTTGCAGTTGCTCATTTTCGACAAGCACGGATTGCTGGCGGCGGACGAGATAGATGATATAGCAGCTACTGGTGACGAGGCAAGCTATGATGAAGTCGCGCAAAGGATGCAGGTAGTGATGTACCATTGCATCGATAGCCGGTATGTCGAAAGACTTGTGAAGGAATACGAAAACTTGTCCCAGCAGGTTGCTGAGAATCCAGGTCAGGACAAAGGAAAGGACTATTTTAGTTCCCGTAATTTTGATGGTAGCCTGGTTGAAGTGGAACAGACGTGTGTTGACGGCGAAAAGAATCAGCAGCGAAAGGAAGGTGAAAAAGATTTCATTGGCTACGTCCATAAACTGCATTCCGGGAAAAAGCGTATGGCTCTCAAAACGGTCGAAGAGCGATACTGACTCCGGGAAATGGATGAGCACAGCCACCATTAAAGAAATGATGACTGTGAAAAGGAAGTACTTATCTTTTTTTATTGCTTTCAGTATCATGCTGCAAAGATAATTAATTTAATGCTTCTGGATGTGTGCGGTGACATACATTCCCGGTCGGAATTGCGGATTCGTCTCTTTGATGGAAGCATAGACTTCGAGTGAACGATTGGTTTCGTCCACTTTTTGTCCGATGGAGACTACTGTGCCATGGAATGTCTGTTTGCCCATTCCGTTGACTCGGAACTGTACCGGACTGCCTGTCTGCATATCTGCAAGATCTTTTTCATACGTAGTCAGGCAGAGTATCGGGGTACTTTTATCGATGATTTCGCAGAGCGCTTCTCCGGGATTGATATATTTCCCGACATTCATGGCCACGTTGGCAGCATAGCCGCTGATAGGAGTCCTTACTTCCAGCAGAGGCTGTATTCCGTCTTTAAGCAATGTCTCCGGGCTGATGCCTAAGAGTGAAAGCTGGGCGGCAGCAGCGTCCTGACGGCTTTTCATGGAGAGATAATCCGCTTTGCTTTGCTGGTATTTCTTTTGTGAGGCTGCTTGTTCGGCAGAAAGGTTCTTCTGACGTTCGAATTCGGCCTGAAGGTATTCGGTTTGTGCGTGGCTGTCCAGATACGTTTGCTGCAAGGTGATAAATTCCGGATTCTCTAATGTGGCGATAACTGCGTTTTTGGATACATATTGTCCCGGAAGTAGTGAGGTATTCTTCACTACTCCTCCCATAGTCAGAGCGATGGTTGCCTGACGTTGAGGCGGGAGGACAATCCGCCCGTTGAATGAAACTTGGTTGGGCTTTGAAGTTGCGGAAGTAATGGCGTCTACTTCCGGTTGTGCGGTCGTGTCGGCTGCAACTTCGGAGACAGGGACTGTGACGCTTTCAGTATCCGTCGTTTGCTGATTTCCTTTGCATGCTGTCAGAGCGAGCAGAAGGACAGGATAAAATATCTTTTTCATATGCTGTTTTTTTATAATTGGGATATACATTCGTTTATTTGAAGAGTTCATATTCCAGTGCGGCAATGTTGTATTGATAGACTGTTTCGATGTAACCGCGGCGGATATCCCTTGCGGTTGCAATCGACTGAATATATTCGGCAATACCCGTCTCGCTTTGCTGCAACTGCAAGTTGGCAGCTTTGGTCAGTTCGTCCGCTTCTTTCAGTGCAGAAGAGGTGTAATAGCGTAAACTCTCATTATATCTGCGGAGAGAAGCTTCCAGTTCGAGCACCTTGTTTCGTAGTTCCCGAATGTTGGAGTCGGCTTGGATCTGTGCTGAAGTAGCGGCCAGGCGCGCTTGCTTCACTTTGCTCCTTTGCGGCAAGAAGTAGATCGGGAAGGATACTCCTACCATCCAGGCATTCAGGTTCTTTAACGGGAGAATGTCTTGGCGGGCATATCCTATACTGAGTTCCGGAAAGAAGTGACTTTGTTCTACATGGAGCGTTGCTTTGGCTTCATCTGCCTGACTCTGAAAATAGCGGGTATGTGCTTCGGACAAGCTTCCGTCTGTCGTTCCGGTGTAGAAGAGAGACAAAGTCGAATCCTCGGGCATGACTGGGAGGTCCGAATAGCAACTCCACTGAAAGCGTGCCAAGGCCATTTTTTCTTCTTCCTGTGCCTGAAACCAGCGATTGTGAAGGTCGGCGGCCATGGTTGTCATCATATTTTTTTCGAGTAGGGTGATCTCTCCCTGCTGGTAACGCAATTCCCCGATGCGCTGTAATTCTTTAGCCATTTTGTCTTGGTCGCGATACATGGAGCAGAGGTTGGCGGCGTATTGATAGTAGGCCCATGCCCGTTTTACTTCTGCCGTCACTTCTTTTTCTACCATTTGGCGGTAGTAGGTATTTGTTTTTATCTGCCGGTTGACTAACGCATTTTTGTAGAAAGGTGTAAGGAGTGAACCCAGGCTCTGCTCGAAAGAGAGTTCTTTGTCTTTTTTGTTTTCTCCGTTGAGTTGTCCCCACGAATAGTTGAAAGAGGTGGGAGCAGCTTCTACAATCTCTCCGCGTGTCGCTTTGGCCTGTCGGATGGCGTTAGCGGCTATTTGCAGGCGGGGATGGTTTTGCTTGGCTATTCCGATAGCCTGTTCCAGACTGATGGCTTTTGCCGGTTGTGAGGAGGCATCAAAGGGAATCAGCAGGCACATAGGCAGCAGGATGAAAAACGGCAGATGAAACTTGCTTCCCGGACGTCTCAGTGTAGCAAATGAATGGACAATCCTGTAGAATACCGGAATGATGAGCAAAGTCAGTATGGTAGAAATGATTAGTCCGCCGATGACGACTGTTGCTAACGGTCGTTGTACTTCGGCACCGGCTGATGTTGCGATAGCCATTGGGACAAAGCCCAACGATGCCACTAGTCCGGTGAGGAATACCGGACGAAGCAGATGCGGGGTTCCCCGGGTTATGATTCGGTTCGTAGTCATAGAATAGGTGTTTTGCTTACGAAGTTCATTAAAATGATTTACCATGAGAATACCATTCAGCACTGCGACGCCAAACAAGGCAATGAAGCCTACGCCTGCCGATATGCTGAAGGGGAGTCCTCGTAGCCATAGTGCGATGATGCCACCGATAAGTGATAGCGGAACAGTGGAGAACACCATCAGCGTATAGGTGATGTTCTTGAAGGCGAAGAACAATATCAGCAGAATGAGCATCAATGCTACCGGAATGACAATCATCAAGGTATTGATTGCATTCTGCAGGTTTTCGAACTGACCGCCATATTCGAAGTAGTATCCCGGTTTTAGCTTGATGTTCTTATCCAGTGTCTTTTGAATATTGGCAACGACTTGCTGAATATCCGCATCACGTACATTGACACCGATGACAATGCGTCGTTTGGTCGCATCCCTGTTGATTTGGAGCGGGCCGCTGACGAGATCGATGCTGGCTACTTCGCCAACGGGGATTTGGATTCCTTCCGAAGTGCGTACAAACAGTTTGTCGAGATTCAAATCTGCCACTTTCTCTTGGTCGAGGCGGACTACCAAGTCAAATCTCCGTTCGTTTTCAAAGACAACACCGCTCGACTCTCCGGCATACGCTGTCCGGATGATCGTGTTGAGTTCTTCGATATTGATTCCGTAACGTGCTATCTTGCTGCGATTGTATTTGACAACCAGTTGCGGAAGTCCCATCGTTTGTTCTACAATTACGTCTGCTGCTCCCGGAACTTTTTCTACATAGGCGGCAGCTTCTTTTGCCCTTTCATAGAGTTCGTGGGTGTCTTCACCGTACAGCTTGACGGCAATATCTGCTTTCGCTCCTGTCATCAGCTCGTTGAAGCGGAGTTGTATAGGTTGTGAGAAGTTAAATTCGGCGCGTTCGGCAAGCGGTTCCAGTGCTTCCTTCATCTTTTCTACCATTTCTGCACGGCTTTCTGCGCTCGTCCATTCCTTAAAAGGCTTCATGATAATCATCACATCGGCATCTTCTACCGCCATCGGGTCGGTAGGAACTTCGGCTGTCCCGATTTTGGCAACGACGTGTTTTATTTCGGGAAACTTGTCCATGAGTGTCTTTTCTGCCAACCGGGAAACTTCTATGCTTTCAGTCAGCGAACTGCCGGCAGGCAATGTCATCTGCATGGCAAAATCTCCTTCATCCAATGTCGGGATGAACTCCGCACCCAGCCGGGTGAAAAGAAACAGGGAACCTATCAGTGCGGTAAAGGCTACGATGACGGTACGCCATTTGTAATGCAGGCAGAAGCGCAGGCCGTGCTGGTATACTTTGTTCAGCTTTTCGAAGAAGCGGTCGGCCAGTGTCGGTTTCACTACAATATGGTGTTTCAGGAAGAGCGATGCCATCATAGGCACATAGGTCAGCGACAGGATTAATGCTCCGATGATACAAAAGACCAGAGTTTTGGCCATCGGAGTGAAGTATTTTCCTTCGATTCCGTTCAACGTGAGAATAGGGAAGAAGACGATCAGGATAATCAGTACGGCAAAAGTAGCTGAGCGGACTACTCCGGAAGCTCCTTTTTCCACTTCCCGGTCCATTTCCTCGCGGCTCAGCGTCCGTCCACGGAATTGTTTTCCGTAAATGTGGGCGAGGATGCCTTCCAGTATGACAATAGAGCCGTCTACCACAATACCGAAGTCGATGGCGCCGAGGCTCATCAGATTGGCAGTGACATTGAAGATGCGCATCATGATAAAGGCGAACAGCATGGCGAGTGGGATGACGGATGCGACGATCAGTCCGGCACGTATATTTCCGAGGAAGAGGATAAGAACCAGAAAGACGATGATTGCTCCTTCAATCAGATTGTTGACAACGGTTGAAATATTCCGGTTCACCAGTTCCGAACGGTTCAGATAGGGCTCGATGCTGACTCCTTCGGGCAACAGATGCTGTATTTTCTCTACCCGCTTTTCAAGCTCTTGTGTCACTACATTGGCGTTAGCGCCTTTCAGCATCATGGCGATTCCTCCTACACATTCGCCTTCACCGTCCATTGTCATAGCTCCGAAGCGCTTGGGAGCGCCAAACCGGACGACTCCTACGTCACTGATATGTACAGGAATCCCGTTTCTGTTGGCTACCACAATTTGTTCGATGTCTTTGATATCGGTAATCATACCTTCCGAACGGATATAATAGGCGTTCTTCATTTTTTCAATGTAACTTCCGCCTGTATTCTGGTTGTTGCTGCTGAGGGCTTCGAATACTTCACCAATGGTGATATTCAATGAAAAAAGAGCATCCGGATCGACAGCTACTTCATATTGTTTCAGATAGCCGCCGAAACTGTTGATTTCTACAATGCCCGGAATGCCGGACAGCTGGCGCTTTACCATCCAGTCTTGAATGGTGCGGAGCTCCATTGCGTCATACTTCTTTTCGTAACCGGGAGCTACCTTCAATATATACTGGTAAATCTCTCCCAGTCCGGTGGTGATGGGCATCATTTCCGGTGTTCCCAGTTCGGGCGGGATTTCTCCGGATACGGTTTGTATCTGTTCGTTGATGAGTTGCCGGGCATCGAGCGTAGGAACACTCTCTTTGAAAACAACCGTTACTACGGATAAACCGAAGCGGCTGACAGAACGGATATTCTCAACATTCATTATATTGCTCATCGCTATCTCGATAGGCATGGTGATGAGCTGCTCTATCTCTTGTGGCGCAAGGGTGGGAGATACGGTTACAATCTGCACCTGATTGTTGGTTATATCGGGCACGGCGTCGATGGGCAATGTCAGCATTGCGTAGATACCTCCGATAAACAAGAAGAGGGTAGTGAGTCCTACAAACAGTTTCTTCTTGATTGAAAAACGTACAATAGCTGTAAACATGATTATCTGGGTGTTATTATTTCATGCTACAAAACTAAGGACTATCTTCATTCGTGGTTATCGGGAATGAATGAAGCGGAAAGATTGCGAGGTGAAGTGACTAAATTGCGGTTTGAATGGTTTGGGATTCTTGATTCATTTTAAAATCTGTATCCGAGACTCACAAAGAACGAATGCATAAAGCGGAACGCAGGCATGGTCAGTTTCTTCCCTTCCACTACCATGTTGCGTCCACCGCTATACATGTCGAAGTCGGAAAAAGTGTATCCTGCCGAAAGCGTGTATTGTTCGCCCAAGTCGAGGGTAAACATGCCTTTGATGTGATAGAATATCGCTCTTCCTCCCCGGTTCTTGACCTGGTCGAATCTTTGCGAACTCCATATGCCGGAGACGTTGGGATAGTAGCTGATGTTCAACCGCTGGTTGACGGATAGCGGGATAGTCAGCCCCGGAGAGAGGATGAAGGAAAGTCCCATATCCTTATCTTTTCCCAGTTTGAGGGCGGGGGTAGCCAACTGGATGGCGGGACGCAATGCAAAGTGATGGCAGAGCGGGCTGTCGTCATCTGAACTCCATCTCCATCTCTGGTCTTTGGATACGCCCGAATAGCTTTCGTCTTCTATGGTGTTGCAGAAAAGGAACCCCATAGTGATGCCTGCATAGGGGATAGGCAGGTAAGTGATGGTCGGCTCCACTTCCCACGCCGAGTAATTGTTCAGTGCACCGGCAAGTTCCACTTTCCATACAGGTCTTTTTTCCGCTTCCTGTGCTTGTCCGCCGACTGTAAGCAACAAGCAAATAAATAAGAGTGTTGTTGTTTTCATCGTTTATAAAATATGAGTTGCTTATTCGCAGATAAAGACACGGGACATTTAGAATCTCCCTACTGATAAAATGTTAATAAGATGAAAAGGGAGAGGAAGTACATCCGGTATCAGGAAGAAGTAGTTCCGCCATCAGTTTCAACCGTTGAAACAGAGTGTTTCATGCCTTGAAACAAAGTGTTCCAAGTAATGAAACAAAGTGTTTCTCGGCGTGAAACAAAGTGTTTCAAGCATTTGAAACTGTTTGAAACAATATATGTCAATAAATAATAAAAGAGGATGCCATGGGGTAATATGGCATCCTCTTGGGAGACAGACCGGAAGAACTACTTTCACAAGCGGTTCTTCAGTCTGCTACCTCCATATTTAATCTGGTTAGGATTACTCTTTGAAATAATGAAATACGTAAACTATATTCGCAGAATGACAAACGTTGCTATTTCCGATGTTAATTCAATGCTCTTGTCTTCGTGCAGAATGATAAAGTTGGCATTGTGCAGAGAGTTGATATACTCCAAAGTTATTCAGCTTCGGAGAGGTGATTCAACAATGCCGCGCTTTGCCGATAGTTGTTTGATCGTTAGCCAATTAGTCATAGTGATGGTGTGATTTTAAGATAAGTAGTAATAGTATGATTGTATGACAACGCGAAGTTAATCAGTGAAATCTTCGCTTTGTTGTTTGCCTGTTCTCTTTATGCGGAGAAGGTTCCACCATGAGTAGCAGGTCCAGTAGAAAAGTTCCGGCAAGTTCAGTTGCTCTTCGATGGGAATCAGTATATGTCCACGTTCGTGAATCCCCAGTATATGTAGATTTCCGCTATAACATAATATGTAAAGATATTCTTCTTCCCGGATGACGCAGTGAATGCACTTTATAGAAAGGGGAAAAGAGTGGTAAGGATCGTCAGAAGAAAATTCTACGGAGTGGGGATTGAGCTTTCCTCGCATACCTGTAAATACGGATGCTAATTCGGTAAACTTTTCGCAATCATTCTGCTTGTGCATTTTGTGGATGACGCGGCGCAATGTTTCTTTGTCTGGTCTGTTCATGTCTCTTTAAATATTTATGATCGCTCGCATCTTGATGTATACTATGCCACGTATATAAAAGAAGTCGGGCGCTGAGTTCATATTTATCCGCTAAGAGGTAGTACCAGTACCCACAGTGTTTAATAAATACGTTCACACGCCCGACCCTACGTCGTACGCATTGAACACATTTATTGAAACACTGTTTATTTGCATTAATTAAACTTGGTACTTTTCTTAGCGCAAAAACGTTTCAATATGCCGCATTTCTCTTCGGCTTTCAAAGAACAAAGGTAAGTGAATTGTTGAGGATTGCAAAGAAAAAGGAATGAATTTTCTTGCTAAGTGTAATAAGTCTGGTAGGATATCTTTGTATGGGAGTTAGGTCTGAATAAAATACAGGGAGATTTTCAACTTCTTGGACAATGCTATCTGACCTCTTGAATGATACCATCTGATCTGCTGAACGGTACTGTCTGACAAATAGGCAAAAGAGTGCATCTGTTTTTAGTAAAAAAGGTATGTATCAAAAGTAAATAGATACTTTTAGGTCATCAGATATAAACTTGCTGGTTTGTGCGGGAAGTGTTGATATCCAGTTTGTTATCGTGATTTGTATAAGAAAATGCGGTGATGGTAAAAACTCAAATTCATTTGTCATCACTTTATCGTCACTGCTTGTCGTCACCTAGTTAATGTAATGAATAGCAATAATTTAAATGCTGAAAAACAGCCAAAGTGACGGGTGACGGCAAAAAAAACGTTTTTATCTTCTAAGAATGTATCTTTTCGAACCATTCGGCTTGGATACGAAAAGAATTGGAATTGTTATGATACGGCAAAACATTTTTTTGTTTGGGCTCGTTTATTATATAGCAAACTAAATATATATTCAGTATGAAGTCATTTATTTTAATGGTAATAACTATGGTATGTGCAATCTCACTGGAAGCGCAGAATAAATCTTTCTACGATTTCAATGTGACGACAATTGATGGTAAGGAATTTCCGCTTTCATCTTTGAAAGGGAAAAAGGTGTTGGTAGTAAATGTAGCTTCTAAGTGTGGATTGACGCCACAGTATGCCAAACTGCAAGAGCTGTATGATAAATATAAGGATAAGAATTTTGTAATCATCGGCTTTCCGGCCAACAACTTCATGGGGCAGGAACCGGGCAGCAACGAAGAGATTGCGCAGTTCTGTTCATTGAATTATGATGTTACTTTCCCGATGATGTCTAAGATTTCCGTCAAAGGCAAAGACATGGCGCCACTCTACCAATGGCTGACGGAAAAGAAGCAGAACGGAAAAGAGGATGCACCTGTCCAGTGGAATTTCCAGAAGTTTATGATAGACGAGAACGGAAACTGGGTTGGCTTTGTTGCACCCAAAGAGAGTCCGTTCTCTGAGAAAATTGTTACTTGGATAGAGGAGGAGTAGGAACGGAAGAAGGATAAAGGGACGGAAGAAGGGATACTTTCTTCAATTCTCCCTCAAAGTTGGGAGTGAAGATGCCTTTACCGAGATTTTCCTTTATTTCTTCGACGGTCCAGAAACGACCGCCGTCCAACTCGTCACTGGGATGTAGCTCACCGTCGTAAACCGTTTTGTGAACGAAGACGAGTTCCTTCTCACGATCCGATTCGAATACATAGCTGGTTAGCAGTTCGGGAGTAAAGTCCGTGATACCTAGTTCTTCGCGGACCTCCCGTTTGAGTGCGATCTCTACGCTCTCTCCCAAATCGACATGTCCGCCAACGGCTGTATCCCACTTCCCCGGCTGGATATCTTTCCATTCCGGACGCTTTTGCAGGTACAAATCTCCTTCCGAATTGAAAACGTGAAGATGAATAACCGGATGCAGAAGCTTGCTTCCGCTATGACATTCTCCGCGTGTAGCGGCTCCGGTGATATTTCCCTGTTCGTCTACGATAGGAAACATTTCTTGATTGTTATCGCCTGGCATTGTAGTCTTTACTTTTTTTGTTTATGGTATCAGCAAAGAAGAGTCTCCATAGCTCAGGAAACGGAAATCGTGACTCAGTGCATAATCATAAATCGTGCGCCAGTTTCCTTTCACGAAGGCGGAAACCAAAAGTAACAGTGTACTTTGCGGCTGGTGGAAATTAGTAACCATCGCTTTCACTATTTTATACTGATATCCCGGAGCTATAATAATCTGAGTGCTGCTGTGAAGTGCTTCCAACCCGTTTCTGTCCAGATAACCTAATATTTTCTGTAATGCGACAACGGGAGGAATCTGATCATACTTCTCGTAAGGCTGCCATTGTCTGACGTGTAGTTCCTCTTCCGTAGCGTCCGGATTTTCGGCCAATGTCACTCCGATATGATACAGGCTTTCGAGAGTACGTACCGAAGTTGTTCCTACAGCAACAGCGCATCCGTCATGGTCGATCAGTTTTTTGATGGTTGCCCGATTGACGGAAATGTACTCTGTGTGCATCTCATGTCCTTCTATCTCTTCGCTTTTTACCGGTTTGAATGTTCCGGCACCTACGTGTAGTGTCAGTTCTTCGAGATCGATTCCTTTCTCCTGCAATGCTTCCAGTACACGGGGCGTAAAGTGCAGTCCGGCTGTTGGCGCGGCAACCGAGCCTTTTATTTTGGAATAAACAGTCTGATAGGTTTCTTTGTCGCTCTCTTCCGTGTCCCGATTCAGGTATGGAGGAATCGGCAGTTCTCCGAAGACTTCGAGGATATCGGCGAAAGTTACTTCCGGATTGTTCCAGGAGAAATCGATCCAGTGGCTGGTGCCTCTGCATTCTCCCCGTGTAGCAGTCAGGGTGATTGTGAATCCTTTCACTGTCATCTCCCGCTTCAAGGCTCCGTCTTTCCATTTCTTCAGATTGCCGATCATGCAAAGCCATGCAGCGTGTTCCGTCTGCTGGAAATTTAATACATAATCATTGGGTTGGATCGGTTCCAGGCAAAAGACCTCGATCAATGCTCCCGTTTCCTTTCGGAAGTGCAGGCGTGCCTGAATGACTTTGGTATTGTTGAATACCATCAGACTTCCTTTCGGAAGATAATCAGGCAAAGATGTGAAAACATCTTCGGTAACTTCACCATGGCGATATACCAACAATTTTGATTGGTCGCGGACTGTTAAAGGAAATTTGGCGATTCGTTCATCCGGTAGCGGATAGTTGTATTCGCTGATGTGAATATGTCTCGGGTCTTCTTTCATTCTCGTTTCAATAAAAAAAGCATCAATAACCCATCGATTATTAATGCTTTGTCGGTAGTCGGGATGACAAGATTCGAACTTGCGACCACACGCCCCCCAGACGCTTATAAGATTGGATTTTAAATCTCTTATTATTAGCAATTTAACCGTTTTATTGTTCTCTTGGTTTACACCTTGGTTTACACCTGTGTAACTACTGCTATTTCCAATATGTTAATTATCTCTTTGATAATATTTAATGTGGCAGTTATGAAACATTAAATTATCAAGTGCAAAGGTAGTTATTCTTGTGATATCTCACAAATCTATATTCAATCTTTTAATATAGTGATTAAAGAATATTATTTTGACTTTGGTATGTGTTAGGTAGATTTGCACAAAACGAGAGTCCTTTTTGTAATATACTTCTTTTCTTCTTACCTAACCTCATATATATGATATGAAAATATATATTTTACGTTTATCTCCTTTCTTACTCTATGTTAGTCGGATGAATCAATGAAGACAAAGGTGCGTATTTACAATGAGACGATATGGTTGTCAATAGATGAAATGTTATTATTTTCATTGGATATCCATCAACCAGTGTTTGAACAAAGAATGGATGGCAAACTGATATAGTACGAACAGTGGTTCAATGCAATCAGTTAAATAATCGGTTGGTTTTGGTCAGTAACCACATAAAACAATCCTAATATTTGTAATATCTAAAATCGTTTTATAATTTTGTAGACAGTAACCTACTAAATTTAATCAAATGATTGCGGAAAAACCGTTGATATCCCATTTGCGTCAAAACAAAGAGAATGGGTTATGGATAATACAATCTAATGATGAACACCAGAAAGGTGTTGCAGAAATGGCAGCTTCCTTTGCCGGGCAGTTCGGACTTTCTTCTTGGGGACATGCACTTGGTCTGCTTCATGATAAAGGTAAGGAGCGTGCAGCATTTCAGCAATACATACGCAGGGTTAATGGCCTGCTAACAGATGACAAAAGACGTTATGACGATCACACTCATGCTTTTGTGGGTGCAATGTTGGCAAAGGAACTCATGGGGATGGGAATTCTAAATCTTCTTGCCAACCAGATAATTTCTCATCATACAGGGTTACATGATTATATGGATGTGGAAAGGATCTTGCAAGAGAAACAACTGCCTGAAGAGATAAATAAAGATAATATTGATATAGATGTGTCTTTTCTGTACAAGGAATTACGTGGTTTGAACCATTTTATATTAGGGGGAGAGATGAAGTATTTGCATCACCTCTCTCGTATGCTTTTTTCTTGTCTTATAGATGCCGACCGACTCGACACGGAGCTGTTTATGGACATAGAGTTATGGCGGAAGCGGGGATGTTCGACTAAGATGACTGATTTGCTGCCAAATCTGGAGGCTTACATACAAAAATTACATTTGAATGTTGCTGATACAGAGGTAAACCGGATTCGTCGGAAGGTACAGGAACAATGCAGTAAGACTTCTTCGGGTGAAAAAGGATTCTATAGCCTTACAGTACCGACGGGAGGTGGTAAAACACTTTCCTCATTGTTATGGGCCATGAAGCATGCTGTAAGTCATGCGATGAATCGTGTAATCATTGCCATTCCATATACCAGTATCATCGTGCAGACGGCAAGTCTCTTAAAGGGAGTTTTTGGTGAGGAGAATGTCTTGGAACATCATAGTAATTTTAATCCCGATGATATTAAGGACGAGAATATACGCGAAAAAGCAAAACTAGCTACTGAAAATTGGGATTATCCCATTATTGTCACCACCAATGTGCAGCTTTTTGAATCTATGTTTAGCAATAGACCGTCTGATTGTCGTAAACTGCACAATATCGTGAATTCTGTCATAATCTTGGATGAAGTTCAGACATTACCGACCGATTTCCTGCAGCCGATAGTTGATGCACTAAAGGCATACCAAAAGATGTTTGGAGTGTCGGTATTGTTTACTACGGCAAGTCAGCCAGTACTTAGTGGATTAATAGAGGGGGCTAATCCTAAAGTTGGATTCGAAGGAATAGGCCATATAACAGAAATCATTCCGGTTGAATTTGCGTTACATGACAAACTCCGTCGTGTGAAATTAGAGATTGATAATGCAGGTAAAACATATGATGAGATAGCAGCAAAGGTGTCTGAACATGACAAAGTTTTGTGTATTGTGAACACTCGTAAAGATGCCAAAGAATTATATGACCGTTTGCCTGACGAGGGAGTGAAATTACATCTGTCGAGAATGATGTGCCCTGCTCATGTCAATGAAACTATCGGTAAAATAAAAGCTTTGCTAAAAGACGAATCAAAGCCGATTGTCAGAGTAATAGCGACACAACTCGTAGAAGCAGGTGTGGATATAGATTTTCCTGTGGTGTTTCGTCAGGAGTCCGGTCTCGACTCTGTATTGCAAGCGGCGGGGCGATGTAACCGTGAAGGGAAAAGTGCCGTTGGTCGCACATATGTGTTCAGCCTTGCTGCTGCCAAACGTATACCTTTTGGATCAATGGCCGCTGCCAACAATGCACGGAGGAATTTACCTGCACATAGTGATTGGTTTGCTCCTTCTACTATGAGAGAATATTTTCATCAGTTATATGGCAGAAAAGATACATTTGATAAAAAAGATATTAAATATTATCTTTACAAACCGAATGAATTATGTTTTGAAACAGCATCAAAAGCGTTTAAGTTGATTGATGATGACAGTATAAACGTTATCGTCAATTGGAAAAACAGTATGGAACTTGTGGAAGGGTTGAAAGATTCGGGTTATACATATCCTTTGATGAAACAACTGGCACAATATACAGTGGGAGTCCATCATTCAGCCTTTAAACAGCTTGTTAAGTATGGGGTTGTTGAAGAAATATTGGAAGGCATATACGTATTGATGGATAAGGCGCAGTATGACAATGCTACAGGTCTTAACATTGATAACCATTGGATGGAGGAAATATTAATGATATAAAGACAAAATCGGATATAAAGTTGTAACTTTAATTATCGACAAAAAACTTCTTCGGCGCTTAGGAACCGGAAGACTTATTAGAAAACAATGAAGCTAATGAATAATATGGAATATACAGATAAAGAATATTGCTTGGAGGTATGGGGAGACTGGGCTTGTTTCACCCGTCCAGAATTGAAAGTAGAACGTGTGAGCTATGATGTTATTACACCATCGGCGGCGCGCTCCATTTTTGAGGCTATACTTTTTAAACGTTATGCTATGCGGTGGCAGATAACTAAGATTGAGATGCTCAATCCTATCAAATGGACTACCATAAGGCGGAATGAAGTGGGAGCAGTTGCGAGTAGGTCGCCCATCTTTATTGAAGATAAACGTCAACAGAAGAATTCTTTACTGTTGCAGGATGTGCGTTATCGCATATATGCCAAATTGATATTTATCCCGGCAAAAGACCGACCGAAGGAGGCTTTTGTCAAACACCAGCCAAGCGGTGATGAGAATCCCATGAAGTATTATCAAATGTTCGAACGCAGGGCGTCGCAGGGCCAATGTTTCACGCAGCCTTATCTTGGATGTCGCGAGTTTGCTGCAAATTGGAGGTATGTTGAAAATCTTGATTATCTACCTTCTCCTTTGCCCGAAGACAGGGATTTTGGCATTATGCTTTATGATATGGATTTTGAAGGTAATCCACAGAAACCAGATGCTATGTTCTATAGAGCTAAAATGAGACAAGGTGTAATTGTCGTACCAGATAAAGATAGTGAGGAGATACTGAGATGATATTAAAAGCATTATATGATTACTACCATCGAAGCGGAGATTTGCCGGTTTTAGGAATGGAATTAAAGGAGATTGGGTTCATCATTGTCATTGATAAGTATGGAAATTTCTTACGTTTTGAAGATAGGCGTATAGACAAGAAGTCAGCACAGAAGTTTCTTGTTAAGAAAAGTGTCGGTCGGTCAAGCGCTCCCGTTGCAAATTATTTGTATGATAATAGCCAATATGTATTTGGCTATTCTGACAAGGGAGACATGGAAAATATGCGCAAGTATTTTGAGGTATTTAAAGCAAAAGTTGAAGAAATATATGATGTATTCTCAGACAATGTGGCCTTAAAGGCTGTTTATACATTTTATCGGCAAGATCCTTCTATCATGGTTGAAATCATGCAAAACGACCCTCTTTGGACTGATATTATTAAGAATCTCAATAAAAAATATTCTATATTCTCTTTTCTCATAGAAGGAGATACGGAAATTGTAGCTTCTAAAAGAGAATTAATCAACTTAGAATATGATGATAATGAAATACTGGGAAGACCTTGTTTGGTAATAGGCAAACATTCAAAAACAGTGGAGGTTACAACTGCTACAATGATACCGGGAAGTCAAGCTACAGCAAAACTTGTCGCATTTCAGGTAAATTCCGGATATGATTCGTATGGGAAGTCGAAGGGATATAACGCTCCTATATCTGAAGAGGCCGAATTTGCATACACTACGGCACTGAATCATTTGTTACGTTCTGACTCTCACAATAAGTTTATGATTGGTTCACGTACTTTCCTTTTTTGGGCCTCTTCTAATAGTGATGCTTCAAAAGCATCTGAGGATAGTCTGTTTGCCTTATTCGGGCGTACCGAAGATGATGATCCAAATAAACGTATAGAATTAGTACGTCATACATTCATGTCTATCTTTAGTGGAGATCTGCCAGCAAACAAAGATGATAGATTTTTTATATTGGGGTTAGCTCCTAACTCAGCCAGAATAGCGGTGGTATATTGGAACGAGTTGCCCTTGCGTGAGTTTGCCGGTTTGATCAGCAAACATTTTACTGATATGGAGATTGCAGATACAGATGCTCGTAAAGAAAAGAAACCGTATATGAGTTTATATTCAATTCTTGGAAGCGTTACTCTTGGAGGAAAATCAAGTGATGCAACGCCCAATCTTCCCGATGCTGTGGTGAAAAGTGTTTTTCAAGGATTACCGTATCCGTTCTCTTTATTTCAGGCATGTATCCGCCGTATCCGCGCAGAACAATCCATCAACATTACGCGCGCAGCTATTATCAAGGCATATCTCAACAGACTGAACGATAATAACAACAATAAAAAACTTGATATTATGTTAGACAAAGAAAATCAAAATCAAGGGTATCTTTGCGGAAGGTTATTTGCCGTTCTTGACAAGATACAGGAGGATGCCAATGGTATTCACTCCATTCGTGAACGCTACATGAATTCAGCTTCGGCAACTCCTGCTATGGTTTTTGCCACTATCCTGAATCTTTCAACTCATCATTTGGAAAAGTTGAATGGTGGTGGACAAATATTTTATGAGAGGTTGAAACAAGAAATCATTTCTAAACTTGATGCGAATGGTTTTCCCGCACATCTTGATCTCCAAGATCAAGGACGTTTTTTTGTAGGGTATTATCATCAGCGACAGACCCTTTTTTCAAGTGATAAAAATAACAAAACAGAGGAATAATTATAATTTAAAAAAATATAGCTATGTCAGAACTTAAGAACAGGATTGATTTCGTTTACATATTTGATGTACAGGATGGTAATCCGAATGGTGATCCGGATGCAGGTAATCTTCCCCGTGTGGATGCAGAAACTGGTATGGGACTGGTTACAGATGTTTGTCTCAAACGTAAGGTGCGTAATTATGTACAAGTGGCAAAAGGACTTGTGAATGGCTTTGATATATTTATCAAAGAGAAGGCCATTTTGAATACTTTGATTGATAAGGCACATGACGATTCTGAAGTAAAAAATGCAAAAGAAAAGACTGATGCAGCACGTAACTTTATGTGTATGAACTATTTTGATATTAGGACGTTTGGTGCAGTGATGTCGACAGGTAAAAAGGCTGGTCAGGTTCGTGGTCCTATTCAATTAACCTTTGCCCGCTCTGTCGATCCTATTGCTGCAGCGGAACATTCTATTACGCGTATGGCGGTAGCAACAGATAAAGAAGCAGAAAAACAAGGCGGTGATAATCGTACTATGGGGCGTAAAGCAACAGTTCCATACGGTCTTTACGTTTGTCATGGTTTCATTTCTGCCAATCTTGCCAAACAAACAGGATTTTCAGAAGAAGATCTTGGATTATTTTGGGAAGCATTGAAAAATATGTTTGATATTGACCGTTCAGCGGCACGTGGATTGATGAGTGCCCAAAAACTCATCGTATTTCGTCATGCTTCAGAACTCGGCAACGCTCCCGCTAATAAGCTGTTTGATTTGGTTAATGTAGAAAAGGTCTGTGATGGTGCACCACGCTCATTCAGTGATTATTCAGTTACTATAGACAAGGAAAATGTTCTATCAAATATTACCGTTGAGGAGCTGATATAAGTAATATGTATAGCGAAGACGATATGCTTATGTTGTCGGGGATTCAGCATTTCAGGTTCTGTCCCCGGCAATGGGCTTTGATACACATTGAGCAGCAATGGGATGATAATCGCCTGACCATTGAGGGGAAGATTTTGCACAAGCATGTGGATGATCCGTTCTATAGGCAGAAGTGTGGCGACCAGATTACATTGCGTGCGGTGAATATTGCTTCGCATGAACTTGGTCTTTATGGCGTTTCAGATGCCATTGAGTTGCTTCCATCTTCATCTCTTGAAGACACAATTTTGCATCCTAAATATCCGGGACGATGGAAACCGGTGGTTGTAGAGTACAAGCATGGCAAACCCAAAAGGAATGAAGTGGATGAAGTGCAGTTGGCGGCACAAACGATGTGTCTTGAAGAAATTTACGCAATCCATATATCATATGGTGTATTCTTTTATGGAGAACTTCGACGTCGTGTGGATGTGAATATAACTGATGAATTGCGAGATATTGTCAGGCAATGTGCCAAGAATATGCATGAAATATTCAGCACGACAATTACCCCGAAAGCAGAATATGGCAAGCATTGCGATAAATGTTCGCTGAAAGATATTTGTATGCCAAAGATGGCTAGGGATTACACCTCGGTGGATGCTTATCTTAATAAAAACTTGTACCAATGAGAAAACTCTTGAATATTTTGTATGTGACAACGCCGGAAGCATACCTTAGTAAGGATGGGATGAATATCGTTGTTTCTGTCAAGCAGGAAGAATTGTTCCGTATTCCAGCCATTAACATAGAAGGTATTGTGACATTTGGATACATGGGGGCAAGTCCCGGTGTGATGAAATTGTGTAGTGACAATGGGATATCGCTTACATTTCTTTCTCCACACGGTCGATTTATCAGCAGGGTACAAGGTACAGTGAAGGGAAATGTATTGTTGCGCAAGAAACAATACCAATTGTCTGATGATGAATCGTGGTCATTGCATGTGTCACAACTGATGATTGGCGGTAAAATACAAAATTATCGTAATATATTGAGGAGATATATTCGTGATTATGGTGAAAATGAGGATGTCAATCGGGCGATATATGTATTGGAACATGCTAAACGTGATGTACTGGTGGCTCAAGATAAGACAACGTTAATAGGGTATGAAGGTATGGCTTCAAATGCCTATTTTGAAGTATTGCCTGTCTTGATACTTAATCAGAAAGTTGATTTCCCGTTTTATGGTCGTAACCGTCGTCCTCCTAAGGATGCAGTGAATGCTATGTTGTCTTTTGCTTATACTTTGATAGCTAATGATGTTTCTGCTGCACTCGAAACTATTGGTCTTGATCCATATGTAGGATTTCTTCATACACTTCGACCGGGGCGTACATCATTGGCTTTAGATATGATGGAGGAATTACGTGCTTATCTTGGAGATCGCTTTGTTTTGTCGTTGATTAACAAAAGGCAGATAACGGCTAAGGATTTTTTGTTTCAAGGTGATAATGGGGTTGTTATGACTGATAAAGGAAAGAAAATATTTATCTCTGCGTGGCAGGGTAGGAAACGGGAGATGATAATTCACCCTTATCTTAATGAAAAGATAGAAATAGGACTTCTGCCTTATGTACAAGCTATGTTGATGGCAAGATATATTAGGCAAGATATTGATAATTATCCAGTGTTCCTAATAAAATGATTTGTAATTATGTACATTCTTATAACTTATGATGTTGATACTACGAGCAAAGAAGGGGCACGTCGTTTGAGGTGTGTGGCTAAAGCCTGTATGGATTATGGACAAAGGGTACAGAATTCAGTCTTTGAGTGTAAGGTGACAGAAGCACAATATTGTCTCTTGAAAGAACGAATCAAAAGTCTTATTGATATGTCTCTTGATAGTATTAGATTTTATGTTCTCAGTAAAAATGAAAATAATAGAGTGGAAGTGGTAGGTGTTGAGACTGCTTATAAAATAAATGATACTCTTATTATATAATGTTTGCGAATATGTAGTGTTACAAAAAAAATAGTAATTTCGCAGGTGTTAAAAATCAGTAGATTAATTTATTTATAGAGCAGTTTTGGGTTGTGAAATCGAAAAAGTAGTAACGATTCGCATAATAATTGATTAAACTTGCTGGCTGATAATATGTTATCCAGCATAGGGTCACACCTCATGTAGGTGTGTGGATTGAAACTTATAATTATGAAAACAATTAACAAAATAAGAGTGTCACACCTCATGTAGGTGTGTGGATTGAAACGTTGACATATCTTCCGTAGTATTTGTATCCGTCGTCACACCTCATGTAGGTGTGTGGATTGAAACCCTTTCTAATACAGACATCTTCCAGTCTTCGACTGTCACACCTCATGTAGGTGTGTGGATTGAAACATGGTATTAAACAGACGTTACGATGTAGGAGATGTCACACCTCATGTAGGTGTGTGGATTGAAACGTGCAGATCGTCTATTGTTTGCAAGTTTAAATCAAAGTCACACCTCATGTAGGTGTGTGGATTGAAACAAAAAAAGCAATAACGGACTCAAAAACCAACAGAAGTCACACCTCATGTAGGTGTGTGGATTGAAACTACTACGAAATGATCACAAGAAGAATGTCTGCAGAGTCACACCTCATGTAGGTGTGTGGATTGAAACTCAGGATGGTATGCCTTATTAATATTATTAATTGTCACACCTCATGTAGGTGTGTGGATTGAAACAATACAATTACGGACAACAAGCAGCAGACGCAGAGTCACACCTCATGTAGGTGTGTGGATTGAAACAAGAACAAATGGTCGGAGAGACATCCACATACCAGTCACACCTCATGTAGGTGTGTGGATTGAAACTTCAGATGAGATGTATTCTCGTGGTTATGCTGGGTCACACCTCATGTAGGTGTGTGGATTGAAACAATAAGGATATGATCTTTGGTAGATTGTATCGTTTGTCACACCTCATGTAGGTGTGTGGATTGAAACTACTGTAGCCTTATGATAATTGTCCACATTAAGGTGTCACACCTCATGTAGGTGTGTGGATTGAAACTGAGAATAACCAGATACGGCAGAACCAACAAAAGGTCACACCTCATGTAGGTGTGTGGATTGAAACATCATTCTAATTTTAGCCCGCAAAAAGGTTACGTGTCACACCTCATGTAGGTGTGTGGATTGAAACTTTGACTCGGAGGAGATCACCAAAACACTTCGAGGTCACACCTCATGTAGGTGTGTGGATTGAAACATTCTTGCACACTTTCTTTGTCTGTTGCTAAGAATGTCACACCTCATGTAGGTGTGTGGATTGAAACTCCCAGTTTCCTGTGCACTAATGCTCCGTCGCTTGTCACACCTCATGTAGGTGTGTGGATTGAAACTTCGCGCTTGCTTTTGAAGAAGCGCCACCTATATGTCACACCTCATGTAGGTGTGTGGATTGAAACAAAATCTTTACGTTCAATCCATGTGTTATGGAAGTCACACCTCATGTAGGTGTGTGGATTGAAACCTACTTTGGTTGATATGCCTAAGCATGCTGAGGTCGTCACACCTCATGTAGGTGTGTGGATTGAAACATCAGTCCTTACCGGGCGGACGCGTATGGAATAGAGTCACACCTCATGTAGGTGTGTGGATTGAAACTTGCTGGACAGCGTGCGGCTGAAATGCGTGAAAGTCACACCTCATGTAGGTGTGTGGATTGAAACTTTACACATTGCTTTTAGATGATAACCGGTGTAAGTCACACCTCATGTAGGTGTGTGGATTGAAACTTATTCAGAAGATCCGCGCGGTGAAGGGTGCACTGTCACACCTCATGTAGGTGTGTGGATTGAAACCTTTTTACAAAGGTTTATATAGTCTTCCCTTGTGTCACACCTCATGTAGGTGTGTGGATTGAAACTAAAAAACAATAGTATGATGATGATTGAGATTTGTCACACCTCATGTAGGTGTGTGGATTGAAACCGAGCCGATGGATCTCCCTGGCTTTTTCAAGCTGTCACACCTCATGTAGGTGTGTGGATTGAAACTACACCGGTTGCTGAGTTTATGCAGCAGCCTCTGTCACACCTCATGTAGGTGTGTGGATTGAAACACTGGTGGGGAATTCACCAACCTTGTCTACCTCGGTCACACCTCATGTAGGTGTGTGGATTGAAACATGTCTAAGGTAATTCCTATATCCTCTGAATGTTGTCACACCTCATGTAGGTGTGTGGATTGAAACTTTTTAAAAACACCGGCTCCTGATGCGGTGCCGTCACACCTCATGTAGGTGTGTGGATTGAAACGCTATCTTTCGACAGTTCGACAAGGACATCTACGTCACACCTCATGTAGGTGTGTGGATTGAAACGCTCCCAAAGAGCAAAATGTCCCCGGAACGGAGAGTCACACCTCATGTAGGTGTGTGGATTGAAACTGACTGTTTGTCATAAGAGTATTTCAAAAAACCATGTCACACCTCATGTAGGTGTGTGGATTGAAACGTCCCCAAAGGAGTTTGCTAAATCTTGGCGGCAGTCACACCTCATGTAGGTGTGTGGATTGAAACTTGTTGTAGTGCTACCTCTACCGGATTGGTGTTGTCACACCTCATGTAGGTGTGTGGATTGAAACGAAGAAGCGCCACCTATATTTACTTGATATAATGTCACACCTCATGTAGGTGTGTGGATTGAAACTGAAGAAGCGCTACCTATATTTACTTGATATAATGTCACACCTCATGTAGGTGTGTGGATTGAAACTTGCCCTTTTGTGTCCACTCCTGCGATTTTATTGTCACACCTCATGTAGGTGTGTGGATTGAAACAATGTACTGTGTCATACCTCCGATAAACACTGGGTCACACCTCATGTAGGTGTGTGGATTGAAACTTTGCGTCAGATTTTGCAGTTTATTCATTCTGTTGTCACACCTCATGTAGGTGTGTGGATTGAAACTTTTAATCCATTATCGCCTTTGAATAATCCTCCGGTCACACCTCATGTAGGTGTGTGGATTGAAACTCTTAGGTTCTGATCGGACCCTAACTTGTAATCGTCACACCTCATGTAGGTGTGTGGATTGAAACTTGTGATCATTTCGTAATAGTAATTTTCTACCTCGTCACACCTCATGTAGGTGTGTGGATTGAAACCGTTGTATGTGGATGTTTCTCCAACCATCTGTTGTCACACCTCATGTAGGTGTGTGGATTGAAACCCTAATAATCCTAGAGCTCCACCGACTACTCCTGTCACACCTCATGTAGGTGTGTGGATTGAAACATGGCTTTCATTGCTATATCCCATTTATCCGTTCGTCACACCTCATGTAGGTGTGTGGATTGAAACTCGAAATGTATTGAATTTTTGTGTGCCATATCTAGTCACACCTCATGTAGGTGTGTGGATTGAAACTTCACATTGGTAGTGTATGTGTCCGTTATTGAGTGTCACACCTCATGTAGGTGTGTGGATTGAAACGTATAATAGTTTTGTTAATTGCCATTTTGTTTGCGTCACACCTCATGTAGGTGTGTGGATTGAAACCGTCAAGTGCTGGTTTGTGTAAATCGTCAATTGGTCACACCTCATGTAGGTGTGTGGATTGAAACATCATTGGTAATTTGATGTCGCTCATTTTCATAGTCACACCTCATGTAGGTGTGTGGATTGAAACATGGCTCATTACACTGGTATGAAGGAGATGCAGAGTCACACCTCATGTAGGTGTGTGGATTGAAACTTTAAGGTTAATCCTAATACTCTCGATAATATCGTCACACCTCATGTAGGTGTGTGGATTGAAACTTAACACGAATCTTGCTGATGACGCTTCTGAGGGTCACACCTCATGTAGGTGTGTGGATTGAAACGATCAAACACTGGTGTGTCACAGAAAAAGGACATACGTCACACCTCATGTAGGTGTGTGGATTGAAACTCCTTCCCAACCGATATTGTTCAACTGGATATTGTCACACCTCATGTAGGTGTGTGGATTGAAACTGTTAATCAAGTCGTGAGAGAATTGCCAGCTCTGTCACACCTCATGTAGGTGTGTGGATTGAAACTCCTTGACATGAGAAGTGAAATGAAAAAGCGGGGGTCACACCTCATGTAGGTGTGTGGATTGAAACAGATATGCAGATGCCATCGAAAAGACGGCATTCGGTCACACCTCATGTAGGTGTGTGGATTGAAACATTCGCAATCTGATAATTTTCATATAGACCCACCGTCACACCTCATGTAGGTGTGTGGATTGAAACTTTACCATGATTCCATATCTGCTATTTCTGTTATAATGCTAGTTGACTATTGGGTGGGTAAGATTCCTAATTATTCTTTTACGCTTCTTATGGCAGAGGGAATATACAGTACTTATTCGCATATTTCTTTCATCTCCAATTTTAAGCGGATTATTTGATTTTTGTTATTATTTATAACTAGCTGTTTTTTGTTTGCTATAAAAGTAATTAAAATGATTCAGATTATCAAAGAAGATGTTTTTCAGTATGTATAGTTAAAAGAGTAGTTCTTATAATTTCTCTTCTCTTTATAATTTTCTCCCTCTCTCACCCCCTCAAACTCTTATAGATGAGAATAAATTGAAGCGTAGAGATTGCAC